>Ga0055531_10000755_pt1 | contig 27172 bp, 28 predicted proteins | sample AraplaCvi_mCL_r2_FD_55008 | JGI IMG/M metagenome (GOLD analysis project Ga0055531, IMG submission 55008) | Arabidopsis root microbial communities from North Carolina, USA - plate scrape MF_Cvi_mCL_r2 | ecosystem: Host-associated > Plants > Roots > Endosphere | place: USA: North Carolina...
CTTACCAGCGCAGCAGGCGCGGCCCCGTGAGCGCGCCGACAATGCCCGTCAGCAGGATCCCGAGCGAATACCAGATCAGCACGAAGGGCATGCCGTTCTCGGTGCAGAACCAGGAGTAGACCCAGGCGCCGGCAGCGCCGGCTGCAATGCCGGCGATGAAGCCGGTGAGCTTCAGATCGGTCGGCGCGCTCCGGCGAAGCACCCAGACGTTGCCGGAAAACACCGGAATTGCGAAAAGGAAGATCAGCGCTGGGCAATGGAGCGCCGAAGACCCGACGATCAGCTTGCGATAGCTTTCGGCCGGCGACATCATCAGCTGGGCCACCGCGATCACGGCCATCGCCGCGACGATGGCCGCTACGGCCTGGAAGAATCGTCCTCGGGAACCGTCCGGCCGCGCCAGATGGTAGGCGGCGAGAAAAGCCGCAACCGCCAGCAGGGCATTGTAGGCGGATTTGACCCAGAAGACCGGCAGCATCAGCGCTTCGGCCATATCGATGCGCAGGCCGAGGATCGCAAGCATCAGCAACAGCGATACGGCGAGCGCCGGCAGGATGCCGAGCATGAACCGCCGCTTGAGCGCATTCCGGGGCACCGGCTTCAGATCGCCCGCCAGCCTGTCGATGATGTCGTCCGTCTTCCTCACCTTCCGCCTCGCAATTTCTCCGCCAGTGTCTTGAGCCCCCGGTGAATGCCGACCTTGATCGCCGATTCCGATTGGCCGGTCCGGCTTGCCGTATCGGCGACCGATTGCCCCTCGAGCTTCACCTGGCGTATCAACTCCCGCTGTTTCGCCGGCAGGCCTTGTAGAAGCCGCTCGACATCCATCCGCGCGGTGACGGCATCCTCGCTGTAGTCGCTCTCGAAATCCTCACCGAGCTCCGTTTCCGCCATCATGCGGCCGCCGCGGCCGCGGTGGTGGTCGATCAGCTTGTAGCGGGCAATCGAGAAGAACCACGCCGTGAACGGCCGCTCGCGGTCGTAGGTCGCCCGACGGGAATGCAGTGCCAGCAGTGTCTCCTGGACAAGGTCTTCCATGTCCGCTTTCGTCGCAGCAGCCATCCGGCGGCCGTAATATCCGACCAGCAGGACGCGCACCGCGTTGAGCAGACGCCGGTAGGCTGCCTCGTCCCCGTCGAGGGACAGAAGCATCAGGGCCTTCAGGGCTTCTTCCGAATGGGCGCTCGTCATGCTGTTTCAATGATCATTCGGAAAAGCCCGTAAACGGTTACAGGCGGAATCGAAAATATTCCGTGTGCCTCAGGCCTATCACATCGCCGTGAAGCTGTAACGACTTTCCATGCGGTTCGAATGGGTGGTTGTGAGCCCTCGGCAGGCAGCCGGCGGACACATTGATTGATCCCAGGAGGATATCCATGACCAAGCTTCTTTCCAGCCTTGCCGCCTGCACCCTCGTCGTCGGCCTTTCTCTNGCCGGCGCTGCAAGCGCCCAGGGCATGAGCTCCGACGCGATGAAGAAGGACTCGATGAAAACCGACGCCATGAAGCAGGATTCGATGAAGAAGGACTCGATGGCGACCGGCAGCACCAAGACCGACTGCATGCACAAGGCCGGCATGGAAAAGGACGCGATGAAGAAGTCNGAGATGATGAAGGCCTGCGACGCGATGAAGTGACGCGATGAAACGGTAGGAGCGCGGCCGCTGAAACTTTTCGTCCGGCGGCCGCGTATCCCTGCAAAAGCCCATTGTCTGCGTTCGGAGGAAACCACCATGGCCACGATCGATGCCGGCGCTGCGACCGGCCGGATTGTCATCTACCGCCACAGCCTGCTCGTGCGCTTGTCGCACTGGGTGAACGTCTTCTGCATGACCGTGCTGCTTTTCAGCGGGCTGCAGATCTTCAATGCCCACCCGGCGCTCTATTGGGGCCAATATGGTGCCGACAACGACCCTTCCTTCATATCCATGGAGGCGGTGGAAGACGGCGATAAGGCCAGGCCTCACCCGTGTCGGCTCGCTGACCTTCGACACCACCGGCTTTCTCGGCCTTTCGGAAGTGGACGGCGAGGCGAGCGCGCGCGGTTTCCCCGACTGGCTGACGATTCCGAGCTACCAGGATCTCGCCACCGGCCGGCGCTGGCATTTCTTCTTTGCCTGGCTGTTCGTCATCAACGGCTTCATCTATCTCGCCTACGGCCTGTTCAGCCGGCATTTGCGCCGGGATATCCTGCCCGCCGGGAGCGAGCTGGCGCCCGCTCATATCGGCCACGAAATCGTCAATCACGCCCGGCTGCGGTTTCCGAAGGGAGCTGAGGCGCGGCACTATAACACGCTGCAGAAGCTGACATACGCCGCCGTGATCTTCCTTCTGCTGCCGCTGATGATCCTCACAGGGCTCACCATGTCGCCCGGCTTCAATGCCGTTGCGCCGTGGCTGCTCGATGTCTTCGGTGGCCGGCAATCTGCCCGCACGATCCACTTCCTGACCGCCTTTTCGCTCACGGCCTTCGTTGTGGTCCACGTCGCGATGGTGATCCTGTCGGGAGTCTTCAACAACTTGCGTTCGATGATCACCGGCTACTACGCCATCGAACAGGAGGACAGACAATGAGCCGTATCATCACCCGGCGCCGCTTCCTGATCGGCGCGACCATGACGGCCTCCGCGCTGGGTTTGAGTGGCTGCGACGCGATCGTCGAAAGCGACCGGACGAAATCGGTGCTCAAGATCGCCGAGGGCTTTTCGATGAAGACCCAGCGCTTCCTTCTCGGCGACGATGCGCTGGCGCGCGAGTTCACCGAGGCCGATCTGTCTCCGGTCTTCCGCGCCAACGGCACCAGCATGCCGGACAATCCGCAATATCTCGACTGGATGAACCGGCAGTTTTCCACCTGGAAGCTCGAGGTCGGCGGTCTTGTCGACAAGCCCATGCAGCTGTCGCTTGCCGAACTGAAAGCCCTGCCGGCCCGCACCCAGATCACCCGGCACGACTGCGTCGAGGGCTGGAGCGCCATCGGCAAATGGACCGGCGTGCCGCTCGGTGCTCTGCTCAAGACAGCCGGCCTGAAGCCTGAAGCTCGCTACATCGTTTTCCATTGCGCCGACGAATACGAAAAGACGCTGGACGGCAGCGGCTGGTATTACGAGAGCATCGACCTGGTGGATGCCTTTCACCCGCAGACCATTCTCGCTCACACCATGAACGGCCGCGATCTTGAAGTCGCTCATGGCGCACCGTTGAGACTGCGTGTAGAGCGGCAGCTCGGTTACAAGCAGGCGAAATATCTGACCCGCATCGAGGCGGTGGCCGATCTCGGCCGCCTTTACGGCGGCGGCGGGGGGTTCTGGGAGGATCGCGGCTACGAATGGTATGCAGGGATCTGAGCCGAAGCTCAGGTTTCCGCCTGAGCCGGGGCCGTCCTGGGAAGCCGGATGATGAACCGCGTGCCGCGTGCCCTGTCTCTCGGCGGACTTTCGACATTGATCGTCCCGCCGAGAACCTCGGTGACGATCTGGTGGACGATGTGTAGTCCAAGCCCGGTACCGCCGCTGTGACGGGCGGTTGAAAAGAACGGCTCGAATATCTTTTCTATATCCGTTCCGCTGATACCGCGACCGTCGTCGGCGAACTCGATGAGGACCTGATCTCCCGACCTACGGGCATTGATCGTGATCATGCCGGGTTTGCCTGCTTCGAAGGCATGCAGCAGGGAATTGTTGACAAGGTTGGACAGGACCTGGGCAAAAGGCCCCGGATAGGTGGTTATCATCAGAGCATCGGGCACGTCCATCGTCAGGCTGATGCCGGCGCTGGCGTCCCATTTGCGCAGGCGCGGATCCGCATCGGGAATGAAGGCAGCCAGATTGATATCCCGTCGCTCCAATGTCGCCCGGTCCACCGCGACCTGCTTGAACCGTTGAACCAGCGCGGTGCACCGATGAATGGCATCCCGCACCATGTCGAGGCTGACGTCGCTGTCTGCGATATAGAGGTCGAGGTCGGAGCGGCGCAGCCCCGTGGTGACCTTTTCCTTGAAAAGCCTGAGGTCGTTGGCGGCCTTGCTGAGCACAAGCGCCGCACTTCCAAGCGGCGTATTCATCTCGTGGGCGACGCCCGCAACCATGAGACCCAGCGAGGACAGCCGTTCGGCGCGAGCGAGTTCGCGTTGAGTGACGCCCAGTTTTTCATTGGTCTCCCGCAGCGTCCTGTTCGCCTCCTCCATTTGTCGTGCCCATTCCGCTTCTGCCTCCATGCCATTGGCCAGGCGGCCTGTGACCGCGAGCGCAACTGCGGCAAGAACGGCCGCCACCAGGCCCAAAATGAGTTTGCCCCTTGTTTCCTGGCTGTCGGTCGCGCCCGCCGCGTCGCGGGCAAGCAGATAGAGACTGGCACCTGGCGCGCGCATTTCGGCGACCTCGCCGGAAGTCAGCAGGCCCGCACCCGGGTCGAAGCGCCGGTAGCTCCAATCCTCGCCGCCACTGTTGAAAAGACCCCTGCCGCCCTTGCTGGCCGCCTGAAGTAGGTCCGCCTGAGCCGGGTCCTGTGTCGGAGCCGAGCTGCCAGGCCCAATTCGCCTTTGGGTCGGGTCCCTGGACCCAATATCCCGCCTGGTTCATCAGATAGACGTCAACGCTCATGTCGAGCCGTTTCAGGCGTTCGAGCAACCGCGTGCCGCGATAGTTGATGACGATGATACCCTGCTTGATCCCGTTGTGGAAAACAGGACTTGCAACGCGCAGCGTCGGCAGATGCGGCACTTCGACGACGCCGTTTTCGATATTGAGGTCGAGAGCGGAGAAATACAGGCCGTTCAGCGGCAGCGCGGCCGTGTCGCGAAAGTAAGGCCTGTCCGCCTTGTTCTGCAGCTGCTCCTCGGCAACCACAACCGGCTCGCCGCCACCGCGATGGTTGACGCGCAGCCGCTCATTGCCCTCCGTATCCAGCCATCGAACCTGATCGTAATCCGGCGAGCTGGCGGCGAAGCTCTGGAATATCTCCACGCTCATCGGCGTGAGCGGGGCATCCGGCTCGCCGAAGCGCGATTGCAGGTCGGCGAGAAACAGGGCGTCGCGGCCGAGCCGGTCCAGGGTACGGCCGAGAATGTCGTAGGCCTGCGACAGGGTCTCCTCCCGGTTGCGGATCTGAGGCTCGCGCGCGTTCACGCCGATCTGATGCCAAAGCAACGGCACACCGAGGCCAAGCCCGACGACCCAGGGTATCACGAAGAGGGCGAGCCGCTTGCGATGGCGATAAGCGGTCCGGAAAGACGAGAAGATGCGGGGTTCTGTCCTTGGGATCATTGGCAGCTACGCAGTCTTGACCGGTGAATTCCGCAGCCTTGAGAGAAATTGCTCGAAGGGTTCCGGCTTGGCGTAAAGATAGCCCTGCACCAAAGTGCATTTTCTCGACCGCAGCCATTCCGCCTGCTGTTCCGTCTCGACACCCTCGGCAAGCACACGCATGTTCATGCGCTCGCCAAGCCGGATGATCATCTCGACGATCGTCTCGTTCTGGCTGGCGCGTCCGAGATCGGCAACGAAGGACCGGTCGATCTTGAGCGTGGCGGCCTCGAACGACCGGAGTGTCGTCAGGGAGGAATAACCGGTACCGAAATCGTCGATCGCAATCGCAAAACCTTCTCGTTTGAGAAGTGAGAGCACGTTGTTGGCGTATTGGAAGTCTTCCATCGCGACCGTTTCGGTAATCTCCAGTTCCAGGCGGTCCGGCGACAGGCCGTAGCGGCGCGTGGTCGCGATCAGTTCGTCGATGAATTCCTTGCGCCCGATCTGGACCGGCGAAACATTGACGGCGACGGTGACCGCCGGAAATCCCGCTTCGTCCATCGACCGCAAAGCGCTGCAGGCCAGTTCCAGGATCTGCTGGCCGAGAGGTACGATCAGCCCGTTCGCTTCCGCCAGGGGGATGAAATCCGCCGGAGGAATGCTCGTCCCGTCGGAACGGGTCCAGCGCGCCAGAATTTCCGCGCCGACAATCCGGTTGTCGGTCAGGTCGATCTGCGGCTGGAATACGATATGGATTTCCCGATTGAGCACCGCCTTGTAAAGCTGCTGCGAAAGATCGAACCGGCGCCGGGTCTCCTCTTCGATCTTGGGGTCGTATTCGACGAGTTGTCCGCTTGCCTCCTTCAGTCCGGCCTTCTTCAGGAGGAGAAGCCCCGTGGCGATGGCACTTTGCGCCGACGTGAAGTGATTGAGATCGAGGGAGGCAGCCTCTGCGCCGAAAAACAGGGCCTCGGGAGATTGGGCCTCCGCTTCGAGGCGGTTCACATACTCGATCCGCACCAGATATTCCGGCCCCAGCACGGCAAACACATCCTCGTGCAAACGGGCGATCAGGCAGGGAGGCGGAAAGGCCACCGCCAGGCGCTTTGCAAAGGCGCGCAACAGCCGCTCGCCCTGTTCGACGCCAAGCGAGACGCAGCTTCTCGCATATTGGTTGAGTTCGATGAACAGGACTTTCCGCCTGCGGGGCGGGGGAATTTCAAGCGCAGCCTGCACGCCGCGCTTCAGCGCATTGCCATTGGCAATTTCGAGCAGGCCGTCTTCGTAGGCGATGCGGTCGAGCTGGCTGGTCAGCGCCACATTGATCAGACCGGTACCGATATTGGTCGCGAAAACCCGCAGCAGTTCGCGCTCCGTATCGTCGATCCGCCTGTTCGTCGCGATATAGGCCGCCGCGGGAGGGGCAACCGCCTGGCCCGGGAAAAACAGGACCTGCGCCATCGCCGTCTCGATATTCGCCTGCTCGCCAAGCGAGCGCTGGATCAGGTCCCGAACGGATTCGTCACTGATGGTGTCGAGGGTCTGGTTGAGCACGGAAGCGAAACGTCCGGCCGATCCGACGATCTTCGGCGGCTGTTCGCGGTCACGCCCGCGAACACAGACGATGCCGTCCTCGCCGACGCCGAGAAGCGCGGCCAGTTCGTGGATCATCCGGCGGGAGAAATCCTCAAACCCCGACGACCTCGCCAGGCTATTGCTGGCCTCGACAATGCTCTGGAGGCCCCGGCGGGCGCGGTTCAGCACGTCGATCTGCTCGAACGTCCTGAGATTTGCGGTCAGGATGCTGTGAAGCCGCTCGTTGGTGAGGTCGGTCTTCAGCCAGTAATCGCTGATATCGTAGGTCTCGAGCGATGATTGCATCGGGGCCATGCCCGGTTGTCCCGTCAGCAGGACGATACGCAGCTGCGAATTCCCGAGAACCTCGCGGATTGTTCGAACCAGCCTCAGCCCCGCATCGTCCGTCTCCATCACGATATCGAGCAGCAGGACCGCGGTGGAAGGGTTCTCGAGCAGAAGTTTGGCAGCCTCGTTGGCGGAACTGGCGGACAATATGCGCGGAGCGATGCCGCGATAGCTGAAGCCCGCCAGGGAGAGCTTCAGGGAATTCTGGAACATCTCGTCGTCATCGACGCTCAAGATGGTGAAGTCATGCATCTCGGCGCGGAATTCCCCGGACGAGGCTGGCGTCTCGACCGCCGCCTCGGGTTGAAACTGGAAGAAATCCTGAGATTGCGTTTCGTTTTCGATATCGCCCACGGACACATCCCCCGATTGCCGCGCAAGGGTTTCCCCCTGCTTTTCCGCGAATCCATTAATCCATCCAAAACCTAGCATGTCTCGCAAAAAAGGAGGCAGGGAAAATTTGCCCCACAGGATTTGCTTGCCGCTCTGGCGGCGTCCGCCGTCCGTCGTCTGTAAACCATTGTTTCGGTTGCAATCGACCTCGAAGCCAGCCCAAAAACTTCTCGGAGACGGCGAGGTTGGCGTGCAAAACTTTTATACTTTAGGACATGCCGCTGCTTGAGGAAGCCTGTCGCTTCGGCGAAAAGGTACTGCCGCGTCTCGATCTTGCCCGCGAGGCCCGGCAGCGCGTCATTTCACCGGGTCGGCGCTTTTCGATCGTGACCTTTCCACGGTCGGAACCGCCTGATCCCCCTGCGAAGGTAACAGCCCGTGGCAGCCAGCCAATCCGATTGTCTCGAGCAGACGGCCATCCCCGGAGATGGCATCGCGACGAGGGTGCTGAAGGGCGTCGAGACTGTCCTCGGCGTCGTTGCGGCGCTCATCCTTGCCGTTCTGCTGACGGTGGTGCTGGTCAGCGTCTGCCTGCGCTATTTCTTCAATACCGGCTTCATCGGCGCCGAGGACCTCGGCATCTGGCTGCATGTGGCGCTGATTTCGGTCGGCGCGCCGCTCAGCCTCAACAGCGCGCTGGCCATGCGGCTCGACGTCTTTGTGCGTCTGCTGCCCGCCCGGGTGCTGCCGGCGACCCATATGCTGGCGGACGTCTTTACCGTGCTGGCGGCCCTGATCCTCCTGTTCGGCGGCTCGGAGATCATGGCCATGCTCGGCGGCACTTCTCCGACGCTCGGGGTTCCGGAGTGGATCCGCTTCGGTTTCCTCGGCGCGGGCGGCGTGCTGATCCTGATCGTGCTTCTCCTGCAGCGGATCGCCGAGGGCAGGGCGCTGCCGGTGCTGATCTCTCTCGGTCTCGGGGTCGCGCTTTATTTCGGCATTCCCAAAATTTTCGTCGACAGCGAACTGCCGCCGAGCCTGTTCCTGGCATTGGTCGCGGCGCTCGGCCTCGTTCTGGCCGCGCCCTTGGCGCATGCCTTCCTGGCCGCCGCCTACGTGGCGATCGCCTTCGGCAGCAGCCTGCCGGAGCCGGCGATCGTTTCCTCGACGGTGACCGGCATGTCGAAATTCCTGCTGCTTGCCATTCCCTTCTTCCTGCTGGCCGGCGGGCTGCTGACCTCTTCCGGCGTCGCCAACCAGCTCGTCCGCTTTCGCCGCCTCGATGGTCGGCCACCGCCGCGCCGGGCTGGCGCAGACGACGCTGCTGACCAGCGTGCTGTTTTCCGGTGCGTCGGGCTCTTCGGTCGCTAACGCCGCCTTCGGGGCCTCCACCTTCCAGCCGGAACTGGTCAAGCACGGTTATCCGCCGGCACAGGCCGGCGCGATCATCGCTGCCACCTCGGTGCTCGACAACGTCATTCCGCCGTCGATCGCCTTCCTGATCCTGGCGACAGCCACCAACCTCTCGGTCGGTTCGCTGCTGGTCGGTGGTTTCTTCGCCGGCGGCCTGATGGCGATCTGCCTGGCCGTCGCCATCCATCTGTCGGTCCGCGAACAGGTCGCCCTGCCGCGCGCCTCCGGACGCGAGCGCCGGCAGGCGGCCATCTCCGCCATTCCCGCCTTCGGCCTCGGCATCATCGTCGTGGTGGGTATCCGCATCGGCATCGTCACCACCACCGAGGCGGCGGCGCTTGCGGCGTTCTATACGATTATCCTGGCCATCTGGGGCAGGATCGGCGCGGGCTCGCTGCTCGCCTCGTTCCGCCAGGCGGCAACCGAATCCGCCGCGATCGGCCTCCTGATCGGCACCGCCGGACCTTTCGCCTTCCTGCTTGCGGTCGACAACGTCTCCGGCCTGGTTTCAGATTTCGTGACTGTGCTCGGCGGCAGCGCGCTGGCGGTCGTCATCCTTTCCAACCTCATCCTGCTGGTGGTCGGGCTGGTGCTGGATATCGGCGCGGCGATCCTGCTGTTCGGGCCGATCCTGCTGCCGGCAGCCGTTGCCGCCGGCATCGATCCGATCCATTTCGGCGTCATCATCGTGGTCAACCTGATGATCCACGGCCTGACGCCGCCGCTCGGCATGTTGATCTTCGTGGTCAGCGGTGTCACCCGCATTCCCGCGACCGCGCTGTTCAGGGCGGTCGTGCCCTACCTGCTCGCACTTCTCGTTTCCCTGGCGATCCTCTGCGCCTGGGCGATCATCGTTTAACCGCTTCACATCCCCGGGACCTTGAGACATGGACAATATCAACCGCCGAACCCTTCTGAAGACCGCCGCGGCGTCGGGCGTGGCACTCGCCGCTCCGGTTTTCGTGCGCACCGCCGCCGCCCGCACCACGACGATCACCACGGCCTCGCTGCTCGGCGACGACAAGCCGGAAACGAAGATCTGGGTGAAGATCGGCGAACTGGTGGAAGCCAGGCTGCCGGGCCAGTTCAGGTTCAACATCGTCAAGAACGGCGCGCTCGGCGGCGAGAAGGAAGTGGCCGAAGGCACCCGCCTCGGTTCCGTGCAGGCGAGCCTTTCGACCGTCTCGTCGCTGTCCGGCTGGGTGCCGGAACTGCAGGTCCTGGATCTGCCGTTCCTGTTCCGCGACGCNGCGCATGTCCGCAAGACGGTCGATGGCAGNGTCGGCACCGATCTCANGCAGAAACTCGCCGCCCAGAATTTCGTNATCGGCGATTTCATCAATTACGGCGCNCGCCACCTGCTTACCAAGGAGCCGGTCACCCGTCCGGAACAGCTGAAGGGCAAGAAGATCCGCGTCATCCAGAGCCCGCTGCACACCAAGCTGTGGAGCGCCTTCGGCACCGCCCCGGTCGGCATTCCGATCACCGAGACCTATAATGCGCTGGCGACCGGCGTCGCCGATGCCATGGATCTCACCAAATCCGCCTATGCCGGCTTCAAGCTCTACGAGGTCGTGCCCTGCATGACCGAGACCGGTCATATCTGGGCCTCCGGCGTCATCTATTATTCCGCCAGCTTCTGGAACGGGTTGAACCCCGAGCAGAAGACGGTTTTCCAGGAAGCGTCGAAGGAAGGCGCTGCCTATTTCAACCAGCTGATCGTCGACGACGAGGCGGCATCGGTTGCCGTATCATTGAAGAATGGCGGCAAGCTGCTGAAGCCGGAAGCCTTCGAGGAATGGCAGAAGGGCGCGCAAGGCGTCTGGCAGGATTTCGCCGGGATTGTCGGCGGCATCGATCGGATCAGGTCGATCCAGGCAGCCTGATATCATTTTTTGAAAGGTTAAGAAAATTTAATATGGCACCGCAAAAGCGGTGCCATTTCCCTGTCTAACTCGTAATTTCGGCCAGAAACCGCCTGTTTCCTGCCTTTTTAGACAATTTAAGTAATTTGGCGCTGCCTTGTTTCGACCCGAAAGCGAACACATTTTTGTGCACTGCAGTATTTGCCCTTGTCTGGGTCGTTAGCATGCCTATGTTTGCGGCAGCCGGTGCCTAATTTTTTAGACTCCTGCGTCTCGGGCATTCGTCCCCCTTCACCTGACCGGTTTTCGGCAGGCAATTCTAGAAGGAGCATACCATGACAATTTCCATCAATAATTTCGCATCCGCCAATGGAGCGAAACTCTCTCCGCAGCACATTGCCTCGGCAGTTGCCGAAACGCGCCGGAATGTCGGCTACAGCATCGAAGAACTTGCCATCACGACCGGCCTCGTCAACGACGAGATCGTTCGCATCGAAAACGGCACCGATGCCGACCCAGCCAAGCTGAAGCGCATCGCTGCGGCGCTCAAGGTTCCGGTTACGACTTTCCTGCCTTCCTGATACAAAGGTTTTCCGGCCGCCTCGGCGGCCGGACCCTATTTCGGTCTTCTGTCCTTCTGCGCTGAAGGCCGCCCCCCTCGGTCACACGAAGATGTGGCCTTCCTCCTCGACCAGTTCCTTTAGAAACTCCACCACGGTCCGCAGCCGCATCAGGTCGCGCGTGGTTTCGTGGTAGGTGGTCCAGTAGGACCGCCGGATGACGGTTTCGGGCAGGACCCGAACAAGTTCCGGGTATTGCCGCGCCACGTAGTCGTGCAGGATGCCGATACCGGCGCCAGATCGGACCGCCTCCGTCTGACCGATGGCGCTCGAAATCTCGAAGCTCGCATCCCAGTCCCGCATCACTTCGCCGGTGAAATTCAGGGACGGCGAGAAGATCAGATCCTCCACATAACCGATGCGCGGATGGCTTTTCAGCGCCTCGACCGTCCCCGGCGTTCCCGCCTCGTCGAGGTAAGTCCCGGAGGCATAGAGCCCCAGAGTGTAGTCGGTCAGTTTCGAAGAGACGAGCCGGCCCTGTTCCGGTCGTTCGATGGTAATGGCGATATCCGCCTCCCGCTGGGACAGCGAAAAGGAGCGCGGCACCGGCACCAGTTGCAGCTTGAGTTCCGGGTGGCGGCGGGTCAGCCGCCCGAGCCGCGAGGCAAGGAAGGATACGCCGAAGCCGTCCGGCGCGCCGATCCGCACCGTGCCGGCGATCGCCGTGTCGATCCGCCCGGTACTCGCCTGCGCCGCCAGCATTTCCGTTTCCATCCGCTCTGCAGCGCGAAAGAACACCTCGCCTTCGGCGGTCAGCTCGCAGCCATTGGTGCGGCGGATGAGGAGGCGGGTACGCAAATCCTCCTCCAATGCGGTCACCCGCCTTCCCAGCGTCGCATGATTGACGCCGAGCCGCCGCGACGCCGCCAGGATCTGGCCGGTGCGGGCAACCGCCAGGAACATGCGCACATCGTCCCAGTTCATTTGAGGCTCCAATGTCGAAATTTGCACAACGGATGCGTAAACTACGGCGTTGCCTTGTGCAAATCTGAGAGTATCCTCGGCCCTCGAAAAGATCGCCACCAAAGGCAGGAGGAGTTACCCATGCGTGAGATCGGGCATTTCATCGGCGGCAAGCATGTCGCCGGCACAAGCGGCCGCACGGCTGACGTCTTCAACCCCGCAACCGGCGAAGTTCAGGCGAAGGTCGCGCTCGCCAGCGTTTCGGAAATCCGCGCAGCCGTCGAAAACGCCAGGCAGGCGCAGCCGAAATGGGCAGCCACCAATCCGCAGCGCCGCGCCCGCGTGTTCATGAAGTTCGTCGACCTGCTCAACCAGAACATGGACGAGCTCGCCGAAATGTTGTCGAAGGAACACGGCAAGACGATCGAGGATTCCAAGGGCGACGTCATCCGCGGCCTGGAAGTCTGCGAATTCGTGATCGGCATCCCGCACCTGTCGAAGGGCGAGTTCACCGAAGGCGCCGGCCCGCATATCGACATGTATTCGATGCGCCAGCCGGTCGGCATCGGCGCCGGCATCACTCCGTTCAACTTCCCCGGCATGATCCCGATGTGGATGTTCGCGCCGGCCATCGCCTGCGGCAATGCCTTCATCCTGAAGCCGTCCGAGCGCGATCCGTCCCTGCCGATCCGCCTTGCCGAACTGATGATCGAGGCGGGCCTGCCGGCCGGCATCCTCAACGTCGTCAACGGCGACAAGGCGGCCGTCGATGCGATCCTCACCGATCCGGATATCGGCGCCGTTTCCTTCGTCGGCTCGACGCCGATCGCCCGCTACGTCTATGGCACGGCGGCGATGAACGGCAAGCGCGCCCAGTGCTTCGGCGGCGCCAAGAACCACATGATCATCATGCCGGATGCGGATCTCGACCAGGCCGTCAATGCGCTGATGGGCGCAGGTTACGGTTCGGCCGGCGAGCGCTGCATGGCCGTTTCGGTCGCCGTCCCGGTCGGCGAGGACACCGCCAACCGCCTCGTCGAAAAGCTGACGCCGAAGATCGAGGCGCTCCGCATCGGTCCTTATACGGATGACAAGGCCGACATGGGCCCGGTCGTCACCAAGGAAGCCCATGCCCGCATCAACGGACTGATCGACCGCGGCGTCGAAGAGGGCGCCAAGCTTCTGGTGGATGGCCGCGGCTTCAAGCTGCAGGGCTACGAGAACGGCTATTTCGTCGGCGGCACCCTGTTCGACCACGTCACGCCGGACATGGACATCTACAAGCAGGAAATCTTCGGCCCGGTCCTCTCGGTCGTGCGCGCCCACAATTACGAGGAAGCGCTCGATCTGCCGATGAAGCACGAATATGGCAACGGCGTCGCCATCTTCACCCGTGACGGCGATGCCGCCCGCGATTTCGCCAGCCGTATCAATATCGGCATGATCGGCATCAACGTGCCGATCCCGGTTCCGCTCGCCTACCACTCCTTCGGCGGCTGGAAGGCTTCGAGCTTCGGCGATCTCAACCAGCACGGCACGGACTCGATCAAGTTCTGGACCAAGACCAAGACGATCACCGCCCGCTGGCCTTCCGGCATCAAGGACGGTGCCGAATTCGTCATGCCGACGATGAAGTAAAAGACGTTCCGTCGAAATTCTCGAGCGGGCCTCTTCGGGGGCCCGTTTTTGTTCTGGCGCTTAAAAGCGTGGTCGCCATATAGAGCAATGATTGAAATGACATGTCACGCCCTTACAATGACGGGAAGAATCGGGCAGCTGTCCGTCTCTACGGCATTCGGCAAGGGGGCATGACATCATGGCAGTGGCAGAAACGGCGCCTCGTGCGGCGGCGGGGCAGTCTTTCGAACGGGCATCGTTCACCGGCAGCGCCAGCGAATATTTCGGCATCTGGATCGTCAACGTTCTTCTGACGATCATCACCGTCGGCATTTATTCGGCCTGGGCCAAGGTGCGGCGCAAGCGATATTTCTACGGCAATACCGTCATTCTCGGCCGCGCCTTCGAATATCACGCGACCGGCAAGCAGATCTTCATCGGCCGGCTGATCGTCATCGCCTTCCTGATCGTCATCAATGTCGGCACCGCGATCTTTCCGCCGATCGGCATCATCACTCCGATCGTGATCCTGATCGCGCTGCCATGGCTCATCAAGCGCAGCCTGCGCTTCAATGCCCGCGTGACGAGCTATCGCAACGTCCGCTTCGATTTCGTCGGCACGGCAGGCGGCGCATTCGTTGCGATCCTGCTCGGCAGCTTGGTCGCCTTCATTTCCCTCGGCATCCTGGCGCCGCTCGCGAGCCGGTGGACCTGGCGATACATCTTCAACAACCTGCGTTACGGCGACCGGCCCTTCTCCAGCGATCCGGCCCTCGGGCGGCTTTATCGCGTCTGGCTCCTGCCGGCGTTGATCGTCTTCCTGGGCAGTCTGATTTTCGGTTTCATTGCCTTCGTCGTGATTGTCGGTTCCGCGACCTTCATGAGCGAAAGCGCAAACTTGACGGACACGCAGCTGACCGTGCTGAGTATCGCCGGTATCTATGCCGGGGTCTTCAGCTATTTCATCCTCTATGGCCTTGCCGGTCTCTTCTACCGTGCCGGTGTGCGCAATGTCGCCTGGTCGGCAGCGATGCTCGATGGCCGCCATCAGCTGGTGAGCGACCTGTCACGGCCGCGTTATGCCTGGATCGCAATCAGCAACGTGATCGTCACCGTGTTCACACTCGGCCTGATGCGCCCCTGGGCGGCGGTCCGGCTCGCCCGTTACGTCAACGAACATTCCGGCATCCGGATTAACGGCGATCCCGGCGAGATCCTGTCCTCCATCGAGGCAAGCGGCGCTGCGATCAGCGCCGAATACATGGATATGGAAGGGTTCGACTTTGGCTTCTGAAAGCTCGGCGATCGCGACGGGCGAATGGCATCCGGCCAATTCCAGCCGCGCGGTCCCGGCCGTTCTGCGCGAGGAGGGCGTCCTCCTCGTGGCCGTGGAAGAGGGACGGACGCTCGCGTCTGCGGTGCCGGAGCGGATCGAGATCAGTCCGCGGGTCGGCTCCATCCCGCGGCGGGTGCGCTTTCCGGACGGTTCCGTATTCGAGACGCGCGACAATGACGGGGTCGATGGCTATCTTCGCGTCAGGCGCGGTCCACGCAGCGGCCTGCTGCACCGGTTGGAGAAATTCCATCCGCGCCTGATCCTCATGACGCTTGCCGTCATCCTGCTGGCCACCACGATCTACCGCTTTGCCGTCCCCGTCCTGGTGGAAGTTGCGGTCCTGGTCACTCCACCTTTCGTGCCGGACCTGATCGGCTCCGGTACGCTCGCATCGCTGGACCGGACGATCCTCAAGCCGTCCGACCTGCCGGAAGGCGAGCGACAGGCGATCTCCGAGGGCTTTTCGAAACTCGCGGCCCAATCGAAGGGCGGGCAGGGCGCCTATCGCCTGAATTTTCGCGATGGCGGCGTGATCGGCCCGAACGCCTTCGCGCTCCCGGATGGCAGCCTCATTCTTACCGACGACCTGGTGAAGCTCGCCAATGGCGACCGGGAAATGATCCTCGGCGTGCTCGGCCACGAGATTGCGCATGTGGAAGGCGAGCATAGCCTGCGGCAGCTCTATCGCGCCGCCGGCGTTGCGGCGCTGGTCATGCTGATTGCCGGCGATGTCGGCTCGGGCGTCGAGGACATCCTCACGCAGGGCGGCGCGCTGCTGGCGCTTTCCTATTCCCGTGCTGCGGAAGCCGAGGCGGATCGCCGTTCGGTCGAGCTGATGCGCGCGGCCGGTTACGATCCCGTCGCGCTCGCCCGGTTCTTCGCGGTCTTGGAAGACAAGCTCGGCGACCACCGGGATGCGAGCATTCTGTCCAGCCACCCCGGCACGCCGCAACGTCAGCAGGACATCCGCAACTATGCCGCCCAGTCCGGAAGTCGGCTTCAGGCAAGGTAACCGTGGTCCATAGCGAACCATTGACGTATCCGCAGACTATTCTAATTTAGCGCGCGGAGTAGGAGTGGGGATGTATGTCCATGGTTTACGAGTGGGATGCGAAGCGTGCCCGCCGCACGTATCTGGCGAAGGTCGGCCTCAGCCTGCTGGCCGCAATGGTGGTAGTCGCGATCCCGACCTGGGTTGCGATGTCGATGACCGGCTGACGTGAGCCGGACTATTCCGGTGACCCGCCGCCGAACCGGAACAACGATCTGAAGGCGCGCGAGATCGACATATATTGCGGCGGTTGTCGTTCGATCGCCGTATATCCCGCTTCTGTCAGCGAGAACAGGCGCCCCGCACGCGTGTCGCGGTGGGTGATATATTGCATGTTGAGCGCCCGGTTCAGGGCCGGCGCCATCTCGCTGGTCCAGCCGATCTCGGAAGCCGGGACGCGCGAGCCGCCGGCCTCGTAAAGGACCATCAAAACCTCATGCAGGTCGCGCGATATCATCGGCCATCCTTGCACAATCCGCCCGGCATGGCCAAGACCGGTTGTTCTTTCGTGTTGAACGAGCAATTCATGGCTTGAATTCCGCGGCGACGAAGGCAAGCTGGCGCGGCTCGGAAACTTGATGACAATTTTCTTATTTTGGAATTGTTCAAAACTAGCGGAGCCATTATATAGGGCGGGTACGAGTCTCGGGAGACCAGCATGCGCTTGACCAAACAGACGAATTACGCAGTACGGATGCTGATGTATTGTGCCGCCAACGAAGGCCATCTCAGCCGCATNCCCGAGATCGCCAGGGCCTATGGGGTTTCCGAACTCTTCCTCTTCAAGATCCTGCAGCCGCTCAACAAGGCCGGCCTGGTGGAGACGGTGCGTGGTCGCAATGGTGGTGTGAGGCTGGGCCGCGCAGCGGACCGGATCACGTTGTTCGATGTCGTCAAGGTGACGGAAGACAGCTTCGCCATGGCGGAATGTTTCGAAGAAGGTGTCGCGGAATGCCCGCTTGTNGATAGCTGCGGCCTGAACGCTGCGCTTCGCAAGGCTCTCAATGCTTTCTTCGACGTGCTTGCCGAATACACGATCGACGATCTCGTAAAGGCGCGCCCGCAGATCAATTTCCTGTTGGGCATCGACAATCTCCACCTGCCGAAGGTCATCGCGCCGAAAGCCATCGCCCCGGCCGCTTGATCTTGCCCATTCCCGTTTTTTGAAGGCGCCGCCGTCAAGGTTGGCGCCTTTTGTTTTTCCTGGGGGCGGTGGAGAGGTTGACCCCGCTCGCATTTGCAATAGAAGGGGATCAGGCGTTTTTCTGGCTTTTGTCAGTTTTCTTCCTGTGGCGCCTTCAGGATCCAAGCCATGCTCCCTTCGGAATTGCGCGCTTTCGCGCTGACTGCGCTGATCGGCACTGCCGGCGCGTTGGTCGCAGTTCTCATTGCTTTCCCGGCCCCTTATCTCATCGGTCCGGCCATTGCGATCACCATTGCCGGGCTCGCCGGGCTGAACCTCGCGGTGCCGTCGCAGGTCCGCAACGTCTGCTTTATCGTCGTCGGCGTCTCGATGGGGGCGACTGTCACGCCGGAGGTGATCGTCGCGGCCCGCACCTGGCCGCTGAGTTTCGTCATGGTGCTCGTGGCGGTCGTAATCCTCCTCTATGCCAGTTCCTGGGTGCTGCAGCGGGTCTTCTGTTATGACAGGATCACTGCGCTACTCGCCTCGTCCCCTGGCCACCTGAGCTATGTGCTCAGCCTCGCGGCAGAAACCCGTTGCGACCTGCGTGCCGTCAGCGTCGGTCAGAGCGTGCGGGTNNTGGCGCTGACGATCACCGTCCCGCTGATCGTNGAAATTTTCGATCTCGTCGGCACCGATCCCGTTCAGGCTCCCCTGGCGATGAGCGCNCCCGTCCTTGCTGNCATGCTTGNGGTTTCGGCNCTGTTCGGCCTGCTGTTCATGCGCTGGAAATTTCCGGCGGCGCTGCTGCTCGGCGGCGTCGTGGTGTCGATCGCCACGCATGTGACCGGCTTTATCAGCGGCGGCGTTCCGAACTGGCTGCTGGTCCCGACCTATGTGATCCTCGGCTCGGTCATCGGCACGCGCTTCTGCGGCGTGTCGATCAGCGAATTGCGCACCGCCTTTATCGCCGGCGGCGTGGTGACCGTGGTCGTGATCGTGCTTGCGGCGGCGATCGCCGGAGGCGTTTCCTACCTGACCGGCGTGCCGCTGGATGCGGCGCTGATCGCCTTCGCGCCGGGCGGGCTCGAAACCATGTCGGCGATGGCGGTGATGCTGCATGCCGACCCCACCTATGTCGGCGCCCATCACGTGCTGCGGCTGATGTTCCTGTCGGTGCTGATGCCGATCGTGCTCGGCAAGGATGCCCGGCAGAAGTGATCGTCAGTTGACGAGGCGAACCGAGGTGATTTCGCCGGCGCCGCCGGCAGCGCCCGTATAGGGTTCGATCTCCCAGTTGGACGAGTTCATGATCATGGTATTGACCACCAGCGTGATGAGGTTCGTCTGGTTCGTGGTCGAATTGTAGGTGACGTCGCGGTTCGGAAGATGGATCACTCCCTTGAGAGTTTCGCCATTGGAACCGTTGAAGATGTATTGCTGCTTGCGGGCATTGTTGGCGGCATCGCTGGTCTTTTCGAACATCAGGATGCCCTTGTAGGTGCCACTGGTCGGCGCCGAGGCCGTGAAGCTCAAGGCGCCGTTGGCGCGGATTTCGCTGTCGGTGTCCGGGAAGTAGAAGGTCACGCCCTCCGCGACGACCGTCGAACCGGAATTGATGATCATCCGGCCCTTGATGATATGCAGGCCGGGCTTGAACGTGATCTTCGGCGATCCGTTGAAGGTGGTGCCGCAATGGACGCCGGGGGCAAGTTCCTGAACCGCCCCGTCCTTCGTGCCGCTGGTGGTGCAGGTCGCGGAGACCGCCGGTTCGGCAATGCTGCCGGCATAGGGATCTCCGGAAACCTTGCAGCCGGGCTTCAGGTTGCTGAGCGTCCCGCCGTTCTTGATATACTGGGTGCCGGCCACGCAGAAGCTCGCCGTATCGATCGTCGCACCGCTATTCATGATGAAGGCAGGGTTCTGCGTCGAACTGACCTCGACGCCGCATTTTTCGGAATGCACGTTGGCGCCCGAATTGATCAACACCGCCTGCGACGCGTTGCCCAGCACGTAGATGCATGCGCCGGATGGCTTCGCGCCCCTGTTTGCGATGGCGGTGGATTGCACCTTTACCTCGATGGTGTGGATGCCGAGGATGCCAAGGAAATTCGTGGGCACGCCCTGGGCATAGGTCCCCGTCAGGCTGCCGTCGCTGTTTCCCGCAACGACAAGCGCGGTGTCGAGGTCCGTGTCCTCCGGAACCGCATCGGTCAGAAAGCGCAGCGCTTCCCGGCGCTGACTGGCGATATCGGGTTTTGCGGCAGCGCTCAGCAAGGCCGCATCGAGCGTTCCCTGCAATTTGTTGCGCTCGAACGAAGCCTGGGCAAAATCGATCGCGCCGCCGGCGGTCGCCACGAGGACCGGGAGTGCCAGGGCGGTCGCTATCGCAAAATTGCCGCCGGTATCATGCAGGATATCATAGAGGCGAAGTGCAATATTATCGATGAGTCGCCGCATGATCGGGGGTCCCAGGTTAAATTTGATGCGCTGGAATGCGCTTTGAGGTGGACCTTTCTATCCCACTCCCTCTAAGGTTCCCGTAAGAGAATTGGAAAATCTGAGGTTAATTCGGATTCTATACTTTGGTCTTTTCCGCCTCCTGAACGTGCTCTCAATGGAAGTCATTCATGCCCTCAATCGAACTCTCGTCTCCTCTTGCAATCGTCGTCATGGGCGTCAGCGGATCGGGGAAGACATCGGTCGGCGAACATCTCGCCGCACGCCTCGGCTGCGCATTCGTCGAGGGTGACCGCCTTCATCCGGAGGCGAATGTTGCCAAGATGGCGAAGGGCATTCCGCTGACCGATGACGACCGCTGGCCCTGGCTCGATCTCGTAGGCGGCGAATTGGCCAAGGCGAGGGGGCGCGGCGAGAGCGTTGTCGTCTCGTGCTCTGCGCTCAAGCAAACCTACCGCGACCGGCTGCGGCGGGGGAGTGGCGGCATGCTTTATTTCGTTTTCCTGACCGGCGACCCCAAGGTGCTCGAGCAGAGGATGGGTGCCCGCACCGGCCATTTCATGCCCGCATCGCTGCTTCAAAGCCAGTTGGCCACCCTGGAAAGCCCGGAACTTGAGCCGGGCGTGGTAACCGTCGACATCGACGCAAGTCTTAATGCCATCGTCGATAAGGCTTTTGATGGTATTGCTAAGCTCCCCTGAGCATAGATAATAGGATCTAGGCTCTCGTTTTGTCCGATGTGCTGTCATGTGCATCGGTGTGGAAAGTATTCTAAAATTTAGCGTGCTTCGTGATCCGATCCTCTTCGGGCGCCGTATAAACAACAGTTTTGCGTTCAAGCAATTCCGCCTGACTTACCGGAGATTTCACCGGCAAAGAAAGGCAACGGTTGACAGTGTTTGAGGAGACGGTTTGCGGATGCCAGATTCGACGCAAGGACCGGGGCGGGGTTCCCTTCGCCGGGTGCCGAAACAAGAACGAAGCCGCGAGCGTATCGATGAGATCCTGAAAGTATCCATGGAACTGATCGGCCAGAAAGGCATCGATGCAGTGACCATGAAGGAGATCGCCGCTCTTTCCGGCGGGCCCATCGCATCGGTCTATCAGTATTTCCCGAACAAGTCCGCCATCATCGCGACGCTCTACGAACGTTACGTCGAAGAGGTCCGGTCTTTCGTGACGGAGCAGATTGAAAAGATCGTCACGCCCGAAGACGCGCTGCAGGCGCCGGCCGCACTGTTCGACATGTACTACTATAACATGCGGGAAAGGCCATCGCTTCAGGATCTCCTGAACGCCATTCAGGCCGACAAGGCGCTCGCGGATCTGGACATTGCCGAGACCCGCTTTCAGGCCGATGTCTTCTACAAGGCGACCGAGCCTTTCGTGGAAGAGTCGCTGCGCGAAAATTACGCGCGGACGCTCCTGGTGATGTTCCACCTCTCGGGCGCGACCATGCGGCTGGCTCTCATGGTCCCCGAAGACGAAGCCGCCGGGGCCGTGGCGCAGTTCAAGTCGATCATTCGCGCGCAGGCGACCTATTATTTCACCGGCAGTTTTCCCGCCTCTCTCTGATCCCGGTCAGACGCCGAGCCGGTCGCGCAGGCCATACCACCAGGCCCCGAGCACGGTGAGCGGCACCCGGAACGTCTGCCCGCCCGGGAAGGGCAGGTTGGGCAGCGACGACCAGATGTCGAAGCGTTCCGCATGGCCCGCGACCGTCTCGCCGAGGATCTTTCCCAGCAGATGCGTGGTTGTCACCCCGTGGCCGCTGTCGCCGTGCGAGAAATAGACCTTGTCCGACAGCTTGCCCATATGCGGGATGCGCGTCAGGGTAAGGGCAAAATTGCCGCTCCAGGCATAGTCGATCCTCACGTCCTTCAACTGCGGAAACGTCTTCAGCATATTGGGACGGATGACGCCCGTAAGATCGCTCGGATCGAGCCCGCCATAACCGATGCCGCCGCCATAGAGCAGCCGGTTGTCCGCGGTGCGCCTGTAGTAGTCGAGGATATAGTTGGCGTCCTCGACGCAGTAATTCGCCGGCAGCAGGCTTTCGATCAGCGTCGCATCGAGCGGTTCCGTCGCCATCACCTGGCTGGAAACCGGCATCATCCGGCCGCTGATCTCCGGAAATTGCGGAGACAGGTAGGCATTGCCGCAGACGAGCACATAGGAAGCCTTCACCGAGCCCCTTTCTGTCTGCACCACCGATCTTTCGCCTGTCTCGATGCCGGTCGCGCGCGAGCCTTCGAAGATCCGCCCGCCGAGGCTTTCGAACGCCGCCGCCTCGCCGAGCACCAGATTGAGCGGGTGGATATGGCCGCCGAGCCTGTCGATCATGCCGCCGGCATAACGGTCGGTCTTCACATATCGTCCGACCTCGGCCTTCGAGATCATCTCCAGCCCGCCATGGCCATGTTTTTCCCAGTCGGCCTTGTGATGCTCCATTTCGCGGATCTGCTTGTCGGTGAAGGCCGCGAAGAAACCGCCATGCACCAGGTCGCAATCGATCCCGTATTTCGCGACCCGGCCGCGGATGATCTCGCCGCCTTCGAGCGACATCGCCCCGAGTTTCACGGCCTTGTCGCGGCCGTAGCGCCCGGCGATGGTTTCGAGATCGCGGCTGTAGCCGTTGACGATCTGGCCGCCATTGCGGCCCGAGGCACCGAACCCGATGCGCTCCGCCTCCAGCACCACGACGGAATAGCCGCGCTCGGCAAGCTCCAGCGCCGCGGAAATGCCGGTGAAGCCGGCGCCGATCACGCAGACATCCGCTGCCGTCTCGCCATCGAGGGCCGGCCGCACGCGCTTGTCCGCGGCGGATGCCGCATACCAGGAATCCGTGTGGCGGGGATTGTCTGCGGGTCTGAAGGCCATGTCACACTGTCCCAGCAAAGATGCCGCATTCGACGCCGGTCACGCGCGGGCCAGGTTCCTGCAGTTCGTTCGGCTTGCAGCCCGGCCCACTCACTCGAGAGAGCTAGGCGTTGAAACGTTCCGGCCTGTAGGCCGAGATGTCGATCAGCGTCTTGCTCCCCGCGATGGCCTCGGCGATCACCTGTCCGGTCACCGGCCCGAGCGTCAGGCCGTGATGCGCGTGGCCGAAGGCGAACCACAGGCCGTCGTGCCGCGGAGCCTTGCCGATCACGGGCATCATGTCCGGCGTGCAGGGGCGGGCACCCATCCATGGTTCGCTGTCGAGCCGTTCTGCAAGCGGGAAGATGCTCCGTGCGACGGTCTCGGCGCGATCCAGCTGAACGGGTGTTTTCGGCGCATCGCGACGGGCGAATTCCGCTCCGGTCGTAAGCCGGATGCCCTGGTTCATGGGCGCCAGGAAATAGCCGCGCTCCGCATCCATGGTCCAGCCGTTGAGCTTCGCATTGCCCTTGGCCGCATAGTGCATGTGGTACCCGCGCTTGACGCCGACCAGGAAATTGTAGCCGAGCGGCTTGGTGACCGTGTCGGACCAGGGGCCCAGCGCCACGACCACATCCTTGGCTTCGACCGTGCCGTCGCCGGCGACGATCCGCCAGCCGGTCTTGGTCTGCGACAGGCTCTTGGCATCTCCCTTCAGCACCCGGCCGCCGAGCTTTTCGAACAGCGCCACATAGGCACGGGTCAGGGCCAGCGGATCCTTGACCGACCACGGATCTTCCCAGCGCAGTCCGCCGACGAAATCAGTGGAGAGGTTGGGCTCCTGCGCGGCGATGTCGGCAGGTGAAAGCTCCTTGAACGCAACGCCATATTCCCTGCGAAGGTGCTCGGCCTCGCCGATCTCGCCATCATGCTTGGCGCGGGTGCGGAACACCTCCGTCCAGCCGTTCTTGGCGATCAGATCCTGGGCTCCGGCTTCTTCGATCAGCTCGTTATGGGTCGCGATCGAGTGCTCGATCAGCGGCGCATAGGCGCGGGCGATCAGCTGGTGGCGGGTCAGGTTCGAATGCCACCAGTATTTCGCCAGGAACGAGGTGACCGAGGGAATGGCTTTCCAGTGATAATGCGCATCGATGCGGTTGTTGAGCGCGTAACGCAGGATCAGGCCGAACTGCTGCGGAAAACCGTAGGGGACGACACCCTCGCGCTGGATAAGGCCGGCATTGCCGTAGGATGTCTCCATGCCGGGTTCTTTCCGGTCGACGAGCACCACCGACTTGCCGCGCCGGGCGAGCTGCAAAGCCGTCGAAACACCGACAATGCCGGCTCCCAGCACGATCGCATCTGCTGTCATGATCTGAATTCCATTTCACAAGTCTTTTATAGTTCGAGGCTTTTGAACATGCCGCCCGGAATGCTGCGGCGCAAATGAAAAATCACGGATGCCTATACGGAATCCCTATTTCTTCGCGGCATCCCTCCAATCGAAAGCCTACGGGGCCGCCGCTACCTTTGGATCGCGCATCGGTTTCGATGCCGGCTCCGCGCGAACAAAGCCGCGGGCCAATCCCAACAAGGAGTGACTGAAATGTTTGGTCGTTTGGGGCACGTTTACGTCCTGCATCTTGCTGAAGCCAAGGCCCGGCATCGTCGCTGTCGCAGCCGGATCGCCCGGTCGACGCAAATCTCGGGATCTTCCTGAGACTTCTCGGGGTCATCGGTCTCGGTCTTTGCGCCGCGGGCCTCGTTTCCGTGATGGTGGCTTGAGGAGAACATGATGAACAAGGCAATGTCGAAAAGCGAACCTGCCTCGCATGGCGTACGCTTCATGGTCGGCCGCGATGCCGGCGGCCGCTGGNTCGTCTCCGACCGCGACGGCCTCGTCGGCGGACTGTTCACAGACCGGGCGTCGGCGGTGCATTTCGCCATGTTCGAAAGCGATCATCTGCCCGGTGCCGTCTGCTGTGTGCCGGATGATGTGACCTTGAGCCTCGGGCCGATTTTCGAAACCCCGGTCAAGGCCCCCAAGGCGATCAATTCCAGCCTGAAGATCGTCGGACGGGCGTGAGGAGAATGCCGGTGTCCAGGGCCATTCATTATATGCGCGGACAGGTCTATCCGCGCTCCCGCCGTTTCGGGAATCCGGACCGTCTGCATGCGTCGAATATCATTCTGGGCATGCTCGCGGTCATGCTGGTCGTGCTTGTCGCGGCCTATGCCGTCACCTTCGCGGCCGCTTCCTGAGGGCGACCGCCGCCGGAAAGAACAAAATTCCTATAGGATTTTTATTTCTTTCCTCTGCGCCCCGTCTCGAACCCCTATGCGGTCGCGCCGCATATTAGGGTCAGAGAGATCGCAAAGGATCGTCTCCAAGCCGGAAAGCATCGCGGTGCCCCTCTTTGAGGATGGCACCCTTTGCCTTGTTCGGCCGCGCCTTAACAACAGGAGTCCAGATCAATGTTGGACGTCATTCTAGTCGGCACCGCAGTTGTCTTCTTCGGTCTCTGCCTTGCCTATACCCGCGCCTGCGACAGGCTTTGAAGGGAGAAGCACCGATGATCCTCGATTATGCCTTGAGCGGTGCCGTGACCGTGTTCCTCGCCGTCTACCTCACCTACGCTCTCATTCGCCCCGAACGCTTCTGAAAAGAACGCTTTTGAAAAGAACTGGCGCTTCCAGACAAGCAGCCGGGTATTGAAAGTTAACCCCAAATGACCCTCAACGGATGGCTTCAGATCCTGCTTTATTGCGGGATCATCATCGCGCTCGTCAAACCGCTCGGCGGTTACATGACGCGTGTCTTTTCAGGCGAGCGCACTCTTCTGTCACCCGTCCTCGTTCCGATCGAACGGGGACTTTATGCCGTGGCCGGCACCAGCGAACGCGAAGACCAGCATTGGACCGCCTATGCCGTCTCGCTGCTGCTGTTCAATCTCTTCGGCGTGCTCGTCCTTTACGCCCTGATGCGTCTGCAGGCGGGCCTGCCTTTTAATCCCGCCGGGATGGGCGCCGTGCCGCCGGAACTTTCGTTCAATACCGCCGTCAGCTTTGTCAGCAACACCAACTGGCAGAACTACGGCGGCGAAAGCACCATGTCCTATCTCACCCAGATGATGGGCTTCACGGTGCAGAATTTCCTGTCCGCCGCGACCGGCATGGCGATCGCCGTCGGCCTGATCCGCGCCTTTACCCGCGCATCGGGCAAGGCGATCGGCAACTTCTGGGTCGATATGACCCGCGCCACGCTCTACATCCTGCTGCCGGTCTGCATCGTCCTGACGTTGGTCTATGTCTGGCTCGGCGTGCCCCAGACGCTCGGCCCTTACGTCGAGGCCACGACGCTGGAAGGCGCCAAGCAGACCATCGCGCTCGGCCCGGTCGCCTCGCAGCTTGCCATCAAGATGCTCGGCACCAATGGCGGCGGTTTCTTCAACGCCAATTCCGCGCATCCGTTCGAGAACCCCGACAGCATCTCCAACATGATCCAGATGGTCTCGATCTTCGCGATCGGNGCGGGCCTCACCAATGTCTTCGGCCGCATGGTCGGCAACCAGCGCCAGGGCTGGGCGATCCTCGCCTCGATGGGCATCCTGTTCATCGTCGGCGTCGGCATCACCTACTGGGCGGAAGCGGCCGGCAATCCGCTGATGCACCAGCTCGGTCTTGCGGGCGGCAACATGGAAGGCAAGGAAGTGCGCTTCGGCACGGCCCTGTCCTCCCTTTTCGCGGTGATCACCACGGCCGCTTCCTGCGGCGCGGTCAATGCCATGCACGGCTCGTTCACGGCACTCGGCGGCCTCATCCCGCTCATCAACATGCAGCTCGGCGAAGTCATCGTCGGCGGCGTCGGCGCGGGTTTCTACGGCATCATCCTCTTCATCATCGTCGCCGTCTTCGTCGCAGGCCTCATGGTCGGCCGCACGCCGGAATATCTCGGCAAGAAGATCGAGGCGAAGGAGATGAAGATGGCCGTGCTCGCCATCCTCTGCCTGCCGCTCGCCATGCTGGTCTTCACGGCGATCGCCAGCGTCCTGCCGTCTGCCGTCGCTTCGGTCGGCACCGCCGGCCCGCACGGCTTCTCCGAAATCCTCTATGCCTACACGTCGGCTGCGGCCAACAACGGCTCGGCTTTCGGCGGCCTGACGGGCAACACGCCCTGGTACAACGTGACGCTCGGTCTCGGCATGCTGATGGGCCGCTTCCTGGTCATCATCCCGGCCCTTGCGATCGCAGGCTCGCTGGTCGCCAAGAAGACCGTTCCGGCATCGGCAGGCACCTTCCCGACCGATGGTCCGCTGTTNGTNGGCCTGCTGGTCGGCACGATCCTGATCGTCGGCGGCCTCACCTTCATGCCCGCTCTGGCGCTCGGCCCCGTCGTCGAACACCTGGTCATGATCGCCGGCCA
>Ga0055531_10000763_pt1 | contig 26830 bp, 18 predicted proteins | sample AraplaCvi_mCL_r2_FD_55008 | JGI IMG/M metagenome (GOLD analysis project Ga0055531, IMG submission 55008) | Arabidopsis root microbial communities from North Carolina, USA - plate scrape MF_Cvi_mCL_r2 | ecosystem: Host-associated > Plants > Roots > Endosphere | place: USA: North Carolina...
ATTCGCGGGTGGTGAACACCGTCCACAGCACCGACAGCAGGAGGCCCGCCGCGCCGGCATAGAAGGCGATGTGCACCGAGGGCGGCGCGCCGCCGCCTTCGGCCACGTTGCTGACCGAGAACCAATGGGTCAGCATCCACGGCAGGGCCGAGGCCAGCACCGCGCCCGCGCCGATGAAGAAGCTCTGCATGGCGTAGCCCGAGGCGCGCTGTTCGTCGGGCAGGTTGTCGCCGACGAAGGCCCGGAACGGCTCCATGGTGATGTTGATCGAGGCGTCCATCACCCACAGGGCGGCCGCGGCGATCCACAGCGCCGGCGCATTGGGCATGACCAGCAGGGCGGCGCTGGTCAGGATCGCGCCCCAGAAGAAGTACGGGCGGCGCCGGCCCAGGCGTCCCCAGGTCTTATCGCTGAGATAGCCGATGATCGGCTGGACCAGCAGGCCGGTGGCCGGGGCGGCGATCCATAGGATGGCCAGGTGGTTCACCTCGACGCCGAGGCCCTGGAAGATTCGCGAGGTGTTGGCGTTCTGCAGGCCGAAACCGATCTGGACCCCGAAGAACCCGAAGCACATGTTCCAGATCTGGAAGATATTCAGCCGGGCCTTGGTCGCCATCACTCCCCCTTCAAGCTCCGTTGGCCGGAGCCTTGCGCAAACTTTTTCAGCGCTTTGTACGGGCGCATTTGCGCATGCGCCGATCCCTCTGGCAACGAAATTTCCGAGCATTGTCGGGATTATGCCGCCGTCATTGCCGGAAACATCGCGCCCAGACCGGCCAGGAGCGGCGCGCCCAGGGCTGCCAAAGAGGCATAGACTTGCAGAAATTTTCAAGACCTCGGCGCGCGGCGTCCGCCCCCTCGGGCGACGGTGCTTGAAAACCACCGCCCCGGCGCCTTAACAAAGGTCTGAAAAGATTTGCGGCAAATTTTGCAGCAACGGGCGACGGACGGGGCGGGACAGTGACCAAGGGCGCGACGCGGCTGGAAGACCTGGCCAGGCTGGCCGGAGTGTCGATCTCCACGGCCTCGCGGGCGCTGAACGACAGCCCGGCCGTCAACACCCGCACCAAGCAGTTGATCTGGAAGCTGGCGCGCGAGATGGACTATCCGTTCCGCCGCTACATGCCCGCCGGCCCGATCGGCGCCGAGGGCACGATCGCCATCGTGGTGCCCCGTCCGCAGGGCCGCGAGGGGCGGCTGTCAGACCCCTTCTTCCTGGAACTGCTGGCCGGGGTCGGCGAGGCGGCGCGCGAGCGCGGCTGCGACCTGATGATCAGCCACGTCGCCCCGACCAGCTTCGAGGACCTGTCGGCGGCCATGACCACCAGCCGCGCCGACGGGGTGATCTTCCTGGGCCAGAGCTGGCTGCACACCGCCTTCAACCGGCTGGCCGAGACCGAGGGCCGCTTCGTGGTCTGGGGCGCGCAGCTGCCCGACCAGGCCTATTGCTCGGTGGGCTCGGACAACCCGCTGGGCGCCAGGCGCGCGACGCTGCATCTGGCCCGCCTGGGTCGCAAGCGCATCGTCTTCCTCGGCGACACCGAGGCGCCCGAGGCCATGCAGCGCCATCGCGGCTATCTGGACGCGGTCGAGCAGTTCGGCCTGGGCGTCGATCCCGAGTTGATCGTGCCCGCCCATTTCGAGGTGGAATCCGCCGAGGCCAGCGTCGACTCGCTGATCCAGCGCGGGGTGAAGTTCGACGGGGTGGTCGCGGCCTCCGACCTGATCGCCCTGGGAGCCATCCGCGCCCTGCAGCACGCGGGCCTGTCGACCCCGCGCGACGTCTCGGTGATCGGCTATGACGACGTGCCGTTCGCCCGCTATTCGCGCCCGGCGCTCAGCACCATCTCGCAGGACACCGCCAAGGCGGGCCGGCTGATGGTGTCCAAGCTGCTGGACGCCAGCGGCCAGGGCGCCAGCCGCTCGGAACGTGTACCGACCGACCTGATCATCCGCGAGTCCTGCGGGGGATAGCCGCCAGAGGCGGCCAAGGCCTCAGGTCGACCGCATCGCGCGGTTCGCCGCCTCCAATTACTCTGGCTAGATGTCAGACTCCTCCGCCGATCTCACCGAACGGGTTTCGGCGACTAGCGCCCACCCCTTCCAAGTTAGCGCTACCATTTGTGGTTTTCGCCGTTTAGGGTGACCCCCGACGCTAGGCAAACACACGCGGCAGACGCTCCATTTGCCGGACATAACAACAGCCACGATCTCAATCGCGGTCCACGGAGGGAACCTGTCGGATGATCCGCAAAAGCTTCATCGCCGCCTCCCTTCTGACCCTTCTGGCGGCCGGGGCGGCCGAGGCGGCGGCGGCGCCTGAGACGGCGCAGCGTCCCGCCAAAGGGCAACCGGCGGCCGGCGAGGCAGCGTTCGACTGGTTCGAGTATGAGGGCGCGGATCCGTCGGACGCGGCCTTCAAGCCGACGCCGACGCAGTACGCCAATCCGATCCTCAAGGGGACCTACCCCGACCCTGCCGTCATGCGGGTGGGCAAGGATTTCTACCTCGTCAATTCGACCTTCGCCTGGTTCCCCGGCCTCCCGATCTTCCACTCCACCGACCTGGTGCATTGGAACCAGATCGGCAACGCCATCGACCGGCCGGGCATGCTCGATTTCAAGCGTCAGGGCTTGTCCAGCGCGGTCTTCGCACCAACGCTGAGCCACCACGACGGGCTGTTCTATATTCTCAACACCTGCGTCGGCTGCGGCGGCAACTACCTGATCACCGCGAAAGATCCGAAGGGCCCCTGGTCGGACCCGACATGGCTGCCCGCGGTGCAGGGCATCGACCCGTATCTGTTCTTCGACGACGACGGGACCGCCCTGATCGTCTTCAACGGCCCGCCCCCAGGCCCGCCCGAGTACGACGGCCACCGCGCCATCTGGGCGATCGGCTACGACGCCAGGACCCAGAAGACCGTCGGCGAGCCCAAGCCGCTGCTCGACAAGGGCGTCAACCCCGCGGCCAGGCCCATCTGGCCCGAGGGGCCCCACATCCTCAAGAAGGACGGCTGGTACTATCTGGTCGCCGCCGAAGGCGGCACCGCAGAGGGCCACAGCCAGGTGGTGCTGCGGTCGAGGAGCGCCTGGGGACCGTATGTTCCGTATGCGAACAACCCGATCCTGACCCAGAGAAACCTCCCCAAGGACCGTCCGCTCCCGATCACCTCGGCCGGCCACGCCAATCTCGTCGACACCCCGGACGGCCGATGGTGGGCGACGTTCCTGGCGGTGCGCCCCTATGGCGACGATCTCTACAACACCGGCCGCGAGACCTTCCTGCTGCCGGTAGCGTGGAGGGACGGCTGGCCCGTCATCCTGGAGAACGGCAAGACCATCCCCTACGTCCACGCCAAGCCCGACCTGCCCGCCACGACGCCCACGCCGCCGCCGACCACCGGCGCCTTCACGGTCCGCGAGGCGTTCGACGGCAAGGCCTTGCCGCTCAGCTGGGTCACCATGCGGATCCCGAAGCAGCGCTGGTGGCGGCTCGACGATGGAAAGCTGATCCTGACCGCGCGCGCCGACACCATCGGGGGCATGGCCCAGCCATCCTTCTGGGGCCGCCGCCAGCAGCATATCAACGCCAGCGCCTCGACCCTGATGCGCTTCCGTCCGACCAAGGCCGGCGACAAGGCCGGCATGGTCGCCGTGCAGAACGACGACGACTTCTTCTTCCTGGGGCTGACCCGCAACGCCAATGGCCAGGACAGGATCGTGCTTGAGCGTCGCGCGGGGCCGAAAGACCCCGCCGACGGCGTGCAGGTCGCCAGCGCCCCCGTCGCGCTCAAGGCGGGCGCCCCGGTCTGGCTGAAGATCACGGCCCGCGGCGGCCTCTACGATTTTTCCTACGCGCTCGCGCCCGGCCAGTGGAAGATCCTGAAGGCCGGCGAGGACGGAACGATCCTGTCCACCAAGAAGGCCGGCGGCTTCGTCGGCGCGCTGCTGGGCGTCTATGCCCACGGCGCGGAGCCAGGCGCGGCCTCCAGCTCGATCGCCGAAACACACTGACCGCGCCGCCCGTCAACGGCGCGCCAATACACAAAGGGGAGATGACATGACCAGACTGACCCGGCCGCTGGCCGCCTGCGCCGTGGCGTTCGCGCTGGGCGCGCCGACCCTGGTTCAAGCCGAGGCCAAGGCTGATCCGCCGATCACCGTGCGCATCGACGCCGGCGCGCAGGGGCCCAAGATCGACCGCAACATCTTCGGCCAGTTCGCCGAGCATCTGGGAACGGGCGTCTACGGCGGCGTCTGGGTGGGCAAGGACTCGCCGATCCCCAATACGCGCGGGATCCGCAAGGACGTGGTCGAGGCGCTGCGGGCCATCAAGGTGCCCAATGTCCGCTGGCCCGGCGGCTGCTTCGCCGACGAGTACCATTGGCGTCACGGGATCGGCCCGGCGGCGGCGCGGCGCAAGACGATCAATTCCAACTGGGGCGGCGCGGTCGAGCCCAACACCTTCGGCACCGACGAGTTCATGGACTTCGTCGACCAGATCGGCAGCGAGGCCTATGTCTCGGTCAATATCGGTTCGGGCACGGTCGAGGAAGCCGCCGCCTGGGTCGAGTACATGACCGCCGATCCGCAGACCACCGCCGGCAAGGAGCGCGCCGCCAACGGCCATCCGGCGCCCTACAAGGTCAAGTACCTGGGCCTCGGCAACGAAAGCTGGAGTTGCGGCGGCGCCATGCGCCCGGACTATTATACCGACGAGATGAAGCGCTATGCGCGGTTCGTGCGGAACTACAATCCCAAACAGACCGGCGCCGAGGCCATGCAGCGGATCGCCGTCGGCCCCAACCAGGGCGACACGGCCTATACCGAAGCCGTGATGGCCGCGCAGAAGTCGCACGACTGGGCCTGGAACATCGAAGGCCTGTCGCTGCACTCCTACACGACCGGCGGATGGCCGCCGTCCTATTCCAGCACCCGTTTCGACGAAACCGCCTACGCCAAGCTGCTGCAGGAAACGCTGGGCATGGACGACCTGATCGCCAGGCACGCGGCGATCATGGACAAGTACGATCCCGACAAGAAGGTGCCGCTGGTCGTCGACGAATGGGGCGTCTGGCTCGCGCCGCTGGAGGGCAGCACCCCCGGCTTCCTGGCCCAGCAGAACTCCCTGCGCGACGCGATCGTCGCCGCGCTCAACCTGAACATCTTCGCGCGCCATGCCGACCGCGTGCGCATGACCAACATCGCGCAGATGATCAACGTGCTGCAGGCGATGATCCTGACCGACAAGGACAGGATGGTCCTCACCCCCACCTATCATGTCTACAAGATGTACCTGCCTTTCCAGGACGCGACCCTGGTTCCGGTCAGCTTCGACAAGGGGACCTATGCGCAAGGCGACATCAAGCTGCCGCGCATCGACGCCACGGCGGTCCGCGACACCCAGGGCAAGCTCTGGCTGTCGGTGACCAACCTCGACCCGGCCAAGCCCGCCACGATCAGCCTGGCTGGTCTCAAGGCGGCCAGCGCCAGCGGCCAGTTGCTCACGGCGCCGCGTGTCGATGCGATCAACACCTTCGACGCGCCCAACGCGGTCACGCCCAAACCGTACACGGCCAAGGCGTCCGCCAAGGGCCTCACGCTCGAAGTTCCCGCCAAGTCCGTCCTGGTGGTCCAACTCGCGCCTGAGGTCTGACCTTTGAGCATCCGGGGGCGGTGCGCGGGACCGCCCCCAACTTACAGGACGAACGATAGCCACGATATTTGAAGGCGATGGACGAATGGGCGCGACGTTTCGCCCCTAAATTGCCTGACAACTTGCCAAGCTTCGCCGGGTTGCGCTTATAGGTCGCTGCGTACCCCCCAGGAGCCTCACGCCCATGTTGCTGGACGAGCCGGACGACAAGTCGGTCAAGCGATCGGCGAGAGGGTCTGGCCGGCGCCTGCGTGGCGCCATCGCCCACTATCTCGGCACGGCGATCGTCTCGGGCCAGATCGCGCCCGGTGAGAAGCTGACCGGCGAAATCGCCAACGCCGAGGCGCTCGACGTTTCGCGCGGCGCCTATCGCGAGGCGGTCCAGGTCCTGACGGCAAAGGGCCTGGTGGAAAGTCGCCCCAAGGCTGGCACGCGCGTCCTGCCGCGCAGTTGCTGGAACATTCTGGATCCCACCGTCCTGGCGTGGGCGTTCGCCGCCGAGCCGGATCTGGGGTTCGTGCGCGACCTTTTCGAGCTGCGCGCCGTCGTCGAACCGGCCGCCGCGCGCTTCGCGGCCGAGCGTCGCGACAAGAACGACATCAAGGCGATGAAGGACGCCCTGACCAACATGCGGCGCCATACCCTGGCGACCGAGGCGGGCCGGATGGCCGATCGCGCCTTCCACGACGCCCTTCTGCGCGCCACGCACAACGATGCGATGATCGCCCTGAGCGCCAGCATCAGCGCCGCCGTGAGCTGGACGACCGAATTCAAGCAGCGCTCGCGCGCCCTGCCCCGCGATCCGGTGCCCGATCACGCCCGGGTCTGCGACGCGATCGCCGCGGGCGACCCGGACGCCGCCGGCGCGGCCATGCGGACGCTCATCGATCTGGCGCTCGACGACACCCGCCTGGCCATGGAGGGCGTTGTTTTTCATATATAAGATTATTATTGCCAATGAGAAATCGCTCGACGCGTTTTCGAGGAGGTTCTATATTTTTGCGTGAGTAACGCGGGGTCGCGATGTCGCCATTCGCTTCTCTGCGAACCGCCCGGACCACGCCCTTGGGGCGGCGGGCGCCCCACCGGCTGGCCTATGAGCTGATGGGCCGCATCAGGTCCGGCGCCCTCCGTCCGGGCGACTGGTTGCCGACCGACCGGGAGCTGCTGCACGAATTCTCGGTCAGCCGGACGGCCTTGCGGGAAGCCCTGATCATCCTGGAATGCCTGGGCCTGACGGAATCGCATCATGGCGTGGGCTGCCGGGTGGTCGGTCGCGAACCCAGAACCGAGCTCGGGCCCGATATCTCCGTCGATCTTGTGGCGCTGCTGGAGGCCTGCCGCGCCTTCGAGATCGAAGCCGCCGCCCTGGCCGCCGCCCCGGATGGAGACGCCCGCCCGCTCGCGCCCACGATCCTGGGCGCGGCGGGCCCGATGACCGCCGACACCTGCCGACAGCTTCATGTCGCCGTCGCCCGGGCGACCGGCAACCCGGTCATCGCGGCTTCGATCCAGAACCTCTGGGACCTGGCCGCGACGCGGCCGGCCCTGCACGTTCCCCTGGACGCCGCGCTCGCCCGCTCCGGCCGCCGGATCCACGCGTTGCAGAACCAGGTCTTCGACGCCTTCGCGCGCCGCTCTCCCCCAGCCGCCCGCCAGGCCGTCGACGCGCTGTTTGGCGGCTATTTCGCCGCGGTGTCCCAGCTCGAAGACCAGGAACCGCGCGCGCGCCGCTCGGCCACCGGCGACCGGTAGAGCCGGGCCTCCGCTAAGGGGCCTGGAAGACCAGGTGATCGCTGAAGAACGGCAGGACATGGTCCTGCAGCCGGGCGGGAACGCCGCTGGTGTGGTCGCCGGGATAGATCTCGAAGCTGTTGGCGAGCCCATAGCGATTCAGCACCGCGTGCAGCTTGGCCGCGTCGTCCTTGAGGCCGTCGCGGTCGCCCACGTCGATGGCGATGGCCCTGTAGCGGCCAAGCGCGGACACATACTGGTCCACGAAGGCCAGCGGCGCATTGGCGGCCCACTTGGCCAGAACGTCCGGCCGAACCACGCCGTTCTCGACCGGCAGGTCGAGGAAGAACGGCGGCTTGTCGGGATTGGGCGACCAGGCCGCGGCCGTCGCCAGCTGCGCGCGCGCGCCCCAAGGGAGCTTTTGAGCCTCCTCGATGGTCTTGACCTGAGCGAGGGCCGCGGCGGTGTCGCCGCCCAGCTGGTCGGCGTCGCGCGGCGACAGGCAGCAGGGGCTCATCATGTAAAGGGCGCCGAACACGTCGGCATGGCGCATGCCGATCCGGCTGGCGCCGTAACCGCCCATCGAGTGGCCCACGAGGCCGCGGCTCTCGCGGTTGGGCAAGGTGCGATAGTGTTGGTCGACATAGGCGACCAGATCGCGGGCGACGAAGGTCTCGAAGTCGCCGGTGGTCCGCGAGCTGGAATACATCGAGCCGTTGTGGACGGTCTTGCTGTCAGGCAGCACGACGATCATTTCGCGCGCGCCCTTGGCGAAGGCGCCTTCGATCGTCTGGGGCGCGTGGATCTCGCTCATCCACTGCTGGGCTCCGATCGAATAGCCGTGCAGGGCGTAGACCACCGGATAGCGTCGCTTGGGATGGCTGGCGTAGCCGGGCGGCAGCACCACGAAGACGTCCCGATCGGCGCTCTCGCCCTCCAGATTGCCCTCGATGGCGACCGAGTGGACCTTGATCTTCTGGACCACGGCCGGCTTGGCGCCCGCCACGGGCGCGGGCGGCGGCGTGGCCACCTGGGCGTGCGCCGCGATCGGCCCCGCGACCAGCAGCGCTACCATCGCGAGCGCTCCGGCGCCCGGCCAGGGACTACGGGCGCGTGCGTCACCGATGTTGAGAATCGTCATTCGAACCTCCCCTGCCGCGCGTTTCGGCCTGTGCGTCGCGCGATCTGTTAGCGCTAACATTTGTCCGACACTGGCGGCCTGTCAATCGCGATCGGCCGGCCTCAGCCGCCGCGCAAGAGCTTCATCACGAGCGCGCGGATGCGACCGTAGTTTCCGCCGGCCAGCGGACCCAGCAGGCCATGACGCTCGGCCGGCAGGTGGGCCAGCGGGTGGCCTTGCTCGCGAAACACATAGTGGTCGAAGAACGCCCGCCAGGCGCGCCGCTCGGGCGCGGGTCGCTCGGCGATCGTGATCATCGCCAGCATCATGGCGACATAGGGCGCGTCAGGCCCGGCGGCGAAGCCGTCCCACCAGTAGTTGACCAGCAGGTTCGCCGGCTCCATGGCCTCGACCTGATGCCACCAGAGCTTGGGAAGATAGAGGGCGTCGCCGGGCTCCAGCTCGACGACGATCGCGCGGGCCGCCGCGGCGGCGAACCGCGGATAACGCCCGTCGCCCGGCGCGGCCCCGGCGGCCAGGCTGATCGGCTGTCCGGCCAGGGTGTGGTCGATCGGTCCGACATAGAGATCGCCGATGGCGTCGGGCGGATAGAGCGTGAACCGCCGGCGCCCGGCGACGACGCAGGCCAGGTTGTCGAAGGTGTCATAGTGGCAGGCGACGCGGCTGGCGTTGCCCAGCCACAGGCGCGGCCTGGCCAGGGGCGGCAGGACGTCGATCGGATTGTCGGCGGCGAATCCCGGCGCATAGTCGTCCGCCGACAGCGAGCCCATGTAGACGCTCGCCAGGCTGGGGTCGGCGGCGGCTTCTCCGATGCGCGCCAGGGACTGCGCCAAGGTCAGGGATACGCGCTCGAAATTGAAGCCGTCCGGGCCGTCGCCATAGTCGTAGCGCCCCCCGATCGCCGGCGCTCCGACGAACGCCTGCCCGCTACGACCGGCGTCGAACCGGGCGACATAGGTCGACAGCGCCGCCCACCCCCGCTCGCCGGCCTCGACCGCCGGCCAGTCGCGGCAGAGGCCCGGCAACAGGACCGGCTGGCAATCGACCGCCACCGCCTGGGCGAATCCGGCCGGACCGGCGCCCTTGATCGAGGCCGGGTCGATGCTGCGCAGGTCCGCCGCGGCCCGGCCGTTCATCCGGCGATCTTGTCGTTTCGGAGCTTCGCCAGGCGAGACACCTGCTTGAGCGAGCCGTTCATGGCGTAGATCAGCGGCAGATATCCCCGCCGGAAGAACTCGAGAACAGCTGCGTCGTCCAACGCGCCGAGCGCGTCGAGGCTGACGGTGTAGAGGCCGGCCAGGCTCAGGGTCCGGCCGTCGTCGAACGACAGGTCGATATCGATCGGCTCCACCAATCGCGCCCCGACGAGCGCCTGGATGAAGGCGTCGGTTTCGGGAACGCCGACACTGAGCTGCGCCAGGACGTGCTGGATCCGCCGCAGGGCCGGACCTGGCTGGCCATCGGCCTCGAACAGCGGCGCGCCCTGCGGGGCGGCGAATCGGACATGGGCTGGATCGATCGCGACAGTCCCGTCCGACGTGATGAAGAAACCGAGGCGTTCGAGATCGAGCGGCGTGAACAGCGGCCGGCCCGCCCCCTCGTGAGGCAGCAGGTTTTCGCCCGGCTCGAAGCCGAACATCGCCCCGGCATAGAAGCTCCCCGTCTCGGCGCTCTTGGTCAGGAAAATCGGGCAGACCGCGGCGGCGGCCACGAATTCGCTCGCCACAACCTGGACGAAGTGCTGTCCGGCGGCCGGCGGATCGCCCAGACGCAGGCCCGCGTGGCGCTGTGCGTTCAACAGTTCCAGGTTCGTCGCCATCGTTTTCCCTCCCACGTCGCCAGCGGATCGCATCGCCCGCCTTTGTTCCGATCGATAGCGGCCTTCGGCTTGGCCGTCCAATCAGCCCCATAATTACACCGACAAATAGATATTGATACCGGTACCTTTTGGGGTTAGCGTCGGCTCATAAAAATGAAAATACGCAGGGAGGAACGTGATGGGCCTAGATCGCCACGGCGAGAACACACCCCTCTTTGTCCTTTGAACTCGCGACGTTATGGCGATCGCGCGTGAAACCGACCGTTCGTGTCGGACCATTGGAAATCCCATGGCACCCGGAGGGGGAAACAAAAATGTCCAGGCATTATTATCAGAGTAAAAAAGGCGTCCGCCGGCGCGGTTCGAAGGTCGTTCTGGTCGGGGCTTCGAGCCTTCTGGCGCTGACGCTGGCGGGCGCGGCCAGCGCCGCCGAGCAGGGATCCGAGACGGCCATGGCGACGGCGGCGGCGGTCGCCGCGCCGGCCGCCGAACAGGCGCAACAGTCAACACCGGCTCAATCGGACGATGCAAGCGTCGTCGAGGAGGTCGTCGTCACCGGCCTGCGCGGTTCACTGCAACGCAACCTCGACATCAAGCGCAACGCGGCGGGCGTCGTCGACGCCATTTCGGCCGAGGACATCGGCAAGTTCCCCGATTCCAACGTGGCCGCTTCGCTGCAGCGCCTGCCGGGGGTGTCCATCCAGCGCGCCGGCGCGCGGGGCGAGCCTCAGGGGATCACGGTTCGCGGCTTTGGCGGCGACTTCAACGAAACCCTCTATGACGGCCGCCGGATCTCGACGGCCACGGGCCAACGCTCGGTGGACTTCAGCACCGTCGGCGCCGACTTCGTCGGCGGCCTGTCCGTGCTCAAGACGCCGGACGTCACCCTTTCGAGCAGTTCGATCGGCGCGACGGTCAACGTCGCCTTTCCCAAGCCCTTCGACCACCCGGGTCGCCGGATGGCGTTCACCGCCTCGGGTTCCATTCAGGACGACGCGGGCAAGGTCGTGCCCACTATCGGCGCCCTCTTCAGCGACACCTTCGCGGACAACAAGTTCGGTGTGCTGGTCGATGCGATGTACACGCGCCACGACACCCAGACCAACCGCGTCTATGTCAGCGGCTGGCCGGGCGGGCGCTATGCGCCTTGCCAACTGACGGCCACCTGCACGTCCACGCAACTGGCCGACAAGAGCCTCGTCGGCTGGTTCGAGCAGCAGGCGGGCGCCACCCAGATCTACACTAAGGATGAGCGGATCGACGGCCGCATCGCTCTGCAATGGAACCCGGCCGAAGGCGTGACGGTCACCCTGGACGACAACTATTCGCGCCAGAACGTCCGCGCCGACAACTTCGGCTATGGGATCTGGTTCAACCAGGACAACTTGAGAAACGTCAAGCTGGACCAGAACGGCACGACGGTCGACTTCACCCAGTCCGGATCCCAGACCGACTTCACGGCCGGAACCGATCACAACATTCTGCAGACCAACCAGACGGGCCTGAACGTCCAGTGGGACGTGTCGGAGAACCTGAAGTTCGAGGCCGACGCCAGCTACGCCAAGAGCTGGCTCAACCCCGACGGCGGCGTCAGCAGCGACAACGCCGATGTCGGCTACGGTTTCGACATCGGCCCGTCCCTGGGCATCAGCATCGGCGGCGACAGCAAGAACACCCTGCCGGTGCTGCACAGCTACGGCCCCAACGGCGACGCCGCCCGCTGGGCCGACACCTCGGTGATCGGCTCGCACGTCACCGTGCGTCAAGCCCAGGAGAACACCGACGTCGTCAAGCAACTACGGTTCGCGGGCTCTTGGGAGCAGGAAGGCTTCCGCATCAAGGCTGGCGGCACCTACCTGGAAGACCACTACCAGCTCCAGAACAGTAACACCTTCGTCAACAACTACTGGCAGGCCTATCCTGGCTATGGCCCCGCTTCGGGCGCCCATGGCGGCGTGATGATCCCGGCCAGCCTGTTCACTGGCCGCGTCAGCACCAAGAACTTCATCCCCGGTTTCGACGGCGCTCTGCCGCCGTACCTGCTGAAGTTCGACGCCCATGCCTACCAGCAGTACCTGACCAGCCTGGGCAATCCGCAGACCAAGAACATTCCCGGCTTCAACTACGGCGGCGGGACGGTCGGAACCCAGTTCACCGGCGCGTTCGACCTGGCGCTCGACAACGGCAGCATCCGCGACATCACCGAAAAGACCTGGGCGCTGTTCGTGAAGGCCAATTTCGACGTCGACGTGGCCGGCATGCCGTTCCACTTCAACGCCGGTGTGCGCGAGGAAAACACCCACGTCACTGCCAACGGCTTTGGTCAGCTGCCGTTGGAAATCACTCGCAATGCGGGCGACCCGACCCTGTTGACGGTGAGACTGAGCGATGCTCAGGCCGTGTCGACCAAGAGCAACTATTCCTACCTGCTGCCCAGCGTCGACATGAAGCTGGAACTGACCGACAGCATCCACCTGCGCCTGGACGCCTCGCGAACCCTGACCCGTCCGGGCCTCAACCTGCTGACGCCCGTGCTCAGCGTCGGGACCGGCCAGCGGGTGGGCGCCCTGACCGCCAGCGGCGGCAGCCCGGCGCTCAAGCCCTACCTGGCCGACAACTTCGATGCGGCGGTGGAGTGGTATTACCGGCCCAACTCGTACGCGTCGGTCAACTTCTTCATCAAGGACGTCAGCAACTTCATCGTCGGGGGCACCCAGCGTCAGACGATCAACGGGGTGATCGATCCCACCACCGGCCAGCCGGCCCTCTTCAGCGTCACCCAGCAGGTGAACGGTCCGGAGGCGACCGTGCGCGGTGTCGAACTGGCCTGGCAGCACGTGTTCGGCGACAGCGGCTTCGGCTTCAACGGCAACGTCACTCTGGTCGACACCAACAAGCCCTATGATCGCACCGACATCTCCCAGAGCGGCTTTGCGATCACCGGCCTGGCCGACTCCGCCAACCTCGTGGCCTTCTATGACAAGAACGGCCTGGAGGCGCGGGTCGCGGTCAACTACCGCAAGGAGTATCTGCGTCAGTTTGGTCAGAACCAGAACACTGGCGCCTTCGGTTCGGAGCCGACCTTCGAGAACCCGAGCCTGCAGATCGATTTCAGCACCAGCTATGCGCTGACCAAGCAGGTCAACCTGTTCTTCGAGGCCCTGAATCTCACCAACGAGACGCAGAGCACGCACGGACGGTTCGACAACCAGTTGCTCGACGTGTTCGCCTATGGCCGGCGCTACACGGCCGGGGCGCGGTTCCGCTTCTAGGTCCCTCCTCGGTCGCGAAGGTCGCTACGGCGACCTTCGCGACCGTCTTTTTCGAAGTTTGAACATGGTCCGTCCCGTCAAGAACATCGTCGTCGTCGGCGGAGGCACCGCGGGCTGGCTGACGGCCGGCCTGATCGCCGCCAAGCACAAGGCCCGTCAGGCGACGGGCTTCACCGTGACCTTGGTGGAGTCGCCCAACACGCCGATCATCGGGGTTGGAGAAGGCACCTGGCCGACCCTGCGCACGACCTTGGCCAAGATCGGGGTTTCCGAGACAGATTTCTTCCGCGAATGCGACGCGGCCTTCAAGCAAGGGGCCAAGTTCGCGCGCTGGACCACGGGCGCGGCCGACGACGCCTACTACCACCCCCTGATGCTGCCCCAAGGCTTCTCGCAGGTGAACCTGGTTCCCCACTGGCTGGTCGGCGGAAACGGACGAAGCTTCTGTGACGCGGTCACCCCCCAGGGACGGCTGTGCGACGAGGGCCTGGCGCCCAAGACCATCACCGCCCCGCCCTACCAGGGCGCGGCCAACTACGCCTACCACCTGGACGCCGGCAAGTTCGCGCCGTTCCTGCAGCGGCACTGCTGCGACAAGCTGGGCGTGCGCCATGTCCTGGCCGACGTGCGCGGCGTCGCCATGAGCGAGGACGGCGACATCCGCGGCGTGGTGACCGAACAGCAGGGCGAGATCCAGGGCGACCTGTTCGTCGATTGCACCGGCTTTCGGGCGCTGCTGTTGGGCGAGGCGCTCGGCGTGCCGTTCCGCGACTGCGGCGACGTGCTGTTCTGCGACACGGCGCTGGCCATCCAGGTCCCTTACGAGACGGAAACCAGCCCGATCGCCAGCCATACGATCTCGACGGCCCAGTCGGCCGGATGGATCTGGGACATCGGCCTGCCCACCCGGCGCGGCACGGGCCACGTCTATTCCAGCCGGCACATTTCCGACGACGACGCCGAGCGCGAGCTGCGGGCCTATATCGGTCCGGCCGGTCGCGACCTTCCGGCCCGCAAGATCGCGATCCGGTCGGGCCACCGCGAGACGTTCTGGAAGCGCAACTGCGTGGCGGTGGGCCTCGCCGCCGGCTTCCTGGAGCCGCTGGAAGCCTCCGCCATCGTGCTGATCGAGCTGTCAGCCAAGCTGATCGCCGAACAAATGCCCGCCTGCCGCGAGGTGATGGACATCGTCGCCGCGCGCTTCAACGCCACCACGCACTATCGTTGGGGCAGGATCATCGACTTCCTGAAGCTGCACTACGTGCTCAGCCAGCGCTCGGACACCGCCTTCTGGCGGGACAATCGCGCGCGGGAAACCATTCCCGACCGGCTGGCCGACCTGCTCCAGCTGTGGCGCTACCAGCCGCCCTGGCTGCACGACGAATTCGACCGGGCCGATGAGGTCTTTCCGGCGGCCAGCTACCAGTATGTCCTTTACGGCATGGGCTTTCGCACCGAGGTCGAATCCGAGGCCCTGGCCGACGATCGCGCCATGGCCGAGCGGGCCCTGCGCGAGACCGCAGTCCAGACCGAACGGCTGCGCGCCACCCTGCCCCGCCATCGCGACCTGATCCGCAAGATCGTCGAGCACGGCCTGCAACCGGTATGAAGACCGCCGCCCCGTCGCGGCGCTCCACGCAAAATCAAACCAAATCCACGAGGTAGCCTACATGTCCAGGTCCAGTTGGCGACGATGCGGCCTGGCCACGGCGCTCTGCGCGGCGTTGTCGGCCGGCGCGCCGTCCGTCCATGCCGCGCCCGCGGCCCCGAACCCGACTGCCTCGACCGAGCGCGCCAAGGCCGATCAGCTGGCCGCGGATCTGGTCGGCAAGATGACGCTCGACGAGAAGCTTGAGCAACTGCTCAACACCGCGCCGGCGATCCCGCGGCTGGGCGTCCCGGCCTATAATTGGTGGACGGAATCCCTGCACGGCGCCCTGGGCGCTCTGCCCACCACCAACTTTCCCGAACCCATCGGCCTGGCCGCGACCTTCGATCCGGCCCTCGTCCACGATGTCGCCGGCGCGATCGCCACGGAGGTGCAGGACCTGCACGCCCTGGCCCGCGCGACGGGGCGCATGGGCCGCATCGGGACGGGCCTGAACACCTGGTCGCCCAACATCAACATCTTCCGCGATCCGCGATGGGGCCGCGGCCAGGAAACCTATGGCGAGGATCCGTTCCTGACGGCGCGGATGGGCGTGGCCTTCGTGGAAGGCGTCCAGGGCGACGATCCGGACCATCCGCGCATCATCGCGACGCCCAAGCATTTCGCGGTGCACAGCGGACCTGAATCCACCCGCCACAGCGCCAACGTCTTCGTCTCGCGCCACGACCTGGAGGACACCTACCTGCCGGCGTTCCGCGCCGCGGTGGTCGAAGGCAGGGCCGGTTCGATCATGTGCGCCTATAATCGCATCGACGGTCAGCCGGCCTGCGCGAGCAACCTTCTGCTCACGGATCATCTGCGCGGCGCCTGGAAGTTCGACGGCTACGTCGTGTCCGACTGCGACGCCGTCAAGGACATCGCCGATCATCACAAGTACGCGCCCGACGCGGCGGCCGCCGTGGCCGCGGCCTTGCGGGCCGGCGTCGACAACGAGTGCAACGGCGCGACCCTGACCGACACGGACGGGCTGGCGGGCCGATATCGCCAGGCGCTGGATCGCGGCCTGATCACCACGAGCGAGATCGACACGGCCCTGGTGCGCCTGTTCTCGGCCAGGTTCCGGGTCGGCGACCTGCCGGCCGCGGGCGGACGCGCGGCTCCGAGCGCCGTGACCACGCCCGAACACGAAGCCTTGGCCCTGACCGCCAGTGAAAAGAGCCTCGTCCTGCTCAAGAACGACGGGGTCCTGCCGCTCAAGCCGGGCCTGCGCATCGCGGTGATCGGACCGCTGGGCGACGCCACGCGGGTGCTGCGCGGCAACTACTCGTCGGCCCTGTCGGCGCCGCCGATCTCGGTGGTCGACGGCCTGCGGCGCGCCCTGCCCGCGGCTCAGGTCGCCTACGCGCCGTTCGGCGCTTCGTTCACCGACGGCGATCGGGTTCCGACGGAGGCCTTGCGTACCCCCGACGGAAAGGCGGGCCTTCTGGCGCGCTATTTCAACACCGCCGAACCCGCCCCCGCCCGCTTCGCCCCCGGCGCGTTCGGCGAGGCCGTCGCCAGGATGACCTATGCCAAAACGCCGGTGGTCACCCGGGTCGAGCCGGACGTCGCGGCCCGCAGCCTGGACCTGGCGAGCGTCTCCGACCATCACCGGGTGGTCTGGACCGGCTTCCTGGTCCCGCCCGAGAGCGGGACCTACCGCCTGGGCCTGGCGGGCTTCAATGGCGAGCTGAAGGTCGACGGCAAGCCGTTCGCCGACCTGCGCAAGGCCGGCTGGGCCAGCCTGCCGACGATGAAGACCCTGCGGCTGGAAAAGGGCCGTCGTTATCCGATCGAGGTGACGTCGGAGTCGCACGCCCTGTCCGGCGTCAGCCTGGTCTGGAAGCGCATCGCCGCCGACCCCACGGCCGAACTCAAGGCGGCCGCGGCCAAGGCCGATGTGCTGGTGGCGGTCGTGGGCCTGACCTCCGACCTGGAGGCCGAGGAATCTTCGGTGGAGATCCCCGGCTTCAAGGGCGGCGACAAGACCACGCTCGACCTTCCCGCCGATCAGCAGGCCATGCTCGACGAGGCCAAGGCCCTGGGCAAGCCGCTGGTCGTGGTGGCGATGAACGGCAGTCCGTTGAACTTTTCCTGGGCCAAGGACAACGCCTCGGCCCTGCTGGAGGCCTGGTATCCCGGCCAGTCCGGCGGCCTGGCGATCGCCAACGTCCTGACCGGCAAGACCAATCCGGCGGGGCGCCTGCCGCTGACCTTCTACCGCTCGACCGACGACCTGCCCGCGTTCGACGACTACGCCATGGCCGGCCGGACCTACCGCTATTTCGACGGCGCGCCGGTCTATCCGTTCGGCTACGGCCTCAGCTACACCCGCTTCGACTATGCGCCCCTCAAGGTCGAGCCGAACCCCAAGGGAGCCGGCCAGGGCCTGCGCGTGACCACGACGGTCAGGAACGCCGGCGCCCGGTCCGGGGAAGAGGTCGCCCAGCTCTATCTCACCTTCCCCGAGACCCCCGGCGCGCCTCGCCTGGCCCTGCGCGGGTTCCAGCGGATCGCCCTGAAGCCGGGCGAGGCCCGCGACGTCGCCTTCACGCTCTCGCCGCGCGACCTCAGCTCCGTCGACCTGGACGGCGAGCGCCGCGTGAGCGCCGGTCGCTATGGCGTCAGCGTGGGCTCGGGCCAGCCCGACACGGGCGTTGCGGGCCGCTCGGCGACCTTCGTGGTCGACGCGGCCGTGGCGGTGGCGCGATAGCTCCCGGCGATTTGCCCGGCGGCGGGGGTCTCCAACGCCGTGATCGGTGATGACGGAAACAAAAACAAAGAGGAGGAACAGATGAAGTCCAGCGGCCTTGAAAAACTGGATCGCCAGATCGGGTCCTTTTGCGCGCGTCTCGCGGCGGTCGGCCTTGCGCTCGCCCTCGCCACCGGGGCCCAGGCGCAGGACGACAAGATGACCCCCATACCGGTTCCCGCGCAGCCGAACGCGATCGAGCTGGGCACCGGCGCCTTGCCAGGCGCGACGTCGCCTGAATCCTGGCACAGCCAGTACAAGAGCGTCTTCGCCCGCAACGTCACCGTCGCGACCCTGACGCCCTTTCTTCCGGACCCGGCCAAGGCGACCGGCGCGGCGGTGATCGTCGCTCCCGGCGGCGGGTTTCGCACCCTGTCGATGGAGAACGAGGGCTGGGACGTGGCGCGGGCGCTGGCCGACCGGGGCGTCGCCGCCTTCGTGCTCAAATACAGGCTGAACCCGACGCCCCCGGACATGCCGGGCTTCGAGCGCTCGATGCACGAGCTCTTCTCCGGCGCCGCCCGGACACCGCCCCGGCCGAGCCCGGAGGCGGCCGCCGCGGGTCTGGCTCCGCAGATCGCCGATACGCGCGCGGCCTTCGCGCTGGTTCGGAAACGCGCCGCCGAATGGCGGGTCGATCCTGACCGCGTCGGCATGATCGGCTTTTCGGCCGGCGCCATGCTGACCCTGACCACGACCTTGGCCGGCGAAGACGCCAAGCCGGCCTTCATCGGGCTGATTTACGGGCCGTTGGCGCCGGTCACCGTGCCGGCCGACGCGCCGCCGATGTTCGTCGCGCTCGCCGCCGACGACCCGTTCTTCGCCAACGGCGGCTTCGGGCTGATCGACAGCTGGAAATCGGCCAAGCGTCCCGTCGAGTTCCATCTCTACGAACAGGGCGGACACGGGTTCGGCATGTATCCGAAGACCACGACCAGCACCGGCTGGTTCGAGGCCTATGTGCGCTGGATCGGCATGCACGGCATGCTGAAGCCGAAGACCTGACACTGCGGGAAAGGCCTGGCGCCGGCTTCGGCCAGGCCGCCTGCATAAGGCCGCTGTTCTGTCCGGCTCGGGCCTGGGAGCTCCACCTTGCTTCCGCCCGTTCATGGTGACGTCCCGCGTCAGCAGGGCGCCGCGCGGCGGCTTGTCACCATGGGCCCGGCCATGCTCATTCGGCCCATGGTTGAGACCCTGTCGCACAAGCAAGCCCGCCGCATCGCCCTCGCCGCCCAGGGCTTCGCGGACCGCCGCCCCGCCAAGCCGAGCCGGCGCCATCTGACCGCCCTGATCGAGCGGCTGGCCGTCCTGCAGATCGACAGCGTCAACGTAGTCTCGCGCTCGCACTACCTGCCGCTGTTCTCCCGCCTGGGCGCCTATCCGCGCGCCCTCCTGGAGGATCTGGCCTGGGGCAGAAAGCCGACGCTGTTCGAATACTGGGGCCACGAGGCCTCGTTGATGCCGCTGGACCTCCAGCCCCTGCTCCGCTGGCGGATGGAGGACGCGCGGCACGGCGTCGGGGTCTGGAAGGGCGTCGCCCGGTTCCTGGCCGAGCACCGGCCGTTCATCGACAAGGCCCTGGCGGCCATCCACGAACGCGGCCCGCTGTCGGCCGGCGAACTGGAGCTGGGCGAGCGCGGCCAGGGCGGCTGGTGGGGCTGGAGCGAGGCCAAGCGGGCGACCGAGTGCCTGTTCTGGGCCGGAGACCTGACCACCGCCGCCCGCCGCGGGACGTTCGAGCGCGTCTACGGACTGCCGCAGGACGTGCTGCCCAAGGCGGTGTGGTCCGCGCCGACCCCGTCTCGCGCGGAAGCCCATCGCGTCCTGCTGCGCCGCGCGGCCCGGGCGATGGGCGTGGCCACCGAGCGCGACCTGCGCGACTATTTCCGCCTGGGCGTGGCCGACGCCCACCAAGGCGTCGCCGAACTGGTCGAGGCGGGCGACCTGACGTCGGTGAGCGTCGAAGGCTGGGACCAGCCGGCCTATCTGGCGCCCGACGCCCGGCGGCCGCGCGGGATCACCGCCAACGCCCTGCTGTCGCCGTTCGACAACCTGATCTGGTTCCGCGAACGGGCCGAGCGGTTGTTCGACGTCCGCATCCGGCTGGAGATCTACACCCCCGCCCACAAGCGCACCCACGGCTACTACGTGCTGCCGTTCCTGCAGGGCGAAGCGATCACCGCCCGGGTCGATCTGAAGGCGGACCGCAAGGCGGGCCTGTTGAGGGTGCTTTCGGCCCATCGCGAGCCGACGGCGAACGCCGCGACGCCCGCCGCCCTGGCCGCCGAACTGCGGCTCATGGCCAGCTGGCTGGGCCTTGCCGGCGTCACGGTTACGGCCAGCGGCGACCTGAGCCCGGCCCTGGCGGCGGAAACCGCCAACGATTGACTTTGGCGGGCCAAAGCCTATTTATCCCCAGCTTCGGAGCAGGTCAGGCGAATCCGCGCCACCCGTTCGCCCAAATACGGGTGGCTCTGAATTTCAGCCAGAATGACATGACAGAATTTTCCGAACTCGGGCTTTCGCCCACGACCCTCCAAGCGGTCGCCGACACCGGCTATACGACCGCCACCCCGATCCAGGCCCAGGCGATCCCGGTCGCCCTCGCCGGACAGGACGTCCTGGGCATCGCCCAGACGGGCACCGGCAAGACCGCCGCCTTCACCCTGCCCCTGATCGACAAGCTGATGACCGGCCGCGCCAAGGCGCGCATGCCGCGCGCCCTGGTCATCGCCCCGACCCGCGAACTGGCCGACCAGGTCGCGTCCAGCTTCGAGAAGTACGCCAAGGGCACCAAGCTGTCCTGGGCGCTGCTGATCGGCGGCGTGTCGTTCGGCGACCAGGAGAAGAAGCTGGATCGCGGCGTCGACGTGCTGATCGCCACCCCCGGCCGTCTGCTCGACCATTTCGAACGCGGCAAGCTCTTGATGACCGGCGTGCAGTTCCTGGTGGTCGATGAAGCCGACCGCATGCTCGACATGGGCTTCATTCCGGACATCGAGCGCATCTTCAAGATGACGCCGCCCAAGAAGCAGACCCTGTTCTTCTCGGCGACCATGCCGCCGGAAATCACCCGGCTGACCAAGCAGTTCCTGAAGGATCCGGTGCGGATCGAGGTCGCCAAGCCGGCCACGACCAACGCCAACATCACCCAGCTGCTGGTCAAGGTGCCGTCGTCCGATCCCAAGGCCAAGCGCCTGGCGCTGCGGGCCCTGATCGAGAAGGCCCAGATCGAGACCGGCATCGTGTTCTGCAACCGCAAGACCGAGGTCGACATCGTCGCCAAGTCGCTGAAGAGCCACGGCTTCGACGCCGCCGCCATCCACGGCGACCTGGACCAGAGCCAGCGCATGAAGACCCTGGCGGCCTTCCGCGACGGCTCCCTGAAGATCCTGGTCGCCTCGGATGTCGCGGCGCGCGGCCTGGACATCCCGGCCGTCAGCCACGTCTTCAACTACGACGTCCCCCACCACGCCGACGACTACGTCCACCGCATTGGCCGCACTGGCCGGGCCGGACGCTCGGGCATCACCTACATGCTGGTGACCCCGTCGGACGACAAGGGTTTCGACAAGGTGGTCAAGCTGATCGGCTCGACGCCGCAGGAAGAAAAGCTCGACCTCGATTATTCCAACGCCGTGACCGTCCGCCGCGAAGGCGACAGCAAGCGCGGCGGACGTGATCGCGACCGCTCGCGCGGCGGCGAACGTGGCCGTGACCGGGACCGCAACCGCGCCCCGACCGAGCCCTCGGAGGTCGCCACCGCCAACCTCGAGGCCGCGATCGCCGGCGAGCCGATCCCCTCGGCCCCGGGCGAAGCGCTGACCAAGCGCCCTGCCCGCGTCCGCAAGTCGCGTGGCGAAGCGGCGCCGTCCGTCGCCGCCGAGGCGCCGGAAGCCGACACGCCCGCTGGCGAGAAGCCTCGCCGCGATCGTGGCGGTTCGTCGCGCGACCGCGGCCGCCAGCCGCCCGTCGAACAGGACGCTCTCGCCGAACAGCCGGCCATTGAAGCCGCTCCGGTCGCCGAACGGACCTCGCGTCCGGAACGCGTCGAGGGCGACCGTCCGGCCCGCCGCGAACGCGGTCGTGATCGCGACCGCCGTCCGGAGCGGACCGAACAGCCCCGCGCCGAAGCCGAACGGGCGCCTCGCCCCGAGCGCGCCCCGGAACGCGCCCCCGAACGCACCGAATCCGAGCGTTCCCCGCGCCCCAACGCTCCGTTGCCGGTGCGCGGCGTCCAGCCGGTTCGTGGTCGAGAAGACGACGACGATCGTCGCGTGGTGGGTTTCGGCGCCGACACCCCCGCCTTCCTGATGCGCGCCCCGCCGCGCCTGGCGCCGGTCAGCGACAGCGAGGACTAGGACCGAGAGCGTGGCAGCCGAAAGTATGAGCGGTTTCGGCGCCTGCCACGCTCTAAATGTTTGATTTGGGGACGCGCGGATATCGCGCGTCCCTTTCTCGTCAGAGCGCCGCGTCGACGAAGGCCAGGAAGTCGTCCAGCGGAAGCTCGTAGCCGAAGCGAAAGCCGCGGCGGACACGATGGCGCCAGGCCACCGCGCGCGGATCGACCGGCGAGGCGCAGACATAGCCGCGCCATTCCGCGCCCGCGCATCGGCTGGCGGCCCACACCCATTGGCTCGTGAAGTTCTGAGGCTGGATCTCCACCACCCTGGCGCCCGCCGACGCGAACAGAGCGTTGGTCATGGCCGCGCCCGTCGGCCCGACCACGACCTGCGCCTCCCGCGTCAGCTGGATCTGTTCCGCCGCGCTCAGGCGTTCGGGCCTGACGATCCGGAAACCCCGCACACGCAGCGCCGATTCCAGAGCCGCCTCGTTCACCATCACGCGCATGGAGTGGCCTCGGCGCGAGAAATAGAGCCGGCGTCCACTTGTTCGCGGCGCCGGCGCCGCCGCGAGGATCCGCGTCCGCGTTCGCGCCAGCAGATCGCCTGGGCCGTGCAGATAGTGATCCATGCTCGTGGCGTAAACGGCCGCGCTAAGGCTGACGAAATCGGCCTTCACTTCCCGGACGGGCTGGCCGATCGCCATGGCGATCAGGTCGCGCTGCCACGCCTTCAGCGGCGGCGCGATTGGCGGAAACCGCTCCAACAGCCCCTGTTCGTCGAGCGCTACCAGGGACGGCAGGCAATCGAGCACGAAGTGCCCGTAGTTGAAGGTTCCGCCCCAGGCGAGAAACACCGCCGCCCGCTCGAAGGCCGGAACATTGGCCGGGATCGGCAAGCGGGTGACGCCATTCTCGACTTCGGCGCCGGGCAGGCCCGAAAGGTCCGGCCACCGCTCCATCGCCTCGCGCGCGGACGCCCTCAGCACCGTTCCGTCCGAAGACAGGATGACCCCAAACCCCGGCAGATGAAGCACGCCGCGAGTCAGGCACAGGGACACAGGTCGTCCGAACGGGGCGCGATGCTCAAACGGCCACGTGTCCAGCGCCGGCCCGCCGATCCGAAAGACGTCGGTCGAAGGTTGACCTGCCTCCGGCAGTTCGGCCCGGGCCGAGGAGTCCACCCCGTCCGCCGCCCGCCTGAAGGCCTCGACGTCGATCGCGGGCAGGAGGGCCGTCTCGTCAAGGATCCGAAGCGGCGTGGCCTGGCGCATGTCTGCTTTCCACCATGGGAATCGTCGCGAGGCAATCGACGTCCAGGGTCTCCCGCCCGTATCGCGGACCACAAGCCATGGGCGGAGGCGGCGCCACATCGGCGGTCAAACGCCGAACCCGCCGATCCGCTGGCAGGCCGAGGCGGCGATTGCGCTATTCGATGCGACGTTCCGCCGGCGGGACGCCTTGTCGCAGGAAGGCGGCCTCTGCACCCCGAGACCTCGCAGACGCGCGGTTTTCGAGGATTTCGAGTTCAAACTGGCGGACGCGTTCAGGGTTTCAGTCCTCCTGGCGGCCCGAAGGACAATCTTATCATTGATAATACATCAACCGCCGAGGGAAGGTGAAAGGCGAACATTGTTCGTTCTTAACGGGTCGTTTGAACTCTTCGGCCTAGATAGCCGCTCCAAGCACGCATCCCGGCGATGTGGGCTGTTGGGGGATTTGAGATGTCGGACGTCGAGACCACGCTACGCGGCCCTGAGGCTTACAAGATCGCCGGCCGCGCCCTGAGCCTGATGGAGCGCCATCAGGTGTGGCCGACCGCGCTGAACTTCGAACTGTGGACTCATTTCGTCGCCGATCCGGATGGCGCCCTGGCCCGTGAGCTGACCCGCCTGATCTCGCTGGGCGAACCGCTCACCGAGTCGCTCAGCGAAGAGCTGGCCGCCACCTACCTGCCCAAGGCCAAGCTGAACGAACAGATCCGCGACGCCGGCGACCTGCTGAGCAAGGAACTGGAGTCGGTCTCCAAGGCCATCCAGGACGCCCAGAAGAGCAACACCGCCTACGGCAAGACCCTGAACGGCGCGGCCAAGGAACTCGACGCCTCGCAGGACGTCGACAAGATCAAGACCGTCGTCAGCGGCCTGGCCGAAGCCACCCGTCGCGTCCAGAAGGAAAACAAGTCGCTGGAGACCCGCCTGGCGGAGTCCACAGCCGAGGTCGACCGCCTGCGCGAGCACCTGGAACAGGTCCGCCGCGACGCCACCACCGACGGCCTGACCAACCTGGCCAACCGCAAGGCCTTCGACGAAGAGCTGGACCGCGCCTGCTCGGAAGCCGACGAGGCCGGCGCCACGCTGTGCCTGGCCGTCCTCGACATCGATCATTTCAAGGGCTTCAACGACACCTGGGGCCACCAGACCGGCGACCAGGTCATTCGTTATGTCGCCAGCGTCATCGGCCGCGTCGCAGCCCCGCCCCGCTTCGCCGCCCGCTACGGCGGCGAGGAATTCGCGATGATCTTCCCCCGCGAGTCGGCCGCCCTGGTCGCCGGCACCCTGGAGGAAATCCGCGTCGAAGTGTCCTCGCGCATGCTCAAGCGCCGCTCCACGAACGAAGACCTGGGCGCGATCACCATCTCGTCGGGCTTCGCCGAGCGCCGTCCGGGCGAGACCGGCCACTCGGTCATGGAACGGGCCGACGCGGCGCTCTACACGTCCAAGCGCGGCGGGCGCAATCGCGTCACCGCCGCCGAGACCAAGCCGGACTCGGCTAACGCGGCCTGATTTCGGCCAGCGATCTCGTCGTCGAATAATTTTCTGGCGTTCCCCAAGGTTAGCCGCGCCTAGACTCAAGGCGCGAGACAACGCCTGGAAAGACGCCATGACCTACGAAAAGATCCGGCTCGAAGCCGCCGACGGCGTGGCTGTCATCACCCTCGCCGACCCCGCCACCCTGAACGCCGCCGGCCTGGACATGGCCCGCGAGCTGGCCCACGCCTTCGGCGTGATCGCGGCCAATGATATGCAAGGCGGTGAGGTCCAGGCGCGCGCCGTGATCCTGACCGGCGAAGGCCGCGGCTTCTGTTCAGGCGCCAACCTGTCAGGCGACGGCGCGGCCGGCCGCGCGGCCGATGTCGACGGCAAGCCGGACATCGGCGCGGCCCTGGAAGACGTCTACAATCCGCTGGTCAGCCTGCTGCGCGGCTTCCCCTTGCCGATCGTCACGGCGATCAACGGGCCGGCCGCCGGCATCGGCTGCTCGATCGCCCTGCTGGGCGACATCGTGGTGGCCGCCCAGAGCGCCTATTTTCTGCAGGCGTTCCGCCGCATAGGCCTCGTGCCCGACGGCGGCGCGACCTACCTGCTGCCGCGTCTGGTCGGCAAGGCCAGGGCGATGGAAATGATGCTGCTGGGCGACAAGATCCCGGCGGCCACGGCGCTGTCCTGGGGCCTGATCAATCGCTGCGTTCCCGACGCCGAGCTGATGCCGGCCGCCACGGCGATCGCCCAGGACCTGGCCAGAGGTCCAACCGCGCTCTCGACCATCCGCAAGCTGGTCTGGAACAGCCTCGACGCCGATTGGGAGGAGCAACTCCATGCCGAGCGCCATGCACAGAAGGCGGCCGGCAAGACCGACGACTTCATCGAGGGGGTCAGCGCCTTCCTGCAGAAACGTCCCGCCGCCTTCAAGGGGCGCTAGGGTTGCGCCCGTAGATCGCCCGGGCGCGATCCTCGAAGCAGCCGATCAGGGTATTGGCCGCCCGGTCCAGGTTTGCGGCCAGCATGGCGTCGAGGATCTTCGCCTTGAACGCGAAGTCGATGACGAATTCCACGGTCGTTCCCGCCTCGTGCGGCAGGAAGCGCCACTGGTTCGACAGGCGCTTGAACGGACCGTACAGCAGGCTGACGTCCACCGTCAGGGCCGCTGCGTCGCGCCGGACCCGGGTGGCGAACTTCTCGCGCAGGAACGAAAACCCGACCTGGGCCTCGGCGTCCACGGTCGAGACCTGGGCGTCGGCCCGGCCGTTCCAGGTCCGCATGGCCGTGATCCAGGGCACGAACTGCGGGTAGGCCTCAACGTCCCCGACCAGCGCGAAAAGCTGTTCAGGCGCATAGGGCAACACCCGGGTGACGACGTGGCGGTGCAAGCGCCCTAGCCCGCCGTCTTGACGCCTGAAGATTGGGCGTCCAGCGCCCGGCGCGCGGCCTGCAGCTTGGCGAAGTCCTCGCCGGCATGGTGCGACGAGCGGGTCAGCGGGCTGGCCGAGACCATCAGGAAACCCTTGGCCCGGGCGATGGCCTCATAGGCCTTGAATTCGTCCGGCGTCACGAAGCGGTCGATGGCGGCGTGCTTGCGGGTGGGCTGCAGGTACTGGCCGATGGTGATGAAGTCGACGCCGGCCGAGCGCATGTCGTCCATCACCTGCATGACCTCCTCCTTGGTCTCGCCCAGGCCGACCAT
>Ga0055531_10000779_pt1 | contig 26527 bp, 21 predicted proteins | sample AraplaCvi_mCL_r2_FD_55008 | JGI IMG/M metagenome (GOLD analysis project Ga0055531, IMG submission 55008) | Arabidopsis root microbial communities from North Carolina, USA - plate scrape MF_Cvi_mCL_r2 | ecosystem: Host-associated > Plants > Roots > Endosphere | place: USA: North Carolina...
CGTTGAGGGCCAGCAGGTTGGTCTGTTCGGCCACGGCCTTGATCACGTCCATGACGCTGCCGATCTTGTCGCTTTCCTGTTGCAGCACGCTCATGGCTTCGGTGGAGCGCACCACTTCGCTGGCCAGACGCTCGATCTGGGCGATGGCTTCGTTCACCACTTTGTCGCCTTCGCGGGCTTCGCCGTCAGCGGCGGCTGCGGCTTGCGAGGCTTCTTCGGCATTGCGCGCGACTTCCTGCACGGTGGCAGTCATTTCGTGCATGGCGGTGGCGACCTGATCGGTCTCGACCTTCTGGCTGTTCACGCCGGCGCTGGTCTGTTCGGTCACGGCCGACAGTTCTTCGGCGGCGCTGGCGATCTGGGTGACGCCGTCGCGGATGCCGCTGATCAGGTCGCGCAGGGTCACGCCCATGCGCGCGATGCCTTGTTGCAGTACGCCGAGTTCGTCGCGGCGGGTGACGATCACGTTCTGGCTCAGGTCGCCGCTGGCGATGCGGTCGACCACGGCCATGGTTTCCTGCAGCGGACGGGTGATCTGACGGGTGATGATGAAGGCAGCGATGATGCCGACCAGCAACGCCAGCAGGGTGCTGATCAGTTGCAGGGTGCGGGCCTGGGCGCTTTCGGCGTCACGGCGATCGAGCTGGATCTGATACAGCTGCTCGCTCAGGCTCACGATGGTCGTGCCCTGATCGGTCATTTCCTTGCGCGCCTGCACCGCATCGGTGTTGGCGTTCTTGAAGGCCTGCAAGGCGCTGCGGTAGCTGGTCAGTGCGGTTTCCAGCTGACGCAGGGCGTCCTGTTGGGTGCTGGCGAAATGCGTGTTCAGTGGCTTGAGGCTGGCGATGGCCACGTCCAGTTGGCCGACGGCTTTCTGCTCGGTTTCGGCGTTGGCGGTGGCGGTGTAGCCGCGCACTTCGTAGCGCGCCAGGATGAACGCTTCCTTGGCGGCGGTGACGGCCTGGAACTGCTCGAAACGCTCATCGCTCAACGGCATTTGCTGGACGCGGTTGCTCAGCGCTTCGATCAGGCCGTAGGCCGTCGCGGCACTGGCGGCCATCGAGTCGCGCGCCGTGTTGCCGGTGCGGTAGGCATTACGCATCTTGTTCAGCGACGTCTGGTATTCGGCGATGGTCGCCGCCTGCTCCTTGAGCAGCTTGACGTTTTCCGGGCTCTTGAAGCTGCTGATCAGCTTCTGCTGTTGGGCGGCGAACCCGTCGAGGGTGGTCTGCACGTTCTGCGCGGCGGTTTCGTCGCCGTTGGTCAGCATGTATTGCAGGCGCACCACGCGCAGTTTGGTCAGGCCAGCGTTGAGCTGGGTGATGTCGCTCATCCAGTTGCTGCGGTCAATCAGGCCGCCCAGGCTGGTCCAGCCGGTGAGCGCCAGGATGCAGGTCAGGGCCAGGACGAGGCCGAATCCGAGCCCCAGTTTCAGGTTCACGCTGATGTTGCCGAACCAGCTATTCATCAAAAATCCTCCAGAAAAACGTTGTGCATCTTGATCGTCGGTCAGGCTGGAAGATTGTTGTTTTTTTGCGCCAGCAAGGTTGTAAGCAGGACTGTATCGGCCGCAAATCCGATAGCTGAAAGGATTTTGTCCTACGGAATTTGTAACAAGCGCCCCCAAGACTTTTTTCACATGGGTTTCACTGGCTGCCCACGCCGTGCTCTCTAACCTCGCCGCATCGAATGACACGTGATGGCGGCTTTTTGTGGAATTGAGACTGAGTCTGTTCGGCGTCAAACGCTCGATTGATCTGAGCGGTCTGACCCGTTTTCGAAACACCTGGGTGGTATTGGCGGCCTCGGCGCTGGTAATCCCTTTGATCCTCTGGCTGCTGGCCCCGGCGGCGGTGCCGGACCTTGCCCACGGCAATGCGGCCGGCGCGCAGGCGCTGAAGGACGGTTGGAGCAAAGGCGACATCATCGTGCTGGTGCGCCACGTCGAGCGCTGCGACCACTCGAAAGCGGCTTGTCTGAGCGGCCACGATGGCATCACCGATCGCTCGCGCAGTGTCGCGGTGAGCGTCGGCGCGCAGTTCGAGCAGTTGGGCCTGGACAAGGCCGACGTCTACAACAGCCCGATGATGCGCACGGTGCAGACCGCCGGCTACATGTTCAACAAGGCCGCGACCGGCGAAGACTGGCTGATCAGCTGCAAGGGCCGGATGCTGCAGGACGCGCTCGCGCACAAAGTACCGGGACGCAACCTGATTCTGGTGACCCACAGCGAATGCATGGCGCAGCTGGAAAAGGACCTCAAGGTGCCGGCCTCGACTCTCGGGTACGGCGCATCGCTGTTTGTTTCCGCCGCCAGCCCGGCGGCCCCACAGATGCTCGGCTTCATTGAAGCTTCCGACTGGCGCACGGTGACCACCCGATGAAATCCCGCTTTTACGCTTACAACTTCGGCATCCCGCTGCTATGTGCCGCGCTGGTGTTCCTGATGTTCGACATGACCCGTATCGACATCGCGTTCAGCAATCTGCTGTTCGATCCGCTGAGCCAATCGTTCCCGCTCGACAAGATTCACTTCTTCGAAAAACTGACCCACAAGTGGGCGCGGATCATTCCGAACTGGACGGCGGAAATCGCCTTGATCGGCGCGATGTTGTCGTTTGTCTGGCCGTTGGTGAAACCGCAAAAGCATCCGCGTCTGGGCGGTTTTCTCGAGCGCTGTAAAGTCGCGCCGGTGCTGCGTTTTGCCGCCGATCACCGTAGGGATTTTCTGTTTGTGGTGGTGGCTTTCGCGGTCTGCACCGGGGTGATCCATTTCCTCAAGGCGCACACCAGCGTTTACTGCCCGATCGAAACCACGCTGTACGGCGGAAAGATGCCGCACATCGAGTGGTACAACAATTTCCAGCTGTTCCACGAAGCGGGTGAAGGGCGTTGCTGGCCGGGCGGTCATGCTTCCGGTGGCTTCACCATGCTGGCGCTGTATTTCGTGGCGCGTCGTTACCAGTGGCGCTTTTCCAGCGCGTTGTTGTGGGGCTCGCTGCTGCTCGGTTTTGTCTACGGCACTACGCGAGTCCTACAGGGCTGGCACTACATGTCCCACACGTTCTGGGCCGGCATCTTCGTGTGGCTGGCGTGTTTGCTGACGGCGCTGGCGCTCTACGGGCGGGCTCGTCTGGACCTGCCGGTGTTGAGCAAGCGTGAGCGGAAGGTGTTCGGCGCACAGCCTGAGGTTTCTCTCTGAGGCCTCGCCGCTGAAATGAAAAACCCGCCATCACCGGCGGGTTTTTCGTTTGTTCTGTCGTGGCTTCAGTAGCCCACGAAGTAATACGCCTGGCGCCCGACCATCATGGTCTTGTGGACTTTCAGCGGGGCGGTGGGTTCGCTGTCTCCCGACATCACGGCGATATTCGATGGCGAGGCGCTGAGGAAGTCCTTCAATTGCGCATCGGTGTCCAGGCCCTTGAGGATGCTCCGGGTATAGAACACGCTGGCGCCGCCGACCCGTTCGTTGGCTTGAAACAACGCGACCTGATTGCCGCTCGCCTGCAGCGACTGGATGTGTTCGGTCAGCGGCAGGAACGACAGGTGTTTATCGGCGTTCGGCAGTGCCCATTGTGCGGCGCCTAGATAGCTGGCGATGACCACCGCCAATATGCCCACCGCCAGTGTCTGACGATGACGGGCGATTCGTCCGACAAAACCATTCTTGTGATCCTTCAACCTGTCGAACAGCACGCCTGCATATTCCGCCGCGATCACTGCCGCTGCTGGTGTCATCGACATCAGGTAAACCGTGCGTTTGCTCGAGGCCAGGGTCAGTAGGATGAACTGCGCGATTATCCACAGGCTGAAAAACAGCAGGTAACGGTTGGCCTTCAATTGTTTACGGAAGTGCCACAGCCCCAGATAGACCAGAATGTTCCAGGGCAGGAACGCTTCGGGCAGTTTGGCGATGTAGTAGTAAAACGGCTCATAGTGCCCGGCTTCGACGAACGATCCGCTGAAACGTCCTACGCTGTTGGTCAGCAACACTTCGCTGACCGCCTGGACGCCGCCGCGCTGATAGAGCACGGCAAGCCAGATCATCAGCGGGATCAGGCCGACCAGTGTCAGCAAACCCGGACGCAGCCAGTCCGTCAGCTTGAAGCGCTTGTCCATCAGGTTGTCGGCCAGCAGAAAAGCGAAAATCACCACGCCCGGCATCGCCAGGCCGAGCACGCCTTTGCTCAGCGTGGCGATGGCAATCCCGACGGCAAACAGCAACGAATTGCCGAAGGTTGATTCTCGTTGTGCCTGGAAGAACGCCAACAGTGCCGCGGTCACGCCGAGTGCGAGCAACGCATCCTCGCCGACATCGCGCACGTTGCTCCAGTAACTGGCCATGGTCGCCAGCAGAATCCCCGCCGTCCAGGCGATGGCCTTCGGGCGTTCGAAGCGGCGCAACATCGCGTACAGCAGCATCACGCTGAGCAACCCGGCCACCGCCGACGCCAGTCGCACCGCCCAGGGCGAGACGCCGAAGATGCGCATGGCGCCGGCGTCCAGCCACAGGCTCAGGGGCGGTTTTTCCAGAAAGGGCTCGCCGAACAGACGCGGCGTCACCCAGTCGTTGTCCAGGTGCATTTCCATCGCAATGCCCGCAACCCGGGCCTCCGTGGAACCTTGCAGTTGATGGCTGCCGAGGGCGAAAAAGAACAGCAGAGCGGCAAGCAGAAGCAGAGAAGAAGCGGCACGCGACATGGGTTCAGGCAACCGGAAGTGAGCGGAAACCCGAGCTTACGCGGCCATTCCTTAATAATTTGTGAACGTCACGACAGCGGTCGCGACCAGCGTTGCTCCGACGTTTCGAAACGCGGATTGACCCGCGCCGTCAGCACATGATCCTGCCAGCGCCCGGCAATGTTCAGGTACGCCTTGGCATAGCCTTCACGCTCGAACCCGAGGCGCTCCAGCAACCGGGCGCTGCGTTCATTGCCGGGAATGTAGTTGGCCATGATCCGGTGCAGGTTCTGGGTCTCGAACATATAGGCGATGGCCGCCTCCAGCGCTTCCTGCATCAACCCCTTGCCCTGATGCGCCTCGTCGATGTGATAGCCCAGATAACACGCCTGAAACGCACCGCGGATGATCCCGCTGAAATTGCAGGCACCGATCATTTGCTCGCCGTCCGGAGTCAGCAACGCCATATGCACCGCCAGCCCGGCTTCGAAGGCACTGGCCTGTATTTCAAGGCGTCGGCGGATCTGTTCCGTGGAGAAATAGTCGGTGGTGCGGATCGGTGACCACGGCGCGAGGTGACGTTGATTGCGCTGGTAGAACGCGCTTTCCAGAGACGCCTGATCCGGGTCGAGCACCGCGAGCGTCAAGCGTTGACAGGGCAGGGTCAGCAGCGGCATCGGGTGCTCCGGAAGCAGGGAATGATTGACAGAATTGTCCGGCGGCACGGAAAACACAACTGGATCGCCGAACGCAGAGCACTATAAATTTCCCTGATTCACTTCACATCCGGTTATGAGATGCGTCGTTCAAGGAGGACATGATGGAATGGGCATTCAAGACGGGGGAGCAGTCGCTGCGACTGATACCGGCGGATCCGGCGTTTTATTCGTTGTTTCAGCAGGCGCTGAACGCCAGCTACCTTGATCATTCGGAATTTCTGCCCTGGCCGCGTGAGTACACCAACGCGGAGCAGGCGCTTGAGTTCCTGCTGAAGGCCCAAAAAGAGTTCAACAGCGAAACCGGCGAGCGACGATGGCTGATCGTGACCGAGGACGGGCAAGCGCTGATCGGTTGCATCGGGCTGAAACCCCGCTCGCGCAACCGCTACGTCGTGGGTTACTGGGCCAACACCGAGCAATCGGGCAAGGGCTACATGCGCGCCGCCCTCACGCACCTGCTCAACAACCTTCCTGAATTCACCTTTTACCTGACGGCGTCCTCTGCCAATGCGCGAAGCCGGCGTCTGGCCGAGGCTGTCGGGTTTGTGTTGATCAGGATCCACCCAGGGGCCCGGCAATCGGAACGGCACGGCGAGCAAGACACCTGCGTCTATCGCCTGCCAGGCAAAACGCAGGCAAAAAAAAGCCCGCAGGAGCGCGGGCGAACCGTAGTTTCTTGAATGAGCGAGGCCAATGTACACGGCCATCACCGCCGCCGGGGTGAAGAAAAGTTCATGTCGATGAACGACTTGCGTCATCGACGAGCGGTCATTGTCAGTGCACGACAGGCGCCGTCGTACGGGGCACCAGATTCACCGGATCAAGGTTCTCCACGGCCCGATTGACCAGCATTTCAGTCATGATCGACAGCTGCCGGATCGCCAGCAACCGGCTGCGTTGAGAGCCCGTGAAATCATCGGCGATGTTCGCCGTCATCATATTGAGCGCCGCCAGCGTTTCGCAGGCATGGGTCAGCAGAGTGGCCGTATCCACATCGGTGCGCACGGAGAAAATCTCGTTGAAAGGCAGGGTGCGACGCGGCTTTCTCACGTATTCCTGAGGCTGGGCAAGCACAGCGGGTTCTTTCGATTCGGACTCCTGAGGCGGTGTTTGATCAGGCAGGCTTGGGGTGTCTTTTTTCATGACGAGGCTCCATGGTTTCAGGCTCCCGGCGAATCCCTTTGGTAAACCATCTGCCGGGTTGCAGCGGAGCGCGAAGACTAGCGTTTGGAAGCATCTTGAACCAGTTCATGAAAGTCGACGCGGGTTGCGGGAAATTTCCTAGGACGTTGGGTGGAGGTATTGTCGGGATGAGGAAATGTACATTCGACAGGGCACGCATTGGGCGGGCCTTGTCGTTGGGAGTTGGTAAGCCGGGGTAATCTGAATTGATCGTGTAGGTTATTGATTTTATTTGATAATGTCTGGTTGTGTTTTTTGCTGGAATACTGATTGGAATACCGTATCGACAAAAACGCGCACCGCCCAGATCCCGATGGAGCAAATTCGCCTCCTGTCTTCTGACTGGTTTACAGCAGTCACAAAGCCATATCTAACGGTCTGACCATGATCAGGTAACGATGGCGTCGACACACATCAATCCGGTTGTGCCCGAGCTCATAGCTTATGATCCCGTACCGTAATCCTCGGCAGCCTTCAAGAAAGACCTACCTCATGATTCATCAAATGTACTAGGCGGTTACCATTCAATAAAACCATTTAGTGAAATTAATAGGGTGGGTGTTTTTGACGTGGGCGAGCGGCCGTGAAGGGTATTATTAATCCATGATGATTGCCTTGGTAGGCGCTTCACGACGACTAATAGCAATGCCGCCGTCAGTCTTTCCCCTCGTGTCGAGGTTTTACACTATAATTTAAATTTTGTTGAGGTAGAAGATCAATGATTTTAAGTGAAAAAACTATACAGCAAAGAGGGTTTATTGAAGGTGCTACTCCAAAGCAATTCCGTCATGGGAGTTATGATCTAACTATTCATCGTTTGGTGACCGCAGAGGGGGAGTTAAAGGACGAGTTCGTGCTACCGCCGCAAGGTATGGTGAAAGTTGTATCGTCTGAAATTATTCGCTTGCCCACTGATGTGATGGGTTATGTTTTCGTTAAAACCCAGCTTTGTAATGAAGGTGTGCTTGCGTTGAATATCGGGATTGTTGATCCGGGGTTCGCAGGCCCCTTGCAAAGTGTTTTGATTAATTTCGGGAAAGGGGCTGTCCGCTTGAAGGCGGGGAGTGTGTTTAGTCGTATATCATTTCAAGCAATTGATCTTCCGCAGCAGGGTTATGCGATAAGCGAAGTAAAGTCGCATGAAGACGTTATTGATATGGTGAAGAAGCATACTGATTTATATATGGCTTCTACGTTTTTAGATGTGGAAGGTGCAACCTCAAAAGCTGCAGAGGCTGCCTTTTCAAAGTATAAAAAATCTTTGATAACTTGGATTCCAATTGTTGCTCTTGCATTAGGGTTTATGACTTTCGGTCTGAATTTTGGAAATATGTGGCTGCTGCAGAGCTATTTGAAGCCGCAGGATCAGGTTCGCACGGAATTGCTTGCGGCAGACATTCAGTTAAGGATGAAAAAGCTAGAAGAGGAAAACGAAACTTTGAAGAAATCCATTGTTCCGGTTGTTTCTGGCTCAAAAAATAACGTTAGTGCTAAGCAAAAATAATGATGAGAGGGGGTGGCATGCTTACGCAAACAATTTTTGAGTCTTTGGATGATGCATTTAGGGTGGTTTTAAGCTCGCTGTTAGATGAGGGGCAAACTACGGACCCTAGATCTATTCCAACGGCAGAGTTGATTGCAGCATCTTTTACTATTCTTGATCCTCGTCGAAGATATATAAGTAATCCTGAGCGTCGATGGAGCTTGGCATATGCTTTGGCCGAATATAGCTGGCACGCTAGAGGTTCGAGCTCACTTGAGGAAATTGCATGGTATGCCCCGGCCTGGCGTCATTTTACTTCGGGGGATACCGTAATCGGCAGTGCTTACGGTTCATCCATATTTAAGGCTTATGGCGATTTCTTAAGCCAATGGGATACTGTTATAAATCTTCTCAGGCATGATCCTTCAAGTCGCCGTGCCGTGCTTTATCTCGGCGGCTACGATCCGTCGGTTTCTGATAATAAGCGAGATATCGCTTGCTCGCTTTCACTGCAGCTAATCTTGCGAGCTGGTAAGTTGGAGGCGATATGTTATATGCGCAGCAACGATGCGATGATAGGGCTGCCATATGACGTGTTTTTATTCACAATGATTCAGGAAATGGCAGCCTTAACGCTTGGTTGTGAGCTTGGCGCCTATCATCATTTTGTAGGCTCTCTACATTTGTATGAAACTCATCGCGAATGGGCTTCCCGAATACTATCCTCGGATTTAACTGAAAAGGCGCCCATGCCAATCATGAGCGATCTCGATGGTCTTCAGGCGTTTCAAAATGCAGAATCGTTGAGCCGAAACTCCATTAATTTAAGTAATGAAGATTTTGAGGGGGTTTCGTCTTATTGGCGGGATATGATGAATTTGATTGTTGCTTGGAATCGCGAGAAAGTAACAGGTCTGTCTGACGGCTTTGATGTTGGTGCTGATTTAAATCCTGTGCTTTTTAATTTGTATGGTCTGCGGAAGCGTGGCAATTGACGGGCTCTTGGGAGAGGCTGCTAGGGGTGTGAGATTTTAATATTAGTGGCGTGGGGAGTATATGTTCTAGCTCTATTTGTTGTTTTGGATATGGCAAGTTTGTGTGTTGGGTGACGGATATTTAGACTGCTATCTAGGTTGTGTTGAGGGCGTGTTTTCGTTTGGGTTTTTAATCAATTTAGCTATGTGTTCTGCAGTAGATTTTGTTTTTGTTGATGATGATAGGTTGCACTCCCGTACCACGAAGACGCGCCAACCCAGCAATTCTAGTTCCTGTACTACTTTGATATCTCTCGCGACATTGTTCTGGAACTTATTCAGCCAGAAATCTGTATTGCTTTTCGGAGTGGTAGCGATGCTGCACCCGGGGTGCCGATGCCAGAAGCATCCATGGACAAATACAATTGCCTTGTATCGAGGGAATACAATGTCCGGTTTGCCTGGCAAACCGGAACCGTGTAGACGATAGCGCATACCAAGTCTATGGAGGGCCTTACGGAGTGTTACTTCTGGACGGGTATGCTTCCCTTTGATACGGGACATTCTTTCCGATCGCTCTGCGGGAGTGAGAAAGTCGGTCATGAATGTCCCCTCGTGTAGGGCTGAAAAGTCGAACTTATGTTATGTTTTCTTTACAAGCTCGTAGAACGGAAGGCCTCGTATGACGTCACCTGCTACATCGAATGATTTGTAGAGACAGTGATGGTTGGGTAGCGTCTTCACTCGATCAGACAGTTCAGCTATGTCGGAAGTGAACCCCAGAGCGTTCAGCTCGGTTGGCGTCACATTGGGTACCTTATGTATAAACCAGGTAAGTAACGGTTCTCTATAATCAGTCGCGCCGGACTTGAAATGCCTGAGGTATTGCGACGCGAGGATGACACCGGTGCCGAACTCTCGCCCCTGTAGTAAAAGCTTGCGCAGCACATCAAACTCATAGCGCATGATGTTATCAGCCTCGTCCACGAGCAGATATGAATCTATCACCCTTAGTTGAGGATCCGTACCGGTGAAGGGGCGTTTCTGAGTTTTGAGCATATTTTCGTAGAACATATTCAGCATAATGGCAACGAGCATGTTCTTGCTCCTGTCGTCTTGTCCCATCGAATCTAGGGATATCACCACTATGCCGTCGAGAAACTCGTCAAAAGATACCGTTTTGCTAGGCTCGCGGGTGAAGACCTCCATGTCTACCAGATCGTCGATGATTGCCATCGGGGAGTCTGACTTTCCAGCCAATAGTTCGCGGTATTCTGCGTGGATATCGTAGATTGTTGGTTGGCGTCCCTGCGCACTGGTGGTCTCGTAGGCGTTTCGGACCGCTCCCTTGAGCTTGTCTCGCTGGACTGGTCCAATGCCTGAGTACACCTTGTCGAGGACGTCAGCGAAGAAGCGGAATCTGTCCAGCCAGGGGGCTGAGGACTCGCCCATGGATGTGGTATCGAATAGGTTTAATGGCAGTTGGTTAGGTTTTACCACACGAGCACCAGTAGCTTCTATGAAGTCAGGGGTACTGTAGTCGCGCTTGTAGTCAAATATCAGGAATCGCGGCTTGATTCCTCGATTCTCATGGCTCGCTCTTGTCACTTGCAGGATAAGTGATTTCAGGAACTGAGTTTTACCAGTACCTAAATCACCAACTACCCCTATGTTCAGTTGATTGAGCCTGGTGTCCGAAATGTTCAGGACCAATGGGCGGGGCATGAACCCATCGACCGTGCTTCCTAGGGAAAGCAAAATCCCGCTATCTATTTTGTCGCCTTGCCCATTTGGTTCGGCAATCGCATAAGAGGGCAGGGGAGGCTTGGAACTCGCCTCTGGATACGGGCTGGACGACTCTATCGGGGAGGGGAGCTTTTTTTCCGGGATCGTGATGGCTTTGCCAGGCACCGCAGTGATTATTTCGACATCTGGCTTGATACTGTGGGTACCGGAAACTTCCCGGCTGGGAATTAGCTCCCAGTCGCGGACTTGGGCACGGACCGAGTCATAGAATGCTTGGGCGTCGCCGGAAACGATGCGTCCTGCATCTTGGTTCGATATTACGATGGTCTCTGACCACCCATCGCCATCCTTGTCGTGCGAGCCGCTATTGGATGAACCGTCCACTACGATCAGGCGGCCTCTGGAGTCAATGCTGATTGCAGGGACCGGGCTGAGGATCGCGGCAGCAATGCGCTCATGGTAGTTAGCCCAGAGACCTGCCTTGCCGGCCAGAACATGATGTTGGCTATAGACGCGTAAGCCAAAGCCAACCATGGAAAGCAGTAGGTGCTGAAAGGCAAGGCGCCAAATTGGGGATTTGCCTGCCCGCTCCTCGATAGAGTTAAAAAGGGTGGAGAGTGCTTTGGCCTGACCGAGAGCGTCGGTCGCGTCGTTTGCCCCAAAGACGCCGCCTTGCCTGTACTTCACCTCGATAGGCGTGAGGTGCAAGCGTATTTTGCTATCGCTGGCGTGGATGCCGACTACAAGTAAATCGGGACGTGACAGTGAGGTATCTTTTCGGTCCTTCCCTAGCGAACGAGCTAAGTCGGCCATATAGCCACGGAATGGGTCGATAGGGATGATGATCGCGAGGGATGCGTCGTCTGCCGAACCGGTAAGTACCGGAAGTAGACTATTCAGGTTGCCCTCGAGGCGAAATTGGTCCTGTAGGAGACGCACTGCCAAGAACAGTCCCAGATCACCAGTGGCTCCCGTATCATCCCCAGAGAGACCACGCACAGTCGGGATGCCCCTTCGTGCGACCTCTAGGAGAATTTGCTCGACTTGTTCCCCTGGGAGCTCTTTGCAGCCGGGCAGTGGTAATAGGACTCTCCGCAGGGCTTCGCGGTCTGCTTCCTTGACTTGTGACAATAGGTAATAGCCGCTCGTATCGCCGGCTCGATGCGAATATGCGGGAAGGTCGTAATCCCATAGGTATGCCCCGTCAATCCAGCCACCGAGGAAACAAGCAGGATCTATCGCGGAGGAGGAAACAGCGACGAATCCAGCCTGCTTTTCTACGAGCATATTGGATACTGCATGGACGTTCGGAGCAAACTGTAATCCGACCTTACGATCTAGTCCGCCCTCCAGCGCAAGGATGCAGGCCGATACCTTGTCAGCGAACTCTTCCCCGGAAGGCGGCATTTGCAACCCCTGCCTGGATTCGCAGAGGAAGGCTCCGTGCAGTTGGCGCCGGACCCGGTGCCTGATCAATCCACCCATGGCTAGTGGGGAGCGCATTCCTACCTCGGTGGATTCCGGCTGCGCCGAGTCTAGCTGTGCAACAATTCCTAGGTCAGGCTTGGCCCCGAGAGGTTGCTTGTTGAACCACCGGACACTATTGCTGGTGTCCTCGGATAAGTTCGCGATCGTGGCTTGGTCAGGTTGGGAGCTATCCGGTCGTATGTCGAACACCTCCAGCACCCTCGGTCCAACCCCCTGTCCCTGATTTCCTTTTTCGCCATCGCCGAAACGCCTAGTGCACCAGCTTGTAAGGCCTTCGTTACAAGCGTCGGTCGTACCGCCGGCGCTGGACACTACCAGGCTAAGGACGGGCTTGGCTGCAAGTAGGTCAGAAACATCTTCGAGCGCTCGCGCGACTTGCGCAGGGCTAAAACCGCTCGCGATTCCACCGATGGTAAGACCAAATGAACCGTCGAAGGGTGGCCGAAGAGACCTATCGGCGAGTTGCCCAAGCTGCGAGCCATTCCAGAGTACGGACCAGTAATCGGAGTTGCATTCCACGGATAAGAAATCGACCATGGAAACTCCCCCTGGTGCCTGAATCGACATCGTCAGGAGATCGGGGATGCAATCTGGATCGAGGATGCTGGCTGCAGGACACGGGCGTGTGTCGTCGCCTGACACTTCCCCATACAGAACCTGTTGTGCCAGGCAGTGCCAGGCGAGCCGCAAGGGATGCAAGGGGGATAGGATGATGGCATCGGGGATCCTCGCAAGCGTGTGGCCGTCGGCTCCTCGGGAGCAAACCGCGATGGCGTCAACCCAACAGGCGGTTTCCCTATCGGATGCCAGCCAGTCCATGTATGCCTTAAGGTATATCTCTACCTGCTGTCGGAACGAGGGATCGCAATTAAGCCATTCCCCCAGCCGAGCCGACTCTATAAGGCCTGACTGTTCGTCAGTACTTCTGATGCACCGTGCGATTTCTACCCTGGCTTCGATAAAGCCTTGTGGCGGCTGGAACATCTGGAGCCCGGGACGGGGGTCATGCAAGAACCTGCCTTGCGACAGGATTGGGCCATTTTGCAAATCCCAATCGGGCGGTGCCCAGCGCGTAACAAAGTCGTCAGCAATCACAAGGGGACGAAACGATTTTTCTACGTTTTGCTCGTCGAGGATCCAGGACTGTAAGCTCGAAGACCGGGCATGGCGATCAAGCTGAACTACTGCCTTTGCATCGAATTTTTCCAGATGCTTCCGGTTCAACTTGATAAGTCGCTCGAACTCGCTACGACAGCCTTCCTCCTTCGTTTCCTCGCAGGATACATACACCCGGCAGGTCTCTGGCTTCCTGCCCGACGGCGTGAATGTTATGTCGAGCTGATACTTGCCATCAGCTTCTATTTCTACCTGATAGCTTCCGTCCTTGAGCTCCTCGAGCTTGAGGGGGGCCCGGCTTTCTTCAAACTCCGTAGCATCGTCGGGCATTCCCTCTGCCCTGCTGATGCTCGTTCCCGGTGAGGCGTGTAGTCTCAATTCATAGCGCCCAGAGCCGGGCAGCGACATCGAGGTTTCCCACTCCGTTACCGCAGTTGTCTTGCGCGGCTTCTTTGGGGGCGACAGCTTTGTCGCAAGACGGCTAGATACTAGTATTCCAGGCGTCCAGCTATTGAGCGAAATTACCCTTGTCGTTGCGGTCTTATGTCCAGCTGCGGTGACCTTGTAGGATATTGGCGTCTTATGCGCAGGTGGAAATGAGTCCTCATCTGCGGCTTGATTTTCTACATCGATCAGGGTCGGTACCTTGCCAAAGGATCCTCCCGTCAGCGAAACCGTTACAGCTCGCTGCTCCTCCCCCGCGGAGATGGTCAGTTCGACCTCGTTTACTACCACCGCAGGCATACCTTTGCCAGCCGGGATGATGGAGTTGCTGCACTGGATGGAAAGGTCGCCTGCTGTCTCTTCTTGCTCTTCAAGAATGAGGTCGGACCATTGTTCCGCCGTCAATATTGTCCACCATGAAGGCGGGGACTCGATCTGGAGGGTATCTTCTGGCAGGTAGAAGGCCTCCGTGGCACGCTCAAAGGCGGTAGGTACCTCGCAATTTGCTTGCAAGTGAGCAAGGAGTCCGCGAAGGGCTCGTCCTGTTTCGTCCGCGGTGCCTTGAAGCAGGCGTTCGATGCCTGTTTTGAAACCATCGGCAAGCTCGTCTGCAACTCTCTCCAGAATGCCGAGTTGCGCCTTGGGTGAGATGCCGCCGTCTTGCATCGGTGGGATACCGCAAGCCAGTGCGAGTGCAGTTCCCGGCGGTAGTCCTGTCGAATTAGCACCTATCGAGTAGATGCGTGATAGCAGGCGCCAAGCTGCGTTGCGGATGCCTTCGTTAGTGTCTACTTCATCTAAGGACGAAGCAGACTTCTGGACTAGCTGTCTAGCATCGTCAAGCTCCTGAATCCCAGCGTTCTGCAAGCCACTGGTAACAACTCGCTGGACGAAGCCGTCATCCCACCAGGTGTCAAAGGACGCGTGGCCCATGCTGGTGGTAGCGCTCATGCCGAACTCGTCGGTCGTCGACGAAACCGATTTGTTGTTGTGCTGCCCAGGGGGTACGAGCGCCACGAAACTAGGACAGTTAGGATCGTTGCGAATATGCAGCAGATGGCTCTCGTCGCACTTGCCAGAGGCCCCAATTTCTGGGTTTGGGCCTTGGGCGAGACTGGAGGGGTACTGCAGCAGTACGGGCAGCGTGACAAAATTTCCATTCTCCCCATCGGGGACCTGTATCCCTCCATCTCGGGCCAACTCTTCATAGACAGTTTCGAGTATCTCGATGGGCGGCCCATGGAAAATCAGTCGCGACTCAAGATTAGTACCACTGCGTCCTTGGGTTGCATTCAGGACTTTCTCGCGGATAAGGGCCGCAAGTGATTGTGCGAGTCTATTCATTAGCTGTTGTTCCGGACGGCTAGGCTTGCGGGGAAAGGCGGTAGCAGCAGCATGCCGCTTTCGGCATCCGGGCTATCGAGCACGAGGCCGAGCATTCTGAGTTGGTAGCCCAAGTCGTTCTTGGCTATGTCGTGCCTATCCACGGCCATGCCATAGGCCGCCAGATGCTGCCCTAGCCGGTGGATTGATCGGGGCCCGCCCATACCTGCAAGAGCGCAGTGGACAAAGGCAAGAACGGCGACTGGTCCCAGAGACACGACCCACGGGCTGGAGGGGCTGTTACCTTTCTTCTTGAGCACGTACCCCTGGTCGTACCCCCTCAGCAAATGCACGGCTGCCTGACGTTGTCCCAGTACATGTCGCGCGAACTCGAACAGGTTTGAGCCAATGCCTTTCTTGCACAGCAATGCCCTGGCCTCGCGTTCGCGTATGTCCAGGATGATATCCCTGGCCCCGAGCGCAATAAGAGAATCCTTGTGTTTGTGGATATGTTGGCAAAGACTCGCGATTCCCTCGCTGGAGGAAAGATCCCCTTCGTACGGGGCGCCCACCTGTTCGAGCGACCAGAGGAGCGCATTGGTACCAAGTCGCGCGGAGAGGTAGCTGGAAAATTTATCCTTGAGCCCTTGAAATGCTTTCCCCCCGTAAGTCATGTACTGGGACATCTCCGGAAACATCGCAAATCTAGCTTCACTTTCTTCTACAGGCCCGTCCCCTTTGGTCAGAGCTGCCCATAGGCACCCCCAGGTCCTGTAATGCACATCGCACAGCCAGGTCACATGCGACACAGTCGCCAGTCGAAGTACTGCTTCGAGAAGGCTGATCCATTGCCGGCGGGTCATGGCATCCTTTGCCTGTATGATCGCTTTTAGGTCTTTGGTGAACTGGCGCGCAGGTAGGAAAGAAATACCATCGAAATCGCCCATGGCAAGTGACGCCACTTCCCCCTTTGGGACCACTGCCATCTCCCAAGGTGCAGAGCTGCTTCCCCAGGCGACAGTTTCCTGATCCAGCCAGCGGGCAAAGATGTCGTCGTTATCTCCTACGCTCAATGCCGAGAAAAGGTCCTTCCAAAGCGAAAGCGCCGACTCATCGTCCTTGGAGCCTAGCCATATCATCCGTCTAACAAGTCCACCGGCATGCCAGGAGTTGCTGGTCAAACGGGCGGATCCTGAGAAAAGTGCTGTTCCAGGAACGAGCGGGGTGACCTGCAGGAAGCGCTTGGTCGACTGGTTCGGGAGCTTTGGGCTTTCCAGCACCCCATGGAGAACTGTGTTCCATGTCTCCACGTCAACGACCCTTCCGGTTGGCGTTGCGAGGGGCCTGTTGCGAAGCTTCTGGATTCGTTTGTCCAAATCGCGCCCCGATTGTGGGACGCTACTTTCCCTGGTCGATGGGAAACCGATGGTGCGGTAGAGCGAGGCAAGTAGCACCTCGGAGTTAGCGTATTCAGGTGCAGGGCTGATCGCTAGCGCCGATTCCTTGTATCTGGGGTGGGAAGTCCTCCAGGGGGCCTGCTTGAAATCAGCGAGGGTCATACTCTTTCTCCTTGCTCGCCACGAAGCCATTCCATGAATGGGCCACTACTACACCATCTGCGCCGATACGGATCTTGGCGCCATCGAGCGAGTCCTCGTCGCGGACGATTGGACCTGAAAGTCGCGCTTTCGTGGTATCCAGCAACGCCACGACCGTACGGGGCAGTGACGCTGGCGACAAGCCTCGCTCCAGTTCCTTCACTGCCTTGAACAAGTCATAGGTCAAGGCAATGGGCTGTGCCGAACTGCCGGTACCCACCTCGAGAAAACATATTGGCGATCGAGGTCGGTTCTTCAGTGTTGGAGGCAAGATCCTGACTTTTCGTGGTTCCACAACTAGGGTTGCCTGCCGCTGTCGGGGCGGTAGGGGCTGACCGAAGGTTGTCGTCAGCGAAACCTCGAAGTCCTTGCCATTGTTGAGAAGATCCTTCACCTGTCTCGCAATCTCGAAAAGATGTTGCCTTTTCTCGTCATCTTCAACGACCTGCTGGAAGGACTTGAGGATTGCGGCATCCGATACGACAGCGGAGCGGGTACAGATACTGCGCCTTACTAACCTGCATGCGAAGTCACGCAGCATGCGCTGGATACGGCTCGCCGCCGTGGGCTTCTTGCGTCGGATTGCTGGCAACGAAAGCATGGTGTCGGCCGCGGAAAGTCGCTTGAGCAACTCAAGTTCAGTCGCCGAAAGCGCTTGGTATTTGCGGATGAATTCAATGCCGCCAGCAAGTGATCGGCTGAACCTGATATCCAGCTCCCCTAAAATGATCTTGCTACGACTGCTTACCGCGACCTCGTTTTCTGGACTTGCCAGGGCAGGGTCCAAAAAGTCCACGAGACTTTCGAGTAAGGGGGCGATCGTTGCAGGGAGGTAGGGAGCCTTGCGTTCCTGAAGGAAATGGTAAAGGCCATTTAGAGTGCGGTTTTCCTCACGCTCGTATTGCTTCTCTAGGCCCAACTCCTTGAGGTCTTGCTTCAACGAGGCTGCGCTATCCCTGTCCCAGCGATGGAAGAGGGCTTGCTGGTAGCTGGACGTGACGATGTGGAAGATGGCGGTGAGCGCCTGTCTGCTCGGCTTCTTGGCGCCCGTTGTTTTTTGGTCGAGTTCAATGAGGTTAGCCGCCCACTCGCAAGGAGTGGATTGCTGCAGTTGCCGGGTTTGGCTGTGGTCAGCCGGGTGGTGTCCGGCCAGCAAGTAGGATACAAGCGAGAAGAGGTCTCGAAAGCTCCACCGCTTGCCGCTGGCGAGCTCGTACCAGCGCAGGATTTGTAGCAGGGCTGCCTGGTGTTCTTCGCGTGATAGTAGTGCTTGGCTGGAGCAGAATGGACATCCGTCCCCCGCTGGACAAGTACCCTCGGAGGGCCAGCATTCCGGCGCTGTTGCTTGGCCGAGGAGAATTGCTCCAGGTGACGTGGGCTCGCTGTCTGGCTTTACGAGTAGTGACTCTGCGTCCATCGGCCAAACGGCTATCGATGGGAAACCCTCCAGAGGCCAGCACGACGGCGCGTTGTACACCAGGCTGACCGCCCTGATTATTGCTTCGAGAAGGATTCGTGCTTGCTCGAGTCCATTTTCTAGGGCATAGATCAACGCATCGTCAAGTACTCCGCGGTTGACGCAGCACAAATAGGCTTGGGAGCTAGATCCTTCAAGTACCCGGCCGAGCTCCTCGATTAGAAGGGCGGGAGCTGATTTTCCTTCGTGCCCGGCTGTAGCGGAAGCATCCTGAACAATGTCCAGATCTAGGTCGCTGTCCCTTCTCGCAAGCTTGCCAGCATCTACCTTTACTAGTCGTGGGACGGCAATTCCAGCGGGTGGATGAAAAGCCTTCGATAGCTCTTCGATCAGGCGTTCATCACAACCGAGGCTCTCATCTAGCCATCGGATGGTGGACTCGATCGCTTCGGTTTTCCCGTTGCCCGGTCCTCCAACCAGCAGGACTATTCGAGGGACCTCGGCCTTGGCATCCGCGAGCATGTAGGCCCAGCTACGAAGGCGGGCCAGGAGGTTCGTTTGTAACAATCGCTTGTTTGGTTGGCCGCTATTCTTATCTAGTAGTCGCTTTACTCCGCCGGAGTGATGACCTGCCCAATCGACAAGCGCGGCGGGATAGCGCGCTCCTTCCTGTTTGGAGCTATCCATATTTCCTTGTCCTCTATGTTCAAGCGATAGCAATCATTTTTTCTTTTTGCTTTAGGCCTTCCCGCTGAACAGCTAGACCAACAGCTTCCTGCACTGTCGCCACTATGGCTATGCCTATAGCTCGTGCAAGATAAGGAGGAACCGCATTGCCAACCTGCGTATAGCGAGGGCACTCCTTGGTTCGTTGACTTCCTCCGGTCGTGAACTTGCCTCGGAATTGGAACCAATCAGGAAAGGTCTGCAGCCGTGCCGACTCGCGAACCGTGAGGATTCGGGGTTCACTGTAGTGGAGCACATCGTCGGGCAGCGTTGTTATGGTCGGGGCTGGTGCAGTTGCTTGCATTGGACAAATACGGTGTTTCTTAAGACCGTATTTTTCGCGCAACGCGGCATTCATGTGAACACCCTTGGCACACTCCTGGTCCGCGATGATACGAGCGAATCTGTCTTTTACCTCTGGCCTATGTCTTGCGAGGCGAAGACTGTCCACTGCCTCATCGCATCCGTTGTGCATTAGCGTTTGAAATTTTGTCCGGGGCCCTGCATAAACAATCTCAGAGAATCCAGGGGGCGAAAAGAGATCGGTGCATGGCTTTTTCTCAACCCCAAGGGTCTCCAGATCTGAAATGGCATCCTTAGCCGTGACCACGTCCTGAAGGTCAAACTCCTGTAGCTGACTGAGTCTTGCCTCCTCGAGCAGTTCGAAAGCTCTGCTAACGCCGCCTTCTAGATGGCAGGCTAGATCCTTTCGAATCCCAATGACTATCAAGCGGGATCGTTTCTGGGGAACCCCAAAGCGTGATGAATCAACGATGCGGCCGAGGACGTCATAACCAATCTCATCGAGTTTCTGAGCCAGTTTTTCATAGTAGGATTGAGGCTTAACCAGAATACCGAGTTGCTTCCATGTCTTCGTGGCGTGCGCAACCTTCATGCCTGGTACATTCTCGAGAACAAGGGCCGAAGGGCACAAGATCTCGACCATCTCTACATACTTCTCGAACAACTGGTTACGAGGGTCGGATTCTTGGCGTTTTCCCGAGAAGCTAAAACCTTGGCAAGGGGGCCCGCCCGCGAGAATCTGTACCGAACCCTTGAGTTTGGAAAGCTTCAGGGGATGCTCTTTGAGGAGCTCATCGATAGGCCAAGCTTTCTTTTCTAGCCAGGATGGCCAGGAAAACTGTCCAACCGGTACTTTCCTTGCTTCAAGCAAATTCGCAGAAAGAGTTGAAAAAGCCATGGCGTCGCGTTCGACAGCAAAGATGCCTTTCAAACCCGCGAGTGATAGTCCAAGAGATAGACCGCCACATCCTGCAAAGAGGTCTGCGAAGGCCAGGGGAGTACTCAAATTTGGTAAAGGGGGGAAATCGAGTTTCTTCGTCATGAACTCCGGCCCGGATTCTTTTGCTTTCAAGGGAAGGAGGGTTTCGCATGGCTCCCGGTCAACGGTTGCGGAGGCTGTAGCGCTGGGGATTCCCATCTCCATCAAGACCTCTCTCCATGCCCTTAAGGCTGAGTTTTACATTAAAAAACCATCCCGAGGTCCCTGCCACAAGGCATAAGATCCAGAGCTAACGTACTAACCGGGGAGCGAGATTGGCGGATTGCGCACATATGGCGTTGGATTTGAGGAATGATAGACCTGCCTCCGAAGAGCCGTATCCTACCAGTTTCCTCTTTGCAGAGCATATCTGACACAAGGCGGAATGCCTGATTTTTGTCGGCTCAATTGCAGTGGCGCTATGCCATCATTTGGTGGGTTTCGAAGATCCATGATTGAGGGCGTCGTAAGCGCTCGATGATTAGTCGTGCGGTTCGGTAATGATACCGGGTCTTCTACTGCGGTTGCAGCAGACGCTGATGATGCGGCGTGAAGCCGTTACCTCCCAATCAACTAGCTTTGATGCTTGAGTCTGTAATTGACGTTTGAGACTTTGCTTTTCCCGCCAAACCCTCCGATTCAGCGATCTTTGATCGCGCCGATCAGAGGGTTCACTCGCTTTTTCTCGCCGCCACTTCGATCTACCCTCCCATTTCAATTTGATTAGCGCCGGGCCGTCGTTTCCCCGCCAGTAATTACTTACGATCTTTATCGAGTGCAACGCAGTTTCAGCGTTAGAGCCGAGCTTGTCGTAATACTACGGTTAGACATGTGGCGACACCGGCGACACCGGCGACAACCCGCGTAAAACATGGCCTGCGGCATGGCGACACTAGTGGCGACAGTCGCCACTTCTTGCACGCTTTGGCCGTGATGCTTGACCGACTTTCCGAGTGGGTATAAAAATTGGCGCACGGATCGCTGTCGTTGACAGCACCAGCCCAGGTAGTCAGAACCTTCAAGGCTACGCCACTTGTTGGTGGTTCTCCCGAAGTGCGATTAGCGTCCGGCGGCTCGCACGGTCACTCCCCAAGAGTGGTGGATGCCTACTCGACTGGTCTGTCCATTGCGGCAGACGATGGACCTACCTCGCTGCGCTGCAGCCACCTCACCTCTCGACGCACTTCGCTGCGCCAGACCGCGCCCGTCTCTTTCTCCCGGAAAGAGACGGGCGCTCGTACCGCTGCTGCAAGCCACGCCGTACAAGGCGTTGCAGCAACTCTCCTCGTGACAATCGGCCTGACAAATTCGATTAGTCACCATCCGCAACGACACAGGCACCGGTGCCGCAGCCCATGGAAAGGCTGCACCTGACTGACAGTCAGGCATGCCCCACGTGTCGATGTTGTTGCCTTCTCCCACTCAGGATCTCCAGGTGTCGAACTCGTCAGTCGGCACAACTTCCACCCGCTCGCATCTTCGGATGCGTCTAAGGAGGCCAGATTCATGGGTTCATGCCCTCGCTCCCGGTCGTAAGGAGCCGTGCGTTCCGCGTCAGTGAACACCTCACAGGCCGCAGGGGCCTTGATCCCTGATAACACTCAACAGCCGTGGCGGGACTACGTGAGGACAACCAGCAATGAACGAGGAGAGGGCCCATGCAGCAGTTAGATCCGAAGCTTGAACTACCACGACCACCTCGACCGCTGATTGAGTCGAATCCCGTGGCCCAGCCTTATCCGGTGCAGGCACTGGGTGGGATTCTTGGGCCTGCGGTAGAGCGAATGGCCGAGGTCATCGGCGTGCCCCAGGCATTGGCCGCGCAATCAGTGTTGGCTGCCTCGGCGCTGGCCACTCAAGGTCATGCGGGCTTACAGCTCGACGGGAGAAATTATCCCCTGTCGCTGTACCTGATCACGGTGGCCGCGTCAGGTGATCGCAAGACTGCCGCAGACCGATGCGCATTGCTGCCCGTACGGCAATGGGAGCGTGAACAGTGGCAGCGCTATCGTGAACAACTTGCCCGGTACCGTGCTACTCAGCGACAGGCGCAGCGGATAAATCCTGGCGATCCCGACTCTAAAAATGACGTGCTGCTCGACGCGGAGCCCTCAGCCCCCCGGATGATCACCACTGATCCTACTATCGAGGCCCTGATCAAGGGGCTCTGTCATGACTTGCCGAGCATGGGCCTGTTCTGTGACGAAGGAGGGCAGTTCCTCGGCAGCAGCACCATGAGTCGGGATAACCGTTTGAAAGCGGTCACGGCCTTGTCGTCACTCTGGGACGGTAGCCCGATTGATCGCGCCCGCTCCATGGCCGGTGAAAGCCTGCGGGCTTATGACCGGCGTTTGAGCTTGCACCTGATGCTGCAACCGTACTTGGCGATGCAGTTACTCAGTGACCCGTTGCTGCAGGGGCAAGGCATCCTTGGTCGCTGCCTGATGACCTGGCCCACCAGTCTGGCCGGACAACGCAGTTACCAGGCTGTCGACTTGTCCAAAGACCCCGCCCTAAAGCGATATCATCACCGCCTTTCGGCCCTGTTTCATCAGCCTTGGTCGCTCTCCTCTGACGGTGCTTTGCGCCTCTCACCGCTAAACCTCAGTCCTTTGGCGCGCCGCCGCTGGATTGATCTGCATGACGCCATCGAAGCCCAGTTGGGTGAGTTTGGGGAACTGGCCAGCGTACGGCCTAGTGGATCGAAGGCCGCCGACAACCTGCTGCGCGTCGCTGGCATCCTGGCAGTGGTGGAGGAGAGCTGTGCCGTGGAAGTTGACCATATCCAGCGGGCCTCCACCTTAGTCGGTTACTACCTCACCGAGATCCAGCGCCTGACCGAACAGGAGCCGGTGTGCCGGGTAAAAGAGGAGGCAGACCGGCTGCTGCGCTGGCTGCAGGTCAAAGAATGGAAGCGCTTCAGTATTCGGGAGCTGAATCGCAATGGTCCCCGCTTTGCCCGTAAGAGCAGTCGCCATGCCACCAAGCTACTGGTCGAGTTGCTTGATCATCATTGGCTGATTACCGACGGCCACACCTTCGAGGTGCGCCATGTTCAATCTCGATGAAGCACTGCGCAACCACCTAGCTCAACGCCAAAAGGAGCCGAAAGCGCGGTTTGTCGCCGCTAGTGTCGCCACTTTGTCGCCACGCTCAAAGCTAGGCAGGACAAGGGCTGTCGCCGGTGTCGCCGGTGTCGCCGATGTCGCCACCTTCCGTAAAACTATCACCTCGACGACAGCCATTATCCAGTGGTTGGAAGAGGAGGGTGCGCATCTCTACGTCACCGACAACACCCTGTGTTTTCGCCCAACTGATTGGGCTCAGTTCGCCATCGTGAGTGCGAACTGGCGAGCCCTTTTATATGATCTCGCTGCAGTCGATCAGGAGCAGAACAATGACTCGGGTCGGTAAGCGGGCGGGGAGAAATTTCGGCTTTGGTCGCCAGCTCAGCTATGCCGGACCGCAAGCACTGAAAGATCTATTTGGCGACGGCCATTTTGCTACCGTCAAAGCCCATAGCGATCGGTGGCAGGCATTCGTGAATTGGTGTCGATCCGAGGAAGGGCCGAGGCTGAATGACGCGCGACAGATCGACCGTGACATCCTCATGCGGTACGCCACTTATGTGAGGGAGCAGGTTGATCAGGGCAACGTCGGCATTGCCACCGCGCAGAACCGCCTGTCCAGTGTGAACCGAACGATGGCCGCGCTGCGCGGTGATCAGTACGTCAAAATCCCCAGTCCGAGCAAGGCGCTGGGCTTGCAGCGCTCAAGCGTGCGTAGTGAGGCCCCGCAAGGCCAAGACCGTGTGCAGGTCAAGCTGATTGCGCAAGCGCTCTCAGAGCGACAGCAAGCGAGGGTGAGTGCCATTGTGCTTCTCGCCCGGGAGACCGGCACGCGCCTGCGTGAAGCCATCTTGGCGGACCTTCCACGGCTGCAACGAGAGGCTCAACGACTGGGCAAGATCAATATCCAGGACGGCACCAAAGGTGGACGATCAGGCGCATCTGCTCCGCGTTGGATTACGGTCACGGATCAAGTCCGAGAGGCGCTGGACAGAGCCAGTGAGGTCTCACCCTGTGGCAGTCGGAATTTGTTGGCGCCCGATGAACGCTACAAAGACTTCATACAGACAGTCGTGCGACCGGCGCGGGACCTCCTGCATGAGCATGGATTAAAAGGCTTTCATGAGCTGCGGGCGGCTTACGCCTGTGAGCGCTATGAGCAACTGACCGACTTCCCTGCACCCATCAATGGCGGTCGCGGTCATCGAGAAAATCGCCAACTCGATCAGCGTGCGCGAGAGCAAATCAGCCACGAGTTGGGACATAACCGCATCGATGTGGTGAGCGCCTACATCGGAGGTCGGCGATGATGGCCGAGTTCGACATAGCGTTGTTCCTGCGCCCCGTGCTCAAAGGTGCTCATGCCACGCAGCAGCGGCACATCAGGCAAGCAGAAAGGATGCACGAGGTGATTCGTGAGCGCTGGGGTTGCGCGACTCCCTGGTCCTGGAGGGAAAAGCACGTGAGATGGTTTCTGAAGCACTACCTGCGATGCTCAGCTCCAGCTACCGTCTACTACTACGACTTAACAGCAGGGTTGATCCGCCGCAGAAAGGCAAAAGTCGTAGTTGCCTGATAGACCTTTAAGCGTGAGCCCCTGAGTATGGGAATGCGGAGCCTTCCCATACTCAGGGGCTTGGCTGAGAGGCGCACGCATACCAGAGATCTAGCGACCGTCGTCACTCCTTTCGCCCTTCTACACGACACGGATCGTAGCCGGTGTCGCGTACTTTTTGGATGCTCAGCGAATTGGTACGACATTGCGGTCCCTGGTTTGATTGATGGCCGATGCCGACAGGCTGCCGGTGGCCGCCTTCTGGATATGTTCACTCCACCAAGCCATCATCGGCCGCCGGCGTTCGATGTAGTCCGCCCGGTTGTAGGCGCTACGAACTTCGTCCTTGTCGACATGTGCCAGCGCGACCTCGATCAGCTCCGGATCCCAGCCATGCTCATTCAGAATGGTGCTCGCCATCGAGCGCAAGCCGTGGCTGACTAGACGGTCCTGAAAGCCCATGCGCTTCAACGCCATGTTGGCGGTCTGGCTATTGGCATGGGTGCGGGGATTTCTATCAGAGGGGAACACGTACTCTCTGTTACCGCTGAGTTGCTTGAGCGTCTCCAGTAACGAAAGTGCCTGATCGGTAAGAGGGATTGTGTGCGGCCGACGCTTTTTCATGCGCTCTGGCGGAATGGTCCAAATGCGCTTGTCGAAGTCGATATCTGCCCATCGTGTGGTGGCTGCTTCGGCAGGGCGGGTCATCGTGTGCAGTTGCCATTCGATCAGGCAGCGGGTCGTGCGCTTGATGCTGGCGTTCGCGATTTCCATCATGAGCTCAGGAAGCTCTTCAGGTGGTAGCGCAGCCATGTTCTCTTTCTTGGGTTTCTTGAACACCGCCCGAATTCCATTGAGGGGATTCGCGAATATCAGCCCGGAGTTGACCCCGTAGGTCATGATCTCGTTGAGTCGTTGGCTCAATCGTTTAACGGTTTCGAGGCTCCCTTTGGCCTCGATTGGACGAAGGATCTTGATAACCATCGGAGCAGTGATTTGAGAGAGCGGCGTTGTTTTCATGCTTGGGAAAACATGAAGCGTCAGCGATCTCCAAATGTCTTCGGCGTAGGCTTTGGTTACGGAGTCTTTCTTCAGCTCGAACCAGGCCGTGGCCACCTTCTCGAAAGTGTGTTCACTCTCAGCAAGTTTGGCTTGCCTTACCTCATCACGCTGGGTTTTGGGATCAATGCCCAAAGCGAGCAACTCACGCGCCTCTGCGGCTTTCTTTCGGGCGTTGGCTAGCGAGAGGTCGGGGTATGGACCAAGCGCCATGTTGATACGGCTTCTGATCAACGGCTCGCGGTAATTGAAATTCCACATCATCGAGCCGCTGGCGCGTACTCGAAGCTGCAAGCCATCGCCGTCGCTGAGGACGAAGTCTTTACCAGTTGCCTTGACTGCCTTGAGCTGGCGATCGGAGAGGCGGGTTGCGTTAGTAGGCATGGGGGCTACCTCCAGCACCGTTTTGGTATCCTGAAAATAGCATTTGGTAGTCCGGGATACCACCTGGGATACCAAAGCGCCTGGAACTCAGAAATCCTCAAAAGCCCCAAGAAGCGCTGAAACCCCTGTATTTACTGAATTTCAGGCACAAAAAAAGACGTCCGTGGACGTCTTTAGATGATGAAGTGGTGGAGCCGGGGGGATTTGAACCCCCGTCCGCCAGTACTCCGCTGTCGGTACTACATGCGTAGCCGTGTCTATTAAGTTAACCCTCAGCGACCCG
>Ga0055531_10000808_pt1 | contig 25932 bp, 21 predicted proteins | sample AraplaCvi_mCL_r2_FD_55008 | JGI IMG/M metagenome (GOLD analysis project Ga0055531, IMG submission 55008) | Arabidopsis root microbial communities from North Carolina, USA - plate scrape MF_Cvi_mCL_r2 | ecosystem: Host-associated > Plants > Roots > Endosphere | place: USA: North Carolina...
TACCCCGTGCCCAGATGGCGGAATTGGTAGACGCACCAGCTTCAGGTGCTGGCGCTCGCAAGGGCGTGGAGGTTCGAGTCCTCTTCTGGGCACCATTTTCCTGTCTCACAGGATCCCAGAACCTCGACGAAAACGGCAGAAATCTGCCATTTTCGCTGGGTTCTGTCCGAAACGATCCTAGCAGGTTTCAGTCGATCCCAGGGGCCATATGGGCCACCATCCGGGCCTAATATGGCCCGGGAAAATTGATGGCCCGGTGGGCCATTTCGACTGAAAGATGGGCGCCATCCGAACAGAACCGATCGAATCGGGAGTTTGGGTTATGGCTTTGAAAGACATGGAAATTCGTGCCCTCCAGCCGAGGGATCGCATTTACAAGAAAGCAGACGAGCGCGGCCTCTATATTGAGGTGCACCCGAGCGGCTCCAAGCTCTGGCGCTTCAAGTACGGCTATCTCGGTAAGGACAAGCGGCTGGCCTTGGGACGCTATCCGGAGGTCACTCTTGCGGAAGCCAGACTGAAGCGGGACGAAGCGCGGCAGAAGCTGCGCGATGGCGTGGACCCGCTCGCCGAACGCAAGCGCGCGAAGCTCATGGCCCACTATAAAGCGGCGAATACCTTCGGCGATGTGGCCCGGGAATATATCCAGAAAATGATCGCCGAGGGCCGGGCGACCTCGACGACCTCCAAAGCTGATTGGTTGCTGGAGCAGTTGCAGCCACTTTGCGGACAGCCAATCGCCGATCTGAAGCCGATTGACGTTCTTGCTGCGCTCAAACGCCTTGAGGCGAAGGGTAAGCTCGAGACCGCGCGGCGCTGCAGATCCTTTGCCGGTCGCATATTTCGCTATGGCGTGGCGACCGGCAGGGCCGAGCACGATCCGACCCCAGTCCTGCGCGGGGCATTGATCACTCCCAAGACCACGCACCATGCGGCGATTCTCGATCCGACGGCGTTCGGGGAATTGCTGCGGGCGATCGAGGCCTATCCTGGCCACCGGATCACTAGGCTCGCAGCGCAGATATCGCCACATCTGATGGCCAGGCCGGGTGAAATCAGGCAAGCGGTATGGCCCGAGATCGACTTCGAGAATGCCGTGTGGCGGATACCCGCCGCCAGGATGAAGATGCGGCGACCGCACAACATTCCGCTGTCGCGACAGGTGAAGGCCTTGCTTGAGGAGCTATTCGAACTGACTGGTCCGGAAGGCTTCATCTTTCCGGCATTCCATACCTCGCGTCGGCCGCTCAGCGAGAATACCGTCAATCAGGCGTTTCGGCGCATGGGCTATGCGGCTGGGGAAGTAACCGCGCACGGCCTGCGAACGACCGCTTCGACATTGTTGAATGAGAGCGGCAGATGGAGCCCGGATGCGATCGAGCGTTCACTGGCCCACGCGGACAAGGATGCGGTGCGTGGCACCTATAATCGCGGCGCCTATTGGAATGAGAGAGTCGCTATGCACCAATGGTGGAGTGACTATCTCGACGAGTTGCGTGACGGCCCGTCCGGAGAACACGCGGGAGCAGCCCCGGTGCCTTGTCGCGATAGCGCGCGTAGCACCATCGGAAGACTGGCTCGCAAAGGTTAGGAAAGCGGATGGCAGGATCCCCTTTAGCAAGCATCCACCTCTTGAAGAAATAAAGCCCCCGGCCGGTATCTTGGCTAGAAAATTGGAAGTCAGTTTCTACAATTGACGGGGCACCTTAGTAGATGCTGTCCGTTGTTAGACCATTCAAGGTTCAGCTGTCGGGGTGATAGATCTGGGCGCCTGAAAACGGACGGTGGGGAGGCAACAACTGCCAACCGCCTAACCACAGAAAAGCGTAGGCGGTGAAATAATAAACTATCATTCTCGGTGGAGGCTGAACATCTGAGATTCGGTGGTTAGCCATTGTTCGACGCGCGCAACCGCGACGAGGCAATTGGGACTATCCCGCCGTTCGCAGGCGTGGGGCAAGCGACGGTTACTGTCAGGAATGGATATAAGATTTCGCGCTGGCTTTGGGCCCGAAGCTCGAGAATACGTTCTAGGGCAACGAGGATGAGAATGTGACTTCAAACGAGCACGAAACTGAATTCGTCAGCGGCAACGAGATCACGCTGACGCTATCTTTGTCGCCCGAGCAGGCCGCCGCGATGCAAGCTTGGTCCGACGACATCCCTACGCTGTATATGCTGGATATCTGCGTGGTGAACGCGACAAAGCTTTCCGAACCGGCCTTAGCCGCCGACGCGCGCAAAGCCGCTCTGGTGGAGCAACTACGCCATCTCGACAGGCCACAGAATTCCTTCTCCTATTTGCTGGCGCTAATTGAGAAGGTGAGCGACCCACGGGCCAGCCTGTCCGATAGCGAGATGGAAGCACAGATTCTCCGCGACGTTACCGCGATGCGCAGCTTCTTCGTCCAAGCGAAAGTCCAGGAGGAAGATGGCTTCCTTATTGGTTATGCGCGAGAGCTGAGGTACCAACCGCCTGAACTAGGGAGGGGTGCGTACCTCGACTTCCTAAGACTGGCTAATGGCCGCGGCCTTGCCAATCCAGTGTCGCGCGTGGATCGCCTGGATGAGGCGCGCAAGATTTTAGCGCAGGCGGATGCGCTTTCAATCGCGAGGCAGCATCCGACCGTTTTGCTCACGCTCGCCTGCCTCTACGGCAATACCGCGGCGCGCAAGGTCCTGAAGTTCAAGGAGGACCCGCGTGACTTTCGCGCCGAGAATGCGCTTGCCGACGTCATGGTCATTTCGCGATTTCTACCTTTGAAATTGCAGATCGAACAAGGCGCTCGCAATGGGCGTCACGGATATATGCGTATGGCTTTCCTCACCGACGACACCGGCCTGACGGGGGTACTTGCCTCCTTTAAAGGCCAGAAGGTCCGGTTCATCGAAGCGGCCGGCAACCAAGAGCAGAGGCTCGACGTAAGGGTTAAACTGGCCGACCTCCTCACCGAGCTCGATGAGCCGCCACACGCCGATGCAGCGGACGGGGCTGCATGGCGCGAATACGATCAGCTTTGCGCCATGCTGTTTGAAGGTGCGATCGGCATCCCGTAAGACAGCAGCGAGTGTGAGATTATCTGCGCGATGGCCATTCCATCAGGAAGGCTTCGCCGCGGCGGCGCAGAAAGGCCTGCATCGCGTCCGACACCGGCCCCTCGACATAAAAATCGCCAAAGCGTTCTCGAAGCATCGGCCACCGAGCCGACAAGATGCCGCTCTGACGCGCTGCCGGGCAAATCCAGACCCAGTCGAGGCACCATATGCCAGGTTCCGAGCGATCCTCAACCTGGCGCCAGCGAAACCCGACCGCGCCCAGGATGCGCCCGACGTCATCGCTCAACAGGACACCCTGAGCGTCCGAGGCCTTGGGATCCTCCGGTCGCTCCCATTGCGGCCGATCGAACCCCATCTCACGCTTGAACGCCCAGGCACGCCGATACATCTCCACATGCTTCCAGACCGGCGACACCGCATCGACGAGATCCGGCTGGTCCTCGAGCAGGCGCGCTTCGAGAAGCAGCGCGTTCGGCTGGGGATCGAGGGCGAGCATGCGCAGCTTGTGCTCGTCGCGGTGCATGGCGCTGGAATCCGGGTCTCCGCGAAGCCAGGTATCGCCACATTGCGGGCAAACCGTCTCCACGATCTCGCGAGGCTCGCGATACCTCGGCGACTTGACGCCGAGCGTGCTTATCGAGCCATCCTCGGCCAACCAGACTTCGTAACGATAGCCGTTGGCGAGCTTGCCTCTCTTTATCCCGCCAAAACCCAGGGTCCGGCCATCGACCTCGAGCACGATACTGGACTTGCCTCGCGTCCTGGCCGCCCAGAACACAGCGAGCTCCGAGGCGGTCAGGTGCTTCTGCCGTGTCAGCCCAGGGCGCAGCGCATCGATCAATTCAGTCGCGTCGAACGCAAAGCCGAGGCTTTCCAGCTGAAGCAGGAAGGCCGCAACCTCCGCGCCGCGCAGCCCGTGCGGCCCCCAGACATTCTTCGTGCGCAGGCGTGGGCGCCGATAAAAGCCTTGCCAATGATAGCCGAGCGCCTTGGACAAGGCTTCGAGGTCGAACCCATCAAAGCCCTGGATGCGAGGATCGAAGGCATAGGCCAGGTCTTCCAGCAGATCACTGCTCATCCAGCCATCATCAGCAATCTGCCGCAGCAGCTTGCGACCGATATGCGGCGTGCCCAGCCGAAAAGGGGCATTCAACGTCGCCCAAATCCGCTGCAGCAAGGCGTGATCGACGATCATCCAACTCTCCGATCAATCTGCGTAGGGACGAAGCCTAGCGTCGCCTCATGCGTAGACCAACCAAACAGAGGGCTCCGATTGGATCCGCGAGCAGACCGTCCGGCCATGGCGATGGAAACGCCCTGCATCCGATCAAAACGGAATCACGCTGCGCGATATCGGCTCGTTCAGGCGGGACATATCGGGCGCCGACCGAGATGCGGACCTCGCGTATAGCTGGCCCCGCATGTCGTCGCAGTCTTTATCGGGCATCGTGGCCCAGCGACCCCGCAGTTGCTCACCGATCGAGGGATAGGGCGGTTCGTCGGGCAAGGGCTGCCCGTCCAGGGCTGTCGCGTCATCGAAGGCGAAACCGTCGAGCAGGGGAAGACTCCAATCGACCGCGCCAAACGCTGAGGCGGCGACTTGCGCTTCCCGGAGGTCCGTCCTTTCCAGCTCGCAGCGGTAAACCACGGAATCCTGGAACAGCACCTCGGTCATGTTGGCGCCCCTGAGATCGTCGCGGTCCAACTGGGTGTCGCGCAGGACCGCGTGACGCCAGTCGCTGTCGCCGAGGTCGCAATTCGTCATTCTCGAATAGGTCAGCCGCGCATCGAAGAAGTTTGCCTCGATCATCCCGCATTTGTCGAAGGTGCAGCTGTCCAGGGCCGCTGCGCGGAACTCGACACCGTCGAGCGTGCAGTTGGTGAAATAGCAGCTGTTCAGGTCGACTTCCGCGAAGGACGCACTGGAAAGGTCGCATTCGACGAAGTCGATCCGCTCGAGCTCTGCGAAGTCCGGAAACCTGATACCCTGCAGGGAACGACGGGTCAGGACCGAGCCGTGGGTGAAGACGTGGCTCCATTCCTCGTAGACGATGTCGCGGACGGCCTGGTGGACTCGCCGCGGTACGACCGAGAACTGGGCAAGCCCGAGCGCCTCTTCTTCCTGTGCGAGCTGCTCGACATCGGCAGAAGGATCGCGAACCCTGCCGTCCAGAACCGACAGCACGAGCTCGAAAGCCGCCAGCCGGAAACTCGGCCCGTATTCACCCCGCAAATATGGCCTCAGCTGGTGGAGTGCCGCGACCTGGAGAGCGACGCGTGCACCGAAGGGCAGCTTCTCGTCGATCGCGCCGGCCGCGCGAAGCTGGAGCTCGCTGAACTCCTTGAGGGTCGTGTCCTTGCGCGCATTCTCAACTTGCTGGCGCACGCTAAGATCGCGCCAGTGCCAGAGCATCAAACCGACGGGCAGGCCCAGGATGAGGAGCAGCGCCTGGAACAGGTCCTTCCACTCCGGACCCTCACCATGCCTTGGCGTGAAGAAGCGCCAGAGCAGGTGCCCCTGGTCGAAGACCAGATCCACGCACGCCGCGACTACCGCACAGACAAGGGCAACGCCGATCAGCTTGATAGGGCGATCCAGCGCCGCCACGATCGGTGCCAGGGCCCTTTGCGTTCGAACCCGCCGAATACGCACCATGTCGGTGCGGTTCGCGAGCATGATCATCGCCAACCCGAAGAGCGGCCAGCCGGTCCAGGCAGCGACTTGCGTGACTGTCACAGGGCGAGGTGAAGCTGGTCCGGATGCTCCACGGACAAGGGACTATCGATCCGATCGAGCACCGTCTTCGCGATCTCCTGAGCCGCGCGCTGGCGCAGCCGCGGGTCGCGCACTGCAAGGCCAATCAACGCCCAGACGGGCGCATCGAGAATGGCGGCGCATAGCGCCGCGCTGTCAGGCGCGAATCGATCCATGTGCCAAAGATAGAACAAAAAAGGAACATTTCAAAGGCCGATCGCCAAGGGCGTCCACCGGAGCCGTCGCCAAACATCGTTCGAGCAACGGGCCGCGCTTCCGCGAATTGGATGGGCCGGCCACCCAGCGAGACAACACCAGCATTCGGAGCGAGATTCCCGCCAAGAAGCGGCCCAAGGTGCTGTTGCCTGCGCCATTCTCGCCCATCAGCCCATGAACCTCACCTGGTTCGATGGACAGACCGACACCGGCAAAAACGCAAAATCGATCTGGGACACGTGCGGACCCATTCCGCTCGGCTTATTGACCCGCTTCGACGGAATAGAACATCGGATTGCGTAGCCAGGCATTGATTGCGGATTCACGCCAGCCGGCGCAGCGGGTGCTGATCTGGACGTTCTTGGGGAAGGTACCGTTCTGCATCTTGCGGTACATGGTTGAGCGGCTGAGGCCGGTGCGCTGGAGGACGGCCTTGATCCGGAGGATGCGGTCTGGAGTGTCGGTCTGCATTGGTTTCACCTTGCATCTAATGCGTCTGAGTGGTGCCCCGCAGGAAAGGCTGGGCACGGATTCTTGACTGTGCAAGGGGTGACCAAGCGGTCTGCGTCGTCCCGCGTAGCTACGCGTAGAGCAGCGTAGAAATTTATTTTTCTGGCTTCTGCGGGCGGGTGTCAGGGCGTCCCACGCTGCGCGTGGCCGCGCTCTAGGCCGCGCATCGCGGCCCCGAGTCGTGCTGCGCCGTCTCGGCCCGTTCGGGTTGCGATTCCTGCCGCAAGTCAACGGCCAAGGCCGGAGGAAGCGGAACGCGGGGACCAAGTGAGCGTACACTGGCGCGCGCCTGCGGCGGCGCCAGGGCTCGCAGTGTTTCCGGTTTCCGCGTGGCGCGCTCGATCCGGCCGGAAGGCACGGCGGCGGCTGGCGCACAGTCGCGCGCGCACGCCGCCGCGACGGCCGACCGGATTCGAGAGTGCTGCTTTGATGGGCGCCTTCGGCGCCGGAGCGCTGCGCGCTGAGATCTGCGGACGCCGCGCGAGCGCGGCGGCGTTTGCCTGCCGGCCGCGGCCAAGGGGGGTGGGCGTCGCTCCCTCTAGTCCCGTCGCGGCGTGCCGCAACCCGGCTGCGCCGGGTCCTACACTTCGTTGCGCCCCTGCGGGTGCTGCCCGCCGCTCAAGCGGGACTGCCGGTCTGCTCCTTGCCGCCCACCCCCCTTTTCCGGGGCCGGTGCGGTGATTTGAAGAGGAGTAGGACAGATGGAACTCAAGCATATCGATACCGCCAAGCTCTGCATCTCTGCTGTGAACATGCGGGCCAAGGGCAAGGCCGACCTGTCGCACATCCTGCCGTCGATCCGGGCGCGGGGCGTGCTGGTGCCGCTGATCGTGCGGCCGACCGGGGAAGCGGAGCGCTTCGAGATCGTGGCGGGCAAGCGGCGCTACCATGCGGCGCTGACCGTGGCCGAGGAGAGCGGCGAAGCCGAGCCGCTGCCCTGTGCGATCATGGCGACGGGGGACGATGCGGCGGCGCTGGAAGCCTCGCTGATCGAGAATGTCGCCCGGCTGGACCCCGACGAGGTGACGCTATGGGAGAGCTTCACGCGGCTGGTCCGCGAGGGGCGGTCGCCGGAAGATATCGCGCTCACCTTCGGGCTTACCGAGCTGCAGGTGAAGCGGACCTTGGCGCTGGGCAATCTGCTGCCGCGCATCCGGGCGCTTTACCGCAAGGGTGATATCGACGCGGCGACGGTGCGCCACCTGACCCTCGCGTCCAAGGTGCGGCAACGCGACTGGCTGGGTCTGTTCGACGACCCTGACACGCATTGCCCGACCGGGCATCAGCTCAAGGCATGGCTATTTGGCGGCACATCGGTGCCGGTGGGCGCGGCGCTGTTCGATCTGGCCGACTATCCGGGCGAGGTGGTGTCCGACCTGTTCGGCGAGGAGCGCTTCTTCGCCGACACCGTCAGCTTCTGGTCTGCGCAGACACCTGCCATCGAGGCCAAGGCAGAAGGCTATCGCGAGGCGGGTTGGCCCGAGGTGGTGATCCTCCCGACCGGCGAGACTTTCCATAGCTGGGAGCATGAGCGCTGCCCAAAGCGCAAGGGCGGCAAGGTGTTCCTCGCGGTCAGCGCGCGCGGCGAGGTGACAGTCCATGAGGGCTATATTTCGACCAAGGAGGCACGGCGGCGCGAACGCGGCGAGGCCAGCCAGGACGAGAAGCCGGTACGGCCCGAAGTCAGCGCGCCGATCCAGAACTATGTCGATCTGCACCGGCATGCCGCTGTGCGTACCGACCTGATCGGCCAGCCTTCGGTCGCACTGCGGCTGATGGTGGCGCATGCCATTGTCGGGTCTCCGCTCTGGAATGTCCGGATCGAGGACCAGCGGGCGTCGAGCGATGCCATCGCCGAGAGCGTCGAAGGTTGTTCGTCCGAAGCGCGGTTCGACGAGAAGCGGCGGGCGGTGCTGGTGCTGCTCGGCTTCGATCCGGAGACGCCTATCGTCACGCGCGGCTATGACGGTGAGCACGGCATTGCCGGACTGTTCGTCCGGTTGCTGCAGCTTCCCGATCCTGCGCTGCTCGACGTGGTGGCGATCGTCATGGGCGAGACGCTGGAAGCCGGGAGCGCGCTGATCGAAGTGCTGGGACCGCTGCTCGGCACCGACATGGCCAAGGTCTGGCAGGCCGACGATGCGCTGCTCGACCTGATCCGCGACCGCGAGGTGATCGGTTGCGTGCTGGCCGATGTCGCGGGCGCTGCCGCCGCGAGCGCCAACGAAGGTGCCACCGGCAAGGTGAAGCGCGGGATCGTGCGCGACTGCCTGACCGGCGAGAACGGGCGGACCAAGGTCGAAGGCTGGGTGCCGAAATGGATGGCATTCCCGCCTGCCGCCTACACTGCGCGCGGTGGCGTGCCGACCGTCGCCCGGGCCGAGAAGATGGCGGGCTTCGCCATCACCCCCGAGCCGCAGCCGCTGCGGGAAGCCGCCTGATCCGGTGTCCGGCGGCCCTCGCGCCGCCGGACTTCCCCCAACATCGGAGGACATCATGACCGATGATCCCGATCCCATGACTTTGCGGCGGATCGAACGGGCGGTTCGCAAGCTGCCCCGGCTGCGCCGCGAGATCTTCCTCGCCGCCCGGCTCGACGACATGAGCTATGCCGAGATCGCCGAGCGCACCGGGCTTCCGGTTCGCGAGGTCGAGCGGCATTTGGCCAAGGCGCTCGCCAGCATCGACCGCCGGATGAGCCGACTAACAAGGCGCTGGTGGCCACGCCGCTGAACCTCTCGCTCGCCGGGCTAACGCCCGGCGAGTTTGCGCTTCCCGCAACCCCGGTTAGGAGTGCTTCCCATGAAGACCGAGCTGGACCATCTGCCGGAGAAACAGCAGCACGAGCTGACGCGCGTGCGCGACATCCTGCTCGAGGAGTTCGACAAGGGGACCGCGCGGGCGAGCCAACCGAACCGGCGCGGCGGCAAGGTCTATAAGATCATCCTGTTCGGCAGCTACGCGCGTGACGATTGGGTCGATGAGCCGGAGAATGGCTACCAGTCCGATTTCGATCTGCTGATCGTGGTCAGCCATGAGGACCTGACCGACATCGCCGATTACTGGTACATCGCCGAGGACCGGATCGCCCGCGATCCCGGCATTGCCCGTCCGGTCAATATCATCGTGCATTCGCTGAATGAGGTGAACACCGCGCTTAAGCGGGGCGAGTATTTCTGGACCGACATCGCCCGCGATGGCGTCGCGATCTACGAGCTTCCCTGTCATTCCCTCGCCACGCCGATGCCGCTTAGCGCATCCGACGCTTACCGAATGGCACAGGAGTATTTCGACCATTGGTTTGAAAGCGCAGGTCGATATCTCGCTACCGGAATCAGCCACACCGAAAAGGGGTGGAACAATGAGGCGGCGTTCGAGCTTCATCAAGCCACCGAGCGCTACTACATCAGCTTTCTGCTGGTGCGGACGCTCTACTTCCCGCGCTCACACAACATCAAATTCCTGCGCTCGCTGACCGAGGACAAGGAGCCTCGCCTGATTGAGGCCTGGCCTCGCGAGACGAAGCAAGATCGTGCGCGTTTCGAGCGGCTGAAGCGTGCGTATGTGGAGGCGCGCTATTCCGCGAGCTACGTGATCACCGCTGATGATTTGGAGGCGCTCGCCGTCTCCATCGCCCGGCTCCGCGACATAGTCGATGTGCTTTGCGAGGAGCGCTTGGCCGAATTGAAAGCCGAGGCCGACCAAACATAGGCGGCTCGCGCCGCGCGGTTGTCCGCGCGGCGCTCGCATATCTCAGGTAGGCTTTGCGGCACGCGGCGCGCGCTTCGGCTTCGCCGGTGGCGTCGTAGCAGAGATGCCACCACGTGCCGCTCGGCCTTTCGCACCCAGGCCAATCTTGTGCGCCATCTCGCGGCGTGCTTCCGAATAGTTCGGGGCGACCATCGGATAATCCGGCTTGAGATTATAGCGCTCGCGATACTCATCCGGCGTGAGGCCATGGGTCGAGAGATGGCGGCGCAGCGTCTTGTAAGGCTTGCCATCAATCATCGAAATGATGTGATCCTTCGACCCGAGCGACTTGCGCACGGACACTGCGGGCGTGAACTCAGGTTCGATGGCCGCTTCCTCGACTGACGTCTTTGCCGGAGCAGTGCTGGCGGCCAGCTCGGTAATCGTCGAGTGCATCGTGCGCAGAAATGCCGGCACTTCTTCGGCGTTCACGCGGTTGTTCTGATTGCCGAGCCAGGCAATGGTCAGCTCGGTTGCGAGTTCAACTGCATTCAGGGAGTTTTCGTCCGACATTCGCGGCCCTTTCTCGATCGGCATCGGGCGACATCGCAAGTCGATATCTCGACAGCCGGCCATGCTCCTGTCGGACATTGGTCATGGAAGCAACCAAGCACTGATTAATCATCGACTGTTAGCTCGAAAGCCCGCTTACCTCGACGTCGCCAAAGCAGGATTGCCTGGTCACGCTCGTCGCTACGCAAAGTTGCCGCAGCGCTTATCAGCAATCCAAAGATCACCGCTCGATTATCGTCGGTCAGTTCGACCAGGCCCGCCTTTGCGACCAGTCCGCCAAGCTCGATCAATTGGCGCGTGCGTTCGCGGCGCTTCACGACCCAAGCTCGCTTGTCATCACGCGAGATCTTCGCTTGCAACCGGTGGAGAGCTGCCCGCGCCCGGCGCAGCGCGAGGGGCGTACTTCGCAGCGCATCGAGCGCCGCGCGACCCTGCCTGAAAGAAGGCAGCTCCGCGTTTGCGCCAGCCCTCCTTGATAGCCGCATCCTTGGTGTCGATCGCGCTCAGCAGGGCGCCGGCCAGTTGCTCGGCTGGCAGCGCATCAGCTCCGATCGCGACGACAAACTCTCCGAGCTGGCGCAGTTTCTGCTCGCGCAGTTGCCTAGCCTTGTCGTTCAGTGCCTTCAGCTCAGCATCATAATCACGGGGTTTGCGCATCGCTCGATCCTCATTTGCGTGATGAGGATCGACCAGTTATCGCTGTTATCGATCAGCGACAACGCCCTGAAACTTCATGGGATTACGCAATCCCGAGAAAGATGAATTCTTTCGAGGGCGCGCTTATACGTCGTGCCGACGTCGCTTGTTAGGTGTAGTTGGTATGGTCGCCATGGCGATCTACCATTTCTCCGCAAAGGTCATCTCCCGCGCCAACGGATCCTCGGCGTTGGCAGCTGCCGCCTATCGCTCCGCCTCGCGGCTCTATGACCAGCGGCTCGATCGCCATCACGATTTTTCGAACAAGGCCGGCGTCGTCCATTCCGAAGTGATGCTGCCGGACGGCGCACCCGAGCGCCTCGGCGACCGCGAAACCCTGTGGAATGAGGTCGAAGCCACCGAGCTGCGCAAGGACGCACAGCTTGCGCGGGAGATCGAGTTCGCGATTCCGCGCGAGCTATCCCCAGAAAGGGGGATTGCGCTCGCGCGCGACTTCGTCCGGCACGAGTTTGTCGAGTCAGGCATGGTCGCCGATCTCAATGTCCATTGGGATGTCGGTGCCGATGGCGAGGCTAGGCCGCATGCCCATGTCATGCTCGCTCTGCGCGATGTCGATGAGGACGGGTTCGGCAAGAAGAACCGCAACTGGAACCGCACCGACCTTCTGGAAAAATGGCGCGAGCGCTGGGCCGAGCACGTCAACACGCGGCTTGCCGAACTCGATATCGACGCGCGTGTCGATCATCGGTCGCTCGAGGCGCAAGGGATCGACCTGGAGCCGCAGAACAAGATCGGCCCGGCTGCGTCGCGCATGGCGGCGCAAGGGCTTGAGCTTGAGCGGGTCGACGAGCATCGCGAGATTACGCGCTCGAACGGCGCCAAGATCATCGCCGATCCGCGTATCGCGCTCGATGCTATCACGCACAACCAAGCGACCTTCACCACGCGCGACCTCGCCATGTTTGCCCATCGGCATAGCGAGGGGAAGGAGCAGTTCGATCATGTGATGGCAGCCGTGCGCGGCTCACCCGATCTGGTCGTACTCGGCAAGGACGGTCGCGACGAGGACCGCTTCACCAGCCGGGAAATGATCCAGACCGAGCAGCGGCTGGAGCGCGCTACGGTTCGGCTAGAGGCAAGCCGGCGGCACAATGTCGCCGAGCAGTATCGCGACCATGCGCTCGCCGCCGCCGCGAAGCGCGGTCTGGTACTGTCCGCCGAACAGCAATCCGCATTCGAGCATGTCACCGACGCCAAGGGTATCAGTGTCGTTGTCGGCTATGCCGGCACCGGTAAATCCGCGATGCTCGGCGTTGCGCGAGAAGCGTGGGAGCGTGCCGGCTATCAGGTGCAGGGCTTGGCGCTATCCGGCATCGCCGCGGAGAATCTGGAAAGCGGTTCGGGCATCGCGTCGCGCACCATCGCCAGCATCGAGCATCAATGGGGGCAGGGTCGTGAGTTGCTCACCCGCGATTATGTGCTGGTGATCGACGAAGCCGGCATGATCGGTTCGCGGCAGATGGAGCGCGTGATTGCCGAAGCCGAGAAGCGCGGCGCCAAGGTCGTGCTGGTCGGCGATCCCGAACAGCTCCAGGCGATCGAGGCGGGCGCTGCCTTTCGCTCGATTGCCGAGCGGCATGGCAGCGTCGAGATCACCGACATTCGCCGCCAGCGCGAGGACTGGCAGCGTGACGCCACCCGGCAGCTTGCCACCGGTCGTACCGGCAAGGCGCTGCAGGCCTATACTGAACATGATCACGTCCATGCCGCCGACACGCGCGAGCAGGCGCGCGCCGATCTGATCGATCGCTGGGATCGTGATCGTCAGGCGATGCCAACTGCGACCCGCATCATCCTCACCCACACCAATGACGAAGTGCAGGCACTCAACCAGGCAGCGCGCGAACGGCTGCGTATCGCCGGGCAGCTTGGCGAGGATGTCGCGCTGCGCGCCGAGCGCGGGCTGCGGACCTTCGCTGCGGGCGACCGGATCATGTTCCTCAAGAACGAGCGCAGCATGGGCGTGAAGAACGGCTCGCTTGGCATCGTCCAGAGCGTGACCGCCGCGCGCATGGCAGTGACGCTCGACGATGGTCGCCTGGTCGCGTTCGACCTCAAGGACTATGCGCATGTCGATCACGGCTACGCCGCCACGATACACAAGGCGCAGGGCGTGACGGTCGATCATGCCCATGTGCTCGCAACGCCGGGCCTCGATCGGCATGCCGCCTATGTCGCGTTGTCGCGGCATCGCGACACCGTGGACCTGCATTATGGTCGTGACGATTTTGCCGAGCCCTTGAAGCTGGTCCGCGCATTGTCGCGCGACCGTGCCAAGGACATGGCCTCGGATTACACGCGCGACTTCGCCGATCGTCGGCAGATCCGGTTGCCGGAGCCGGTGGTGGCGAAGTCGAAGCCCGCACCGGTGCGTGATCCGTTCGCCGGCCTGGACCTGCGGCCCATGTCGCCACCGCCGCCGCGCGGCATGTTCGATGGCGTGCGGATTGCGGCACCCCAGCCGGTCCGTGCTGTCCAACCGATCAGTCTGGAAACCGCGGTGCAGCGCTTCGCCCGGGCGGCCGCCGACGTTCTGCGGATGCGCAACGATGGCTATGCCGAATTGCCGCACCAACGGATCGCCTATGACAAGGCGCGCGAGGCCTTGGACACTGCGCGGCCGGAAGCGTCGCGGGATCTGCGCGCCGCCTTTGCGCGCGATCCCGGCCTGATCAGCGAAGCCTCGCAGGGGCGCACCAACGCTGCGCTTCGCGCGATGACGCTGGAGGCGGAGTTGCGCGCCAGTCCGGAGAAGCGCGCAGATCGGTTCGTCGAGGACTGGCAGAAGCTGGCCAAGGCGCATCGCACGTTCCGGCACGCCGGTGATGAAGCGGGCGCCCGGGCGATCGGCCAGCAGATGAGTGCCTGGGGCAAGAGCCTCGAACGCGATGCCCAGGCCGAGTCGCTGGTCAGAAAGCGCCTGCCGGAACTGGGGATCCGGGCCAGCGGAGGTAATTCGATATCCCACAACGTGCAGGAATGGCTCGGCCTCTCGCGTAGCCGCGGGCTTGAGCGATAGACCTGCGCGAATGGATCAGGAAAGCACCCGCGAAGTCGATACCAGTCTCGCAGCCCATGCGTTTGGCGAGCTGCGTGCGGAGATCAGCCTACTGCGTCGCGCCGTCGAAAGGCTGACCGACGAGCGAACATCGCAGCCTGATTATGCGCCCAGCCTTGAGGCGATCGCCAAGCGGCTGGAGGATGTTTGCGCCTCGATGGAGCGGCTATCGGAGCGGCCGGCGCTGAAGCTCACTCCCGAAGCCATGGCGCGGGAAATAGCGGCCGCCGCGATCGCAAGTCGGGAGCGAGACCATGAGATGTTGCGGCGTGCGGCCGCCAACATGAACGGGGCCGCCGGTAATCTCAGCGCGGCGCTTGCGGGCGCGCGATCGGCTGCAGAGCAGAACCGCGAATTGCTGCACAATCGCGTCGCCTTTGCCGTCGCTGGCATGGTGACCTTTGCGATCGTGCCCGGCGCTATCGCGCGATCGCTGCCCGTCAGTTGGGCTGTGCCCGAGCGGATCGCTGCTCGGATGCTAGGAACTGACATGTGGCAGGCCGGTCAGCGGATGATGATGACGGCTGATCCGGAACGCTGGGATCAAGCCGGCGCTCAAGAACGTCGCAATGCGCAATCGGAAAAGAAGTAGCGACTGCGATGGGCTCCTGAAGTGATCATCGGCTGGCGCATTGATGACCTTACCCTGCCGTTCTCCGTCGGGCGAGCTAGCAACCTCAGCGAGAACGAGCAGGAAGGACGTACCTCGCATCAAGTGGGCATGGACGGCGCTTGTTATCGACTCTAGACAACGATGGCCTATTTAAACCGATTACAGCAGATAGGGTGGAGTGTGAATCCAGAGCCGTGGGTAACCGCTGAGCAGGTCGCGCACCACCTTGGCGTCGTGAAGGACACGGTATACCGCTGGCGAGAGCAACGAAATCTGCCTGCTCATCGGGTTGGAAGGCTGTGGAAATTTCAAATCTCTGAGGTCGATGAATGGGTTCGAGCTGGCGGGCCAGTTACCTTTTTTTCAGCGCAGGAACGAGAATCGTGAAGGGGCACACTCATATTGGTAATCTGGAGAACCCTCGCTTCTGGCTTGCACAGGTGGTGAGCCATGGTGCGTGCTGAGGCTCGGATCGAGCGCGATCTAGTTTCAAAACTCCAAGAGCTGAAATATGAGTATCGGCCTGACATTCAGGACCGGTTCGCACTCGAGCACAACTTCCGCTTGAAGTTCGAGGAGCTTAATCGAGTCTCATTGTCGGACACCGAATTCCAGCGCCTGCTGGAGAAGATAATCACATCGGACGTCTTCGCCGCAGCGAAAGCCTTGCGTGATCGCGATACGCTAGAGCGCGACGACGGCACTCCGCTCAACTACACGCTCGTCAACATCCGCGATTGGTGCAAAAATAGCTTCGAAGTGATCCACCAGCTGCGGATCAATACCGATAATAGCCACCATCGCTACGACGTCATTCTACTTATTAACGGCGTCCCGGTCGTCCAGATCGAGCTGAAAGCGCACGCTGTCAGCCCACGCCGGGCGATGCAGCAGATCGTTGAATACAAGAATGCGCGAGGCAACGCTTACAGCAGAACACTACTGTGCTTCGTCCAAATATTCATCGTCAGCAACTGGAATGATACATGGTATTTTGCCAATAATAATGTGAAGCATTTTAGCTTCAACGCCGATGAAAGATTTTTGCCGATTTATCAGTTTGCCAGCGAAGACAATAAAAAGATCGTTCACCTCGATCGCTTTGCAGAAAAATTTCTGGCAAAGTGTACTCTAGGGCAGATGATCAGCCGCTACATGGTCAGCGTCGCCAGCGAACAGAAGCTGCTGATTATGCGACCCTATCAAATCTATGCGGTGAAGGCGATTGTCGACTGCATCCAGCAGAACATTGGCAACGGCTATGTCTGGCACACGACCGGGTCCGGAAAGACGCTGACGTCGTTCAAGGCATCGACGCTTCTCAAGGACAACCCCGACATCGAGAAATGCCTGTTTGTTGTCGATCGCAAGGACCTCGATCGCCAGACGCGCGAGGAATTCAACCGCTTCCAACAAGGCTGCGTCGAGGAGAACACAAACACCGAAACGCTAGTCCGGCGTCTGTTGTCTGACGATTATGCCGACAAGGTGATCGTCACCACCATACAGAAATTGGGCATCGCGCTCGATGGCGCCAACAAGCGAAACTACAAGGAGAGGCTTGCACCGCTGGCGAACAAGCGTATCGCCTTCATTTTCGATGAATGTCACCGCTCGCAGTTTGGAGAAAACCATAGGGCGATCAAAGAATTCTTTCCAAACGCGCAATTGTTCGGATTCACCGGCACGCCGATCTTCGAGAAGAACGCGCGTTATGAACAGTTCGAGGGGGAGCAGGCAAGTCTGCGGACCACCGAGACCTTGTTTGACCGCAGTCTGCACGAATACACGATCACACACGCGATCGAGGACCGCAATGTCCTCCGCTTCCACATCGACTATTACAAGGCGGAAGGCGAACGACTGCCTAAACCAGGCGAAGGGCTAAAGAAGGAAAAGGTCATCGAGACCATCCTCAACAAGCATGATGCCGCCACCGCCGACCGTCGGTTCAACGCGATCCTCGCCACCAGTTCGATTAACGAGGCCATCGAGTATTTTGAAAGGTTCAAAGAGATACAGACAGCGCGCCTAGCCGCTGATTCTGAATTCCAGCCGTTGAACATCGCCTGCGTTTTTTCTCCGCCCGCGGAAGGGAGTCAGGACGTTCGTCAATTGCAGGAGGATTTGCCCCAGGAATTGCTAGACAACCAGATCGACCCTGACGCCAAGAAAAGGGCGCTGAAGGCGATCATCGATGATTATAATGCTCGATATGGCACAAACCATCGGATCGGCGAATTCGATCTTTATTATCAGGATGTGCAGAAGCGTATTAAGGATCAGCAATGGTCCAACGCAGATCTGCGCCATTCACAGAAGATCGATATCGTCATCGTCGTTGATATGCTGCTGACCGGCTTCGATTCGAAGTTCCTTAACACGCTATACGTCGATAAGAATTTGAAACACCACGGGTTAATTCAGGCATTTTCGCGCACCAACCGTGTACTCAATGATGCCAAGCCATATGGCAACATCCTCGATTTCCGGCAGCAGCAGAGTAACGTCGAGGACGCGATTGCGCTATTTTCGGGCGAGAGCCTTGAAAGGCCCGCCACCATTTGGCTGGTCGACCCTGCGCCCAAGGTGATCCAAAGCCTCCAAGGCGCGGTCAAGCGGCTAGATGATTTTATGGCCTCACAGGGACTGGCTGCTAGGCCAGACGAGGTGCCTAACCTGAAAGGCGATGCTGCGCGCGGGCAGTTCATCGAACTGTTCAAGAACGTACAAAGGCTTAAGACCCAGCTCGATCAATACACCGATCTGGAGGGGGAGCAGAAAGCGGAGATCGCCAAGACCGTTCCGCCCGAAGTGCTGCAGGGTTTTCGTAGCGCATATCTGGAGACCGCGCAGCGACTTCGCGCCGAGCAACAGAGGCACGGCGGAGAAGCGGAATCCGAGCTACAGGCGCTCGATTTCGAATTTATCCTCTTCGCCTCCGCGGTGGTCGACTATGACTATATCATGGGCCTGATCGCCAAGTACACGCAGGCGCCGGCCGGCAAGCGGACGATGAGCCGCGAACAACTGATCGGCCTGATCCAGGCCGATGCCAAGTTCATCGACGAGCGCGAGGATATCGCCAACTACATCCGCAGCTTGCAGGCGGACAAGGCGCTCGACGAACGGGAAATCAAGGCCGGCTACGAACGGTTCAAGGCTGGAAAGAAGGCGACCGAACTTACCGCAATAGCCGCCGCCCACGGACTGGAGACGGATGCGCTGCAGCGCTTTGTCGATGAGATCCTTCGCCGGCACATTTTCGACGGCGAGAAATTGAACGATCTAATGGCGCCGCTCGGCCTCGGCTGGAAAGCTCGGACGCATAAAGGGCTCGCGGTGATGGAGCAGCTCTCGCCACTGCTGCACAGGCTTGCCGAGGGGCGCGAGATTTCGGGACTGAGTGCATATGAGCAGTGAGGGTACGGGCGGCGTGACAAGTGAAGCGAACCAAAAGCACGAGCTTGTGCCGAAGCTGCGGTTTCCGGAATTTCGGAACACCGGGGCTTGGGCGCGTAGACCTTTGGCGCCTCATTTGCTGGAGCACACGGGTCGCGTGTCAGCCACCTCCGATATCCCTGTCTACAGCTCGTCCCGATCAGGCCTTACGCCCCAGGGAGAGTATTTCGATGGATCTAATCTGCAGAACTCTGGCGAGTATAGCGTAGTTCCGGACGGTTATATTACTTACCGTCACATGAGCGATGATGGCATATTCAAATTCAATCAGAATCAAACTGGAGGATCGATCGCCGTCAGTAAGGAATATCCCGTTTTTGCAACGTCAGATATGCATCCGCATTTTTTGCTGAATCTTCTAAACAACAGTTGGGACTTCAAGCGTTTCGCTCTATCGCAGAAGAAAGGCGGGACCAGGACAAGACTTTACCTGAGCGTCCTCAAAACTTGGAATCCTTTGCTGCCTCCCAGTGAGGCGGAGCAGCAAAAGATTGCTGATTTCCTGTCCTCGCTTGACGAGCTTATCGCTGCAGAAACAGACAAACTAGCTGCGACCAGAGATCACAAAGAAGGACTGATGCGGCATCTATTCCCGGCCGAAGGTGAAGCCGTCCCTCGCCTGCGCCTCCCCGAGTTTCAGGGGAGTGTAGAGTGGGAAACGAGTAAGCTGGAAGAAGTTGTCCTTATTCAATCTGGGTCTACACCTTCGAAGGCAAACCCTGAATTCTGGAATGGTTCAATTCCATGGGTATCGGCCAAGGATATGAAGCAGCTTTTTCTTGACGACACTGAAGATCACATATCCACCATCGCCGCAAATAACGGCACCAGACTTGCTCCAGAGGGGTCACTTCTCGTTCTGACACGCGGAATGACTTTATTAAAGGACATTCCAATCTGCATATTGCGTCGGGAGATGGCGTATAACCAAGACGTGAAGGCACTTCGGCCGAAGGCTGGCGTGAATGGAATTTTTTTGGCCTTTGCTTTACTGGCAAGTAAGCGGCGCTTACTGGATGCGGTGGATATTGCGGGTCACGGCACGGGAAAGATCGATACAGACGAGCTTGAAAAATTTGAGTTGGCTTTCCCACGCCCTCCTGAGCAACAAAAAATCGTAGAGTTCTTACTCTCTGCGCATGAGATGCTGAATATTCAGCTGGAACGAGTAGCGAAATTGCAGTCTCATAAGCAGGCTCTGATCCAACAACTCTTCCCTTCGCAAAATGACGCAAGCGCATGAGCCCCGCCGCCTCCCACCCCGATCTCCCCGCGCTCGCCACGCACCTGCGCGCGACGCTCGATCCTACCCGGGGCAACAAGAAATGTATCCTGCTCTACGCCTATAACGGCACTGGCAAGACGCGGCTGTCGGTGGAGTTCAAGAATCAGGGCAAGATAGGCGATGCCCGCGATACCCTCTATTTCAACGCCTTCACCGAAGACTTATTCTCGTGGGACAACGATCTAGATAGCGATACCGATCGCAAGTTGCGGCTGAATCGAGACTCCCGCTTCTTCGACGGACTCGAAGAGCTCGAGATGGACAATCGCATCCGCCCGTTGCTGCAGCGCTATGCGGATTTCGATTTTCGCATCGACACCGCTCAGTGGGTGGTTACCTTCTCGCGCGACATACGGGTCAAAAACGAGGCGGGCCAAGAAGTCACGGTAACACTCGACAATATCAAGGTCTCCCGCGGCGAGGAAAACATCTTCATCTGGTGCTTCTTTCTCGCAGTTGCCGAACTAGCGATCCTGGCGGCTGAGGAAACCGAGCCCTACGCTTGGGTCCGATACGTTTACATTGACGACCCGATCTCGTCACTCGACGAGCACAACGCGGTCCAAGTCGCCTGCCACGTAGCTAGGATGTTAAAGGAACAGGATCGGGTTAAAGCGGTGATCTCGACCCATCACACCCTGTTCTTCAACGTGCTCTGCAACGAACTGAAGAAAGCCAGCAAGCGCTTCTTAGCCAAAGCGACCCACGGCGGCTATCTCATGCGGGAAACCGGCGATACGCCCTTTTTCCACCACGTCGCTATCCTCGGCGAGTTGCAGAAGGCGGCCGATAGCGGCGAGCTTTACACTTATCACTTCAATATGTTGCGCTCCGTGCTCGAAAAGACATCGAGCTTTCATGGATTCAAGGGCTTCTCTGCGCTGATTAAGCAGGAGGATGACGACCCTGACGGCATACTGCACGGTCGCCTGCTCAATGTCATGAATCACGGAAATTATTCACTCTTTGAGCCGATGGAAATGGTGCCGGAGAACAAGGAATATTTCCGCCGTATTCTCAGCGGCCTACGGGAACAATACACATTTAATCCTGAACTCTTTGAGGACGCCGAGCAGGCAAGCGCATAATGACTGAGCAAGAACAAAAAAAATTGGGTCAGACCCTCTGGAATATAGCCGACCAGCTGCGCGGCGCTATGAACGCCGATGATTTTCGCGACTACATGCTTGCATTCCTGTTTCTGCGCTACCTATCAGAGAACTACGAGGAGGCGGCGGCGAAGGAACTGGGGTCGGATTACCCGGTTCTTGATGAGGAGGATAAGCGAGCTCCACTTGCCGCCTGGTATGCGGAGAACTCGGGCGACGCCGACGAATTTGAACGGCAAATGCGCCGAAAGGTTCATTATGTTATCCGTCCGGAGCATCTTTGGACCAGCATCGCAGAGCTGGCTAGAGTGCAGGACGGAGACCTGCTCACTACGCTTCAAGCGGGTATGAAATATATCGAGGAGGAGTCCTTTCAGAGCACCTTCAAGGGGCTGTTCTCTGAGATCAATTTGTCCTCTGAAAAGCTTGGAAAATCCTACCCTGATCGAAATGCCGCGCTGTGCAAGATCATTTCGGAGATAGCCAAAGGGCTGAAGGCCTTCTCGACGAACAGTGATGCGCTTGGTGATGCCTATGAGTATTTGATCGGCCAATTCGCCGCGGGATCAGGCAAGAAAGCGGGAGAATTCTATACGCCGCAATTCGTATCCGATATCCTGTCGGAAATTGTGCGGCTCGATGGACAAGAGCCGGCGGCCGGTCCGCGCGCCCATATCGACAGCCTGCTTGATTTCGCGAGCGGTTCTGGCTCCTTGTTGCTCAATGTTCGTAACAAGATGGGGCCCCACGGCATCGGCAAGATCTACGGCCAGGAAAAGAACATCACGACCTACAACCTCGCACGCATGAACATGCTGCTCCACGGGGTTAAGGACAGCGAATTCGAGATTTTCCACGGGGATACGCTAATCAACGAATGGCCTTTCCTGCGTGAGACAAACCCCGCCAAGATGCCACGCTTCGACGCTGTGGTCGCCAATCCTCCGTTCAGCTATCGTTGGACTCCTTCGGAGTCGATGGCTGACGATGCGCGGTTCAAGAATTACGGTCTTGCACCCAAATCCGCTGCGGATTTCGCGTTTCTTCTTCACGGCTTCCACTTCTTAAAGGACGAGGGCGTGATGGCGATTATCTTGCCTCACGGCGTGTTGTTCCGTGGTGGCGCAGAGGCGAAAATCCGCGAGAAGCTCTTGAGGGACGGCCATATCGATACCGTGATTGGTCTGCCCGCGAATCTCTTCTACTCAACGGGCATTTCAGTGTGCATACTCGTCCTCAAGAAATGCAAGAAGCCGGATGACGTACTGTTCATCAACGCAGCTGAGCATTTCGTCCGGGGTAAGCGACAAAACTTCTTGGGCGATGGGACGGACGGCAAGCCGGATCACATCGGTAAGATCATCTCGACGTACCAGCACCGAAGGGAAGAGCCGCGCTATTCTCGTCGCGTACCGATGTCCGAAATTGCCGACGAAAAGAATGGTTACAACCTTAATATCTCGCGCTACGTCAGCACTACGGATGCCGAGAAGGTAATAGACTTGAACGAAGTGAATGCCTCATTGATCGAAATTAACAAGCGGACTAAGGCAGTTACTGCCCAGCATAACGAATTTTTGCGTAGCCTAAATTTGCCGCCGCTGCCTTTTTAATCATAAAAGTATTAGTTGGGTTATATTAGGCGGTGAAGCGAGTTAACACGATATTACTTCTGATGCTCCTTAATGTGAAGGGCGTTGCTGCCCCAAGGCTCTCCCGACTCTTGCTCGCGGCTCATCTGGGCTACGAACGGCGCAGGCTGAGTATGGAATGCTTTGGCGGCAACCCGATTGGCGGTGGCAGGTACGCCTGCGTCACTGAGTTCGGCCATTAACGCGGCGGTAGTCCGCCGTACTATATGGTCGTTGAATACGCCGCTTGCACTCCTTGGAGTGGATTCCATATAAGAGCGGCGAGAAACGGATAAGGAGGTCTATCCTACTCCGCGAGTCACTCGCTTGGTTCAAATAGCCTGGCGGCTCGCTCGCCTGGTCCTGAAGAGGATCAGAGTGCCGTGGCCATTAACGGCCCCTGACGTTTAGCAGCGATGCTTTGACCGAAGGTGTTTGGCTCAGCCAACCAACGTCTGGAAATGAAGATAGCCCGCAATCTGTAAAGGGCGGACTTTTTGGGTCCGCCCTTTACTTGTTCTTCGTCACCCCGGCCGGACAGCGTCGTTCGGGTACACGTTTGCATGGGTGGCCGACACTTCCACGTCGCCCTCGACAGGGCATTGGAACAGCTCATTCTTTAGCGGCGCATCCTCTGGCCATTGGACATCATGCTGGAAGCCATCCAGCAGCGGGGATCCCAGCCTGAACATCGACTCAAGGAGAGCGCGCAGCGCGGCCGCGCTTGGCTTGGGGTCCTCCGGCATCGCGCGCGTGGGACCGTGCCTACCGACGAGCGCATTCGCAAAGACGAGTCCACGCGCGTCCACCGCGAAGCGCGCATTCTCTCCGCCCGTCTTCGCGTAGTATGTCGGCAGTGTGTCGAACGGGAACCGACGGACCTCAATGTGTTGGCCGAAGTCGTCCCAGCTGGCCGCGCCAGTGAGGCGCTCACGCATCGCATCGTACAGCACGCCCTGCGCGATGTTGAAATTGCGCGACGGCAGCAGAAGCCTCTCTGCCGATGATCGCGCCTCGAGGCGACTTCGTAGCGCCTGCCGGGGCGGGGCGCCCGAGGTGTCGAATGCAGCCAGCACTTCCCGCGTCACGTCCTCGATGCTCTCTCGCCACTCTCTACCGCCTGGATATTTCCAACCCTCAACATGCATGGGCAGCGGGATCGCGGAAACGCCGAATGCGTCGATCAGGCGCTCGAACCCCGGCTGCTTCACATAAGCCAGTAAAAGTCGGTTGGGACTGGGGATGGGTTCCACCGGCCGCCCTTGACGATCAACAAGCGCGAATGAACATGCCCGCTCCAGCAGCGTCCGTATGGCGGCATCGGTGTAGGCGGCTGGGCCCGCATCGCCGAATGCGGCAGCAACGACGTTCACTTCGCGCCTGTTCTCAATTGTGCCCTTGATCGTGTTCGCCGTCGAACGCGGTAGCCCGGCAACGACGAGCAAGGGTCTGGGGCCCGGCGGGGCCACTACCGGAGCAACCTTCTTCGCCATCACTCGTGCCGCAGTAACAGTTCCAGGATATCGCCAGGGATCACCAATTGCGACAGGATTGCCCGAGGCTGCGCCGCAAGCAGCCGTGAGAGCGCGCTCTCACGGCTTGTGCGCTCGATGAAGCTGCCAAGATCGATCCCATGACTCGTCGCCCAGGCCGAGATCGCACCCCACAGAGTTTCCTTCTGCGCTGGCGTGGCGCTGCGCACATTGATCTCGGGATGCCGGAACCTATCTTCGACCGCTTTTAGGCCGGGCGGAAGTTGAGCGTCCGCGCTCAACTTCTGATAGCGGTGGGGCGGGTTGAGTTGCAACGCGACCAGCTGGCCCGACTCGGTCCGGGTGCAGAACGCGACCTGCATCGAGAAGGGAAGCGCGTGTAGCGACTGCTCCGCGCCAACCGAATGACTCGCGCGCTCTGCGAACACGGCTTCGACCTGTTCGCGCTTTTCGGGGGTGACGACCACTTCGCCGCCGCTCTTTCCACCCGTGCGCAGGATCAGAAGCCGCTCAGGACCGGCCGCCCTGATAGCAGAGCCGAGCGAGCCGGCGGCATCGATCAACTCCTGACGAAGGTCCTTATGTAATTGACCGAAACGCGAGAGCAGAAGCGGGGGCTTCGGCGGATCTGCATTATAGTAGTCACCAACGGCCTCGACCAGCTTGGCGATCAGACCTTCATCCATTCTCTTCCCGTCCTGAACAATTTTGCGGCAGCCGCGACGATCGCCACGCTAGATCGAGTGACGCCGCTGAACAACCGCCCGTTTCTGGCTGTCGCGGCGCGCCGTTTGTGGCTTGTCGGCTTTCCATTGCACTTGGCCGGTACCGGTGATCGACGTCGACAGGGTGATGCGCACATGCGGTCCCGCCGGTGCGCGATCCGGCGCACGCAGCGCTTTCAGATGGCAGTGCCGTTTATGCGCTTCGATCTCAATTGAAGATCGCGCGGCACCCCTTAATACATCTTGACATAATTTGAAAATAAATGTAATCAAATCTCCATCAAGTGTCGATAATTACAGATTAGATTGGCCAAGTATGGGGTAGTTTAGAAATCACCTTGAGCATATTGGCAAGTTTAATCAAATCTATATTTAAATGTTTTGCGTTCTCTTCTGGCACCATTTTCCCAGTCCATTGACGTTCATCGGCGTCGTGTAAGTGGCTGGGTTAAGATCCTTCTTCCAAATATCTTTCCGACGAAATTGGGCGGATCCGCCGCTTCGAGGTGAGGCGGCGACGGGTACGTTTGTCGATGACAGCAAAGACGTCACGGTCGATTTTGGCGGTCGTCCAAGTCGATCCTTGGAATGCGCAAAGAGATATAGCCATCGGTAAGAGCTGGTGGTGGCTTCGCGCCTCGATCGCCGCCGAAGAGGCTTGGCTGCCCAATCTCTGTGGAAGGGGATACGCTCCCTAAGGCCGTATCCTGCACCTGCACTGGAGCCGGGGCGCCCGTGCCATGTGCCAACATGGAAGCATCCCCGGAGACCGAGGTCCCCGGGGATGCCATGCCGTTACAGGCGCAACGACACGCCGGCGACGATCTGCCGGCCAAGCAAGTCATAGCCCATGATCGTGTTGCCGCGCAGCAGACCGATGCGCGAACGGCTGTCCGGCACGATCGGCGGGTCGCGATCGAAGATGTTGTTCGCGGCAAGCCGGAACGTCATCTGCTTGTTGATGTCGAAGGTGAGCGCCAGGTCGAACCAGTCATAGGCCTTGATGCCCGGGAACTGGTCGCGCCGCTGGCTCGGATC
>Ga0055531_10000828_pt1 | contig 25536 bp, 24 predicted proteins | sample AraplaCvi_mCL_r2_FD_55008 | JGI IMG/M metagenome (GOLD analysis project Ga0055531, IMG submission 55008) | Arabidopsis root microbial communities from North Carolina, USA - plate scrape MF_Cvi_mCL_r2 | ecosystem: Host-associated > Plants > Roots > Endosphere | place: USA: North Carolina...
GACGTTCCGGAAGAGAGGTAGGATTGCGACATGCGGGGGCAACCGTCGCAATAAAATGCACAGGGGAAAACGGTAGATTGGGAGCGAGGAGCATGCCTCTGGCCGATCTCCCCACCCGAGGGGGAGATGCCCGGCAGGGCAGAGGGGGGCGACCCGCAAAGAGGCTCAAGGTTAGAACTCCAAAAACATTCAGCGCCGAGGCCCTTGAGCCACCCAAGGCCATGGCTTCAGAAAAACTCAGATCTGACCTCCCCATGCATCAAGGCCGCAGCTCCGCTTCCAGCCCCGCGTCCTTCAATATCCGCCGCGCCTCGTCCGCCCGGTCGGCATCCACCATCAACCGGCGCTGCAAGAGGCCGAGTGAGCCCTCCAGCACGCTCATCGACTGGTCGGCGACCATGCAATGGATGCCCGCGTCCTTCATCAGGCTCTGAGCCAGCGACAGGATCACGACATCGTTGGTGCGGATGATCTCCAGCATGGCTTGTTTGTTACCCCATTATCTCCGGCGGGATGCGTTTTGCGCTTGCCGCACTAACAGCCTCTTTCTATTGTCGTTTGAAAGATTTCGATAGGGAGGCCTGATCATTGGGCGTCGTCATACCGCTTGAAGAAGGCAAAAACAAACTCGCATCCGTCAAACCGCTGGTGGATCTGACCAAGGCGGACATGGAGCGGGTCAACCAGCTGATCCTGTCCAAGGCCGGCTCCGACGTGCAGATGATCCCGGAAGTCGCCAACCACCTGATCTCGTCCGGCGGCAAGCGGCTGCGGCCGATGCTGACGCTCGCCTCCGCAGCGCTGTTCGGCTACCAGGGCGATGCCCATGTAAAGCTGGCGACCAGCGTCGAGTTCATGCACACGGCAACGCTTCTCCATGACGACGTGGTCGACGAAAGCGACCTGCGCCGCGGACGTTCCACCGCCCGCATGATCTGGGGCAACCAGGCAAGCGTATTGGTCGGCGACTTCCTGCTCGGCCAGGCCTTCCGGATGATGGTCGATGTCGGCTCGCTCGAAGCGCTCGACGTGTTGTCGGCCGCAGCGTCTGTCATCGCCGAAGGCGAGGTGCTGCAGCTTTCCGTCGCCAAGAACATGGAAACGACCGAGGACGACTATCTGTCGGTCATCCGCGCCAAGACGGCCGCGCTGTTTGCGGCCGCGGCCGAAGTCGGCCCGATCATCGCCAATGCCGACAAGGCCGGCCGCGGCGCTCTCAAATCCTACGGCATGAATCTCGGCCTTGCCTTCCAGCTCGTCGACGACGCGCTCGACTACGGCGGCAAGGCTGCCGATCTCGGCAAGAATGTCGGCGACGATTTCCGCGAGGGCAAGATCACGCTGCCCGTCATCCTCTCCTATCGCCGCGGCACCGAGACCGAGCGCGCCTTCTGGCGGCAGGCGATCGAAAAGGGCGAAAGCAGCGACGAAAACCTCGAAAAGGCGCTCGGGCTGATCAACAAATACGGCGCCTTGAACGACACGATCGGCCGGGCGCTGCATTACGGCACGATCGCCCGCGATGCGCTGGCGCCGCTTCCCGCCTCGCCGCTCAAGGCCGCTCTCCTCGAAGTCATCGACTTCTCGATCCAGCGCGTCAACTGACGCGCGGCGTTCGTTGACGAAGGTGTGACCGGCGCCGCCCTCGCGCGGCGCTGGGGATTTCCTTGCGGACGTGCTTCAAAAAAGCCATTCTATCGTGAATCAATAGGGCGGAATTGGCGGCGGTATCTCACCGTTCTGCCATGCTCTTACGAAAGGCATCTTTATGCGGCAGAAATCCAGCCTTCTTCTGCTCTCCAGCGCGGCGCTTGCAACCGTCCTCCTGTTCGGAACGGTGGCCAATGCCGCGACGGCGGACGCGAAGCCAGCGGTGAAAGACACGGTGACGTTCGGCCCCGGCAACGTGAAGACGTTTTCCGGCGCCTTCCTGGCAGCCCGCACCGCCGACGTCGATCATGACTACGACACCGCGATCGCGCTTTACCGCAAGGCACTGGCTTTCGATCCCGCCAACCTGGAAATCCGCGAAAGGCTGATGATCTCGCTGCTGCTCAACGGCGATTTCGACCAGGGTCTCGCGGAAGCCAATGCGCTGAAAGACGACAACGCGGTAGAGCGGATCACCAAGATCGTCCGCGGCCTCGATGCCCTGCGCGACAAGAAATTCGATACCGCCAAGAAGGTGCTTGCCTATGACGGCCCGAACGACCTCGACCGGCTGACCCACCAGCTTCTCTCCGCCTGGTCGGATGTCGGCGCCGGCAAGGGCAAGCAGGCGATGGCCAGCATCTCCAACCTCAAGGGACCGGCCTGGTACAAGGTGTTCACCGACTATCACCTCGGCGCCATGGCGCTGGTGACGGGCGATATCGGCACGGCGCGGCAGCACCTCAACACCGCCGTCACCAACAAGGAAGCCGTCGCCACCGCCCCGGACACGTTCATGCGTGCCGTGATGGCACTGGCACGTCTTGAGGCGGCAGCCGGTAACAAGCAGAAGGCGCTCGATGCGATCTCCGTCGGGGACGGCATGGTCTCCAACTATGCGCCGCTGAAGGCCCTGCGCCAGAGCATCGAAAAGGGCGAGAAGCCCCAGCAGCAGGTGAGCAATGCCGCCGAAGGTGCGGCCGGCGTGCTGTTTTCGATCGGCGGTGCGCTGAACCGCCAGGGCGCCGAGGACATGGTCTCGCTCTACCTGCAGATTTCCCACGCGCTCGACCCCAAGAGCGCCGATACGCTGATCCTGCTCGGCGGCATTGCCGAAAAGCTCAAGCAGCCCGATCGCGCCATCAAGTTCTACGCGAGCGTGCCGGCCGATTCGCCGATGCGCCGCATTTCCGAACTGCAGCTCGGCGTGACGCTTTCCGATACCGGCAAGGTGGACGAAGCCAAGCAGCACCTGAAGTCGCTGATCGATTCCGACCCGTCCGACATCCGCAGCTATATCGCCTACGGCAGCGTGCTTTCCGACGCCAAGGACTACAAGACCATGGCGGAAACCTACGACAAGGCCGCCGACGTCATCGGGCCGGTGCCGAAGCCGGGCGACTGGACGATCTTTTTCCAGCGCGGCATCGCCTACGAGCGGCTGAAGAACTGGGAAAAGGCCGAGCCGAGCTTCCGCAAGGCGCTGGAGCTCAACCCGGAACAGCCCCAGGTCCTGAACTATCTCGGCTATTCGCTGGTCGATATGAACAAGAACCTCGACGAGGGCCTCAACATGATCAAGCGGGCCGTCGATGCGCGCCCGGATGACGGCTATATCGTCGATTCGCTCGGCTGGGCCTATTTCCGGATGGGCAAGTTCGACGATGCGGTGACCGAGCTCGAACGGGCGGTGCAGCTGCGCGCCGGCGATTCGACGATCAACGACCATCTCGGCGATTCCTACTGGCGCGTCGGGCGCAAGCTCGAAGCCGTCTACCAGTGGAACCGGGCGCTGATCTCGGAAGGCGAGGACATCAACCGCGAGCAGATCAAGGAAAAGATCGAGAAGGGCCTGGCGCCGCTCGATCCCAATTCGACGACTGCCGACCGCAGCCCCAGCGAACCCGTGGCTCCCGCCCCGCCGGCGCCGGCCAATCCCGACAAGAAATCCTGACGCCACATGTTTCTCGACACCGTGTCGTCCGACAATTGGCTCGCCGACAAGGCGGGCCATTTTGAACTGGCACCCGCCAAGATCAACCTCGCCCTGCATGTGACCGGCCAGCGGGCCGACGGATATCACCTGCTCGACAGCATCGTGACCTTCGCCGACACGGGTGATCGGTTAGGCTTTGCCGATGCGGAAGCCGACGCGTTTTCCGTTTCCGGCCGGTTCGCCTCGTTGCTGCCGACTTCGGCGGAGGGGAGCCATGGCAATCTGGTGTTGAAGGCACGCGACCTCCTGCGCAAGGCGCTGGAAGAGAAAGGGGTCCCGGCCCCGCCGGTGGCCATCCATCTGGAAAAGAACCTGCCGGTCGCAGCCGGCATCGGCGGCGGTTCGGCGGACGCGGCGGCGACGCTGCGCGGCCTGATCCGCCTCTGGGATGCCAGCCTGCCGGATGCGGAACTGGCAGCGCTCGGGCTGACGCTCGGCGCCGACGTGCCGATGTGCCTCAAGGGCGAGCCCCTGATCGCCAAGGGGATCGGCGAGGAGTTGACCGCGCTTGCCAGCCTGCCGGCGCTGGCACTGGTGCTCGGCAATCCTCTGGTCGGGGTCTCGACACCGGATATTTTTCGCCGCCTGACGCAAAAGGACAATCCGCCGATCGGCGCGCCCGATGCCGACTGGATCGGCTTTCTGAAAACGCTGCGCAACGATCTCGAGCCGCCGGCTCGCTCGCTGGTGCGGGAAATCGATCAGATTTCCAACCTGATCGGTGCCGAAGGCACGATGCTGACGCGCATGTCCGGTTCGGGCGCTACCTGTTTCGGGATATTTCCTTCCTTCGAGGCGGCGGAAAAGGCCGTGGAAAACCTTAACGACCAGAAGCCGGAATGGTATTTTCAGGCCGTGAGAACCGTTGGCCAGACGCCCGGGAGAACCCCATGAACCGGATCGACGAAACCCGCGCCTTCATTCCCGTCGGCATCGCCGTGCTGACCGTTTCCGACACGCGCACGCCTGCCGACGACAAGTCCGGCGACACGCTGGTGGCGCGGATCGCGGAAGCCGGCCATGTGCTGAAGGCGCGCGCGATCGTGCCCGACGACAAGGACCGGATTGCCGGCCAGGTGCGGGAATGGACGCTTGATCCGGATATCGACGTGGTGATCACGACAGGCGGGACCGGCTTTACCGGCCGGGACGTGACGCCCGAAGCACTGGAGCCGCTGTTCGAAAAACGCATGGACGGCTTTTCGGAAGTGTTCCACCGGATTTCCTATGACAAGATCGGCACTTCGACGATCCAGTCCCGGGCGACCGGCGGGGTGGCGAACGCCACGTTCATCTTCGTGCTGCCCGGCTCGCCCGGCGCCTGCAAGGATGCCTGGGACGGCATTCTGAAGGCGCAGCTCGACTACCGCCACATGCCCTGCAANTTCATCGAGATCATGCCGCGGCTCGACGAGCACCTGAAGCGCGGCGGCAAATAGGCCCCGCTNAATAGGCCTCAGCGGACGGCCGCCGCCACCCAGGCCGGGATCATCTCGCTCGCCAGCTTCGANGCTTTCTGGCCGCGCGCCAGNGTTTCCAGATCCATGCCCGATTTCGCAAGCGCGATCGCCTGNCGNTTCGAAAGCAGCATGCCGTATTCCAGCGGCGGCACCGCNCGGCCGATGCGCCTGAAGAACGGCCGCCGGTAATTCCGCGCCGGTGCGAAGCGGGCCGGCTGCTTGCTCAGCGCGATATATTCCATCACCTCGTCGATCCAGCCGGCCTGCGGGCGAGCGCCCGCCTCGATGAGCAATACCCACTCGCCGCGCGCGCCGCGCAGAATATCCTTGATGTCCCAATGGCCGTAAAAACGGCAGCCGGCGGCATCGGCGACACGGGAGGAACCGTCCTTCGAACCGTGGTCGAGCACCACGACATCGCTTACCAGCCCCTCCACCGCGGCGGAAACGAGCACCGAAAGGGTCTGCGCCAGCTCGGATTCCTGGTCGCGGCATTCCATGATGACAGTCAGCATCCCTGACATGTAACGCATTGCAGCACGGAACGCCATAAACACCGGCTCCGAATTTTGTTCTTGCAATGTTCNGGTTTTGCCGCTAGGAATTTAATCATCAGGAACGGGGAATTTCCCCTTCAGGAGCAATCCATGAACGAGCTGCATCAATTGCGGCAGGACGCTTTTGCGCCTGCTCATACGGCTGATATTGCCGATGCGTTGGTCAAATCCTCCGGTCTTCGGGTGGAGATCGACCGGCGTCGCGGGCGCGGTGCGGGGCTCAACCCNAGCGGCCGTTTCGAGGAGGAGCGCCGTGAAGCATTCGACGACGGCTGGCAGACGCTGGAGGAGCTCGAACCGTTCAGGACCGAAGTGCAGGTGGAAAAGCCGCGCACCGCGATCACCCGCAACGAATCGCCCGATCTTTCCTTCGACCGCTCGATCAACCCCTATCGCGGCTGCGAGCATGGCTGCATCTATTGCTTCGCCCGGCCGACGCACAGTTTCATGGGCCTTTCCCCCGGCCTCGATTTCGAATCGAAGCTGTTTGCCAAGCCGGACGTACCGAAACTGCTCGAGCGGGAATTGAGCCGCCCCGACTACAAGGTGCGGGCGATCGCGATCGGCACCAATACCGATCCCTACCAGCCGATCGAACGGGAATGGCGGATCATGCGGCAGATCCTCGAGGTGCTGCAGAAAGCCAACCATCCTGTGGCGATCGTCACGAAGTCGGCGCTGATCACCCGCGATATCGACATTCTCGCCGACATGGCATCCAAGGGGCTCGCGAAGGTCGGGATTTCGGTGACGACGCTCGACCGCAAGCTCGCCCGCACCATGGAGCCGCGCGCCTCGACCCCTCCCAAGCGCCTGACCGCCATCAAGGCGTTGACCGATGCCGGCATTCCGACGGCGGTCATGGTGGCACCCGTCATCCCGGCGCTCAACGACCACGAGATCGAGCGCATCCTCGACGCGGGCCATGCGGCGGGGGCGACGGAAGCGAGCTATGTGCTGCTGCGCCTGCCACTGGAAGTGAGCCCCCTCTTCCGCGACTGGCTGCTGCAGAACTATCCGGACCGCTATCGGCATGTGATGTCGCTGGTGCGCTCGATGCGCGGCGGCAAGGATTACGATGCCGAATGGGGCAAGCGTATGAAGGGTGCCGGTCCCTATGCCTGGCAGATCGGCCGCCGTTTCGAGATGGCGACCAAGCGTCTCGGCATGGTCCGCCGCGGCCTGCCGCTGCGTGACGATATCTTCCTGCGGCCCGACGGCGGCGGCATCCAGCTCTCGCTGCTCTGACCGGTCCGCTCAGGCCCGATCAGGAATTCCAATTTCCGACGCGACCCGCCCTGTCCCCACGTCGGAAAATACCCCGGTTCCACCGCCGCCCCTCGGTGGATAGCGACGCCGCAATCGCCCGCCGGGGGTTGCAGGAGGTCGGGACGACGTGCGAGGTTGCCGCCATGTTACCTCGCACGTCGCCCGATTCTCCGATGCTTTTCGAAGACGTCCCGCTCGTCCCGGATTTCAGTCTGGAGCTTGTGGCACGTGGGGCCGGCCACTGGCCGGTCGCGGGCACCGACGAGGCCGGACGCGGGCCGCTGGCAGGCCCGGTTGTCGCGGCGGCCGTCATTCTCGACCCGGATAACATCCCCGACGGCCTCAACGATTCCAAGCAGCTGACTCTCAATCAGCGAGAAGTTCTGTTCGAGGCGATCATGGCGACGGCGGAAGTCTCGATCGCCGCTTCGGGCCCGCGCCATATCGACGAACGCAACATCCTGCGTGCAAGTCTCGACGCCATGCGCCGTGCCGTCGCCGGGTTGGCGGTTGCTCCGGCTTACGTGCTCGCCGACGGCCGCGACGTGCCGCAGGGCCTCTGCTGCCCCGGAAAGGCCGTCATCAAGGGCGACGCCCGCTCGGTTTCGATCGCTGCCGCCTCGATCATCGCCAAGGTCACCCGCGACCGGATGATGGCCCGCGCACACCTGGTCTTCCCGGCTTACGGCTTCGCCAACCATGTGGGTTACGGCACAGCACAGCACCGCGCCGGCATCGAGGCGCATGGTCCCTGCTCGCTGCACCGGATGAGCTTTCGGCCGCTGCGCAAGGATGACCTGCCGGAGGAGTGATGTATGTCGGTGCTAAAGCCCGCTCACATCCTCGGAAAGCCAATCCGGAAAGCTGTCCCGGAGGCTTTCTATCCAGTCGGCGGAATTTGAGAAGATGTCTATCCCTCCGTCATAGGGCGCGTAAACCCGACCGCTTCCAGCGGAGAACCAAAGCGTCCAGTCGTTTCCATCTGTCATATCGTCAGCAATGGCCGACAGTAGCTGCCGGGAACTGCTAAAATCCCAGCTGCATCTGGCTGCGTGTGCGGACCATATTGCCTTTTCATCCTCGAGCCTGATTTCTCCAATCCGGGTTGATGGCTTGCAGGGATGCAATTCCATGAACTTGGACCTTGCCGCCGTTCTTTGCTTCGATCCGCCACCAAACGGGCTCTCACAGCGCACAATCCAGCAATCTTCGCCGGCGTCAAAAACAATCCTACCGAGCGCCGATAACCTCTGGATTATGCATTCGTATTCTGCATCGGTTTCGGCATATCGCTTGGAACCGGGCAAATAATGAAACCGAACAAAGGGCAGTGCTGCTTGTCTCATAACGAAGGATAATGGCGGCACAGCTGGATAAAAGTGCCGCCACGCAGCATCAAAGCTCGTCATGAGTTCTCCAATGGATAAGCGATGAAGGCGGCAGCAGAATGTACAAAAAAGGCCGGGTTTTCGCCCGGCCTTTCAGAAGTCTCATGTAACTGAAATCAGTTCAATCGCGACTGCACCTTGCCGACGGCGTCCTTGAAGAGCGTGTCCTGGGTGGAGGCATCGGCCTTGCGGGCGATGACGCTCTGGGCGGCGGCGATGGCGAGGTCGACTGCGGCGGAGCGGACGGCGCCGATCGCTCGGCTTCGGCCTGGCGGATCTTCTGTTCGGAAAGCGCGTTGCGGCGGGCAACGAATTCCTCGGTCTTCTGGCGCGCTTCCTCGGTCAGCGCCGCAGCTTCACGCTCGGCGACAGCCACGATCTGGGCGGCTTCCGCTTCGGCTTCCTTGCGCTTGCGCTGGTATTCGGCGAGCAGGGTCTGCGCTTCTTCGCGCAGGCGCTTGGCTTCGTCGAGTTCCTTGCTGATGTTGGCGGCGCGCTCGTCGAGCGACTTCGCCATCATGCCCGGCACCTTCAGGTAAACGACCAGCGCCAGAAAGAGGACGAGGCCGACGAATGCGAAAAATGTTGCATCGAATGCCATAGGGATCAGGCCTCCGTCTTCGCGGCTGCGACCGCAGCCTTGATGTCGTCGCCGGTCGCCTTGGCGCCGATCAGCTGATCGACGATGGCGGTGGCGGTGTCTTCGGCGATCTGGCCGACTTCGGCAAAGGCCTTCGCCTTGATTTCGCCGATGCGGGTTTCAGCAGCGGCGAGCTTGTCGGCAAGTTCGGCTTCGATTGCGGTGCGATCGGCGGCAGCCTTGGTCTTGGCGGCCTCGCGGGCAGTTTCGGCAATCTTGTGGCCCTTGGAACGGGCGGCAGCCAGTTCCTTTTCATAGGTCTCCACGGCAGCGTCCGCTTCCGCCTTCAGGCGGGCGGCTTCGTCGAGGTCCTGGGCGATCCGGTCGTGGCGGTGTTCCAGAATGCCGCCGACGCGTGGAACGATGACCTTCTTCATCAGGAGATAGAAGAGGCCGAAGGTGATGACGAGCCAAAGCAGCTGCGACGAGAAATGGGTCGCATCGAATGGCGGAAATGTGCCGCCACCGTGTTCGCCGCCATGGGCAGCGCCGGTTTCGGTATGCACTTCGCCAGCAGGCGCGGCATGCGGATCAGTAGCGGCCGGCGCGGTCTGCGCATATGCCGAGGTCACGAACATCATCACCTCCAATATTCCAATGCGGGCAGGTGTATTCCAAATGCGAAGGATCACGGCGCGCCTTTTACAAGCGGCCGCGATCCGAATTCCTGGACAGATCTTAGACTGCGTACAGGAGCAGGAGAGCGATGAGCAGCGAGAAGATGCCCAGAGCTTCCGTAACGGCGAAGCCGAACACCAGACGGCCGAACTGGCTGTCAGCGGCGGACGGGTTGCGCAGAGCGCCCGAGAGGTAGCTGCCGAAGATGTTGCCAAGGCCAAGAGCCGTGCCGGCCATGCCAAAGCAAGCCAGGCCTGCACCGATGAACTTTGCTGCTTCCGCTTCCATGAGAAACTCCTTCGAAATGGTTGTTGCGGCTGATGACTGACGCCTCAGGACGCCAATGTCGGTTATCCTTAGTGCCCGCCGGGATGGATCGCGTCGTTGAGGTACATGCAAGTCAGCACCGCGAAGACGTAAGCCTGGAGGAAGGCGACGAGGAATTCGAGACCGGTCAGGGCGACCGTCATGATGAGAGGCAGGACTGCGCCGCCGATGCCGAGCGCGCCCATGGTTCCGAGCGAGGCGACGAAGCCTGCGAACACTTTGAGCGTGATGTGGCCGGCGAGCATGTTCGCAAAAAGACGAACAGACAGCGAAACCGGGCGGGACAGGAAGGAGATGACTTCGATCGCGACGACGAGCGGCAGAAGCGCGCCCGGAACACCGCTCGGCACGAAGAGCTGCAGGAAGTGCAGGCCGTGCTTGTAGAAGCCGTAAACCAGGACCGTGCCGATGACGAGAAGCGCCAGCGCGAAGGTGACGATGATCTGGCTGGTGATCGTATAGAAGTAGGGGAACATGCCGAGCAGGTTGGCGGTCAGCACGAACATGAACAGGGAGAAGACCAGCGGGAAGAACTTCATGCCGCTGCTGCCGGCACCTTCGCGCAGCATGCCGGCGATGAACTCATAGGACATTTCGGCAACCGACTGCGCCCGGCCCGGGATCAGCCCGCGCTGCGACGTGGCGAAATACAGGAAGCCGGCGGCACAGGCCACCGTTGCCACCATGAACAGGGACGCGTTGGTAAAGGAGAAATCGATGCCGCCGATCTCGATCGGAACGATCTTGCTGATCTGGAACTGATGGATCGGATCGTTTGCCACCGTCTACCTCTTGTCCTTAGCCGCGCAGGTCGGCCCAGTTTCATTATTTCGAAGCAGGACCTAGCGGCCGCCGCTTCCCTTCTCATCTTTGCCGTTTTGCTGGCTCATGGTCGGTGACGGAGCCACCATTCCCACGGAGCGAAGCACATTCAGCACACCGGCACAGAACCCGAGGAGGAGGAGAACGATCATCCCCCACGGCGCAGTGCCGGCAAAACGGTCGAGCATATAGCCCAGAACAGCCCCAACCGCGACTGCGGAGATGAACTCGGAGGAGAGCTTGAAGCCCAAGGCCATGCCTTTTCGGCTTTCCTCGGATTGCGCGTCCCTCTTCGCCTCTGCCACGTCGTCAGCCTTCCTGTCCGCAAGTTCCGCAGACAAGCGCTTCCGGCGCTCTTCCAGACCATCGTCGCGGTGATCCGTCATGTGCGTCCTCCCCTATTTCTGCTTCCGGCACAACCGGTTTTATGCTTTCCAACCGCAAAAAATGCGATTAGCGAGGGATTTCGCGCCGTCGGGCCCGTTTTCAAGTCGCGCGCAACATAGTTTTGCCCGCCCCCATAGTCAAGGCGTCCAAGGCTCTTCGTTCTTGGTAAATTAACCAAGCAAATTCAATTGCTTAAAGCGGACACAACCAAAGCCGGGTAAAACTGTCGCGGGAATCGCCGCCTGTTGCGGCGATAATGACCCGGTCAGCTCCAGCCGCCGCCATAGGTGCGGTAGAAGACGTGCAGGCCGATGCGGCCGACCTTCTTCATGGTGCGCGCCCAGTCGGGGTGGACGTAGACGGCGTGGTAATGGGTGGCGGAGCCGACTTCCGGAAGCCAGATCTTGCCGGCGGTCACCGCCATCGCCACTTCGCGGGCCATCTGCCAATGGTATTCGGAGCGGATGCGGTCCTTGATGTTGTCGCAGGCGAACGAGAACTGGCAGCGGTTGCGCCAGTCCTCATTCTGGTAGACGACGTCGCAGATCGTCTTCGGATAGGCCGGATTGCGCACCCGGTTGAGAATGACCTGGGCGACCGCGGCCTGGCCGCGGGCGGATTCGCCGCGCGACTCGAAATAGATGCCGGACGAGAGGCATTGCTGCTGCTTGGGGGAGAAGGAATCGGGCGGCAGCGGGGTGGCCGCCCAGGCATGGTCATCGGCGCTGATCGGCGGGATGAACCGGCCGGGCTTCTTCTTTTCGGTCAGAATCGCGTCGAACGGCGACTGCTTGGCAAAATCGGGTTCCGGCGGCGCATAGGCGGCGGCCAGCACATCGGCATTCGGATTGTTGATGAGGCTGGCGATCATCGGCATGAGCTCGTCCTCCGCCCGCTTCGGTTCGTCCTTGCGGAAATAGAAGGATGCGAGCTCTACCGGAGCGTCGTTCTTGCCGGGCTTCAGGAAGGCCGTCATCGCATCCTTCTCTTCGGCAGGCGACGTGAGCGCGCTCGAACGCTGCAGCACGGAGCCGGCGGAAAACGCCTTCGGCGGCAGCATGGGTTCGACCGTGACGATGCGGCCCTTCTTGGCTGCACGGTTGACGCGGTCTTCATCGGGGCGCGGGTCTTCGGATTTCTTTTCGTCGACGAGGGCGATCTTGCGGCCGTCCGGCAGTTCCAGGCCGGCATTCCCGGCAATCGCGGCCTTGAGGCCCGGAAATGCAAGCGAGGCCTGGTGGATCGACCCGGCCGGAGAATCCGTCAGCACCATGCGCCATTGCTCGGCACCGTCAAAACCGGTCAGAAGATCGGCGAGATCGCCATGGGCGGGGGCGGACGGAAAAACCAGCCAGCAGGCGAGGCCGAAGACGGCAGGGGAAGTCCATCCATTCAGTCCGGACGAGGACTTGCGACGCAATACACTCTTCGAACGCAAAACCTTAACTCCACAGGGCAACAGGAACCCGATGAAGATCAATCATTAACCTTGATGAGCGGTTAACGCCGGCTGCCGAAACGCCCGGCAACCGGCCTGATTTAGCACATTCACATGAATGTCAGCGCCGGCAAGCGTCAGATAATGACATGCGAGCCGAGTTCGACGACGCGGTTGGCCGGCAGGTGGAAGTAGTCGGACGGGTCTGTCGCCGTATTGGCCATGGCGATGAACAGCCGGTCCTGCCACATGGGCATGCCGGATTCGGCATCCGGCACCAGCTTGCGACGGCCAAGATAGAAGGAGGTCGACATGATGTCGAACTTGAAGCCCGTCTTGCGCAGATAAGCAAGCGCCTGGGAGACATTGTGCGACTGCATGAAGCCGAAGCGCAGTTCGATCAGCGTGAAGCGATCCGAAAGCTTTTCGATCTTGAACCGCTCCTCCAGCGAAACACGCGGCTTGTTGACCGTGATGATGGTCAGGACGACGTTCTTTTCGTGCAGGACGTGGTTGTGCTTGATGTTGTGCAGCAGGGCGGCCGGCGCGGTTTCCGGGTCGCTGGTCAGGAAGATCGCGACGCCGGGGACGGAGACCGGCGCGTGATCGCTCTTCTTCTCGACCATCGGAATGAAAGTCTCGAGCGGCACGTCGATGCGGCGGGTCTTTTCGAACAGGATCGCGGTGCCGCGTTTCCAGGTCCACATGACGATGGTGAAGATGATGCCATCATTACCGGCACCCAGCCGCCGTCATGGATCTTCAAAAGGTTGGCACCGAGGAAGACCAGTTCCAGGGCGAGCAGCGGAGCCAGGACGCAGATCGCAAAGGTTTGCGGCCATTTCCACTTCACCCGCACGAACTCGAACGCCATCAGCGTGGTGACGACCATGGCGCCGGTGACCGAGATGCCGTAGGCAGTGGCAAGCGATTCGGAACTTTCGAAGCCTAGAACCAGGGCGATGACGCCGACCAGAAGCAGCGTATTGACCGAGGGCAGGAAGATCTGTCCGGTATTGGTCTCGGAGGTGAACTGGATCTGCATGCGCGGCAGGTAACCGAGATGGATCCCCTGGCGGACCAGCGAGAAGGCACCGGTGATCACCGCCTGGCTGGCAATGATGGTGGCCGCCGTTGCCAGAATGACGACCGGCAGCAGCGCCCATTGCGGGAACATCAGGTAGAACGGATCGGACATCGCTTCCGGGTGTTTCAGCACCAGAGCGCCCTGCCCCAGATAGTTGAGCGTCAGGGCCGGGAAGACGAGCGTGAACCAGGCCCACTGGATCGGCCGGCGGCCGAAATGGCCGAGGTCCGCGTACAGCGCTTCGGCGCCGGTGACGGTCAGGAAGACGGCGCCAAGAACGACGATGCCGACGAAGCTCTCGTTCAGCATGAATTCGACCGCATATATCGGATTGAAGGACGCCAGGATGCTGTAGTCGTCCGAGATATGGGCAATGCCGCCCGCACCCATGACGACGAACCATACGGCGGTAATCGGTCCGAAAAACTGCGATACCAGACCGGTTCCCTTCGACTGAATGGCGAAAAGACCGATCAGGATGCCGACCGAGATCGGCAGCACGGCGCTGCTCAGCGATGGCGCCACCAGCTTCAGGCCTTCGACCGCCGATAGAACCGACAGCGCCGGCGTGATCATGGCGTCGCCGAGGAAAAGTGCGGCGCCAATCAGGCCGAGCAGCATCAGCAGCGCCCTATGGCCGTTGGCGGACTTGGTCAATAGTGCCAGGAGGGAAAGCGTGCCGCCTTCGCCGTCGTTGTCGGCGCGCAGCAGGAAGAGCACGTATTTGAACGTGACGATGATCGTCAGCGTCCAGATCATCAGCGAGATGAGGCCGATGATCTCCAGTTCGGTGACGCCGTCGTGGGCGATCGGCTTCANNGCCTCGCGAAACGCGTAAAGCGGGCTTGTGCCGATGTCGCCGTAGACGACGCCGATGGAGCCGATGGCCAGCGCAAAAAGCCCCTGGACCTTGGTTTTCTCGGCAGCATGATGTTCAGCGGGGTGACCCATGGGATGTCCGGCCTAAAGCCAGCCTTTCCAGCGAAAGAAGAAAAAGGGGAGGATGGCGGACNTCAGCATCGCGAGAAGCGCAAGCGGATATCCGAGATGCAAGCCGAGTTCCGGCATGAACTGGAAGTTCATGCCGTAGATCGAGGCGACGAGCGTCGGCGGCAGGAACACGACCGACGCGATCGAGAATATCTTGATGATGGCGTTTTGCTCGACATTGATGAGACCGAGAGAAGCATCGAGCAGAAACGCGATATTGCCGGCAATGTAGGAGGCATGTTCCGAAAGTGAATCGACATCCCGCGCCACNGTGCGACAGAGGTTGTCGTCGCTCCTGTCCTGGTTGATCAATGGCACGTTCATCAGAAAGGTCAACAGCCTGGCGAGAGAGCCCAGGCTGTCGCGCACCTTGCTGATCAGCCGGTGGTATTCGGCGATGTCGGCCAGCTTGCCTTCCAGGAATTGCGGCGGGCGACGCTTGCCGCGGTCGCGGAAGATGTCCGTCGACAGCGTATCGACGCGATCGACGGTCTGTTCGAGAATTTCGGCGGTGCGATCGGCAATGGTTTCCAGCAGCCTGGCCAGCAGGGTCGCACCGTCCCAGGCGCTTTCCGGGAAGCGNCCGAGCCCGGCGATGAAGAGCTGGAAGCTTTTCGGCTCCGCGTAACGCACGGTGATCAGCCGGCCGCCGGAGAGGATGAAGGCGACGTCGGTGAGCTGCGGATCCTTGCCGTCGGCGCGCCAGACCAGCGACGCGGTCATGAAGACCGAATCCTTCTCGATATAAAGGCGGCTCGAAGGTTCGATGTCCTTCAGATCATCGCGCGTCGGGACCTGAATGCCGACGAGGCCTTCGACATAGGCGTCTTCCTGCGGCGTCGGATCGATCAGATCGATCCAGGCGATGTTGTCGGGAAGCTGTCGCAGCGCCTCGGCCGGCGCAAGCGTCTTCATCGAGCCAGTGGCGCTATAGGCATTGATCAATCGTGGTCTCCGGCCGAGTTCGTCGGCCTTGAAAGAGAAGCGAGCTTGCCGGTTCCCTGGTTCCGGGACCGCCAGCCGGCCCTCGGCGGGACGGGCGTATAGAGACAGCCATAGTCAAAATCAAGAGGCGTATAAATCCCGCAGCGGGCGCCGCAACATGACTCCGGCGCCGAATATGTTCAAGGGGCCTTCGGCAACAAGACGATTCTCTACCTGCATCAAAGCCTTGGCCGAAAGTACCGGCCAAAGTGACTCTCCATCGCCGGCAGGGAGGTATTCCAAAACGCCTTGGCACATTTATTCGAATTTTTATTCGAAAACGATTGCCGGCGCCTGCCGCGGGGTGAGGCCACCGAGCTCGGCCCAGACCCTGGCGGCGATTTCCCGATAGATCTTGGCCGAGGCTCCCTCGGGATCGGAGGCGACGACCGGAGTGCCCGCATCGGAGCGTTCGCGGATGTCGATCGTCAGCGGCACCTCGCCGAGGAATGGCACGCCGATGCGCTCCGCCTCGCTTCTGGCACCGCCATGACCGAAGATGTCGTAACGTTTGCCGGTATCGGGAGCGAGGAAATAGCTCATGTTCTCGACGATGCCGAGCAGCGGCACNTCGACCTTTCGGAACATGGCGATGCCCTTGCGNGCATCCAGGAGTGCCAGATCCTGTGGCGTCGANACGATCACCGCGCCGGCAAGCGGCACCTGCTGGGCCATGGTGAGCTGNACGTCGCCNGTGCCGGGCGGCATGTCGACGACGAGCACGTCGAGATCNCCCCAGGCGACTTCGCGCAGCATCTGNAGAAGCGCCGACTGGACCATCGGCCCGCGCCAGATCATCGCGGTCTCCTCGTCGACGAGGAAGCCCATCGACATGGCCTTCAGCCCATAATTCTCCATCGGCTTGATGATGCGGTTCTCGATCTGCTGCGGCCGGCCGGTGATCTTCAGGAGGCGCGGCACGGAAGGTCCGTAGATATCGGCATCGAGAATGCCGACGCGCAGACCGTTGGCCTGAAGTCCGAGTGCGAGATTGACGGCTGTCGTCGACTTGCCGACGCCGCCCTTGCCGGATGCCACAGCGATGATGGCGCCGACCCCGGGTACTCCGGATTTCTCCCGCTGAGGCGGCTGGGCCGGCTGACCCTGGGGCGGATGGCTGTGGCCATGGGCGTGACCATGCGCATGCGAATGGGCGGCCGGAGCGGCGGTCTGCGGGCGCGGCGGAGGGGCCGAGCCCGCCTTGCGGTCTGCCGTCAGCGTCACCAGAGCACCCTTGACGCCCGGCATCGCCTTGACCGTGCGCTCGGCCGCCATGCGCAGCGGTTCCAGTTCGGTCGCCCGTGCGGCCGGAACGGTGATCGAGAAATAGACCTTGTTGTCGGAGATGAAGACGTCCGAGACCATGCCGCGCGAGACGATATCGCCTTCGAGGTCCGGTCCGCGCACCTTTGCGAGAACCGCCAGCACTTCCTCTTTCGTCACGTCGGCCATGATTTCAAAACTCCCGAATGCCTNATGCGGTAACGATCCCTCANGAAGAGGGGCGCCGCGTTCGCAGATATATAGGAGTTCGGCATTGCCGGGAGCAAGCAAGATAAACCGCCGTTCGATCGGCAGCCATATGGCGCACTGATCGAACGGCGGCTTTTCTTGTCACGCCTCTTGGGGCGCTTCCAGTCCCCTCTGGACCTGCTCCTAGAGAAGCACGAAACATGCCAGACGGGAAGATACTTCCAGTTGATGAGCCTTTTCAATCACTTCCGGTCAAAANTCCTGCTGCGGCGCAGCATTCCTTGGCGCCAGCCGCAATCCGCGGCGCTCAAGGCTTGAGCACTGACTAAACGTTGTGCATCGCAGCATATAAATTAGTTACTTGATCAAACCGATCCGGAGCGCTTTTGCGACCGCCTGGGTGCGGTTNACCGTATCGAGCTTCTTCGCCGCGCGGTTCAGATAGTGATTGACCGTATGCTCCGAGAGGCCGAGGATTTCGGCGATCTCGGCACTGGTCTTGCCGGCCGCCGTCCAGTTAAGACAGTCGACCTCACGATCTGTCAGCGTGTCGGTGGTACGGACATCAAGATTGCGGATTTCCGCCAGCCGCTCGAAGACGTGGACGGAGATATACATCAACTCCATCATCTGCTGGTGCGTGAACGGCAGGCCGTCTCCTGCGAGGGAAACCGCGCCGCGGCTGCCCGACATGTCGTGGACCGGGAAATAAGCGCCCCGGACGACACCGAATCTCCCGAAAAGACCGCGCGCCGGCCCTTGCCGTTCGGCCGTTACCGCATCCAGATCGAAAGTGAAGGGGACGGTCGACGCACGCAGCCGCCGAAGCACGGGGCTGGTCTGCATCATCCCTTCACGGTCGAAAAGGGACATCAGTTCCGCCGGCCAGTTGGTAATCACCGTGTTGTTGGACAATTCGAGCGACGTGGCGTGAGGCAGATTGAGGACCATGAACGCGCGGCAACCGTAGTGTTCGGTTATCCGCTTCATGAACCGAAATACGTCGAACTGCGTCTTGAGCTCGGCAATTTCTCCGACGCTCCACCCAAAAATCCTGGGCTCTTCTGCTTTCTCCGTATTGCCCATCATTTGCTTCTCTGTCCGCCCGGTCGTGTCGAGCGATTCCTGGCATTTCCCATACATCCGCCCAATCGGCCTTTCGTATTCGCAGTACCCGCTCCCGACGCGTGAGACATAGAGGGCTCTGTGGATTTGCCCACATATATTCCCGCCGAACGTGTCTGCGCGGTGAAGGCCGCCATTCCAGATTTAATTAGCTGCTGACTTCATATCAAATATCAATTCCGGACAATGATGACCGTGACTATCAAGTTCGGATAATGATGACATCCACTCGCATTTGCAAACCTTTTGCATGCTTCCAACCTCTTGTCAGGAGATAATTGTTGGGGATCAAATCACCTATGGCGGGAGTTTGCCGACTCTCTCGTCGATGATACTAATCGATCGCCCTGGCATGCAATTGGAGATTTCACATGGCGCCCACATACACTTTCGAAGGCAGCGTGCTTTCCTCCTCTCTCTGCGAACTGGGAGAAGGCCCCTCCTTCGAGTCGGAGACGGAAACGCTCTGGTGGTTCGACATTCTGGGCAAGCGATTGCACGAACTGCACCTGCCCACGGGCCGCGAAATCGTTCACACCTTGCCGGCCATGGGCAGCGCGCTTGCATCGATCGACGCGGCCCGACAGCTGGTGGCGACGGACAAGGGCCTCTTCATCCGGGATCGCGCCACCGGGGAGTTTTCCCCCTATCGCGAACTGGAGCCGGAAAAGCCGGGCAACCGCTCGAACGACGGAAGAATACACCCCTCCGGCAGCTTCTGGATCGGCACGATGGGCAGGAAGGCGGAGGACGGCGCCGGCGCGATCTATCATGTCCGCCAGGGCGAGGTGACCAAGCTCTTCGACAAAATCAGCATCCCCAATTCGATCTGCTTCTCGCCGGACGGTGCGATCGGCTACTATACCGATACCCGCGCCAACCGGCTGATGCGCGTATCGCTCGACCCGGCGACGGGCCTGCCGAACGGGGAAGCCGAGGTCCTGATCGACGAGAACGGCAAGCCGGGCGGCATCGACGGCTCGATCTGTGCCAGCGACGGAACGATCTGGAACGCCCGCTGGGGCCAGGGCGCAGTCGATCATTATTCGGCGGACGGGCGCCATCTGTCGCGTCATCTGGTGCCGGCACGCCGCACCACCTGCCCGGTCTTCATCGGCAAGGACCGCCTGGCGGTGAGCTCTTCCTGGGAGGGACTGGACGAGGCGGCCCGCGCCGAGGATCCGCTCGCCGGGGCGCTNTTNGAGATCGCGGTTTCGGTACAATGCGATCCTGAAGCAGCCTATCGCCTATAAAAAATGCAAAAGTCATTCCGAACTGGCAAAANACAAAAAGGTTCCGGGCAAGAAGCCTAAAATTTCGGCAATACTATCCGGAACCAATTCCTCCTTCATAACATTTTCCTCTCGAACCGGCGCGGTCGGAGAGCTCCGTAACGGAGAGCCGCGTGTTCAGAGAGATAAATAAATTGAGCAGAGGAAGGTAGGTTTGTTATGAAGAAGACCCTTAGCACGATGGCAGCCGTGGTTCTTTTGGCGTCGACCGCCATTGCACCGGCATTCGCCCAGACCCAGCCGGCNCCGCCGGCCTCCCCGGCTCCGGCAACCCCTGCCGCCCCGATGGCTCCGGCGGCAAAACCGGCTGACAGCGCTGCAACGCCGGCTGCAAAGACCGGCACCGACACGGCCGCCGCTTCCGGCAGCTATCTCACCGAACAGGGTGAAAACCAGATCAGCGCCAACGATTATATCGGCAAGTCGATCTATAACGCCGAAGACAAGAGCATCGGTAAGGTCAACGACCTCATTCTCGAAGAAAACGGCGGCATCGTTGCAGCCGTGATCGGCGTCGGCGGGTTCCTCGGTATCGGCGAAAAGGAAGTCGCCCTGCCGATGGACAAGATCACCATGACCCGCGATGCGAACAAGAACAACGAAATTCGTCTGACCACCACCGAAACGGCCGAAGCCCTTCAGGCCGCTCCGGAATTCAAGACCCTGGCTGACAAGCAGGCTGAAACCGACCGGACGACGACGTCGTCCACGGGCACGATGCCTGCTGCTGGCGGCGCCACTACCCCGTCGACGACCCCGGCTGCCCCGAGCAAATAAGCGCCCGGCCAGCCGGCGTGTCCGGAACGGGCGACACGTCGTCACCATCAGAGGGGCGGTACCGCAGGTGCCGCCCTTCGNTTTGGGATCTGACTGCAGAACCCGCCCGGGATCAGGCCCGTTCGATCGTCATGAAATCGCGGTAGTGTTCCTGGAGGTAACGGAGCGTCGCATTGCTGTCGACGGGCCGGCCGTAATAATAGCCCTGCCCCATCGCGCAGCCGAGTTCGCTGAGCTTGTCGGCATCGGCCTTTTCCTCGATGCCTTCCGCCACCACGGCCAGATTGAGGCCGTCGCACATGGCGATGATCGCCTTGACGATGTGTTCCGAGGCTCGGTCCGTGGTGATGCGCGAAACGAAGGCGCGGTCGATCTTGACCTTGTCGAAGGTAAAGTCGCGCAGGCGCCCCAGGCTCGACTGGCCGGTGCCGAAGTCGTCGAGCGAGATGCGCACGCCCTGCTGGCGCAGATCGGTGATGATGCGCTGGGCGGTATCGGCCGAGGTCATCACCGCCGTTTCGGTAATTTCCANTTCCAGACGATAGGGATCGAGCCCGACGCGCGCGAGCGTCGCGAGGATGGTCTCGGTCGTGCCGGGGTCCATCAGCTGGGCGGAAGACAGGTTGAAGGAGAGGAAAAGTTCGCGCGGCCAGGAGAGCGCAGCCTCCGCAGCCTTCCGCAGTAACGTTTCAGAAAGCGCGTCAATAAAACCGCGCTCCTCGGCAAGGGGCACAAAAACCGCGGGCGAAACGAAGCCGAGATCCGCGTCGATCCAGCGGGCGAGCGCCTCGAAACCGACCACCCCGCCATCGCTGATGCGCACGATCGGCTGAAAGTGGACATCCACGGCATCGGCGATGATGGCGTTGCGGAGCGCCTGTTCCAGCTGGGTCGCCCGCTTCATCTCCTGGGCGATTTCGCGTGAATAGACGGTGATCTGTCCGCGGCCGCGGCGTTTCGAGCGGTAGAGCGCGGTTTCCGCGCTTTTCAGCAGTTCCTCNAAATCCTCGCCNGCGAACGGATAGATCGCGAAGCCGAAAGAGGCCGAAAGGCGAACATTGCGGTCGCCGAGATCGTAGGGTGCCGACAGCACGTCCTTGATCATCTGGCCGATGCGTTCGGCACCGACACGTTCGAAGACCANAGGCAGGATGAAGGCGAATTCGTCGCCGTCATGGCGGGTAACGGTCGCGCCGTCCGGAATGCAGGCTTTCAGGCGATGGGCGACCTGGCAAAGGATCTCGTCGCCCGCCTCGGCGCCGAACAGATCGTTGATCGGCTTGAAACCATCGAGATTGGCAATGCAGATGGTAAAGGGCGCGGGATCCTGGGCTCGTTCGGCCGCCAGCAGGCGAACCTTGTCACGCAGACGGTATCGATTTCCGAGACCCGTCAGGGCGTCGCTATAGGCCATTGCCTGCAGTTCATTCTGGCTGACCTGCGGCAATGGGTTTCCCGCCGACTTCATGAATAATCCCGTTGCGCTTCACAGACGGGCGAAGGATGCGGGAAAAAGATTAAAAAATGATGGCCTGGGCTTAACTTAAATGAACAGATTGATTAATCGGTTAAGCATACGACTGCTTCGCGACCTCGCCGAGATAGGTGTGGAAGACGGCTTCGATCGCCTCGGGGCTGATCGGTTTCAGAATTACTTCGTTCATGCCCGCGGCGAAACATTGATCCCGATCGCTGTCGAAGGCCTGTGGAAGGACGCCGATGATCGGGATGGAGTTGTCGACCGTCTCCAGGCCCCGGATGCGCACGCTCGCCTCGAACCCGCTGAGCTTTGGAAGGGTGATGTCCATCAGGATCAGCCGCGGTGACTGTTCCTGCCACAGCCGGACCGCCTCTTCGCCGTCAGCGGCGATCGCGTAACGATAACCCAAGCCCTCGAGGATCTGCGAAAAGACGATCTGGTTGACCTCGTTGTCCTCGGCGACCAGGATGTCGATGCCAGCGCTTTCCCTGGCTGGAGAGGCGCCCCGCCAGTCCTTGTCGCGCGCAGTTTCAGCGGTATCGCGCTGTTCGAACTGGCGGACGACGCTCGCCGCCAGTTCCCGCTTCACCCGGAAGCCGTCGATCGCCAGCGCCGCGATGCCGTGCCGCCCGACGATTTCAAGGCAATGCTTGTCCGCCAGCGTATCGACGACGACGAGATCGACTGCGATCCCGGCGTCTTTTGCAAGCTGCAGGAAGAGTTCCAGCTCCTCGTCGCCTGAAACCGATGACGTATCCAATCCGAGATCTGCCAGAATCTCCAGTGCCTCGGAGGTTGTCCTTGGATCGGAGGAAGCGACCAGGACCTTGCGGTCGCAAATGTCGGCCTTGCGGGGCACGGCCTCGGTCTTTACCGACACCGCGCGATCATGCCGGGTCAGCGAGGTTTCGATCAATCCGCCCCGGCTCATACGTGGCGCGACCTGCCCGCCGTCCCCGGTTTCAACAAGATTGGTAATGTCCTCCATGGCGGTCACCAGGTAATAACGGCCCGGTTTTCCGATCCGGTATTTGTTGGCGATGATGACGACCTGAGAGCCGTCCGGCCGCGTCACCAGTTCGGTCATCTGCTCCGGTTCGCCAAGATCGAGGACCCCTCGATTGATGCGGTCGAGGCGTTGCTCCACCTGGGGCGGATGGATGTCGGATCCCTTTCGACCGAGAATCGCTTCGGGCGGCAGGTCGAGGAAACGCGCCGCCGTCCTGTTGACGGCGACAAAGGTCAGATTGCTGTCCTTGACGGTGATCGGGAACGGCAGATTGTCGAGCACCTCTTCGGTGATCTGCACCCGTTCCATATCGGCCCGCCACTGTTCCTCGCGCTTCTTGTGGTCCGATATGTCACGGACGACGCAGACGCCATAACCGGAAGACAGGCGGCGCTTGGCAAAACTCACCCAGCGGTCGGTGCCGCGGCGCTCCTGCGACTCGGCCCGCTCCTTCCAGAGCGAGGCGATCTGTTCGGCAACCCAATCCTCGCGGCTCAGCATGCGGCGCGGGCCGGAGGCATCGGTCAGGAAACGTCCGCCGCCATCATAAATGGCACCAAGAAAATCCCGAAGACGCGTGCCGGGCGCGAGAAAGCTCTTAGGCACCGGCAGGAGGGTCAGCAACTGCTGGCTCGCAAAGACGATGAGGTCATTCTTGTCATAGACAAAGACGCCGCCCGAAATGCCCTCGGAGATCACTTCGAGCATGACAGCTTGAATGTTTGCGTCCGCCGACGCCAAATCATTCATAGGATGAAACTCCCTGTATGCTTTTTCGGCCCGGATGAAGAGCGGACCGTAATGCCGATATTCGCCTCTCGGCGTTATTCCTTCTAGTTTTCGTCTGGTCGGCGCGGGAACATGCTGGCTCCAAGTCCTCAACGGGCGATCGGGGCTCGCATGACGGTGCCCAGCCGGCCGCCATCCCGATCACTCGCGGGAAGCTGGCGCTTCCCCGGTTTCATCCAAGTTCAATACCGGACAAATTATCGCCCTTATCTTAAAGTCGGATTAATGAACGGCCGTGCATCAACCCTAGATGTCCTTTCAATCGTTTAGGAAAGGTCTCTCTCCGGGCTTTCCTTCCGGCGCCGAATCCGAGAAAATGGCGCATGCCCGTCAAACAGCTGCCTGAAACCCTGATCAACCAGATCGCCGCCGGAGAGGTCATCGAAAGGCCCGCCAGTGCCGCGAAGGAACTGATCGAGAATGCCATCGACGCCGGTGCAACCCGCATCGAGATCGCCACCGCGGGCGGCGGCAAAAGCCTGATCCGCATCACCGACAACGGTTCCGGCATGGATGCGGCGGATCTCGATCTGGCGGTGCGGCGGCATTGCACCTCGAAGATTTCCGAGACGCTCGACGACATCCGCACGCTCGGCTTCCGCGGCGAGGCCCTGCCCTCGATCGGATCGGTGGCGAAACTCACCATCACCAGCCGTCGCAACGGCCATTCGGAAGGGTCGCAGGTGGCGGTGATCGGCGGCAGGATGTCCGGCGTGAAACCGGCGCCGGCCAATACCGGCACGGTGGTCGAGGTGCGCGACATCTTCTTCGCGACACCGGCGCGCCTGAAGTTTCTCAAGACCGAAAAGGCCGAGGCCGGCGCGATCACCGAAGTGGTGAAGCGCATGGCGATCGCTTTTCCCCATATCCGCTTCGTACTGTCGGGCTCCGACCGCACGACGCTGGAATTCCCAGCGACCGGCGACGACCATCTCTCCCGCATGGCGCAGATCCTCGGCACCGATTTCCGCGACAATGCGATCGAGATCGACGCGATGCGGGAGGATGTCGGGCTTTCCGGTTTTGTCGGCGTGCCGACCTTCCATCGCGGCAACTCGGCGCATCAATATGCCTTCGTGAACGGCCGGCCGGTGCAGGACAAATTGATCCTTTCGGCGCTGCGCGGCGCCTATGCGGAAAGCGTGCCTTCCGGCCGCTATCCGGTGGCGGTCCTGTCGATCCGGCTCGATCCGGCACTGGTGGACGTCAACGTCCATCCGGCGAAATCGGACGTGCGGTTCCGCGATCCGGGCCTGGTGCGCGGGCTGATCGTCGGGGCGATCCGCGAGGCGCTGCATCGCGAGGGGGACCGGGCGGCAACGACCGGCGCCTCGGGCATGATGCGCGCCTTCCGTCCCGGCTTCCAGCCGGCTCAGGCGGCACCACGCACGCCCTGGGCGGCGGCCGCCTCGCCTTTTCGGCCGCTCCATCCGCAGCCCGCCAACGACTTTGCCGAACAGGTGCAATCCGGTTTCGACGTGCTGACCATGCCGGCCGCGCGTGCCGATGCGGTGATCGCCGAACCCGTGCAGAGAACTGCCGCCGAGGAGGCGCCGCGTTACCGGCTCGGTGCCGCCCGCGCCCAGGTTCACGAGAACTATATCGTGGCGCAGACCGAGGACGGGCTGGTCATCGTCGATCAGCACGCCGCCCATGAACGGCTGGTGTTCGAGGCGATGCGCAAGGCGCTCGACAACAAGCGGCTGGCGAGCCAGGTGCTGCTGATCCCGGAGATCATCGACCTGCCGGANGAGGATTGCGACCGGCTGATGGCGAACGNGGCNGAACTCGACCGGCTGGGGCTTTCGATCGAACGTTTCGGGCCCGGCGCAGTCGCCGTGCGCGAGACGCCCGCGATGCTCGGCGAAGTCGATGCCGCCTCGATGGTGCGCGACCTGGCCGACGAGATCGCCGAATGGAACACCGCAGGCGGCCTGCGCGGCAAGCTGGAATATGTCGCCGCCACCATGGCCTGCCA
>Ga0055531_10000837_pt1 | contig 25333 bp, 20 predicted proteins | sample AraplaCvi_mCL_r2_FD_55008 | JGI IMG/M metagenome (GOLD analysis project Ga0055531, IMG submission 55008) | Arabidopsis root microbial communities from North Carolina, USA - plate scrape MF_Cvi_mCL_r2 | ecosystem: Host-associated > Plants > Roots > Endosphere | place: USA: North Carolina...
AGAGCCGGAGCCGCGAGGTGGATCGGGTTCTTCGCCAGGTGCGGATAGGCCACGTGGCCCTGCACGCCGCGCACGGTCAGTTTGGCGCCGAGGGAGCCGCGACGACCGTTCTTCACCACGTCGCCCACCAGCGTGGTGCTCGACGGTTCGCCGACGATGCACCAGTCCAGGCGCTCGTTACGGGCTGCCAGACGCTCGACCACGGCCTTGGTGCCGTGATGCGCCGGGCCTTCTTCGTCGCTGGTGATCAGGAACGCGACCTTGCCCTTGTGATCCGGGTAGTCGGTGACAAAACGCTCGGCTGCCACAGTCATCGAAGCCAGGCTGCCTTTCATGTCCGCCGCACCACGGCCGCAGAGCATTCCGTGCTCGTCGATCACCGCGTTGAACGGGTCGATCTGCCAGGCAGTCACCGGGCCGGTCGGCACCACGTCGGTGTGACCGGCGAAGCACAGCACCGGGCCGTCGCCTTTACCGTGAGTCGCCCAGAAGTTATCCACATCTTCGATGCGCATCGGTTCCAGCTGGAAACCGGCATCGCCCAGGCGCTGCATCATCTGCTTCTGGCAATCGGCGTCGACCGGCGTCACGGACGGACGGCGGATCAGGTCGATGGCGAGTTGGAGGGTCGGCGAAAGGTCGGCGTGGGCCGTCATGGAAAACTCCGAAAGCTGGGGGGCAAGGCGCGCAAAATGGCGGTTATCTTAAAGCAAAACGGCGACCATTGGCCGCCGTTTAGTGGATCCGGAAGGATTTAGACCACCGGTGCCGGTTCAGGCGCAGCCGCAGGTTTTGGCAGCGACGACAGGAACGCCATGATCAGCGCCGCCACGTACGGCAGCGACTGCACCAGCAGCATGGCCACCCAGAAGCGCATGTCGTTGCTCGGAATGCCCTGCACCAGGAAGATCCCCAGCGCCGCGCCCCACAACAGCAGCATGATGAACAGCTCTTCCCGGGCCTCGGAAATCGCCACCCAGAAACCATGGTTGTCGGCGTTTTTCGGGGTGCGGAAGAACGGAATGCTGCTGGTGAAGAAGCCGTACAGCACCGCTTTGGCGATGGTGTGCGACAACGCCAGTCCGGCCAGGGCCGCGCAGAACGCATCCTTGAGGTTCACGCCCACGGCGCGACGGTAGAGGAAGATGATCTTGCCGACCTTGAACACGAACAGCGCCAGCGGCGGGATCGCGAAAATCAGCAGCGGCGGATCGACCCGTTGCGGCACGATGATCATCGCCGCCGACCACAACAGCGCGCCGACGGTGAAGAAGATGTTCATGCCGTCCGCGACCCACGGCAGCCAGCCCGCGAGGAAGTGGTAACGCTGGCCGCGAGTCAGCTCGGTGTCCTTGCCGCGCAACAGGCTGCGGGTGTGGCGCTTGATGATCTGGATCGCGCCGTAGGCCCAGCGGAAACGCTGTTTCTTGAAGTCGATGAAGGTGTCCGGCATCAGACCCTTGCCGTAACTGTCGTGGTAATACGCCGCCGACAGGCCTTTCTCGAATACCCGCAGACCGAGCTCGGCGTCTTCACAGATGCACCAGTCGGCCCAGCCCAGTTCTTCCAGAACCGAGCGACGGGTCATGGTCATGGTGCCGTGCTGGATGATCGCGTCACGGTCGTTGCGGGTGACCATGCCGATGTGGAAGAAGCCTTTGTATTCGGCGTAGCAAAGCTTCTTGAAGGTGCTTTCGTTCTGGTCGCGATAGTCCTGTGGCGACTGCACCACGGCGATTTTCGGATCGGCGAAGTGCGGCACCATATGCTTGAGCCAGTTCGGGTGCACGCAGTAGTCCGAATCGATCACCGCGATCACTTCGGCGTCCTTGGCGGTGTGCGGGATCAGGTAGTTCAGCGCACCGCCCTTGAAACCGGCCAGGGGCGAGACGTGGAAGAACTTGAAGCGCGGGCCGAGGGTTTCGCAGTAGTCGCGCACCGGTTCCCAGACCGCCGGGTCCTTGGTGTTGTTGTCGATGATCAGGACTTCGAAGTCCGGATAGTCGAGGTTGGCCAGGGCGTTGAGGGTCTGTTTGACCATCTCCGGCGGCTCGTTGTAGCAGGGCACATGGATCGAGACTTTCGGGCGGTAGTCCGAATCGCCGACCACCGGCAGGAATTCACGGCGACGCTTGTGAATCCACACCGCTTCGGCCAGTTCGTGGGCCTCGGTCAGCAATACGATGAACACCCCGAGCGCACCGAGCGCTAGCAGGAAGCCTACCGTCAGGCTGAACCACGTGCTGTATTGCTGGCTGTAGTCGTAACCGATCCACACCAACACCGAACCGCAGAGGAACGCGATAAAGGTCAGGAAGGTACGGCCGCGCTGACGCAGGGCCGAGCCGTCGATCATCAGCAGGGTCAGCGACAACAGCGCCAGCACCACCGAGCCGATGGCCAGCACGCGCCATTGCGGGATCGCCACCACCGGGCCTTCGAAGTTGAATTTCTGCTGGCGCGCGGCGTTGAACACGCCCCAGTAAGCGCCGACCGAACCTTCATCGCTGGCCTTCCACGGCTGGTCAAACGCTTCGATCACGAAGTAGTTGAAGCCCTGGCGATTGAGTTTGTTGACCAGTGTGCGCAAGTAAATCGCCTGATCCGCCGGCGACGCGTCGGCGCCACCGCGCATGCGGCCGTTGCTCGGCCAGCCCACTTCGGACAGTAGCAGCGGCTTTTTCGGGAACATCTTTTTCAGGTCGCGGGCGCGGTCGAAAACGAACTGCCCGGCCTTGTCCACCGGAATGAATTCCCAGTACGGCAGAACGTGCGCGGCGATCAGGTCGACGTGCTTGGCCAGTTCCGGGTGCTCTTCCCAGACGTGCCACTGTTCGGAGGTGGTCACCGGCACTTTCACGGCCGCACGCACGCGGTCGAGCAGCACGCTGAGTTCCTGGGCAGTGATTTCCTTGCGGAAGATCGCTTCGTTACCGACGACTACGCGAACCACGCTGCGCGAAGTGTTGGCCAGTTCGATGGCGCGGGTGATTTCCCGCTCGTTGCGTTCCTGGTCTGGGCTGATCCAGATCCCGAGGGTCACGCGAAGGCCGAATTCTTCCGCCAGTTTCGGGATGTCCTGCAGAGAGCCGTCGACCGAGTAGATGCGGATGTTGTCCGTCAACTTGCTCATGATCTCCAGGTCGCGGCGCATTTCATCGTCGGACGGATACTGATCCTTCTGTGGGAACTGTCCTTGCTGGAATGGTGAATAGGAAAAACCGGAGATCTGCTCCGGCCAGTTCGGCGCGGAGACGGGGCGGTTGATCAGCGCCCAGAAACCGGTGAACAGGGCGGCGATTGCCAGAACCACCACCAGGTTGAGTCCAAATTTACGCGATGACATAGCTGTGTCGGGTTCCAAAGGCTGTGGAACGGAGGGTCGGCTGGTTGACGCCAAGAGGGCGCGCATCCTACACCGGCAGTTCGCCGACTCCTACAAGAGACAGGGAAATGCCGGACGTTGGGCAATCCAACCCGACTTAAGTTCTTTCGTTTCAGCGTGTAAGACAAATCTTTGTTACGTGCAGCTTTAATTAAAGCAGGCGCGTTCGCCGTTCATAGCGCAAAGATGCTCTTGGCCGCCGACGGCCCTATAATGCGCGCCGGTTTTTAGGGTAATGGTCATGAGTACAGAAGATCCGCGGTTTGCAGGCATCGCCCGTTTGTATGGCATCGAGGGCCTCGAGCGTCTGCGCGCAGCCCATGTGGCGATTGTCGGCGTTGGCGGCGTCGGCTCCTGGGCGGCGGAAGCCATGGCCCGTTGCGGGGTGGGCGAGATTTCGCTGTTCGACCTCGACGACGTCTGCGTCAGCAACGCCAACCGTCAGTTGCATGCGCTGGACAGCACCGTCGGCAAGCCCAAGGTCGAGGTGATGGCCGAGCGTCTGCGCGGGATCAACCCGGACTGCAAGGTGCACGCCGTGGCGGACTTCGTCACCCGCGACACCATGGCCGAATACATCACGCCGAACATCGACTGCGTGATCGACTGCATCGATGCGGTCAACGCCAAAGCCGCGCTGATCGCCTGGTGCAAACGGCGCAAAATCCAGATCATCACCACCGGCGGCGCCGGCGGGCAGATCGATCCGACGCTGATTCAGGTCTGCGACCTCAACCGTACGTTCAATGATCCTTTGGCCTCGAAAGTGCGCTCTACGTTACGCCGCGACTACGGCTTCTCGCGTACCGTGACCCGCCATTACAGCGTGCCGTGCGTGTTCTCCACCGAACAGCTGCGCTATCCGAAACCGGACGGCAGCATTTGCCTGCAGAAGAGTTTTGTCGGCGACGGTGTGAAGCTGGACTGCGCCGGCGGGTTTGGCGCGGTGATGATGGTGACGGCGACGTTCGGCATGGTCGCGGCGACCAAGGCGGTGGACAAGATCGTGGCGGGCGTTCGGCGCCCGGCGGATCGGGTCAAGCCTCAGGCCTGACCAGTGACCGATCGTTCCCACGCTCTACGTCGCCGATCGTTCCCACGTCGAGGCGTCGAACCGTCTGCGTGGGAATGCCTCATTGGACGCTCTGCGTCCGCTTCGGCATGGGACGCAGAGCGTCCCGGGCTGCATTCCCACGCGGAGCGTGGGAACGATCAGTACGATCAGTCAGGGGCGAGTTCACGCATCCGCTGCAACACGGCATTCAGGCCATTGCTGCGCGACGGCGACAACTGCCGCGATAGTCCCAACTGATTGAACCAGTCCGGCAGGTCCAACTGTTGCAACTCGCCAGCGGTCAAACCGTTGACCCGCAACAGCAACAACGCCACCAACCCGCGAATCATCCGTGCATCGCTGCTCGCCGCGAATTGCCAGCGGTCGTCGCGCAATTCGCCAACCAGCCACACCTGACTTTCACAGCCGTGCACTCGATTGGCCTCGCACTTGTCCGCATCGCTCAACGGCGGCAGACGATCGCCAAACTGCATCAACAATCGCGCCCGCTGTTCCCAGCCGGCGGCGTTCTGAAACGTTTGCAGCGCCTCGGCGGCCTCGACCGGCAGGCTCATCGCAACAACTCCAGCGCCTGATCCAGCGCTTCAAAGAACCGCTCCAGATCCTCGGAATCGTTGTACAGCGCCAGCGACACACGAATCGCCCCGGCCAGTTCGAAACGCTTGAGCAGCGGCATCGCACAGTGATGCCCGGCACGTACGGCGATGCCCTGTTCGGTCAGCAAGTGCGCCAGATCGGCGTTATGCACACCCTCCACGACAAAACTCGCCAGCGCCAATTGCGGCTTGCCCAACAGACGAATGCCGTTGCGGGCGGCGAGGCCACGTAACAGGTAATCGTGCAGCGCCGCTTCGTGGGTGGACACCGCGTCCTGATCCAGACCCGCGAGGTAGTCGAGAGTCGCACCGAGGCCGATCACACTGGCAATCGGCGGCGTTCCCGCTTCGAATCCCAAGGGAGCGGGGCGGAAACGCGCGTCGTGGTAATTGGCTTCCAGCACCATCTCGCCGCCGAATTGCCACGGGCGCAGTTGTTCGAGCGCTGCGTTGCGCCCGAACAGCACGCCGAGGCCATCGGGGCCGTACAACTTGTGGCTGGAAAACACGTAAAAGTCGCAACCCAGCGCTTGCACGTCATGCCGGCCATGGACCACGCCCTGAGCGCCATCGACCACCGTCAGTGCGTTGTGCGCCTTGGCCATCGCCAGCAGCGCCGGCAACGGTTGCCAGGCACCGAGCACGTTGGATAACTGACTGACCGCCAGCAAGCGAGTGCGCGGGCCAATCAGGTGAACGGCAGCGGCGAGGTCGATCACACCGTCATCGTCCAGCGGCAGGATTATCAGCTTCAAGTCGCGACGTTGTGCCAGTTGCTGCCAAGGCAGCAGGTTGGCGTGATGCTCCAGGGCGCTGATGACAATTTCATCGCCCGGATGGAAAAGATGTTCCAGGCCATAGGCCAGGAGATTCAGCGCACTGGTGGCGCCGTGGGTGAAGATGATCTGCCCGCTGTCACCGGCATTCAGCCACTGGGCAACCTTCAGGCGACTGTCCTCGAACGCCTGCGTGGCGTGGGCACCGGGCAGATGTTGGGCACGATGCACGTTGGCCGCGCCATTGGCGTAGTAATGCGCCAGCGCGTCGAGCAGGGCCTGGGGTTTTTGCGTGGTGGCGGCGTTGTCCAGGTAAGTCTGGTCTTGCCGTTGCAGGGCGGCGATGGCCGGGAAATCGGCGCGCCAGGGGGAGGGAATCATCACGGTTTCAAGCCCTGGTGAAGATGGGCGGGTTAACGCCGAACCCTGTGGGAGCGGGCTTGCCCGCGATGGCGATCTTTCGAACGCCATGGCAAACAGGCCGGCTCCCTCAGGTGAGCTTCTGGCGCTTAGTTGTGAGCGTGCAGTGCTTCGTTCAGTTCGATCGCCGATTTGTGGGTCTTGCATTCCACAGCGCCGGTTTCCGAATTGCGACGGAACAGCAGGTCGGTCTGACCAGCCAGTTCACGGGCCTTGACCACTTTGACCAGTTTGTTGTGCTCGTCCAGCAGCGCCACCTTGGTGCCGGCGGTCACGTACAGGCCCGACTCGACGGTGTTGCGGTCGCCCAACGGGATACCGATACCGGCGTTGGCACCGATCAGGCAGCCTTCGCCGACCTTGATCACGATGTTGCCGCCGCCCGACAGGGTGCCCATGGTCGAGCAGCCGCCGCCCAGGTCCGAGCCCTTGCCGACGAATACGCCAGCGGAAACGCGGCCTTCGATCATGCCCGGGCCTTCGGTGCCGGCGTTGAAGTTGATGAAGCCTTCGTGCATCACGGTGGTGCCTTCGCCCACGTAGGCGCCCAGACGCAGACGCGCCGCGTCAGCGATACGCACGCCGGCCGGTACTACGTAATCGGTCATTTTCGGGAATTTGTCCACCGAGAACACTTCCAGCAGTTCGCCACGCAGACGGGCTTCGAGTTGCAGCTCGGCCAGTTCGCTCAGGTCGATTGCGCCCTGGCTGGTCCAGGCCACGTTCGGCAGCAGCGGGAAGATCCCGGCCAGGCTCACGCCGTGCGGCTTGACCAGACGATGGGACAGCAGGTGCAGCTTCAGGTAAGCCTCAGGGGTCGAGGTCAGTTGCGCGTCTTCGGCCAGCAGGGTGGCGACCAGCGGCTTGTGGCTTTCAGCCAGACGGGTCAGCAGCTTGCCTTGTACCGCGTCGATGCCTTTCACGGCTTCAGCCAGTTGGGCGGCTTGGGCGGTGGTGAAGGTGATCGCCTGGTTGCCTTCGGTGTAGCCGAGGATCGGTGCAACAGCGGCAACCAGTTCGGCCGAAGGGTTCAACAGCGGCTGGGCGTAGAACACTTCCAGCCAAGCACCTTGACGGTTCTGGGTGCCGACGCCGAAGGCAATACTGAACAGGGAGTTGGACATGTGAATACCTCTACAAAAAGTGACGGGCTGCTTACTTGAGGGCGGCCGCGTAGATATCTGGCTTGAAGCCAATCAGGGTTCGGTCACCGAGATCGAGCACCGGGCGCTTGATCATCGAGGGTTGAGCGAGCATCAGTTCGATGGCTTTCGACTGGTCGAGATCGGCTTTGCGTTCGTCGTCGAGTTTGCGAAAGGTCGTGCCTGCGCGGTTCAACACCGTTTGCCAGCCATGTTCGTCGCACCATTGGGTCAGGTGCTCACGGTCAATGCCGGCGGTCTTGTAATCGTGGAAGTCATAGCTGACAGCGTGTTCATCGAGCCAGGTGCGCGCCTTTTTCATGGTGTCGCAGGCTTTGATGCCGAAAAGGTGCAACGTTTTGCTTGAAACGGTCAAGGAATTGCCCCCTTTACAGGTGCTGGAAAAAAATGGTGTCGGATTATGCCATGACCAGACGGTTTCGCGGCGCCGAGGTTGCTTTTACGGAGGGGGCCTGCGACATAGGTGCAACGGTCAGCCACAGCCTAAGCGGCTAATATGGCAGTTCAACGCTGTCGATTGTCCGGGATTTCCGCTTTATGCAAACTGCTTATACCGTCCTGATCCTGCTGATGCTGGTCAGTGTCTCGCGCCTGGTGGGACGGGTGATTCCGCTGCCGCTACCACTGGTACAGATCGCCGCCGGCGCCTTGCTGGCCTGGCCGACCCTCGGCCTGCACGTGGCCCTCGATCCCGAACTGTTCCTGTTTCTGTTCCTGCCGCCGCTGCTGTTTTCCGATGGCTGGCGCATGCCCAAGCGCGAATTGTGGCGCCTGCGCGGGCCGGTGCTGACGCTGGCAGTCGGGTTGGTGCTGTTTACCGTGGTCGGCGCCGGTTACTTCATTCATTGGCTGCTGCCGACGATTCCTTTACCGGTGGCCTTTGCGCTGGCGGCGGTGCTGTCGCCGACGGATGCCGTGGCGGTTTCGGCCATCGCGCAAAACCGTTTGCCGACGCCGCTAATGCACATGCTGCAAGGCGAGGCGTTGATGAATGATGCCTCGGGCCTGGTGACATTCAAATTCGCCTTGGTTGCCGCGGTGACCGGTGCGTTTTCCCTGGCCAATGCCAGTCTGACCTTCGTGCTGGTGGCAGTCGGCGGGCTGGCGGTCGGTGTGGCACTGAGCTGGCTGGTCGGCCGGTTGCGCGCCTGGATGATCGCCCGGGGCTGGGACGATCCGGCGACCCACGTGGTGTTCATGTTGCTGCTGCCGTTTGCCGCTTACGTGCTGGCCGAACGGCTTGGCGCGTCGGGCATCCTTTCGGCAGTGGCGGCGGGGATGATGCAGAGCTGGCTCGATCTGCTGCCGCGCCAGACCAGCACGCGTTTGCTCAACCGCAGTGTCTGGTCGTTACTGGAATTCGCCTTCAATGGCCTGATCTTCCTGCTGCTGGGGCTGCAACTGCCGGACATCATCAAAGCGGTGGTCAGCCACGAGACCTCGTTGTGGCCGACCCTGTTCTATCGCTGTCTCGATGTGGTGGCGATCTTCCTGGCGCTTGTACTGTTGCGTTTCATCTGGGTACAGAGCATCTGGCGCCTGTCGGTGTTGCTGCGCCGCCTGCGGGGCAAGGGAGATCTGACGCAAGTGCCGACCGCCCGTTCCTGCTGGCTGCTGACCGTCGGTGGCGTACGCGGTGCGGTGACCCTGGCAGGCGTGATGTCGGTGCCGATGCTGATGGGCAGCGAGGCGTTCCCCGAGCGCGATCTGCTGATCTTCATCGCCGCCGGGGTGATCCTGTTGTCGCTGGTGGCGGCGTGCATTGCGCTGCCGTTGCTGTTGCGCGGCATCGAAAAGAGCCCGGACGACAAACGCCGTCAGGAAGTGCGCGACGCCTGGCGCAAGACGGCGGAAGCAGCGATTCATGCGCTGGAGACCGAAGAGGTCAACCCGCAGGATGCCGCGCAAGCCGCGCTGGCCGCGGAGCTCAAGGCCCGGATCATGTCCGAGTATCGTCATCAACTGGAGGTGTTCAACGATTCGGCCGAAGCCCAGGCGCTGGCGTTCCAGATGGATCTGCTGGAGCGCCGCCTGCGACTCAAGGCGCTGCGCGCGCAACGCCTCGAGTTGTACAGCCTCAGCCGTCAGCACCAGATCGGTGATGATGTGTTGCGTGAAGTGTTGGGCGAGCTCGACTTGAGTGAGGCCAACCTGGGACAGGTCAAATAGGCAAAGCGTTACCTGGGATAGAGCAATCTCATCAGGCGTTTGTCTTACTTGCTGATCGTGCGGTTGATCGGCACCTCCCAGTTGCCCACCGTCAAGGTGTTGGCCACGGGGTGGTGCATGATCGACCTGCGGTCGTAGGCGGTGTAGATCGCGTCCAGCGTGTCGAAGGAAGCGAACAGGTTTCTGTCGACCTGCTCCTCGGTCAGCGGGTTCATCTCGCGATTTTTGTAGAACTCGTACACCTTCGGTTTATCCCACGGAATTTTTGCCTGTGGGTGTTGGTGTTCATGCAGCGCGCCCAGCGCATGACCGAACTCGTGCATCACGATCACTTCAAAGTCCTGGTGATCCGGCTTTACGCCCAGGTTCATGGTCGGATAGTCCGGATGAATCAGCAGCGCATCGGTGCCGAGCATCGAACTGTTGTCGTTGTTTTTAGTAGCGATGCGGATGTCGCCCAACAGGTCATCGACGAATTCAAACGTGAGATTGATGTACGGCAACCACTGGCTGGCGGCATCGATGATCTTCTTCTTGTGATCGGTATCGGGCGCGTCCATGAAGGCGATTTTCAGTGTGCGGCCGTTAGCCCACAGTTTTGAGTAGTTGACGACGGAGCGCTTGCGGCGAGTGCCGGTCGCGGTGCCGGCATTGGCCGGGTTTTCGTTGATGGCGGCTATATACGCCGCCTGATCGTCGGGCCATTGGTTGAGTTGGCAATCGAGCAGTTCTGTCATTTTCACTTCTTCCATGAAGTCAAAGATCGGTTTTTAGTAAGGCGCAGCGAACGGCGCCGCTCAAGACTAACGTCTGGCGGGCAGGGGCGTGGGGTAGAAAAGAAGGGGAACTGTTACGTGATATTTGACCACCCGTGCCGGATTGCCCGGCACGGGCGTTCAGGCATTACTTGTGGCGCAGGACGAAATCGCGGATGCGCTCGGCAGCTTCGACGCATTCCGCCAGCGGCGCAACCAGCGCCATGCGCACGCGCCCGGCACCCGGATTGACGCCATCGACGTCACGGGACAGGTACGAACCCGGCACCACGGTCACGTGCTCTTCGGCAAACAGATTGCGGCAGAACGCGGCATCGTCGCCTTGCACATTCGGCCACAGGTAGAAGCTGCCATCCGGACGCTGCACATCCATCACCGGGCTGAGGATCGCCAGCACGGCATCGAACTTCTCGCGATACAGCGCTCGGTTGGCGCGCACGTGCACTTCGTCATTCCACGCGGCGACGCTGGCCAGTTGGGTCTGAACCGGCATCGCGCAGCCGTGGTAGGTGCGGTACAGCAGGAAGCCCTTGAGGATGTCGGCATCGCCGGCAACGAAACCGGAGCGCAGGCCCGGCAGGTTCGAACGCTTGGACAGGCTGTGGAACACCACGCAGCGTTTGAAATCCTTGCGACCCAGTTCGGCGCAGGCGCTGAGCAGGCCCGGCGGCGGAGTCTGTTCGTCGAAGTACAGTTCGCTGTAGCACTCGTCGGCGGCAATCACGAAGTCGTATTCGTCGGCCAGGGCGATCAGCTTTTTCAGCACGTCGACCGGGATCAGCGCGCCGGTCGGGTTGCCTGGCGAGCAGAGGAACAGGATCTGGCAGCGTTTCCAGATGTCCGGCGAAACCGCGTCGAAATCCGGGTTGAAGCCGTTCTCGTCCAGGCACGGCAGGTAATGCGGCTTGGCGCCGGCGAGGAACGCCGCGCCTTCGTAGATCTGATAGAACGGGTTCGGGCTGACGACCAAGGCGTCATCGCCACGGTTGACCACGGTCTGCGTGAAGGCGAACAGCGCTTCACGGGTGCCGTTGACCGGCAGCACGTTGCGCGCCGGGTCGATCCAGCCGCTCGGCACGTTGAAACGACGTTCGCACCAAGCCGCGATGGCTTCGCGCAGGGCCGGAATGCCGAGGGTGGTCGGGTACACCGACATCTGCTCCAGATTGTTCGCCAGCGCCTCGGCGACAAAGCTTGGCGAGCGATGCTTCGGTTCGCCAATGGACAGCGCGATCGGGCGCTTGTCCGGGTTTGGCGTGACGCTGCCGAGCAGGGCGCGGAGCTTTTCGAACGGGTAGGGCTGAAGCTGGGACAGAGCGTTGTTCATCGGTGCGGGATCTCGTGCAAAGCGGTTGAATCCGGGCGCGCAATCAAATGCTGATGCGCGACAGTTTGATATCGGGTTCCTGATTGACGCTCAGCTGTTCGACGATGGCATCCTGCAAACGGCTGCACAGCAGCGGGTCGGACAGCGGTTGATTGTGGGCGTCGGTGATGAAGAACACGTCTTCCACCCGCTCGCCCAGGGTGGCGATCTTGGCGTTCTGCAGCGACAGGTCGAATTCGAGGAAAATCCCGCCGACCCGTGCCAGCAGGCCCGGGCGATCGGGTGCCGTGAGTTCCAGCACCGTCACCGGGCGCTGGGCATCGTTGTGGATCGTCACCTGCGGGGCGAACGCGAAATGCTTGAGCTGGCGCGGCACCCGACGCTGGATGATCGTCGGGTAGTCGGCCGGGTTGCGCAGGGCTTCGGTCAGGCCGTCGCGAATCTGCTTGACCCGGACCGGATTGTCGCCGATCGAGTCGCCATCGGTGTCGAGCACGATGTAGGTGTCGAGGGTGAACTGGCTGCTGGACGTGATGACCCGGGCGTCGTGAATGTTCAGGTTGAGCTGGTCCATCGCCGCCACGGTCACGGCGAAGAAGTCGTGCTGGTCCGGCGCGTAGATGAAGATCTGCGTGCCGCCCTCGAACTCGCGCTGGGTGGTTTCCTTGATCAGCACCAGCGGACCGCCTTCGGCCGGTTGCTGAAGGATGGCGTCGGTGTGCCAGGCCACGTCGCCGGCGGTGTGGCGCAGGAAGTAGTCATCGCCGAGTTGCGCCCACAATTGCTCGACGTCATCCGGATCGGTGCCGCCGCGCACCAGAATGTCCAGTGCCGCACTCTGGGTCTGGCGGATCTGCTCTTCGCGATCCACCGGATTCTCCAGGCCACGGCGCAGGGCGCGCTTGGTCTCGGTGTAGAGCTGGCGCAGCAGGCTGGCGCGCCACGAGTTCCACAGGGTCGGGTTGGTCGCGTTGATGTCGGCCACGGTCAGCACGTACAGGTAGTCGAGACGGGTTTCGTCACCGACTGCCTGGGCGAAGTCATGGATCACCTGCGGGTCGGACAAATCCTTGCGTTGGGCAGTGGTCGACATCACCAGGTGGTTCTGCACCAGCCAGACGATCAGGCGGCTGTCCCACACCGGCAGTTGGTGCCGCTGGCAGAACGCCTCGGCATCGACCGCGCCGATCTCCGAGTGATCGCCATGCCGGCCCTTGCCGATGTCGTGATACAGGCCCGCCATGTAAATGAGTTCAGGCTTGGGCAGTTTCGCCATGAGCTTGGCGGCCAGCGGGAATTTCTCCGACACCTGGGTGTACTGCAACTTGCGCAGGTGTTTGATCAGGTTCAGCGTGTGCGCATCGACCGTATAGATGTGGAACAGGTCGTGCTGCATCTGCCCGACGATAAAGCCGAACTCCGGCAGATAGCGCCCGAGAATGCCGTAGCGGTTCATCCGCCGCAGGTTGCGGTGAATGCCGATCTTGCACTTGAACAGCTCGATGAACAGGCTGGTATTGCGGATGTCGTTGCGGAAGTTGTCGTCGATCAGGTGGCGGTTTTCCCGCAGCAGACGAATCGTGTCGGCGCGTACACCTTTGATTTCCGGCTGCTGGGCCATCAGCACGAAGATCTCGAGCATGGCAAACGGCGTGCGGCGGAATACGTTGTCGTTGCGAGCTTCGATGTAGCCGTCGTGCAGTTGGAAACGCGAGTTGATCGGCTGCGGCGGCGCTTCGTCTTCCGGGGCGAGGATGACTTCCTCGAAGTGCTGAATGATCAGGTCGCTGAGCTGGGCGATGCTCATCACCACCCGGAAGTACTGCTGCATGAAGTTTTCGACGGCCTGTTTGGCGTCGTCGCCTTCAAAACCCAGCAGCCCGGCGATGGTGCGCTGGTGATCGAACAGCAGGCGGTCCTCGGAGCGACCGGCGAGCATGTGCAGGGCGTAACGCACCTTCCAGAGGAATTCCTGGGAGGAGGCCAGCAAGGCGTTTTCGCTCTCGACCAGAAAGCCTTCGCCGGCCAGGGCCCGCAGGTTCAGGGTGCCGTACTGACGACGGGCCACCCACAGAATCGTCTGGATATCCCGTAGTCCGCCAGGCGAGCCTTTGACGTTGGGTTCCAGGTTGTATTCGGTGTCGTTGTACTTGTGGTGGCGAGCCTTCTGTTCGGCGCGCTTGGCCAGGAAGAAATCCTTGCTCGGCCACATGTGTGCGGTGCTGGTGACATCGAGCATGCGCTGGCGCAGGCGCTCGGGGCCGCAGATGGTGCGGCTTTCCATCAGGTTGGTGACCACCGTCAGGTCGGCGCGGGCCTCTTCGGCGCATTCGTCGACGGAGCGAACGCTCTGACCGACTTCCAGGCCGATGTCCCACAGCAGCGTCAGAAAACGCTCGATGGAATCGCGGAAAATTTCGTGGTCGGCGCTGTCCAGCAGGATCAGCAGGTCGATGTCGGAATAGGGGTGCAATTCGCCGCGACCGTAGCCGCCGACCGCGACCAGCGCGATGTCGGCGTCTTCGCTCCAGTCGAACTGGTCCCAGGCCTTTTGCAGGATGTTGTCGACGAACCAGGCCCGGTCTTCGATCAGCCGTCGGATATCGCGACCGGCCCGAAAGCGTGCATCGAGCACTTCGCGGGCCTGGCGGATCGCCTTCTTGAACGCCGCGATGGGACTCGCTTTCAGGGCCAGTTCAGCCTGGAACTGGCCACGGTCGAAGAGTTCGGGATCCACCTGCGGCATCGATTGGCTTTCCTTCTATAGGCTGGGAACGGTGTCTGGGTCAGGCCGAGATGCGCGGGATGGTGTCGTCGCTGCGCAGGGTGAAGATCTCGTACCCGGTGTCGGTGACAAGCAAAGTGTGTTCCCACTGTGCTGACAGCTTGCGATCCTTGGTGATCGCGGTCCAGCCGTCGCCCAGTACTTTGGTGTCGGCCTTGCCCTGGTTGATCATCGGCTCGATGGTGAAGGTCATGCCGGCCTTCAGTTCCATGCCGGTGCCGGCGCGGCCGTAATGCAGGATCTGCGGCTCTTCGTGGAACACCTTGCCGATGCCGTGACCGCAGAACTCACGCACCACCGAGAAGCCGTTCTTTTCAGCGTGCTTCTGAATGATTTCGCCGATGTCGCCGAGGCGGCAGCCGGGTTTGACGATCTCGATCGCCTTGTACATGCATTCCTGGGTGACCTGCGACAGGCGCTCGGCCCAGACCGGCACGGTGCCGACGTGGAACATGCGGCTGGTGTCGCCGTGATAGCCGTCCTTGATCACGGTGACGTCGATGTTCAGGGTGTCGCCGTTTTTCAGCGGCTTGTCGTTCGGGATGCCGTGGCAGACCACGTGGTTGATCGAGGTGCAGATCGACTTCGGGTAGCCCTTGTAGTTGAGCGGGGCAGGGATGGCCTGCTGCACGTTGACGATATAGTCGTGGCAGATCTGGTTCAGCTCATCGGTGGTCACGCCCGGCTTGACGTGTTCGGCAATCATTTCCAGCACATCGGCGGCCAGTTTGCCGGCGACACGCATGCCAGCGATGTCCTCGGGGGTTTTGAGGGTGACGGTCATACAGACTCTCTCTGCGCTCGGCGGCGCTTGCTGATACGAACAGGGGCGCGGCTGTTGGTTTGGCGGCCCCGAAAAACGCGATTCTAACAGACCAAAGGCGCAAATCCGCGCCTGCGTGCATCGCTTCTCTCTATACAATGCGGTGCATTGTCCCGATTCCAAGGGCCTGGCGCGCATGTCCCTGACGCGATTGCAGATTCCGGGTTCCGTTTGCGTCGTCCCTGTGGTATAAAATGCGCCGCTTTCCGGGGATAGCTCCGGGAGCATTAACCCACACACGTGTCGACACGATGGCCTGGGTGCCTTTGATCCTCGGATCAATGGTTGGTCATTGGGATACGTGGAGGCCCAACCCTACTTATCAAGGAACTATCATGTCCCAAGTCAACATGCGCGATATGCTGAAGGCCGGTGTGCACTTCGGTCACCAAACCCGTTACTGGAATCCGAAAATGGGNAANTACATTTTCGGCGCGCGNAACAAGATTCACATCATCAACCTTGAAAAAACCCTGCCAATGTTCAACGAAGCTCTGACTTTCGTAGAGCGTCTGGCCCAGGGCAAAAACAAGATTCTGTTCGTCGGCACCAAGCGTTCCGCTGGCAAGATCGTTGCTGAAGAAGCAGCACGTTGCGGTTCGCCGTACGTCGATCACCGCTGGTTGGGCGGCATGCTGACCAACTTCAAGACCATCCGTGCTTCCATCAAGCGTCTGCGTGACCTTGAAGTACAAGCCGAAGACGGTACTTTCGCCAAGCTGACCAAGAAAGAAGCGCTGATGCGCACTCGCGATCTTGAGAAGCTGGATCGCTCCCTGGGCGGCATCAAGGACATGGGCGGTCTGCCAGACGCACTGTTCGTGATCGACGTTGACCACGAGCGCATCGCGATCACCGAAGCCAACAAGCTGGGCATCCCGGTCATCGGCGTTGTCGATACCAACAGCAGCCCGGAAGGCGTTGACTACATCATCCCAGGCAACGATGACGCAATCCGCGCTATCCAGCTGTACATGGGTTCGATGGCTGACGCAGTCATTCGCGGTCGCAACAACGTTGCTGGCGGTACTGTAGAATTCGCAGCTGAAGAAACTCAGGCTGCAGCTGAGTAATTGACGCCCTGGCGTTGACTCAGTAAGCAAAAAGGGGGCTTGGCCCCCTTTTTGCCACCTCGAAAACCATTTGTCGGCAGCGCAGCTACAGCATCTGTAACGTGCAGCGGCTACAAGGTGTCTCGGGAAGAATTGAACGCCCGTTCGATCGGGTGGAATGGTTGAAAACCTATCCAAGAGGAATTTGAAAATGGCAGCAATTACTGCAGCGTTGGTCAAAGAACTGCGCGAGCGTACCGGCGAAGGCATGATGGATTGCAAGAAAGCCCTGGAAAAGGCTGGCGGCGACATCGAAAAAGCCATTGATGACATGCGTGCTTCGGGCGCGATCAAGGCTGCCAAGAAAGCTGGCAACGTTGCCGCTGAAGGCGCTATCGCAATCAAGGACGACGGCAAGGCTGCCGTTCTGATCGAAGTCAACTCGCAGACCGACTTCCTGGCTCTGCAGGACGACTTCAAAAACTTCGTTGCTGCCAGCGTTGACAAAGCATTCGCTGACAAGCTGACCGACGCAGCTCCGCTGATCGCTGCTCAAGAAGCCGCTCGCGAAGCACTGGTTGCCAAAGTAGGCGAGAACGTCAACATCCGTCGCCTGGTGCGCGTAGAAGGCGACGTAGTCGGCACCTACCTGCACGGCAACAAGATCGGTGTTGCTGTTGTCCTGAAAGGCGGCGACGTCGAGCTGGCCAAAGACATCGCAATGCACGTTGCTGCAAGCAACCCTGAGTTCCTGCTGCCTTCGCAAGTCTCCGACGAAGCGATCGAGCGTGAAAAAGCTGTGTTCCTGCAGCTGAACGAAGAAAAAATCAAAGGCAAGCCAGAAAACATTGTTGAGAACATGGTCAAAGGCCGTATCAGCAAGTTCCTGGCAGAAGCAAGCCTGGTTGAGCAGGCGTTCGTCAAGAACCCTGAAATCAAGGTTGGCGAGCTGGCCAAGAAAGGCGGCGCTGAAATCGTTTCCTTCACCTACTTCAAAGTAGGCGAAGGCATCGAGAAGCCGGTCGACAACTTCGCTGAAGAAGTTGCTGCCCAGCTGGCTGCCGCCAAGCAATAAGACGGTTTTTCAACTGTCGCCCGAAAGAGGCTGCCCGCTCACGCGCGCAGCCTCTTTTCAGATAGGGTTACCAATTTTTAATTGGTTTCCCCTTGGAACTGACTTACAAAGCCATGTTCCGATGGCGCTGAAGCAGCGCCAAGCTAGAGTGAACGCCAGCTGTAAACAGCTCGCAAAGAATTTTTAAAATACGCCGCAGGAGAGATTCGCAATGGCTCAGCAGGGCAGTGGTTATCAGGCTCGCTATAAACGCATTCTACTCAAGCTTAGCGGCGAGGCCCTGATGGGCTCGGAAGAGTTCGGGATCGATCCTAAGGTGCTGGATCGCATGGCGCTGGAAGTCGGCCAGCTGGTCGGTATCGGCGTCCAGGTTGGTCTGGTGATTGGCGGTGGCAACCTGTTCCGCGGTGAAGCGCTGAGCAAGGCCGGCATGGATCGGGTCACGGGCGACCACATGGGCATGCTGGCCACTGTGATGAACGCCCTGGCCATGCGCGATGCGCTGGAACGTGCCAATATCTCGGCGATCGTGATGTCGGCCATCTCCATGGTCGGTGTGACCGATCACTATGACCGTCGCAAGGCCATGCGCCACCTGAACTCCAAGGACGTGGTGATCTTCGCGGCCGGTACCGGCAATCCGTTCTTTACCACGGATTCGGCAGCCTGCCTGCGCGCCATTGAAATCGACGCCGATGTCGTGCTCAAGGCGACCAAGGTCGATGGCGTCTACACCGCTGACCCGTTCAAAGACCCGCATGCCGAGAAGTTCGATCATCTGACTTACGATGAAGTACTGGATCGCAAGCTGGGCGTAATGGATCTGACGGCCATCTGCCTGTGCCGCGATCACAAGATGCCGCTGCGCGTATTTAACATGAACAAGCCCGGCGCCCTGCTGAACATCGTGCATGGTGGCGCAGAAGGGACTTTGATCGAGGAAGGCCAACAATGATCAACGAAATCAAGAAAGACGCCCAAGCGCGTATGCAGAAATCCCTGGAGTCTCTGAACCACGCGTTCGGTCAGATTCGTACCGGCAAGGCTCACCCGAGCATCCTCGGCAGTGTCATGGTGCCTTACTACGGCACTGATACTCCGCTGAGCGGCGTTGCCAACGTCACCGTGAAAGACTCGCGCACCCTGCAGGTCGTGGCGTTCGAGCGCAACATGCTCGCTGCTGTCGACAAGGCAATCCAAAGCGCTGGTCTGAACCTCAACCCGACCAACCTGGGTGAGTTGCTGTTGATCCCTATGCCGGCCCTCACCGAGGAAACGCGTAAAGGCTTCACCAAGCAGGCGCGTAGCGCTGCTGAAGACGCGCGTGTTGCCGTGCGCAATATTCGTCGTGATGCCTTGGGCGAGCTCAAGAAACTGGTCAAGGACAAGGAAATCAGCGAAGACGAAGAGCGTCGTGCCATCGCTGATATCGATAAGCTGACCAAAGAATCCGAGGCCCAGATCACCAAGGCCACGGACGAGAAAGAAAAAGACCTGATGGCCGTATAAGGGTCGAGTTTTAAATGGACAAGACCAAGCAGACTGCGCCGTCCGCGGTGCCGCGCCATGTCGCGATCATCATGGATGGCAATAATCGCTGGGCGAAAAAACGCTTCATGCCGGGTGTCGCCGGGCATAAGGCGGGCGTAGACGCTGTGCGGGCGGTGATCGAGGTGTGTGCCGAGGCCAAGGTCGAGGTGCTCACCCTGTTCGCCTTTTCCAGTGAAAACTGGCAGCGCCCGGCCGATGAGGTCAGCGCCTTGATGGATCTGTTCTTCAAGGCGTTGCGTCGCGAGGCAAAGCGCCTGAATGACAACAACATCAGTCTGCGCATCATCGGTGACCGTACGCGGTTCCATCCGGAGCTTCAGGCCGCCATGCGTGAAGCGGAAGCGATGACCGCCGGTGCCAACCGTTTCATCCTGCAGATCGCCGCCAACTACGGTGGTCAGTGGGACATTGCGCAAGCGGCGCAGCGTCTGGCGCGTGAAGTTCAGGCCGGTCATCTGCGGCCGGAAGACATCACGCCGGATCTGCTGCAGACCTGTCTGGTTACCGGTGATCTGCCGTTGCCCGACTTGTGCATCCGCACCGGCGGCGAGCACCGCATCAGCAATTTCCTCTTGTGGCAGCTGGCTTACGCCGAGCTGTACTTCTCCGACCTGTTCTGGCCGGACTTCAAACACGAAGCCATGCGCAATGCGCTGGCCGATTTCGCTTTGCGCCAGCGCCGCTTCGGTAAAACGAGCGAGCAGGTCGAAGCTGGAGCCCGGGTTTAATGCTTAAACAACGCATCATCACTGCACTGATTCTGCTGCCGATCGCCCTGGGCGGTTTTTTCCTGCTCGAGGGTTCCGGTTTTGCTCTGTTCATCGGGCTGGTCGTAAGTCTGGGCGCCTGGGAATGGGCGCGTCTGGCCGGCTTCACCGCACAGGCATTTCGTGTCGGCTACGCGGCGGTGGTCGCGCTGATGCTGTTCGTCATGTACATCCTGCCGGGGCTGGCGCCTTGGGTGTTGGGTGCTTCGGTGATCTGGTGGGCATTGGCGACCTGGCTGGTGCTGACTTACCCGCGCTCCAGCGAGCATTGGTCCAGCGCCGCCGCCAAGCTGGTGATCGGTCTGCTGATTCTGTTGCCTGCCTGGCAAGGGTTGGTGCAGATCAAGCAGTATCCGCTGGGCAACTGGCTGATCATGGCGGTGATGGTGCTGGTCTGGGGCGCTGATATCGGTGCCTATTTCTCCGGTCGCGCGTTCGGCAAGCGCAAGCTGGCGCCGCAAGTCAGTCCCGGCAAAAGCTGGGAGGGCGTGTATGGCGGTCTGGCGCTGAGCCTGGTCATCACCACCCTGGTCGCGCTGTTCCGTGACTGGACGGTGGCACAACTGTTCAAGGGCTTGATCGGCGCTGCGGTGATCGTCTTCATCTCGGTGGTGGGTGACCTGACCGAAAGCATGTTCAAGCGTCAGTCCGGCATCAAGGACAGCAGTAATCTGCTGCCCGGTCATGGTGGTGTACTGGATCGCATCGACAGCCTGACGGCGGCGATCCCGGTCTTCGCGGTGCTGTTGTGGATGGCGGCGTCGTGAGTCGCCCACAGCAGATTACCGTCCTGGGGGCGACCGGTTCGATCGGTCTGAGCACCCTGGATGTCATCGCCCGGCATCCGGAGCGTTATCAGGCTTTCGCCCTGAGCGGTTTTACCCGTCTGAGCGAACTGTTTGCCCTGTGTGTTCGCCATCTCCCGAAATATGCGGTAGTGCCGGAAGCCGGCGCTGCCCGCAGCCTGCAGGACGATTTGCGTGCTGCGGGCCTGTCGACGCAGGTGCTGGTCGGCGAAGAAGGCTTGTGTCAGGTCGCTGCTGCACCGGAGGTGGATGCTGTCATGGCCGCCATCGTCGGCGCCGCCGGCTTGCGCCCGACTTTGGCGGCAGTTGAGGCGGGCAAGAAGATTCTTCTGGCCAACAAGGAAGCGCTGGTCATGTCCGGCGCCTTGTTCATGCAGGCCGTGCGCAAGAGCGGTTCGGTCCTGTTGCCGATCGATAGCGAGCACAACGCGATTTTCCAGTGCATGCCACAGGACTTTGCTCGCGGGTTGAGCAACGTTGGGGTCCGCCGGATTTTGCTCACGGCCTCTGGTGGCCCTTTCCGGCAGACGCCGATGGCCGAGCTGGCACATGTTTCACCCGATCAGGCGTGTGCGCACCCGAACTGGTCGATGGGTCGCAAGATCTCGGTCGATTCGGCCAGCATGATGAACAAAGGGCTCGAATTGATCGAGGCCTGCTGGTTGTTCGATGCCAAGCCATCGCAAGTCGAGGTGGTGATTCATCCGCAGAGCGTGATTCATTCGCTGGTCGATTACGTGGACGGTTCGGTGCTGGCGCAGTTGGGCAATCCCGACATGCGCACGCCGATTGCCAACGCCCTGGCCTGGCCTGAGCGCATTGACTCGGGCGTGGCGCCGCTGGATCTGTTCGCTGTAGCACGCCTGGATTTCGAAGCACCCGACGAAGAGCGCTTCCCGTGCCTGCGTCTGGCGCGCCAGGCTGCCGAGGCGGGAAACAGCGCCCCGGCCATGCTCAATGCGGCGAATGAAGTGGCGGTCGCCGCGTTTCTCGACGGACGGGTTCGCTACCTGGAAATCGCGAGTATCATCGAGGAAGTCTTGAACCTCGAACCTGTGGTGGCCCTGGACAATCTCGATGCGGTGTTCACCGCTGACGCGACTGCCCGGACATTGGCCGGGCAGTGGTTAAGTCGTCACGGCCGATAGGTCTTGCAACACATGGCTTCACGCGGCACTGGACAGGATTGCGGAGAAAGTAGATGAGCGCGCTCTATATGATTGCCGGCACCCTGATCGCTTTGGGTGTGCTGGTCACCTTTCACGAATTCGGCCATTTCTGGGTCGCGCGTCGCTGTGGCGTGAAGGTTCTGCGTTTCTCCGTGGGCTTCGGCATGCCGCTGCTGCGCTGGCACGATAAGCAGGGCACGGAGTTCGTGGTCGCGGCCATTCCGCTGGGTGGCTACGTCAAGATGCTCGACGAGCGCGAGGGCGAAGTACCGGCCGATCAGCTTCATCAATCATTCAATCGCAAGTCCGTTCGTCAACGCATCGCGATCGTCGCCGCCGGTCCTGTGGCCAACTTTCTGCTTGCGCTGGTGTTCTTCTGGGTGCTGGCCATGCTCGGCAGCGAGCAGATTCGCCCGGTCATCGGTTCGGTGGAGTCCGGCAGCATCGCTGCAACGGCCGGACTGAGCGCCGGTCAGGAAATCGTCGCGATCGACGGCGAACCGACCTCGGGCTGGGCGGCAGTCAACCTGCAACTGGTGCGACGTCTCGGGGAAAGCGGTTCCTTGCAGGTGCTGGTGCGCGAGCAGGGCTCTACGGCTGATACGCCTCGTGAACTGGCACTCGATAAATGGCTCAAGGGGGCTGACGAGCCGGATCCGATTCGCTCTCTCGGCATTCGACCTTGGCGTCCGGCATTGCCGCCAGTGCTGGCCGAACTCGACCCGAAAGGTCCGGCCCAGGCAGCCGGGCTGAAAACCGGCGATCGTCTGCTGACGCTCGATGGCAAGGCGCTGGATGACTGGCAGCAGGTGGTCGACACCGTTCGTACGCGTCCTGATACCAAAATCGTGCTGCGCGTCGAGCGCGACGGTGTTCCAATCGACGTCCCTGTCACACTGGCCGCGCGGGGCGAGAAGAAGTCACCAAGCGGTTACCTGGGGGCGGGCGTGAAGGCTGTCGACTGGCCGCCGGAGATGATCCGCGAGGTCAGCTACGGGCCTTTGGCAGCAATTGGCGAGGGTGCCCGTCGTACCTGGACCATGAGCGTCCTGACGCTGGATTCACTGAAGAAAATGCTCTTCGGCGAGCTCTCGGTAAAAAACTTGAGTGGACCGATAACCATTGCTAAAGTGGCGGGCGCTTCTGCCCAGTCGGGCGTCGCTGATTTCCTGAATTTCCTTGCTTATCTGAGTATTAGCCTGGGGGTTCTGAATTTGCTGCCCATTCCTGTACTGGATGGGGGGCATTTGTTGTTTTATCTGATCGAGTGGGCGCGTGGTCGTCCCTTGTCGGATCGGGTGCAAGGTTGGGGGATACAGATCGGTATCAGTTTGGTGGTCGGGGTGATGTTGCTTGCTCTGGTCAACGATCTGGGTCGACTGTAACGCTTCGCTGAATTGCGAATCTGCCGCATTTTGCGGCAGTTTGTTTATTGCCAGTTGGAATAAGAAAGGACTTCATGAAACGTCTGCTGCTAACTGCGGTTCTCACCGTATTGATGATCGCCGAAGTTCACGCCGAGTCCTTCACTATCTCTGATATTCGCGTCAATGGCCTCCAGCGGGTCTCCGCGGGTAGCGTCTTTGGTGCCTTGCCGTTGAACGTCGGCGAGCAGGCGGATGATCGTCGCCTGGTGGAATCCACTCGTGCGTTGTTCAAAACCGGTTTCTTTCAAGATATCCAGCTGGGCCGCGAAGGCAACGTTCTGGTGATCACCGTCGTCGAACGTCCCTCGGTCGCCAGCATCGAGATTGAAGGCAACAAGGCGATCTCCACCGAAGACCTGATGAAAGGCCTCAAGCAATCCGGTCTGGCCGAAGGCGAGATCTTCCAGCGCGCGACCCTCGAAGGCGTGCGTAACGAGCTGCAACGTCAATACGTTGCACAAGGTCGTTACTCGGCTACCGTCGATACCGAAGTGGTCTCGCAGCCGCGCAACCGTGTCGGCCTGAAAGTGAAGATCAATGAAGGCACCGTTGCTGCCATTCAGCACATCAACGTGGTGGGCAACACGGTTTTCCCCGAAGAAGACCTGACCGACCTGTTCGAACTGAAAACCACCAACTGGCTGTCGTTCTTCAAGAACGACGACAAGTACGCCCGTGAAAAACTGTCCGGTGACCTGGAGCGTCTGCGTTCCTACTACCTGGACCGTGGCTATATCAACATGGATATCGCTTCGACCCAGGTGTCCATCACCCCGGACAAGAAGCACGTCTACATCACCGTCAACGTCAACGAAGGCGAGAAGTACACCGTTCGTGACGTCAAACTCAGCGGTGACCTGAAGGTTCCTGAAGACCAGGTCAAGTCGCTGTTGCTGGTGCAGAAAGGCCAGGTGTTCTCGCGCAAGCTGATGACCACCACCTCCGAACTGATCACCCGTCGTCTGGGTAACGAGGGTTACACCTTCGCCAACGTCAACGGCGTACCGCAACCGCACGACGAAGATCACACCGTCGATATCCTGTTTGCTGTCGATCCAGGCAAGCGTGCCTACGTCAATCGCATCAATTTCCGTGGCAACACCAAGTCCGAGGACGAAGTGCTGCGTCGTGAAATGCGTCAAATGGAAGGTGGCTGGGCTTCGACCTACCTGATCGACCAGTCCAAGACCCGTCTGGAGCGTCTGGGCTTCTTTAAAGAAGTCAACGTCGAAACCCCGGCCGTGCCAGGTGTCGACGACCAGGTTGACGTGAACTACAGCGTTGAAGAGCAGGCTTCCGGTTCGATCACCGCCAGCGTCGGTTTCGCCCAGAGCGCCGGTCTGATCCTCGGTGGTTCGATCACCCAGAACAACTTCCTCGGTACCGGTAACCGCGTCAGCGTCGGCCTGACCCGCAGCGAATACCAGAGCCGCTACAACTTCGGCTACGTTGACCCCTACTGGACCGCCGATGGCGTGAGCCTGGGTTACAACGCGTTCTACCGTACCACCGACTACAAAGATCTCGACGTCGATGTGGCGAGCTATGCGGTAGACAGCCTGGGCGCCGGCGTGAACGTGGGCTACCCGATCAGCGAGACTTCGCGTCTGACCTTTGGTCTGTCCGTTCAACAGGACGAGATCAAGACCGGTACCTACACCGTTGACGAGATTTTCGACTTCGTTAACAGGGAAGGCGACAAGTACCTGAACTTCAAGGCCTCGGCCGGCTGGTCCGAGTCCACCTTGAACAAGGGTGTACTGCCGACCCGTGGTCGCTCCCAGAGCCTGACGCTGGAAACTACCGTTCCAGGCAGCGATCTGTCGTTCTTCAAGCTCGATTACCGTGGTCAGCTGTTCCAGCCGATCACCGATAACTACACTCTGCGCCTGCACACTGAACTGGGCTATGGCGACGGTTACGGTTCGACCGACGGCTTGCCGTTTTATGAAAACTACTATGCTGGTGGTTTCAACTCGGTGCGTGGCTTCAAGGACAGCACCCTTGGCCCGCGAAGCACGCCAAGTACGGGGAGTAACCCGGGCACGGCGAGAGACCCGGACCAGGATCCGCTGCCGTTCGGTGGTAACGTCCTGATCCAGGGCGGTGTCGAGGTTCTGTTCCCGCTCCCGTTCGTCAAGGATCAGCGTTCGCTGCGTACTTCGGTATTCTGGGATGTCGGTAACGTGTT
>Ga0055531_10000855_pt1 | contig 25067 bp, 23 predicted proteins | sample AraplaCvi_mCL_r2_FD_55008 | JGI IMG/M metagenome (GOLD analysis project Ga0055531, IMG submission 55008) | Arabidopsis root microbial communities from North Carolina, USA - plate scrape MF_Cvi_mCL_r2 | ecosystem: Host-associated > Plants > Roots > Endosphere | place: USA: North Carolina...
GGTGCCGGGCAGGTGGGCGCGCAGAATATCGAAGGCTTCGGCCAGCTGATGCGGGCGTGCCTTGCTGACCGGATTGTAGAAGGCCATCACGAAACCGGCGGTGGCTGCGGCGATCAGGCGCTTCTCGATCACGTCCCAGGGTTTCAGATTGTTCGAAAGCGAGATGGCGCAGAAATCATGGCCGAGCGGTGCGCCGGCCCTGGCCGCCACGGCCAGCATTGCGGTGATGCCCGGCACGACGGAAATATCGATTTCGCGCCAAGCGGCCGGGCCTTCGTCGATCGCCTCGCAGACCGCGGCTGCCATGGCGAATACGCCGGGATCGCCACCCGAGACGACACAGACCCTGCCACCGCCTGCCGCCATTTCGAGCGCGGCGCGCGCGCGCGCCAGCTCTTCCCGGTTGTCGGATGCGTGGCGGCGTTGGTCGGGCCGGAGGTTCAGTCTGTCGATATAGGGGAAATAGCCGAAAAAGTCCTCCGCGGCGGCCACTGCGGCGAGAGCTTCCGGCGTCATCTGGTCCGGATTGCCGGGGCCGAGGCCGACGACGGTCAGCGAGCCACCCGTCATGGCCGGGCCTTCCAGCCGGGCACGAGGACGATCGAGAAATAGGGAGCGGGGCTCTCGTCGCGCTCTTCCACCGCTGCGCCATGCCGTTCGCCATCGTGCCGCGCTCCACGTAGAGCGCTCCGGAAAGCTTGCCGACCGAGGCGAGCGCCCGGCGGATCTTCGGCAGGTTGCGGCCGACCTTCATGATCACCGCGCCATCGGTGTTTGCCAGCCGTTCCGCAAGCTTTTCTTCGGCCAGGGTGCCGGGCAGCACGCTCAAGATATCGTCGCCCTGAACCAGCGGCATTCCGGTCATCGACCAGCAGCCGGACATGGCGGTGACGCCCGCGACGACTTCCGCGTGATAACGATCGGCCAGCCGCACATGCAGGTGCATGTAGGATCCGTAGAACAGCGGATCGCCTTCGCTCAGAACAGCGACATTCTTGCCGGCATCGAGAAGGGTGGCGATGTCGTTTGCGGAGCGATCGAAGAAATCGGAGATCGGGCCGCGATAATCGGCCTCGTCCTTGTGGGTCTCGACCGTGACCGGATAGACCAGCGGCAGTTCGAGCGTGCCCGGACGGATATGCGCCTCGACGATGGCGCGGCCGTTNCCNCTNGANCCCTTCTTGCAGAAGAAGGCGACCACATCCGCTTCGCNGATGGCGCGCACTGCCTTCAGCGTCAGCAATTCGGGATCGCCAGGGCCGGTGCCGACGCCGGTGAGCTTGCCCTTGAGGAGTGCGGCGTTCACAGTCCGGCCCTCGCCAGCGCGTTGACGCAGGCCGCCGTCATCGCCGAGCCGCCCATGCGGCCGCGCACGATCGCATAGGGAATGCCGAGCGTCGCTTCCATCAGCGCTTCCTTGGATTCCGCCGCGCCGACGAAACCGACCGGCATGCCGATGATCGCGGCAGGCCGTGGCGCGCCGGCGTCGAGCATTTCGAGCAGGCGGAACAGCGCGGTCGGCGCATTGCCGATCGCGACGACAGAGCCTTCCAGGTCGTCCCAGAGGTCGAGGGCTGCCGCCGAGCGGGTGTTGCCGAGCGTTTTTGCAAGTTCGATGGTGCGGCTGTCGCGCAGCGTGCAGATCACGGGGTTATGAGCCGGCAGGCGGGCGCGGGTTATGCCATGGGCCACCATTTCGGCGTCGCAATAGATCGGTTTGCCGGCATGCAGCGCGCCGCGCGCATGGGCCACGAAATCCCTGGAGAAGCGGAAATGCTGAGCCGCCTCGACCAGCCCGCAGGCATGGATCATGCGTACCGCGATCTCGGCCTGTTCCGAGGAGAAGGGCGAAAGGTCCGCTTCCTCACGGATGATGGCGAAGGACTTTTCGTAGATCGCGTCGCCTTCGCGGATGTAATCGTAACTGTTCATGGTCGTCCTGACATAACGGCCGCAGCAAGCCGGCGCGGTCCCAACCGGGCAAGGCAGGCGGCGGAATTTTCGCCTGCCTGCCGCTCGTTGCGGACGAGATCGGCGAGGCGGCGAAGGGAGTTGTTGGTATCGGCAAACGCGACCGAGGCAAAGGGCTCGGCGGATGCTTTTCCCTGCGTGACCAGCGAAAGGCCGNCGTTCGTCCCGCAAAGAGCGAGCGCCGAGGGTTCGGGATGGGCGCAGCCCTTGGGGCATCCGGTCACGTGCAGCCTGAACGAGCCGTCCAGCAGGTCGCCGCAATCCTCTGCCGCCTTCGCGGCAAGGTCGTGGGTGGCGATGGCTGCGGAATTGCAGGCGGGGCTTCCAGGGCAGGCGGCGATGGCCGAACGCGGATCGCTCGGTGAGGTGACGAAGCCATTNTTNCCGGCAAAGGCGATGAGCGCTTCACAGGCGGTCTGCGTGGCGAAAAACAGCAGCGAGTGGTCGAAGGCCGGTTTCAGGGATCGTATTCCCAGCCGTTCGGCTTCGTCGCAAAGAGCGATCAGATCCTCGGCGCTCGCCTGCCCGAAGGCCGGGCCGACGCCTGCTGCGAAAAGATTTTCGGAAACGTGGAAGTTTCCGAAAGGCGAGGCGGCGGGACGGGCGGCGCCATTCTTCGGCAGCCCGGCCGCGAGGTCACGGCCGCGCGCCGTGGTTCCCATCGCTGAAAGCTTGCGCAGCAGTTCCAGCGTCGCCGCGATCGCATCTGTTTCACGTAAAACATTGAAAATGCGGCCTGTTGTTTCCGTGCCGCCCAGAAGCAGTACCCAGCCTATGCCTTGCCCGGTGGAAACGGCGACGAGCCGGATATCGGCGAGAAGATCGGAAAGCCCGAGCTGGCCACCACCGTCCACCACCACCGACATTTTTGGGGCCAGGCCTGCGATCTCACGCGCGCCTTGGCGGATCGCTTCGGCTATCGGGTTCGGGTCGGCGATCTCGGTTTCGTCGATCCCGGCCAAAGGTGGGGTTTCGACCGCGAGGCCATCGCGCAACGGCAGGTTCAGGGCCCTGACATCGGCATCGAGAATCGGGGCCGAGGCCTCGCTCAATCCCCGGACCTGCAGGTTGCCGCGGGCGGAAATATCGAGAATGCCGTTTCCATGGCGTCGTGCCAGCCGGCAGAGTTCAGCCAGCTGTGCCGGCGTGATCGCCTCGGTCAGGGCGACGCGGGCGAGAAGCCCGTCGCCAGTCATCATCGGAGCCGACAGAGCGGGGCAGGCACCGCGGCGCATATCCAGCGTATTCCGATCGAGGGAGAGCGATGTCATGCGACCTTCTCCCGGGTGAGCATTTCGAGTTCGGCATCCACCGCGTTGCGGCGCGGGTGCCAGAGGCCGCGGCGAAGCGCGGAGCGGAACCGTTCGCCCATGAAGCGTGCGCCTTCCGGGTTCTGGCTCAGCAGGAAGTCGCGGACGGAATCGTCGCCGAGATATGCATCGTAAGTCGCCTCGATCAGCGATTGCGGGATGGCATGGGTGGTCTCGGCAAAGCCGATCAGCCGGTCGACGGTCTCCACCAGTTCGGCGGCGCCACGCGGGCCGTGGCGCATCTGGCCGGCGATGAAGCGCGGGTTGATGGCGCGGGCGCGCACCACCCGGGTCACGGCCTCGGAAATCGAGCGGGCGCGGGGGTTTGCGGGTCGGTCGTGTCGAGGGCGATCACATCCGCCTTGCCGCCGAGCGCTGCTACGGCCGCCGAAAATCCGCCGATGAAGGCGACATCGGCCGAACCGTCCAACAGGTCGCGGCCAGGATCGTCGCCGGTATGGACGAGAAGATCGGCCATCTCGATGCGGTTTGCGAACTGGCCGGGCACAGGGCTGGCGTCGCCCTCCGCCCCGCCGAAGGCATGGCTGGTGGCGTCGAGATAGAGGCGGCCGAGCTCCTCGCGTTCGCCCCAGCTACCCTCCGCAAGCTTTTCCTCGATGCCGGAGCCGTAGGTGCCGGGCGCCGAGCCGAAGATGCGGGGCGGCAGGTGTCCGAGCCTGGCTGTCTCTTCCGCAAGAGGATTGTCGCCCGGCGCTTCCTCGCGGGTGGCGATGGCACGCATGGCGGCGTCGAGCAGGGCGATCAGGGCGGGAAACATGTCGCGGAACAGGCCGGAAATTCTCAAGCTTACGTCGACGCGAGGGCGGCCGAGCGCTGCCGGCGGCAGCACCTCGATGCCGGTGACACGGCCGGTCGCCATGTCCTGCACCGGTTTGGCGCCCATCAGCGCCAGCACCTGGGCGACTTCCTCGCCGCCGCTGCGCAGGGATGCACTGCCCCAGAGATCGAACACCAGGCTTTTCGGCCAGTCGCCGTGATCCTGGAGATACCGCCGCAGGATTTCGTCGGCCGCCCGTTTGCCGAGTTCGAAGGCGGTGGGCGTCGGCAGGGTTCGAGGATCGCTGGCGAAGAGGTTGCGGCCGGTCGGCATCACGTCGCGGCGGCCGCGGGCGGGGGCGCCGGAGGGACCGGGACGGATGTGCTTGCCGTCCAATGCGTCGAGCAGGGCCTGGCGTTCCCCCTCGGCGCTTTGGAGCCGCAGCGGATCGTCATCGCCGGGCGCGGCCTGCCCGAAAACGTGCTGGCCGTCCTTGATCGAAAAGTCCTTGAGGTCGCAGAGAAAGGCGTCGATGCGGGTGAGCGCCGTATCCGGATCGTCGTTGTTCGAAACGCCGGCTTCGCCGGCCAGGCCTGTATCGCGCGCGGTCTCGACGATCAGCTTTGCCAGGCGGTCGCGGCGGCGGCGATCGAGCCCATCGGCCTGGGCATATTCATCGACCAGCAGTTCGAGCCTCTTCTGTTCGTCGGAAAGGCCGGCGCCGGCCAGAACCGGCGGCAGATGGCCGATGGTCACGGCAGCGATCCGCCGCTTGGCGACCGCCGCCTCGCCCGGGTTGGAAACGATGAATGGATATATGACCGGCAGGCCGCCGGTGACGATCTCGGGGAAGCATTCCTGCGACAGCGCCACGGTCTTGCCGGGCAGCCATTCGAGCGTGCCGTGCGCNCCCACGTGGACGATCGCATGGGCATCCAGCGTCTCGCGCATCCATTGGCCGAAGGCGATCAGGGCGTGGCGCGGNGGNAGGTCCGGGCTGTGGTAATCGNCNCGGCGATCGGCATCGCGGCCGCGATCGGGGGCGAGTGCGACGGTGATGTTGCCGAAGTTCGCGGCGCGAAAACGGAAAGCGCCATCCTCCAGGTCCTGATCCGCGTCAGGCGCCCCCCACGCCGCCTCCGCTGCCGCCGTGGAGTGGTAGGCGGCGGATGCATGGCTGGCGGACCTGGCGCTCAGGCGATCCAGAAGGGCCCGCGCGTCCTCGGGAATATCCGAAACACCATAGCCGGCTACCGACAATGCATGCAGCATCGCCAGCACGCTTTCCGGCACGTCCAGGCCGACGGCGTAACCGGTGCGCCCCGGCGCACTCGGGTAATCCGGCATCAGGATGACGACCCTGCGTTCAGCGCGGGGCGTCGCCTTCAGGCGCAGGAAAGCGCCGATGCGGTCGGCGACCTGTCTTACCCGATCCGGTTCCGGCTGGTTGACGAGGTTTGCGGAATTTTCGCCCGCCTTGAAGGAAATCGCGCCGGCCAAGATGCGCCCGTCGAGTTCCGGCAGGACGACATGCATGGCGAGGTCGGCGGGGTTGAGGCCGCGCCGGTTTTCCGCCCAGCCTTCGCGCCGCGTGGTGGCGACGACGATCTGGAAAACGGGCACGCCGGTGCGGTCGAAAATCGTGTCGCCGTTCCCGTCCGTGCCGCTCGCAAAGGCGGTGGTCGAAAGGATCGCCGCGGGATCGAGATCCAGGATTGCCTGTTCGACGAATGCCAGGGCTTCCGCATCCTTGAGCCCGCTCACGAAGATCGGCATGGGTGCGAAGCCGCGTTGTGCCAATAGTTCGAATAGCGCGTCGATCGGTGCGGCATCATTGGCGAGCAGCATCGAGCGGTAGAAGAGGATCGGCAGGCGTGGCGCATCCGGCGCAAAGCCCGAAAGGAGATCGGCGGCTGCGACGATGCCGTCTGCCGGCCTGTAGAAACCGGCTTTCGGCATCGGCATTGCCGCGGGAAGGATATCGACCTTGTCGGCGGTTGCCTTTCCCGCCGCGAGGGCGGCGAGCCGTCTGGCGAGAAGCCGCATATTGTCCGGGCCGCCCTCGCGAAAGCAGGCGAGGATCGCGGAAAGCTGATCTGGCGAAACCGTCGATGCTTCGGCCAGCCGCTCGTCGCGGATGCTGCATTCGCCGGGCANCAAGGCAAGTGCGATCTTTCTGGCACGTGCGAGCCGCGAAAGCTCCTCGACGCCATAGGACCATCGATCGTAGCCGCCAAGGATGCGCACGAGGATGACCTTGGCCCGGGCGGCCGTNTTCTCGATCCACAGGTCCACGGACATCGGGTGGCGGAGATCGGAGAGGTTGGTCAGGCGCAGCGTTGCGGCGAGGCCGGCCTCATCGCTTGCCGGATGCGCGCTGTCCCAAGCGGCCGAAACACCGTTCAAATCGCTGCCGGAAAAGGACAGCACCACCACATCGGCCGGCGACTGGTTGAGGTCGACCGGTTCGATCAGGTCGTCGAGCGACGACGATGTGGTGGCGAGTATATGCATCCTTTTCTCAGACTGCTTTCCTACGGCCGATCAGGCGGCCAGCATCCTTTCGATCGCGGCGCGGTCGATGCCTTTTTCGCCGATGACGACGAGGCGGCTCGCCCGCGTTTCGCCCGGCGCCCAGGCGCGGTCGAAATAGTGGTTCACCCGCGATCCTACCGCCTGGACCTGCAGGCGCATCGGCTTGTTCGCGACTTCCACGAAGCCTTTTATGCGCAACACATTCTCTGCTTCCGCCGTGGCGGAGATGCGGGCTGCGAGGCTCTCGGCATCGGCTACCGCGGCCAGATCGACGACGAAGCTGTCGAAATCGTCGTGATCGTGGTCCAGTTCGTCGTCGTGATGGGTCTTGCGGTTTTCGATATCGTCCTCGACGGCAAGGCCGAGCCCGATCAGCACGGCCGGGTCGATGGCGCCGTTGGCGGCCGAGACGATCTTGACGGCGCGCGGCAGATGGGCGGAGACGCGGTCTTTGGCGGTGGCAAGGCCGGCGACGTCGAGAAGGTCGCTCTTGGTGAGCACGATCATGTCGGCGCAGGCGACCTGGTCCTCGAACACTTCCTCGACCGGATCGTCGTGATCGATCGAGCCGTCCGCCTGCCGCTGGGCTTCGAGCGCCTCGTGGTCGTCGGCAACGCGGCCTTCGGCAAGCGCCAGCCCATCGACCACGGCAATGACGCCATCCACCGTCACGCGCGCCTTCACATCCGGCCACTGGAAGGCCTGGACGAGCGGTTTTGGCAGCGCGAGGCCGGAGGTCTCGATGAGGATGTGGTCGACACGCGGTTCGATGGCAAGGATCTGGTCGATCGCCGGCACGAAATCATCCGCCACGGTGCAGCAGATGCAGCCGTTGGCGAGTTCGATGATGTTGTCCTCGGGGCAGCTTTCGATGCCGCAGCCCTTCAGTACGTCGCCATCGATGCCGACATCGCCGAACTCGTTGACGATGATCGCCAGCCGCTTGCCCTTGAGGTTCTCGATCAGGTTGCGGATCAGCGTGGTCTTGCCGGCTCCCAGAAACCCGGTGACGACGGTGCAGGGAACGCGGTCGAACGAAACGCTCATGATGGCATGTCCTCGTGATGATGAAAGGGTGGAATGCGGGCCGTCATGCCCTTGCCGCGCAGGCAGGCCGGGCGGCCGCGAAGGGGAAGGAAACCGCGCTCGTCCTCGGCCAGCATCATCGCCCCGGTAACGATGTCATCGACATTGTCGAGCGACAGATGGCCGAAGACATAGGACCAGCCGCTGCGGTGGTTGAAGGCCGCGCTCGGGCTCTTTTCGCAATTGGCAAGGCAGGTGACCGGCTTGACCGCGAGCGGCTTGCCGGCGGCCGCTTCACGCAGCGCCGCGATCAGCGCGATGCCGGGGCGGATTTCGCTATCAGACTCGTCGCGGCAGTTGGTGCAGACGAAGATCGTAACATCGGCCGGGTTGCCGCTTGCCGGATCATCTGGTCGGAGGTCACTCATCGGTCAGCCGCGTTCCCGCCGGGGTCGAAAATCGGGGCGCGGAGCAGGAGGCCAAAACCCCCTGCGGTGATCGAGAAACTTCCTCCGGAGCACCCCGCCCGGTGAAGCAGAATTGTCGGACGGCAGGTCTCCTGGCTCGCGGGTCGACGCCATTTGCCTGCCTTCCCGGTTTCCCAGTGGCTTGACGGCCGAACGGCCGTTTTAGGCAATGGCTCGCCGCCTACAGTTGCGGGGGCAGCCGCGGCATTGACCCTGAAAGGGTCGCACCGCATTCTCTCTTAGCCCTCCCCGTTGCCGGAAAGGGACCATCTCCTTCCAAGTACGCCCGGTCGCACGCCCATGTCAATGCGTCGCAAAGGCGATTGCCGTGACGCCGAATTCGTCTATAGTGGCCGGGCCTATGGTGCCCGAAAGGGTTTAGAGGGAATGCGGTGCGACGGAATTTCGACGTCCAACCCGCGGCTGCCCCCGCAACTGTAAGCGGAAAGTCTTGACCCAAAACGGCCGTTCGGCCGTCAAGCCACTGGGAAACCGGGAAGGCGGGACAAGGCGTCCGATCCGCGAGCCAGGAGACCTGCCAGAGGCGGCAAAGAACTTGAACGGCCCTCGGGTGGAGGGCGAAAGGACGAGACCATGGTTACGAATTCTGCTGCAACTGCAGTCAGCCTCTCCGCTTCGAAGATCATTCCCCTCAGCATGACGGCCCTGCTCGGCCTGTTCATCGTCGGCTTTGTCGGCTTCTCGCATCTGGAAGTCGTCCACAATGCCGCTCATGACACGCGCCACTCGCTCGCCTTCCCCTGCCACTGAGGAGATCTCCCAAATGTCGCTGTTTCGTAACATCGTCTTCACGGCGGTGATCGCCGGGCTGTTGTCCGGATTGCTGCTCACCGTGATGCAGAGCTTCTCCACCGTGCCGCTGATCCTCAAGGCGGAAGTATTCGAAAATGCCGCACCCGAGGCGGGCCACAGCCATGACGCTGCACCCGCGGCAGCCGGTACAGCGGCACCTGCTGCCGATCACCATCATGAAGAAGAGGCCTGGGCTCCGGCCGACGGTTTCGAGCGCTTCATCTATACGCTCGCTGCAGACATGCTGTCCGGCATCGGCTTCGCCCTCGTCCTGGTCGCGGTTTCGGAAGCATTCGGCGGTTTCAGGGGCTGGCGCGGCGGCCTGATGTTCGGCATTGCCGGCTTCCTCACCGTCATCCTTGCGCCCGGCCTCGGCCTGCCGCCGGAACTGCCCGGCATGCCGGCAGCCGAACTCGGGCCGCGCCAGGTCTGGTGGGTCTCGACGGCTCTCTGCACCGCGATCGGCCTCGGCCTGCTCGTCTATACGCGCTCTGCCGTGTTCGCGGCCCTGGCGATCGTACTTCTGATCGCTCCGCATCTCGTCGGCGCGCCGCTGCCGCCCAGCCATGAAACGGCGGTGCCGATGGATCTCTATGCCCGCTTCGTCAACGCGGTCTATGCCACCAACCTGGTGTTCTGGGCGGTGCTCGGCGCGCTTGCCGGCGTGGTCCGCGAACGATTCCGGGCCGGCGAGGAAGTTTCTGCCGGGACCCCGGCGAAGCTTGTTTCCCGGTGAAGGAGATCGACGAGGCCGCAGCCGAGCGTCATCGCAGCAAGATGGCGAACCGCAAGGCGGTGCAGGATGCTGAAGTGGCGGAGAAGACCCGGGAAAAGGGTCTTCTCATCGTCCATACCGGATCCGGCAAGGGCAAATCCACCGCCGCCTTCGGCCTTGCACTGCGCATGCTCGGCAATAACCGGCGGGTCGGCGTCGTACAGTTCATCAAGGGCGCCTGGTCGACCGGGGAGCAGCCGGCGCTTGCCGTGTTCGGCGATCGTGTCATCTGGCACACGATGGGAGAAGGTTTCACCTGGGAGACCCAGGACCTGAAGCGCGACGTCGCGGCGGCGGAAAAGGCCTGGGAAAAGGCGCTCGAACTGATGTCGGACGAGACGATCGGGCTCGTCATCCTCGACGAACTGAATATCGCCCTTCGCTACGATTACCTCGATCTCGAAAAGATCGTCGCCGCCTTGCAGGCACGGCGGCCGGACCTGCATGTGGTCGTTACCGGCCGCAATGCCAAACCGCCGCTCATCGAGGCGGCCGACATGGTCACCGAGATGACGTTGGTCAAGCACCACTTCAAGGCGGGCGTGAAGGCCCAGGCCGGCATCGAGTTCTAGGTCATGGTTCCGGTCACTCCAGCTCGGGCGCTGATGTTCCAGGGAACGGGTTCGGATGTGGGCAAGTCGCTGGTCGTCGCCGGGCTTGCCCGCGCCTTTGTGGCTCGCGGCCTGAAGATCATGCCGTTCAAGCCGCAGAACATGTCGAACAATGCGGCGGTCACCGCCGATGGCGGCGAGATCGGCCGGGCACAGGCGCTGCAGGCGCGCGCGGCGGGCGTGCCGCTCAGCGTCCATATGAACCCGGTGCTCCTGAAGCCGCAGAGCGAGGTCGGCGCGCAGGTCGTGGTGCAGGGCAGGGTCGAAGGCAATGCCAGGGCTGCCGAATACCAGAGCCTCAAACCGGCGCTGATGCCGCGGGTTCTGGAAAGTTTCGAAATCCTCCGCAATCAGGCTGATCTCGTTCTCGTCGAGGGCGCCGGGAGCGCCTCGGAAATCAACCTGCGCCGGAACGACATCGCCAATATGGGATTTGCGCGGGCAGCCCAGGTGCCGGTGGTGTTGATCGGCGATATCGATCGCGGCGGGGTGATCGCCAGCCTTGCCGGCACGAAGCTGGTGCTCGATCCCGAGGACGCCGCGATGATCCGGGGTTTCATCGTCAACCGGTTCCGGGGCGATCCAGAACTGTTTGCCGAGGGCATGCGGATGATCGGGGACCTTACCGGCTGGCAGTCGATCGGGCTGTTGCCGCATTTTGCCGACGCGTCCCGGCTGCCGGCGGAAGATGCGCTCGGCCTCGATGCGCCTTCGCTGCGCAAGGCGGGTGCGAAGATCAGGATCGCGGTGCCGATCCTGCCGCATATCTCCAATTTCGACGATCTCGATCCGCTGGAGGCGGAGCCGGATGTCGATCTCATCCGTGTCCGATCGGGGCAGGTCATTCCCGGCGATTGCGACCTCGTGCTGCTCACCGGTCGAAGGCGACGATATCCGACCTGCAGGCGCTGAAGGCCGCGGGCTTCGACGTGGATATCGCAGCGCATGTCCGCCGCGGCGGGCGGGTGCTTGGTCTCTGCGGCGGCTATCAGATGCTCGGCAAAACGATTTCCGATCCGGAAGGAACGGAAGGGCCGGCGGGGTCGATCGAGGGGCTGGGCCTGCTGGATGTCGAGACGGTTCTCGGAGGCGACAAACGGCTGGAGGCCGTCGCGGGAAAGAGTTTCGATGGGATTTCCCTCTCCGGTTATGAAATGCATATCGGGCGAACCACCGGTGCCGATTGCGCGCGGTCTTTTGCGACAATCGGCGGAAGTCCGGAAGGTGCGATATCGGCGGATGGCCGGGTATGGGGGACCTATCTCCACGGGCTGTTTTCAGACGATAGGCAGCGATCCGCCTGGCTGACGCGGCTGGGCGGGGCGGCATCCGGCCTTGACTATGAGGCCGGGGTCGATGCGGTGCTCGACCGGCTCGCCGCGCATATGGAAAAGCACCTCGATCTCGACGGACTGCTCAGACTTGCCAGATGATCAGCGCCAGAAGGCCGAAAAGGCCGATCAGCAGCGCGTCGGCGATGCGGGCGAGCTTCAGCGCGCGGCTTATGTCGTTGGCATTGAGCTCGGAGCGGCCGCCTTCGCCCATGAAACGGGCCTCGATCATCCGGCCACCGTAACTGCGCGGGCCGGCGAGCGCTATGCCGAGCGCGCCGGCCATCGCCGCTTCCGGCCAGCCGGCATTGGGCGAACGGTGATGGCGGGCATCCCGCCTGATGGCGCGGATCGCGTTGCCCGGCGAAGCGCCATCGATAAAACCCGCCGCGATCACGAAAAGAAGGGCGCTCAGGCGCGAGGCGGGCAGGTTTATGAGGTCGTCGAAACGCGCCGCCGCCCAGCCGAACGCCTCATGGCGTGGCGATCTGTGGCCGATCATGCTGTCGGCGGTATTGGCCGCCTTGTAACCGACGCCGCCGGCAAGGCCGAATATTCCCATCCAGAAGGCCGGCGCCACGACGCCGTCGGAAAAATTCTCCGCCAGGCTCTCGATCGCCGCGCGGCAGACGGCGGCTTCGTCGAGCTTTTCCGGGTCGCGTCCGACGATCTTAGACACGGCCTTCCGGCCGGCTTCGAGTCCTGCCTGTTGCAGCGCCGTCGCGACGGCTTCGACATGGGTCTCGAGGCTCTTTTGCGCAGGCAGGCTGGCCGCGAGGAGAACCAGCAGGACCGGCCCGAGAGGGATCAGCATCAGGTCGTATTGGATCACCAGGCCGAGCAGGATGGTGATGCCGAGGAGCGCCAGAAGCGCAAGGATGCCCTTTCGCCTGCGCGTGGAGAAATCGTCGCTTTCGCGATTCAGGTCCCGGTCGAGCCGCGATATCAGCGCGCCGATCCACGTGACCGGATGGCCGATGCGCCGGAACAGCCAGTCCGGGTAACCGACAATGCGTTCCACGATCAGGGCAGAAAATGCGAGAAGGAACATGAACGTGACAGGCCCTGAAACTGGCGATGGAATTGGCGATCCGATACAGCACGGCGGCAACCTTTCCCGTGCCCGGGCGCTGTTTGGCCAAGCGCCGGAACCCTGGGTCGATCTCTCCACCGGTATCAGCCCGCATTCCTATCCGCATTCGCCGCTGCCCGGCAATGTTTTCGCGCGACTGCCTGAGGTCGCATCGGCCGAAAAGCTGAAAGCTTTGGCCGCCGGCGCTTACGGCGCGCCCTCGACGGCGCATGTGGCGGCGGGGCCGGGGACCCAGATCCTGCTGCCGATGGTCGCGGATCTGGTTGTCGGGAAAGGCCGGGCCGCGGTTCTCTCCCCGACTTATGCGGAGCATGCCCGGGCGGCGCGGCTGGCCGGCTTCGAGGTTTTGGAAACGGCTGATCTGAATCGGTTGGCGGAAGCGGACCTCGCCGTCATCGTCAATCCCAACAACCCGACCGGCCGTATCGTCGGGCGCGACGAACTTTTGGCGCTCGCCGCAATCATGCGTGCCAAGGGCGGGCTGCTGGTCGTCGACGAGGCCTTCATGGATGTGTCGGAGGCCTCGAGCGTCGCTGATGCGGTGGATGCCGGAGGGCTCGCGGTGCTGCGGTCCTTCGGCAAGTTCTACGGCATGGCCGGCCTGCGGCTCGGCTTCGTGATTTCTCACCCGGAAACGGTCGCGAGAATCGAGAGCCGGCTCGGTCCATGGGCGGTGTCGGGTCCGGCATTGCATGTGGCGAACGAAGCGCTCGGCGACAGCCAATGGCAGCAGGCGATGCGGATGAGGCTGAAAGAGGACGCGACGCGGCTGGATGCTCTGCTCGCCGCTGCCGGCATATCCGTCATGGGCGGAACGTCGCTGTTCCGGTTCATCCGCGATCCGCGCGCGCAGGCGATCTTTCGACACCTCGGAGAGCACGGCATTCTGGTACGCCGGTTCGAGGAGCGGCCCGATGATCTCCGGATCGGCCTTCCCGGCGAAAGCGACTGGCCCCGACTGGAGGAAGCATTGAAGACTATCGAGCGGGCGAAGTGAATCTGTCGCGCCAGGCGGCCTGGGCGTTGGCAACGGGCAGGGCCGTCGCTTCGTAGACGCCACGGGCGACGGCGCGGGCGGTCACCAACGTCGCCAGATGGCAGATCTCCATGAAATCCGCTGGGTCGTTCAAAGGCTTTGCACCTGTCGCCGCCGAAAAGATCGTGTCGCCATCGAAGGGGAGATGCGCCGGCAGGATCGCGCGGGCGAGGCCGTCATGGGCGAGGATGGAAAGCCGGTGCGCCTGCGCCTTGGTCAACACGGCATCGGTGACGATGACGCCAATCGTCGTCGAGGTCACGTTGCGGCCCTTGAGGCGCATACGATTGTCGAAGGCCGGAGGCAGACCGAGCCCGCCGAACTCCTGGTTTTCTTCAAAGGGAGATGCCCAGAAATGCGGACCTTCGCCTATTGTCGCCGAGCCCAGGGCATTGGCGGCCATGAGCGCCGCAACCCAATGGCCGGATGAAGTCCTGGCGCTGGCCGAGCCGATACCGCCTTTGAAGGTCGCCGTTGTGGCGCCCGTCCCGGCTCCGACAGTTCCGAGTGCGAACGGCCCTTTTGCGGCGGCTCCGAACGCCTCGTAACCCATGTCGCGATATGGCGAATGCAGGCCCCAGTCCTTGTCGCCGCCGTTCAGCAGGTCCATCAGGATCGCCTGAGGCACGATCGGCACGCGGACGCTGCCGACCTGGAAACCGCGGCCGATCTCGCGCAGGCCCGATTGCACGCCGCCGGCCGCATCCAGCCCGAAGGCCGAGCCGCCGGACAAGACGAAGGCATCGACCGTCTGCACGGTCATGGACGGGTCGAGCAGCGCGGTGTCGCGCCCACCCGGCGCGCCGCCCAGCACGGAGCCGGAGGCGATCGCCGGTTCGTCGAAGACAATGGCCGTGACCCCCGAACCCAAGGCAAGATCGGTGGCATGGCCGACGGCCACGCCTTCGATATCGGTCAGCAGGTCATGGGCTCGGCCATCGGTTATTCGATATCGAACTTGACGCCCTGCGCGAGCGGCAGGGTGCGGCCGTAGTTCAGCGTGTTGGTGGCGCGGCGCATATAGGTGCGCCAGGCGTCGGAGCCGGATTCGCGGCCGCCGCCGGTTTCCTTCTCGCCGCCGAACGCGCCGCCGATTTCGGCGCCCGAGGGGCCGATATTGACGTTGGCGATGCCGCAATCCGATCCGCGGGCGGAGACGAAGGTCTCGGCTTCGCGCATGTCGTTGGTGAAGATCGAGGAGGAAAGGCCCTGCGGCACGTCGTTATGCAGCGCGAGCGCCTCGTCGAAGCTCGAATATTTCATCACGTAGAGGATCGGCGCAAACGTCTCGTCTTTCACCGGGCCGGTCTGGGCCGGCATTTCGACGATGGCGGGGCGGACGTAATAGGCGTCGGCCGCCTCGTTCTGGTGAACGCGCTCGCCGCCGGTCACCTTGCCGCCTTCGGCCTTGGCGGCTTCCAGCGCCTTTTGCATCTTGTCATAGGCGACCTTGTCGATGAGGGGGCCAACGAGGTTGCCGTTTTCGAGCGGGCTACCGATCGTCACCGACTGGTAGGCCTTGGCGAGGCGCGGCACCAGCGTTTCGTAAACGCTGTCATGCACGAAGAGGCGGCGAAGCGAGGTGCAGCGCTGGCCGGCCGTGCCCATGGCGGCGAAGGCGACGCCGCGCAGCGTCAGGTCGAGATCGGCGGTCGGGGCGACGATCGCTGCATTGTTGCCGCCGAGTTCGAGCAGCGAGCGGGCAAAACGCGACGCGAGCCGCGGGCCGACGGCGCGGCCCATCGCCGTCGAGCCGGTCGCCGAAACCAGCGGGATCCTGTCGTGGTCGACCAGCACTTCGCCGATGTCGCGGCCGCCGATCAGCAGGGTCGAGAGGTTCTTCGGGGCCTTTCCGCCGTCGGCGACGAAACGGGCGAGCGCCTTTTCGAAGATCGCCTGGGTGGCGAGCGCGGTGAGCGGCGTCTTTTCCGACGGCTTCCAGACGGTGGAATTGCCGCAGACGATGGCGAGCGCGGCATTCCAGGACCAGACGGCGACCGGGAAGTTGAAGGCGGAAATGATGCCGATCGCACCGAGCGGATGCCAGGTCTCCATCATCCGGTGCTCGGAGCGTTCGGTGGCGATCGTCAGGCCGTAGAGCTGGCGGGAAAGCCCGACCGCGAAATCGCAGATGTCGATCATTTCCTGCACTTCACCGAGGCCTTCGGAGGTGACCTTGCCGACTTCGATCGATACGAGCCGGCCGAGCGCTGCCTTGGCCGCGCGCAGTTCCTCACCGAGCAGGCGGATCAGTTCGCCACGCTTCGGGGCCGGCACCAGCCGCCATTCCAGAAAGGCCGCGTGGGCGGCATCGATCGCCTTTACAGCGCTGGCAGTGGTTTCTTCCGGCAGTCTGCCGATTTCCAGGCCGGTGATCGGCGAGCGGACGGCAAGCGTGCCGCCCATATAGCTTTCGGCCTTGACGCCGAGATCGCTCAGAATGGTTTTCACCTCAGCGGCGAGATCGAGAGTGGCGAGCGTCATATCAGTCTCCGGGTGTCGAATTTGCGTCAATGTACAAATCGGCTGCGGTTTCGCAATCAGAACCGTTCGCCGGTGAAATGGGCGATCTGCGCACCCGCTTCATAATAGGCTTCCTTCATGGCCCTAAAGCCGGCTTCCTGAACCTCGGTCAGCGGCAGCGGCAGGTCGGCTTCCGAAACCTCGCCGAGGATATGGCGCGCCAGCAGCTTGCCGAACGTCGTGCCCGGCGCGATGCCGCGACCATTGTAACCGGAAAAACCGAGGACGTTGCGGCCGAATTTGTGGAAACGCGGCAGGGCGTTGTCGGTCATGCCGATCTGGCCATACCATTCCGCCTCGAATTCCACGTTTCCGAGCTGGGGGAAGAGCCGTTTCAGAGAGCGCCGTGCCCAGCTCTTATGGATCGCCGTTCCGGTGCCGCGCAACGCGCCGACCGAACCGAAGACAAGCCGGCCGGCCTGGTCCATGCGGAACGAGGAGAGGATGTCCCTGGTGTCCCAGCAGCCTTCCCGGCCCGGCAGGATCGAACGGCGCAGGTTGTCGCCGAGCGGTGTGGTTGCTAGGTTGAAATAGGGCAGATAGACCTGCTCGCGGCGCACCTGTTCCCACGGGCCGGTGCTGTAGGCGTCGGTGGCAACGATGATCCAGTCGGCGGTGACTTCTCCGGCGGCAGTCCTGACGACCTTCCGGCCGTTGACGTCATCCGTGCGGGTCACAGCGCTGCCGGTATGGAGCCTTGCGCCGGCCTTCACCGCCGCATGGGCGAGGCCGCGGGCATAGGCGAGCGGCTGCAGCGTGCCGGCGCGCATGTCGAGCAGGGATCCGGCATAGGCGCCGGAACCGACCCGCCGCTCGGTTTCGGCGGCGTCGAGCAGGGTCACCGGGGCGCCGCGCGCCTGCCATTGCCGGGCGCGTTCTTCCAGCTCCTTCAGCCCTTCGGGACCAACCGCGCAGTGCAGCGTGCCGTTCTTTTCCAGCTCGCAGGCGATGGCGTGTTTCCCGATCAGTTCGCGGACGAGAGCGGGACCGTTGCCGAGCAGATCGAGCAGGCGCTCGCCGTGGACGGGACCGAGTTCCTTCGGAAAATCGTCGGGCATGACCCACATGCCGGCATTGATGAGGCCGACATTGCGTCCCGCCCCGCCGAAACCGATCTCCGCGGCTTCGAGCAGTACGACATTGGTTCCCGCTTCCGCGAGATGCAGTGCCGCCGACAGGCCCGTGTAACCGCCGCCGACAATCACCACGTCGGCCGATATCGTCTCCTCCAGCCGGCGTGTCGCCGGCGGAGCGGGAGCGGTCTTTTCCCAGAGGCCGTGAGAGCGGGGATCGTTCAGCATGAGGATTGTCCGGGAGCGTTGATCGCCAACTCTTTACAGGCAGCCTTTATCGATGAATATCGACATGTTCTCAACAGGTCATTCGCTGGAGGAATGACATGCTGCCGCCCCGGCGTTTTCTTCCCTCATTCTCGCTGCTGTCCGCCTTCGAGGCGGCGGCGCGCACCGGCAGCGTCACGGCGGCGGCGAACGAGCTCGGCCTCACCCAGAGCGCCGTCAGCCGCCAGATTTCGGCGCTGGAAAAGCAGCTCGGCGTGGCGCTGTTCCTGCGCGAACGCCAGACGATCCGGCTGACGCTTGCCGGCGACGGTTATGCCCGAGAGGTGCGCGAAGCGCTCAGGCGCATCTCGCATGCATCGCTCAACCTCAGGGCCAACCCTTCCGGCGGCACGCTGAACCTCGCCATCCTGCCGTTTTTCGGCACACGCTGGCTGACGCCGCGAATCTGGCGGTTTCTCGATGCGCATCCCGGCATGGTGGTGAATTTCATCACCCGGCTCGAGCCTTTCGACTTCCGGTTCGACACACTGGATGCCGCCATTCATTTCGGTGGGGCCCGTTGGCCGGGCGCGGCGCTCACTTTCCTGATGGATGAGGAAGTCGTGCCGGCCTGCAGCCCGGAATTCAGGATCAGGCATGATCTTCAAACGCCGGCCGATGTGCTTGACGCGCCGCTTCTCCATCTCAATACGCGGCCGGATGCCTGGGAATTATGGTTCTCGAAGAACCGGATCGCATTCGATTCATTGCATGGCATGCTGTTTGACCAGTTCATGACCATGGTGGAGGCGGCGACCGCCGGGCTCGGTGCGGCGCTGTTGCCGCGGTTCCTGATCGGCCGGGAACTGGAGCGGGGCCTGCTGGTGCCGGCGGTAGACGCCGAAAGGATGGAAACCGGACAATATTATCTCGCCTATCCGCCCGACCGAGCCACCTATCCGCCGCTTGCCGCCTTCCGGGACTGGATCACCCAGGAAATTCAGAGCCAAGAGAATCATCCGGATGTGCTTGCGAATGGCGGCCGCATCGGCCAATAGTCGGGCATGTCCATCATGATCGCGAAGGCGATCCGACCGACGGGAAGACGTCCATGAAACCTATTTTCGTCCAGCTCCGCTGCAAGCCCGGCAAGACCTACGAGGTCGCTGACGCGATCTACAAGACCGAGCTCGCGTCCGAACTCTATTCGACCAGCGGCGACTGGGATCTGCTGTTGAAGGTCTATATCAAGGACAATGACGAGATCGGCCGCTTCGTGAACGAGAAAATCGCTTCCATCCCGGGCATCGAGCGCTCGTTGACGACGATGACTTTTACCGCGTTCTAGGCGCGCAATAAAAAAGCCGCCCCTGGGGCGGCTTTTTTGGGTTGTTTCCAAAAGATCTCAGGCATGCGCCGCGGAGGCGCCGTTGCGCGAGCGAACCAGGTCGCGGATCGCGAGGCGCACTTCGTCCGCCGAGCCGAAACGCTGTTCGTCCAGATCGATGACATGGAATTTGACGGCGATGAACTTCAGCCGATCCGCGTCAGGAATGACAATACCGACGGGCTCGCCGCCGAATTCGATTACTTGCTTCTGCATGGCAGACTCCCGCTATGGCTGCTTGCGACGCAGCTCTGGCGAATGAAATTTTCAGGAACGATTGAACTGAAGCGTTACATTCGACAGCACGGAAGGGAGCGGCGATCCGTGCCATTCATGTCAAACGCGATCTCACCAAAGGTGGCGACGCGGATGAATTTAAACATGTCACTCTCCCTCATAGCGATGCGCGAAAACCGGCCAGACTCAGAGTCTGCCGAATGAAAATCATCTGTAAGCGAATCCCACAGATTGATCAACGAAAATCAGTCTACCTAGAATTTTTTTCCGACTGATGACAGGAAGAAGGCTGAATTGTGAAATTTCATTCGCGATTCTTAACCGCTGCCTGCCGACCCTCAAGTAGGTGGCTTTTTCAGCCAAGCAAGGATCGGGAGCGGAAAATTTCCGTCGAGGGCGGGTCGGCGAACTCAACTTTCCGAGAGCAGGGTCTCGATCCGATCCGCGAGCCTGTCCGCACTTTCGCGGCTGAGGCACAGGGGCGGACGCAGAACGATGCGCTTCGGGGTGCTGTCGTCCACGATAAAGCCGGGCCGCAGCCGTTCGCCGAGATCGGCCGCCTCCTCGGCGAGCTCGACCGCGAGCAGCAGGCCGCTGCCGGTTACGTCAACGATCGCGGGAAACCGCTCGGCGAGGCCTTCGAGCCGTGTCTTCAGGTGGCTGCCGATCTCGCGGGTGTTTTCCCGCAATTGTTCGTCCCTCACGACATCCAGCGCCGCCAAGGCCGCTGCGGCCTTGACCGGACAGATGGCCGGGCGGTGTTCGTGCGGGGAAAGACTGGCCGCGATTTCCGGCCGCGTCATTACAAGTGCAGGCGTGCCTCCGTCCGGCCCGTCCGCGACCAGGATGTCAGGTGCAAGGCCCCGGTGCGAGAAACCCCAGGTGTGATGGCCGACACGGCCGTAGCCGGTGCCNGTTTCGTCGACAATCAGCAGGCCCGCCTTCTCCTTCAGTTCCNTCAAGGGATCGCTCGGATGNGCGGCCTCGCCATAACCTTCCGCCAGCGCNGCCGCGACATCCTCGAGGTCGTGGATCATGTCGGCAGCGGTCCCGATCGACGGAACGGGGAAGAAGTCCGGGTCCCGGCGATCCAGCCTGATCCCCGGCAGGCCGACGATCCGGCCCTTGTTCGTGTAGGCGCGGGCAAGCCGGAAGGCGAGATCGAGGGCTTGATCGCGTCCGGCGGCAAAAGCGACATGGCTCAACCCTTCAGGCGCAAGCTCGGCCAGTTGCGCGCGCAAAACCTCTTCAGGCTCCGACGGCTGGCCAGTCGTGCGGTTGAGCAGCAAGGCCTGGCGGTAGGTCGCGGCAGCGGGACGCGGATGCCCGTGGCCGATCAGCGGCGCCTGGCCGCCGAGGTCGAGCGCCGTGCGGCCCGTTGGATCGAAGAGATATTCCTTCCAGCCGCGAACCGCCTGGTCGGAGTGTCTGGGCGCCGGAGCATTCGCGTCGATGCCGAGCAGCGCCGAGGGCGAGGGGCATAGTCTCGACCAGGTGCCGACCTCCGAAGGCTTGCAGAAGAGCGGCGGCACGAGATCCGGATCGAGGCAGAACCTGAGCCGCAGGCCGCCGACGGAATTGTCGGCCCCGGCGATCACGCCAAGCGGATCGCCGGCCGCGAGTTCAGTCTCTTCGGCAAGCGTGCATTCGAGACCTTCGACATGCAGGGTCAGGTCGCGGCCGGCGAGGACGAGGCGGGGGCCGGCGCTTTTCAGCGTGCCCGCGAAGGGGGCCACCGCCACCGTCCGGGCGGGTATGCAGGCATCGATATGAAGCGCGAAACTCTCCGGCGCCTGTTGCGGATCGGTGAGGCTTTTCGACAGGCGGTATTCGCCGTAGCGGGTGCAGGCGCGGCCGGTCTCCCAGGCGATATGGGCAAGCAGCTTCCAGTCGTTGTCGGCATCCGTCCAGTTGCCGCCGTAGAGGAGCGGGCTGGTGACGCTCAGGTCCACCATCCGGAAGGTCTCGGGGTCGATATCGGGCAGCAGCCGGCCGATCTCCGGCAACGGCTTCGCCGTTCCCGTTGCATCGAGAATGGCTGCCAACACCTGCGCCGGTGAAACCGAGGTTGCACCGGTCAGCACGGCACGGCGTTTCTCGGTTTCCTGCCTGGCCTGAGGATCATCGGGCGAGCGGGCCTGCCGGCTCTCGGCTTCCGCCGCGAGAATGCCGGTGCGGGCGACGACCAGCGGCCACAGCGCTTCGATTTCGCCTGGAGTGAGCGGATGGATCTCATGATAGGCACGGATCGCCGGCAACAGCGCGAACGGATCTCCGTCGCGGTCGGCGAGAAGGTAGGCGCAGGTATTGGCGAAGCCGGCGACCAGCCAGCCGTTGGAAATGCCGGTAAAATCCGTCACGCCGGTCGGCAGCCATGTGCCGTCCGTTTCTTCGCCGATGACGGTTCCGGCATTCAGGTTCTGGTGCGCGGCCGCGACCCTCAGGCTCGGGCCCAGCGGCTGGATGCGCCGAAGTGCCGTCACCATCGCCTTGGCGATCACATCGCGGATGTCCTGGTCGGTGACCGCTGACAACAGAGAGACCGTCTGGGGGCCTGCCTTGCGCAGGTCGCCCTCCGGCTCGCGCTGCAGGACCGGATGGTCGAAATCCTGGAGGCTTTTTGCAAGCGCCGCCGAGATCGCCCCAAAGGCGGCAATGGATCGGTCGGAAAGTTTTTCACCCGTCGGCGGCGGTTCGCCTTCGAGAAAGGTGAGGAGGCGGATGCGCCGGTCTTCGCCGCCGAGCGGCAGGACGAGCATGTCGCCGCCGTCCTTGGCCATCACGGGTTCGGGAACCCGCGGCCCGTCCGGACTGCGCAGGATATGGCGCATCAGGGCGTGTTCGGCCTCGATCTCCTCGACGGGGCCATCGGCGGGCGCCACCTTGAGCAGATAACGCATATGACCGTTGTCGATCAGGAAATAGGGGTTCTGCCGCCCCTCGATCGGGAAAACCTGGCCCGATAGCCCGTAGTGGTCGCGCAGAAGGTCTTCGATCGCGTCGATCGAGAGGTCGTTCGAAGGAGGCTCTATGAGTTCTGGCAGGACGTCGGACATGAACCTCTCCGGAAGGGCGCTTCCGAAGAGGATAGAGCGTTAAAGACCCGCGTCCATAGGCCTTTTTACCGACTTTGGCTAAGGCTCAGCCCATGCGCTCCGAGGCATAGGAACCGGGGCTCGGCGGGAAGACCACNGTGCGGTTGCCGTTGATGAAGGTNCGGTGATGGATATGGGCNTGGATGGCGCGCGCCAGCACCTGGCTTTCGACGTCGCGGCCGAGCGAGACATAGTCGTCGGCGCTCTGGGCGTGGGTGATGCGCACCGTATCCTGTTCGATGATCGGGCCTTCGTCGAGATCGGCGGTCACGTAATGGGCCGTCGCGCCGATCAGCTTGACGCCGCGCGTATAGGCCTGCTTGTAGGGATTGGCGCCCTTGAAGCTCGGCAGGAACGAGTGATGGATGTTGATGATCTTGCCGGACATCTTCCTGCAGAGGCCATCGGAGAGAACCTGCATGTAGCGGGCCAGCACGATGAGCTCGGTGCCGCTCTGCTCGACGAGATCGAGGAGCTGGGCTTCGGCCTGCGGCTTGTTTTCCTTCGTCACCTTGATGTGGTGGAAGGGAATGTCGTTGTTGACGACCAGCTTCTGGTAGTCGAAATGGTTGGAGACGACGCCGACGATATCGATCGGCAGGGCGCCGATCTTCCAGCGGTAGAGCAGGTCGTTCAGGCAGTGGCCGAAACGGGAGACCATCAGGAGAACCTTCATCCGCTCGGCGGTGTCGAAGATCTCCCATTCCATCCCGAACCGGTCGGCGATCGGCTTGAAGCCTTCGACGAGGGCCGGGCGCTCGGCGCCTTCCTCGGAAAGGAAGCTGACGCGCATGAAGAACTTGCCGGTGTCGAGGTCGTCGAACTGGGACGAGTCGATGATGTTGCAGCCTTGTTCGGCCAGAAAGCCGGACAACGCTGCGACAATGCCCCGCGTTGTCTTGCAGGATACGGTCAGGACATAACTCTTCATCTCAATTCTCCCTCCTCCGCCATCGGTTGGCCATTTCGTGTATACATAAAAAGGNCGNNGGACAATATCCAGCCCTTCCGGAAAAGGAAAATAGCCCAACGACGCCCGGTCTCACTCCNGAAATGTGTACAGCGTATCTCAAGATCCGTTTGTGTTGGCTTCCATGGCCCGACCTTAAAGCCGGCCGTACAAAATTCCGTTCCCTTTGCGCCGTCGGCGCGCGCATCACCGCCGCGGAGGCTGCTTCGGCAACGATTCGCATTTNCTAAAGGTTATGGTGGCAGGTTGCGGCTTCGCATTGGAGGAAGACTTGCAGAAGAGGTCCCCAAAATTCGGTCGCCACGTCTCGCGCCTGCTGGGCGCCCTGGTGTCCTTGGCGGTGGTGAACGGTTCGGCCGAAGCAAAGACCGCCTGCCTGCGCGGCATAAACCTTGCGGGCGCCGAGTTCGGCGATCTCGGCGATGCCTACGGCAAGGGTTATGTCTATCCCTCCAAGGAAACGATCGACTATTTCGCTGCCAGAGGTTTCAACACGGTGCGCCTGCCGTTCCTTTGGGAAAGGCTGCAGCCGCTTCTCTACAAGGAGCTCGATGCCGCCGAGCTCGAACGGCTGCGCGGCACCGTCCGGCTGATCCGGGCGAGCGGCATGGCCGTCATTCTCGATCCGCACAATTACGGCCGGTTCCGAGGCCAGCCGATCGGCTCCGAAACGGTGCCGCAAAGCGCCTTTGCCGATTTCTGGCGGCGGCTTGCCGCAGCCGTCGCCGGCATCGACGGGATCGCCTTCGGTTTGATGAACGAACCCTACGACATTGCGGCCGAGGACTGGCTTTCAGCCGCCAATAGCGCGATCGGCGCGATCCGCCAGACGGGATCCGGCAATCTCGTGCTGGTGCCGGGAACGGCCTGGACCGGTGCCCATAGCTGGCTCGCGGGCGATTACGGCACGCCCAATGCATCGGTGATGCTCGACATTTCCGATCCGAAGGACAACTACGCCTACGAAGTCCACCAATATCTGGATGCGGATTTTTCCGGCAAGAATGCCGAATGCTCGCGGGCGGCCGAGGCGGTCAAGGCGATAAGCGATGTCGGCGGCTGGCTTCGGGAACATGGCCAGCGCGGATATCTCGGCGAATTCGCAACGCCTGCCGCTCCGGAATGCCTGCCGGCACTTGCGGAGATGGTCAGGACGGTGGAGCAGGGCGCCGACGTCTGGCTCGGCTGGTCCTATTGGGCCGGCGGCGACTGGTGGCCGGAAGACGAGCCGCTCAACATCCAGCCGACCAAAGGCGGCGACCGGCCGCAGATGCAGGTCCTCTCCCGCATCTTTTCGGAACAATCGGCCTGCGACCGGTAAAATCGCCCCGGACAATTTAAGTCTTTATGAGCAAAACTGGGCGTATTGCTGGTATAGTGATGGAAATTGCCGGCATTCGCCATGATGGACGCCCGAAATAAGTCCCCGACCGCCGGGGAGATATCGCCGCTGCTGCCCCGCGCGGCTGCCGAACCGTTGACCTTCGACGGAACGGTCGGACTTTTCACGCCACCCTCGGCCGGAACCCAAGCGTCCAACCTTGCTGTCCTCTTCGCCAGCCCGTGGGGCCTGGAGGAAATGTGCACGCGCAAGTTCTGGCGCATCATTTCGGAAAATCTGGCCGATCGCGGTATTGCCAGCCTGCGATTCGATTATCCCGGCACGGGCGATGCACTGGATGAGATCGATTTCCAGGCCGGNCTTTCCGTCTGGTCCGACAGTCTNNNCTCCGCCTCCGCCCACCTCAAGGCGCTTTCGGGCTGCGAGCGCATCGTCGTCGTCTCACAGGGGCTCGGGGCGATCGTTGCCACCAGGGCCGCCGAGGCGA
>Ga0055531_10000857_pt1 | contig 24966 bp, 24 predicted proteins | sample AraplaCvi_mCL_r2_FD_55008 | JGI IMG/M metagenome (GOLD analysis project Ga0055531, IMG submission 55008) | Arabidopsis root microbial communities from North Carolina, USA - plate scrape MF_Cvi_mCL_r2 | ecosystem: Host-associated > Plants > Roots > Endosphere | place: USA: North Carolina...
TAGAGGTCGATCGGTGCGCCGACCTGTTCGATGCGGCCCTTGTTGAGCACGACGATCTGGTCGGCAAGCGTCATGGCTTCCACCTGGTCGTGCGTCACATANATCATTGTCGCGCCCAGNCGCTGGTGAAGCTGGGCGAGTTCGACGCGCATCTGGGTGCGCAGGGCNGCGTCGAGGTTCGAAAGNGGCTCATCGAACAGGAAAACCTTCGGTTCGCGCACGATCGCCCGGCCGATGGCNACGCGCTGGCGCTGGCCGCCGGAAAGCTCCGCCGGTTTGCGCTTCAACAGAGGGGTCAGTTGCAGCACATCGGCGGCGGCCGCGACTTTCCGCTTGATCTCGGAATTCGGCACCTTTGCCATCTTCAGCGCGAAGCCGATATTCCCTTCCACGTCCATGTGCGGATAAAGCGCGTAGGACTGGAAGACCATGGCGATGCCGCGCTCCGTCGGCCGATCGTCGGTCACGTCGCGGCCGTCGATCAAGAGATGGCCGTCGGTCGTTTCCTCCAGCCCCGCCGTCAGCCGAAGGAGCGTCGATTTTCCGCAGCCGGATGGCCCGACGAAGACGGTGAAAGATCCGTCCGGGATATGCAGGGAGACGTCTGGAATGACATCGATGGCTCCGAATGTCTTTCTGATGTTGCGGTATTCGAGCGCGGCCATGGGTCAGTCCTGGGGAAGGTTCTTGTAGATGAAGTGCGAAAAGTCCGCCGGCATCGCGAGGCCGCCGAGATCGTGCGCCGCCATGCCGACGAAAGCGCCGGTAAAGTTGCCGATGCCGACGAAGGAGCCGGTGATCTTGCTCTGTTCGCCTTCGCCGCTTTCGTCGGAAAGCACGGAGTTGTCGAGCACCGGCCCGATACGGGTCCATGCGCCGTCCTTCCAGTAGAAGAAGCGCAAAGCCGCTCCCCGTACTTCGACGCGCATGCGGACCGGACCGTCCGGAACGGGGATCGGCTCGGCAAGCCCAAGCATGGTCATCCCGTTCGGCCACTGGCCGTTGCAGTAGAAGATTTGCAGCGACCGTCCGGCTTTTTCGTCATGACTGACGCAGAGATAATGGTAGGCGAAGCGGTTATAGTAGGCGATCAGCCCCGCCATCTGCAGATAGGAGGTCGGATCGCAATCGACCTCCGTTTCGGCATCGTAATCGAAATGCGTCTGGCGACGGGCGACGAGGGACTGTTCGAACCAGGACCCGACGGATTCGCGGCCGAACAGGCGAAGGTGACCGGGGCGGTCCGACAGCGAAAACAGTCGTTCCGGATAAGGCGTTCTCAGCCACTGAAACGCCGAGGGCAGGCCGGTGTCCGGAGCGAATTCATAACGCTCCGGTTCCGCCGGGAAGGGGTGCGGAGGAAGGGCCGGCGCCGGCACCTGGTCCTGCGGGACGTACCTGTCCCCCTCCAGCCTCAGCCAGCCGTCCTCGCCCCACACGCACTTCTGGATCGCCGTCTCGCGGCCGAGCACGGATCGATAGAGGCCGGGCAGCGGTCGGCTGCAGAGATGCACCATGTAGGTATCGCCGTCAGGCGTCTCGACGAAATCGCCATGGCCACCGCGCTGCAGCGTGGCATCCGGATGGAAGCGCGACGTGACGACATGGGTGTCCGGGTGCAATTCGTAGGGGCCGGCGATATGGCGCGATCGGGCCATGGTCACGGCGTGGGAATAACCCGTGCCGCCTTCGGCGACCACGAGATAATACCAGCCGTTTCGTTTGTAGAGATGCGGCCCTTCCGAGAGGCCCAGCGGCGAGCCGCGGAAGATGTTGGTAATCGGGCCGACAAGCTTCTTCTCGGCCGCGTCGTATTCCTGGAGGAGGATGCCGCCGAAACGAGACGGGCGTCCGCGATGATCCCAGACCAGGTTGACGTGCCACTTGCGACCGTCGTCGTCATGAAAGAGGGAGGGGTCGAAACCCGAGGAGTTGAGATAGACCGGATCGGACCACGGGCCCTCGATGGTCGGGGAGGTGACGAGATAGTTGTGGCAGTCCTTGAATGCTCCGCTCTTTCGCTTCACGTCCGTGTAGATCAGCCAGAACAGGCCGTCCGCATAGGTGAGGCAGGGAGCCCAGATGCCGCAGCTGTCCGGATCGCCGCGCATGTCCAGCTGCGAGGCGCGGTTGAGGGGACGGCCTGCGAGGCGCCAGTTCACGAGGTCGCGCGAGTGATGGATCTGTACCCCCGGATACCACTCGAAGGTCGACACGGCGATGTAATAGTCTTCGCCGACACGACATATGGAAGGGTCGGGATTGAATCCGGGGAGGATCGGATTCTGGATCATGACGCTATTCATAACTAACCTTTCACGGAGCCGCGGGTGAGGCCGGCAACGATGTATTTCTGGGTAAAAGTGAAAAAGATGAGCGCCGGCAGGATGGTCAGCGATACGAACGCGAGGATCTTGTTCCACTCGATCAGGAACTCGCCACGGAACTGCATGATGCCCAGCGGCCAGGTGTAGAGGCTGCGATCGTTCAGCACGACCAGCGGCAACAGGTAGTTGTTCCAGCTCTGCACGAAAACGAAGGTGCCGACCGTTGCGAGGATCGGCGTCGAAAGCGGCAGGGTGAACCGGAAGAAGAAACCGATATAGCCGCAGCCATCGACATAAGCCGCCTCGAACAACTCCTTCGGCAATTGCTGGAAGAAGCTGCGGAGGAGAACGACGGCGAAAGCCATCGAGAAGGCCGTCTGCGGCAGGATGATCCCGAGCGGATTGTCGAGCAGATTGAGATCGCGGATCTGGATGAAGAGAGGCACGATGGCTGTCGCAAAAGGGAACATCAGCCCCAGGAGCAAGTAGGATTGTATGTATCTGGAGCCGAAGAACCGGATCTGGGCAAACACGTAGGCTGCCATCGAAGCCGATAGAAGCGTGAGAACGACGGCTGAAAGCGAGACCACCAGCGAGTTGCGCATGTAGGTCCAGAACAGCGGGCTGAACAGGATGTCCGAATAGGTGCTCAGGTCCCATATTGCGGGGATGCCGAAGGGCGAGGATCGCAATTCGCCCATGGTCTTGAAACCGCCCAGGAAGGTGGAAAGCAGAGGCAATATGACAATGCCGGCGACAATGGAAAGCACGGCTGCGCGCAGCAAGGCCGGGAAAAAGCCGGAACGGGTCACAACACGTCTCCCTTGGTAAGCGCCAGGCGCCGGTAGCCAAAAGCGGAGACGAGGCACAGGATGAACAGCACGACGCCGACGGCGCTGCCATAGCCCACGTTCAATTGCGCCAGGCCGTAGGTGTAGAGATAGCTGACGATGGAGTGGGTGGAGTTGGACGGGCCGCCGTTGGTCAGCGGGATGATGATGTCGAACACCTGCAGAGCGCCTATTATCGCGAAGAAGGCCGATAGCTTGATCGCGTGAGCGATCAGCGGCAGCTTGACGTAGAANACCTTCTGCCANGGGCCGGCNCCGTCGATATCGGCAGCTTCGATGAGATCGGAAGGAACCGCCTGCAGTGCGGCGATGAAAATCATCATGTGGTAGCCGAAATACTTCCACACGATCACCGTGATGATGGCCATGAATGCGTATTGCCGGTCCGCCAGGATGTAGATCGGCTCGATGCCGAGCGCCGTCGCGATCTGGCCGGATACACCGTAGTCGCCATCAAAGATGAAGCTCCAGATCAAGCCGGTGGCGATTTCGGCGAGAATGTAAGGTGCGAAAAAGATCAACCGGAACGCCGTATTGACCGTCGTCTTCCTGTAGATGAGCAGCGCCATGGCCAAAGCCAGCGGTATCTGGATCAAGATCGACGCCAAGACCAGCTTCAGCGAATTCCACATCGACTGATGGAAGACGGAATGGCCGACGAGGCGCTGGTAGTTCTGCATGCCGACGAAATTCGTGACTTCGCCATAGCCGCTCCACTTGAAGAAGCTCAGATGCGCGGCGTTGATGATGGGCCAGATTACGAAAATCGTGAAAAGGACCAAGGCTGGCGGCAGGAAAAACAGGATGGTGGCCAGCTTCCCGTCCTGTTGCATGCGCGACAAGCGCGCCATCGGGCTATGCCGCGGGCGTTTTCTCGTGAGGGTGTCCATAGGTAACCTTGCTGGTTCAACCGGCGGACGGGCGGCGGGCGCCCGTCCGAATAGAAAGAAGGTCAGCGCATCTCGCGCGCTTCTTCGACCTTCTGCGCGGCTTCTTCGGGCGTGATGTCGCCGGTCGCAATCTCTGCGGCGGCATCGTTCAGGGCGGCGCCGACGCTGGCACCGAGCGCCTGATCGAGATAGAGCTGGTGATGCGGTGCCTTGGCCAGCAATTCACCGATACCCCGCAGGCGAGGGTCCTGGATATTGGCNTGAGCGTCTTTCGCAATGGGAAGCCAGATGCCCAGCTTGCCGCCTTCGAGCTGGTTTTCCTTGCTGGTCAGGAACCGGAGGAACTTGACCGTCGATGGCGCGGCATCCTTGGTGATCAGCCAGCCGTTGACCCCGCCGAACGTATCGTTGGCATCACCCTTTCCACCAGCGACCGCGGGAAAAGGAATGAAATCGAGATCATCGCCGAGGCCTTTGCCGGACGTGGAATTCTTGGCCTGAACGCCGATGAAGAAATTGCCCATCAGGTAGAACGCGCCCTTGGCGTCGCCGAAAAGCCCCGCCGCCTTGTTTTGCGTCGTGTCCATGAACCCGGGCTGGAAAGGCTCGAGGTCGACGAGCTGCTTGAAGGCGCCGCCGGCCTTGACGAAGTCCGGGTTGCCGAAACCGCCATTTTCACCGCGATCGGCGGCTGCAATGCCCGCGGTCCCGGCAAAGCGGGTCGCGAGATAACCGTAATAGAAGGCGATCGGCCATTTGTCCTTGCCGCCGAGCACGACGGGCGTGATGCCCGCAGCCTTCACCTTCTTGACGGCCCCGAGGAAGTCGTCCCAGGTCTTGATGGACTTCGGATCGACATTGGCTTTGGCCAGCAGGGCCTTGTTGTAGAACAGAGCGACGCCGGCAGCATAAAGCGGAACGCCGTAGAGCTTGCCCTTGTATGTATGCGCGGTGATGCCGGCGGGGGCGTATTGGGCGCGGGCGTTCTCGTCCATCTGGGCAGAAATGTCCTTCAGGACGCCGGCTTCCGCCTGTTCGTGAAACACGCCGCCCGTCCAGGTGAAGAATGCATCCGGCCGGGACGAAGACTGCAGCAATGTCGGGAGCTTGGACTTGAACGACGTGTCGTCCATGTAGTCGAACTGGATCTTGACGTCCGGGTTCGCGGCTTCGAAGGCCTTGATGGCATTCGTGTAGTAGTCGCGCGCTCCCGGCGTGTTGGTCTCGATCGTCAGAATGCGAACCGTCTCGGCCCATGCCGAGCCAGCAAAAATCATTCCCAGAGCCGTGGCGGCTCCAAGCAAAAGCGATCTCATCGTCTTTTCCTCCAATTGGTCTGGCGGCTACGCCAGCTCCTCCGACCCGGTTCCTGCGGGCTTGGGGGGCACTTTAGAGGAAGCGATTTCTCAACCCGTGTTATAATTTTTAACAGCTTTGCAAAAAATCAGCATTCCACTTGCAAAACGCCGATATTGATAAGAATGCAGGTATCGCATCGAACCAAAGTCCGGTTCCGGAGGAGGAAAGTTTTGGTCGCCAAGCCCAGCAGCTATCAGGTTGCCCTGTTTCTAAAGGCTCGCGGCGACTACGGCAGAGAGATCATTGCCGGCGTCTGCGACTACGTTCGATCCACGCGGTCGGTGTGGGACCTGCTCCTGCAAGAAGACTTTCGCGATAGCGTCGACGGGATTTCCGAATGGTCCGGCCACGGCATCATAGCGGATTTCGACGATCCGGATTTCGAGACAGCATTGTCGGATCTGAGCATCCCGGTTATCGGCGTCGGCGGTTCATACCAGCGTGAATCGGATTATCCTCGCACCGTGCCCTATGTGGCGACGGACAACGAGAAGCTCGTGACNGAAGCCTATACCCATCTGGTCGACATGGGGCTTCCCCGCTTCGCTTTCTACGGGTCTCCGGAAGCCCATCGATACCGTTGGGCCGTCGAGCGTGAGAAGGTTTATCTCAAGCTGTGCGCGCGCGACTTGACGAAGCCTGAGATCTTCCGCGGCAAAGGCACNTTCGGTCCTGACTGGGATGAGATCCTGTCGGACGTCATTGTTTGGCTGAGGGACCTTCCCAAGCCGATCGGCATTATCGCGGTCACCGATTCACGCGCGCGCCACATCTTGCAAGCCTGCATTCTTGCGGACATCGCAGTGCCGGAAGAGGTATCGATCGTCGGGATCGACGACGACCCTCTTCTGCGCATGCTCACNCGCATTCCGATCAGCTCCGTGCGGCAGGGGACCCGCAAGATGGGCCAGATCGCCGCGTCGATGCTCCATCGTCGTTTGAAGGGCGCGACGCTGGATGAGCCGCGCATTATCGTTCCGCCCGCCGGGCTCAATCCGCAGATATCCTCCCGATACCAACCGATCTACGATCCCTATGTCATGCGCGCGAGGCACTATATCCGGCAGTTCGCGGGCCAAGGGATCAAAGTCGCTCAAGTTGCTGAATACGTGGGCGTTTCGAGAACGACCCTCGAAACTCATTTCCGCCGCGCATTTGGCTGCACCGTCCACGACGACATGTTGGCGTTCCGGCTTCAGCTTGCACGCGAAATGCTGGAGGACGGGGAGCGATCGCTTGAGAAGATCGCCGAGTTAAGCGGTTTCACCAGCAATCAGTACATGCATGCAGTGTTTAAACGAGAACTGGGTTGCAGCCCCAGGGAGTATCAGAGGCAGCAACTTCTGCGATGACTGCGCGCGCAAAACCATCAGAGGCAGGATCGTGGGCGGACTGGAGGGCCATGGCCGTCTCGCATCCGATCTCGTGGCCTGCCATTCCGCTCCACCATCGAAGGATTGGCGGATCTTGATCAATACGGCGAGCAATCTTCGGCTCGTCATTGAAAGTGCTAGAAAAAGCTCGCCTCGAACAATTCGCGAGAATAGCTGGCGTGGGTCACGCCTGCCTGCAGATCCTGCTTGCTGAGTTCATCGACGAATACGCCGTTCTGCATGACGAGGACCCGGTCGCACATATGAGAGATGACCGAGAGATCGTGGCTGACAAGGATCAAGGTCAGATTGCGTTCTTCCCGCTGGTCTGCCAGCAGATTAAGCACCTCCGCCTGGATCGAGACGTCGAGCGCCGAGGTCGGTTCGTCGAGGAGCAAGATCGGAGGCGACAGGATCAGCGCCCGTGCGATGGCCACACGCTGGCGCTGTCCGCCCGAAAGTTCATGCGGGAAGCGGCTGGCAAAATGGGCGGGAAGGCCGACCTGCGTCAGAGCGTCGGCCACCCTGGACCAGCCGTCGCCCGCGCCCATGGACCGTATCGGCTCGGCCAGCGCCGTGCCGATACGGTGCCTCGGATGAAGCGATCCGTAGGGATCCTGGAATACCATCTGGGCGAGCTTCAGTTCGTCACGCGTGCGGGACTTGCCGACGGGCTTGCCCTCGAACATGATCGAGCCCGTCCAGCCGCCTTCGAGGCCGGCAAGCGAGCGCAGAACCGTCGACTTGCCGCAGCCCGATTCACCCACGATACCGAGCGTTTCCCCGCGATCGACGGAAAAGCTGACGCCGCGCACCACATGGTTCGTTTTGCCCTTGGAGCCATAGACGACGTCTAGATTCTCGACCTTGATCATGAGTTGATCTCCGCTTCGATCGACTTGCGGTCGAGGACTTTCAGCCGCCGGACCGGGTTCTTCGGATCAGGCATCGCGGCGATCAGGCCGCGCGTGTAGGGATGCGTGGCATCCTCCAGCTTCGTCAGCGTTTCGACGACGCGGCCCGAATACATCACCATGATGCGCTCGCAGAAGGCGGCGACCATGCGGATGTCGTGGCTGATCAGGACCAGGCCGGAATTGTTTTCCCGCACCAGTTCGTCGAGCAGAACAAGAACGTCCCTGCGGACGCTGACGTCGAGCGCCGAGGTCGGTTCGTCGGCGATGACCAGTTTTGGCCGGGCGAGCAGCATCATCGCAATCATCACGCGCTGACCCATGCCACCGGAAATCTGGTGCGGATAGAGCGACAGGACGCGGTCCGGATCGTTGATCCGAACCCGCACCAGCATGTCGCGGGCACGAGCCAGGGCTTCCTTGCCGTGGACGCCCAGATGCAGCTTCGCGGCTTCGGCCACCTGTTTGCCGATGGTGAGGACCGGGTTCAGCGAATAGCGCGGATCCTGCATGATCAGGGCGATGTCCTTGCCGCGCAAGTCTCCCATCTGCCGCTCCGTCTTTTCCAGCAGCGGGCTGCCGAGAAAGTCCATGCGTTCGGCCGTCACGCCGGCGCGTTGCGGCAAAAGCCGCATGATCGCCCGGCCGGTGGTGGATTTTCCCGAACCGGATTCGCCAACGATGCCGATACGCTCCCGCCCAACGTCGAAGCTGACATTGGAGACAGCCGGAATGGAGTTTCGGCCAAAACGGACATTCAGATCGCGAACGGAAAGGACGGGAGTTTCATCAGGATCTGGCATGGCGTGGGTCCAATAGATCGCGAAGCGTGTCTCCGGCGATGTTGAAGGCAAGGCTGGTCAGCAGGATGGCCACGCCGGGCATGACGGCAACCCACCAATAATCCAGCATGAATTTCCGCCCGCTGGAAATCATCGCACCCCATTCCGGCAGCGGCGGCTGTGCGCCGAGACCGAGGAACCCCAGGGACGCCGCCGTCAGGATGATCCCCGCCATGTTGAGCGTCAGCCGCACGATCACCGAGGGGATACACATCGGAGCGATGTAGAGAAAAAGGATCCGCAGCGGCGAGGCGCCGTAAAGCCGGGCGGCCGCGACGAAATCCGCATTGCGCACGACAAGAGCTTCCGCACGGGCGAGGCGGGCGATCGGCGGCCAGGCGGTCAGGGAGATGGCAACGATCGCGGTCCCCAGACCGGCGCCAAGGGCGGCGGCGAAGGCAAGCGCCAGGATCAGGGACGGAAACGACAGGACGATATCGGTCGCGCGCATCAGGATGGCATCCGTCCGGCCGCCGAAGAAGCCGGCAACGACGCCGATGACGAGGCCGATCGGGCCGACGATCACCGAAACGGACATGACGGTCTGGATTGTGATGCGCGTGCCATAGACGAGGCGGCTGAAGATATCACGTCCAAATTCGTCCGTGCCGGCCAGATGCGCGAGCGTCGGAGGCTGAAGCGCGTCGCTCAACGTCTGGGCGGCGGGATCGTAAGGTGCGATCAGCGGCGCGAAGATGGCGACCAGAACCAGGATGGCAAGGATCATGAAGCCTGCCATGCCAAGCGGTTCGTCAGCAAGCTTGCGCAGAACGCGAGAGGTCGAGTTCAATATTCTGGTGCCGATCGCCGGCGGCCGAATGATGGCGTCGTTATGGGCAATATTGCTCATCGTGCGGCCTCCCGGGTACGCGGATCAAGCAGCGCGTAGGCGATGTCTGCAATGAAATTCAGGAACATGAAGATGAAGCCAACGACGATGGTCGCGGCAAGAATCGCGTTCATATCGCCGATCAGGAGCGCGTTGGTCATGTACTGACCGATTCCAGGCCACGAAAAAACGATTTCGGTGACGACGGCACCTTCCAGGAGGTTGCCGTAGGAAATCGCGAGAACGGTGATCAATTGGACGGCGATATTGGGCAGGACATGGCTGATAACCGTGCGGATCGGCCCGACGCCCTTGGCGCGGGCGGCGATGACGTAATCCTGATTCAACTGCTCCAGCGTGAATGCCCGGGTCATGCGCGTAATATAGGCCATGGCCATATAGGCGAGGATGCAGGCTGGAAGGATGATGTGCGACAGCGCGTTCCAGAAGATCTCCGTCTCGCCTTCCAGCAGGCTGTCGACCAGCATCAGTCCCGTGGTCGGCTCGATCATGCCTTCATAGAAGACATCGACCCGGCCGGGGCCGCCGACCAGATTGAGGCCCGCATAGAAGATCACCAGCCCGACGATACCGAACCAGAACACCGGGATCGAATGCCCGACCAGCGCGAAGACGCGCGCAAACTTGTCGATCGCGCTATCCCGGAAAAGGCCGGCGGCCAAGCCGAGCGGAACGCCCACCAGAGTGGAAATGACCACCGCGAGCGTCGCGAGTTCCAGCGTTGCCGGGAAAGCCTGGGACAGGTCCTTGGTGACCGCGTTGCCGGTCAGGATGGCAGTTCCCATGTCGCCATGCAGCAATCCCCAGACATAGATGAAGAACTGCTGGTAGAGCGGAAGATCGAGGCCAAGTCTCACTCGCATGGCCTCGTAGGCTTTCGGATCGGCGAGTTCGCCGACGATCGCTCCGACCGGATCGGTCGGCATCACGCGGCCAATCACGAAGGTGACGCACAACAGGATGAACAGGCTGACGACGAGGTGGATGAGCCGTCGTCCCAGTTCGCCTAACGAAAGTTCCTTCATGAGCGGCCGCCTGACTTGACGTTACTTATCGGTCTTGCTGACGCCTTCGAGACGTGTCGTCTGGCTCGGATGCCCGACATAGCCCTTCACACGGCTGCTCAGGACGATCGGCTCGTAACGTTCGAAGAGCGGCAGAACCGCGGGCTTCTGCGCCACGAACATTTCCTGCATCTGGACATAAAGCGCGCCGCGTTTCTTCGCGTCCGGCTCCAGCGCAGCCTTGGCCGTGACAGCGGTCAGTTCGGGAATGTCCCAACCGGAGCGCCACACGAAGTTGCCGGCATTGTTGGCCTTCAAGGAGTTGTCGGGGTTGCTCGAGAACTGCTCCATGGCGCCGAGGACGTTCGGCATATAGGCGCCGGTCTGCGGGATGAGCAGATCGAAATCGCGGGCGCGGTGCGCGGCAATGATGTCCGCGCCGTTCCCCTGCATGATGTTGACCTTGATGCCGATCTGGCCAAGCGACGCCTGGATCGCGGTCGCAAGATCGATACGCGGGGTCTGGGCGATCGTCTTCAGGTTCACCGTGAAGCCGTCCTTGTATCCGGCCTCCGCCAACAGCGCCTTTGCCTTCGTGACATCCAGCTTCCAGTCCGGGCTCGGAATGGCAAATTCGAAGTTTTCCGGGACCGGAACCGTACGCGCACGGCCGTACGGCCCCATGATCGTCTTTTCCATGCCCTTGTAGTCGATGCCGTAGGCAATCGCTTCGCGGACCTTCGGATTGGAGAGCGGCTCCTTGCTGGCGTTCATCGACAGGACATAGAAGCCGCCTGTCGGCACACGCTGGATTTCATAACCCTGCTTGCCGGTGAAGGTTGCGAGGTCTGTCGCGGTCAAGGCGCTTGCAATATCGATATCGCCGCGCTCAAGCATCAGCCGCTCGACCTGGCTTTCAGGGACATGGCGGACGACGACCCGGCGCATTTTCGGTTGTCCGGCGACATAATTCTTGCTTGCGTCGAGGATGACGATCTCGTTCGGCGTCCACTTGTTCAGCGTAAACGGACCCGAGCCTGCCGAATTGGTGCGCAGCCACGCATTGCCCCAGTCGTCGTTGACGACATGGCTCTTCAGCTCCTTGCTGTCGACGACGCTGGCGATGACCATCGCCAGGCGATACAGCAGAAGCTCGGACGTAACCTCGCCGGAAAGGTCGATGCGCACCGTCTTCTCGTCCGGCGCCGTGACCAGCTTTTCGACGTTGCCGCCATTGTAGCCGACGCGCTTGAGGTTGGCGGCGGCAGCCTGGTCGAGCTTCAGCAGGCGGGTGATGGAATAGACGACGTCTGCGGAGGTAACCGGGTTGCCGGAGGCGAATTCAGCCTTACGAAGATGGAACGTGATTCCCTTGTCATCGATCTCCCACTTTTCAGCGAGCTGCGGAGAGATCTTGCCCGAGCCATCGGTGGACACCAGGCGATCATAGAGGTTGGCCATGATCTCGTTGGCCTTGGCTTCCGTCGCCTGATGCGGATCGAGCGAAAGAACCTGGGCAAGCGAGGTCGCGATGACGAGCTGATTGGCAGGGGTCTCGGCAAGGGCCGCCGGGGCGCCGAACGACAAGACGGCAAAAGCCGCACCGACGAGCAATCGAGTGCAAAGGTGTTTCATATTATCTCCTCCCAGAGCTGACCAGGGAAACTAACTGGTTGTAATATGACCTATCGGACTTTCCCGAGGATGGCAAGCTTGTCTCGAGAGCCGGGATCCGCATTCGGCGGCAGACATTGGGGAAGATCGATCTAACAAAAGGCCGTCACACCGAATGGCAATGCTCATACGCATCAGCAATCGTTCTTTACGTAAAACCTAAAGGTGATAGTCACGAGGCGTGCCTATTCAGGCGCGATCTGGAGGCCAGCTCCTCTTTCCGGATCGCATCAAGGCGCTCGACATCCGACGATAATCATACTAGGTCGTATGATGAGTGAGATGCTCTGGGAGGATGCTGGAATGTACGTAGGCACACAAGTTGGCGCAAGAGATGATGACGACTATCGCGTTTTTTCCCAATTGGGATTGAAGCACATCTGCGCGGACCCGCCCGGCTCGCCTTCGAGCTGGCGCCTGGAAGATCTCGAACGTCATCGCGACAAGATCGAGAGCTTCGGCCTCATCCTCGACATGATTCAGCTTCCGCTTCCGTCCAAGCCTATCGAGAAGGCGTCCTATCCGGATATCCTGCTCAAGGGGCCTGACCGCGACCGCCAGATCGACGCCGTGTGCCGGTTGATCGAGGATACGGCGAAGGCCGGCATTCCGGCGGTCAAGTACAATCTGAATCTGATCGGCATCCCCCGCACGGAGATGGAGCGTGGGCGCGGCGGGTCTCTCAACGAGGCCTTCCGGTGGGACAAGACCGATCAGCAGGCGGCACCCGGACTGGCGGGCGTGCTGGCCGAGGATGAGAACTGGGAGCGTATCGACTATTTTCTGGAGCGCGTGGTACCGGTCGCGGAAAGCAACAAGGTACGGCTTGCCTGCCATCCGCACGATCCTTACACGCCGCCCGGCTACAAGGGCGTTACCCGCGTGCTCGGTACGGTCGAAGGTCTGAAGAAATTCGTGTTGATGCGGGAGAACCCCTATCACGGCCTCAATTTCTGCCAGGGTTCCATCGGCGAAATGCTGGAGAACCCGAGGGAAGAAATCGACGATATCATCCGTTGGTTCGGGACGCGCGATAAAATCTTCAATGTCCATTTCCGCAATATCGCCGGCGGCAAGCTCTCCTTCATGGAAACCTTTCCGGACGAGGGCGATATGGACATGGTCCGCTCGCTCAAGACTTATAAGGAAGTGGGCTACCGCTATATGATCATGCCGGATCACGTTCCCACGATCAGCGGCCGCGATCCCACCGGCGTAGCCTTTGCTTTCTGCTACGGTTATATCACCGCGCTTCTGGAGGCGCTCAAGTAGTCGCACTGCCACAAGCAAGGTTGGCTTCAATCTGCCTTGCTTTGTTCACAACCGCACGCCGCGAACTCATCCGGCTAAACGCCCGTTATGGCTCTTATCCGCCTGGCTTGACTGCGGCCGTGCCGCTCTCTTGCCAGGCGCCCGCTCACCTGTTGTGGCGCTCTCAGCAGCTTTCAAGCCGTCGCTCAGGAATTTGGCCGGTGGCCGGCGACGGATGCCCTCGATCTCCGTGATCATAAGTTCAAAGTCCTTGTTGCGTCGACGTCGAGCCGTGAAATCGGCTCCTCGCTGGCTCTGGCACCTGGGAAGGCATCCGCAAGATGCGCTTCCAGTCCCGATTTACCTGATTGTTCCGGCATGATCGGCTCGGTCACGACGAGCATAAATGCCCGCCCTCCAAAGCACGAAACAGACCGCGGTTAATGCTCAAGGCTTACCCGCAGGAGAGGAAGGCTAATATTGACAGGCCATGTATACACATTTATTGCTGATATAAGAGCGCGGAGGACAAGACAGGCTGGCGATTTCCTTGAGGATGAACGCTATTCTTGCGTGGGATTGGGGATTTCGCAGCCTGACAGTTTTCAGCTCGGAGCCGCCCGCTTTTCGCGGCTGGTCTTGAGGGAGACTTGCCGGAAACGAGAATTGTATACACCGATTTATGGGGGCCGGCTGCGGTCGGATTGATACGTCGGGGAGATTTTGCGGGATCTGCCGGGTAACGAAAACGGGCGGAATGGGATCCGGCACTACCACAACCCGTTGACTGTTGGTTGTGATGTCCCCGATATATCCGCAGGCTGTGACAGGCCGAAGGCCGCAAGGAGGACGCGGTCCGTCACACGCAAGTTTTGGGAACAAGTTCGTCTTAGAGGAGGAAGAGAATGATTACGAGAAGAACATTGATGGCTGCGGCCGGCCTTGCCATGGGCGGCCTCGCTGCCGTTCCGGCATTCGCGCAGGAAACGGTCAAGGTCGGCCTCATCCTGCCGATGACCGGCCCGTTCGCGTCCACCGGCCGGCAGGTCGAGGCGGGCGTCAAGGCCTATATGGCGCTCAACGGCGATACCGTCGCCGGCAAGAAGATCGAAGTCGTGCTGCGCGATGACGGCGGCGTCGCCGATCAGACCCGCCGCATCGCCCAGGAACTCGTCGTCAATGATGGCGCAAAGATATTGATGGGCTTCGGCCTGACGCCTCTCGCCATGTCGGTGGCGCCGGTTCTCAACCAGGCGAAGATCCCGGCGATCATCACCTCGGCGACGACCTCGGCGATCATGCCGCAGTCGCAATATTACGTCCGCACCTCGATGGGCGGCCCGCAGTCCGCCGTTCCGGTGGCCACCTGGGCGGTCCAGAACAACCTGAAGAAGGTTGTGACCCTGGTCTCGGATTACGGTCCGGGCATCGATATCGAGCAGGGCTTTACCAACCAGTTCAAGAAGGATGGCGGCACGATCGTCGAGGCCATCCGCGTTCCGCTTGCGAACCCGGATTTCGCCCCCTTCCTGCAGCGCGTGCGTGACGCCAAGCCGGATGCAGTCTTTGCCTTCGTGCCGGCCGGCATCGGCGCGCAGTTCATGAAGCAGTATGTCGACCGCGGTCTCGCCGACGCCGGCATCAAGCTGATTGCCACCGGCGACGTCACCGACGACGACCTCTTGAACGGCATGGGCCCGGCCGCCAAGGGTGTCATCACCGGCCATTTCTACTCGACCTTGCACGACAGCCCGGAAAACAAGGCCTTCGTTGCCCAGGTGAAGAAGGCGTCCAACAACATGCGCCCGAACTTCATGTCGGTCGGCGGTTATGATGCCATGACGCTGGCCTACATGGCGCTGAAGAAGACCAATGGCGATACCGACGGAACCAAGCTGATCGAAGCCATGAAGGGTGCGACATGGACAAGCCCGCGCGGCCCGATCACCATCGATCCCGCCACTCGCGATATCATCCAGGACATCTACATGCGCGAAGTCAAGGAAGTGAACGGCGAACTCTATAACGTCGAATTCGCGACCTTCCCGAAAATCAAGGACCCGAACGCCAAGTAAGGCGAGGTGGTCCTGCCGAGACCGGAATGGCGGGCTGCGGCCCGCCATTTTCGTTTGGTGGGATCATTTTCGGCCTGGCCGATCATCAGCCGGCCGATGCGGCCTTGAAGACCGCCAGCTGAGCGTCGAAAGCACGCTTGTAGGCGGGCCGCGCTTCGCCGCGGGCGACATAGGCAGAAAGGTTCGGGTATTCGTCCAGGATGCCCGATGATGCCTTCAATCGGAGCAGCACCGTCACCATCAGGAGGTCGCCGGCGCTGAACGCACCATCCAGCCAGTCGGCGTCCCCGAGGTGGCGGGAAAGGTCGGCCAGCCGTCTGCGGATGCTGACTTCGAGGGCTGAGAGGCGTTTTTCGTACCACGGCTCGTCGCGCTCGAGGATCCTGACGAGCGTGCGGTCGAAGATCGGCGGCTCGACGGTGTTGAGCGCGGCAAACATCCATGCGATCGCCCGCGCCCGGGCATTCGGGTCGTCCGGCAGCAGGCCGGCACGGCGCCCGGCGATATGGAACACGATCGCGCCCGACTCGAACAACACGAGATCGCCTTCCTCATAGGTCGGGATCTGCCCGAAAGGCTGAAGCGCGAGATGGGCGGGTTCCTTCATCGCCTGGAACGACAGAAGACGTACGTCGTAAGGCTCTCCCACTTCTTCGAGCGCCCAGCGCGCGCGCATGTCCCGGGCCAGACCCTTGCCGCCGTCTGGCGACCGTTCAAAGGCGGTAATCGTGATGGTCATTGGTGTTCTCCGAAGATTGCCTGCCTTGAAGACGATCGGCCAAGCGCGCTCCCGACATCATACTCAAGATAATCCTCGAATACGGCTCGGCAGAACATGGATCGAGTTTGGCGTTCGTCCATTGTCATCGTATGCATGGTTCCGACATGCAGGCGAGGGTGTTGCCCGGCTGCGAGAAAGACGGAGTTTGAGATTGAGCGTTGCCTTCACCAAGGAAGAGAGTTCCGAAACCGCTTCGGAAACCTTGCTGCCCGACCGTCCGGTTTCTCCTCACCCGAACCTGGTGACGGAGGCGGGGTTGAAGGCTCTCGAATTGCAGCTCCGGCAGGCGCGCGAGGCCTACGAGGCCGCCGGCGCGATCGAGGACGTCAACGAAAGACGGCGCCAGCAGGCAGGCCCCTTGCGGGATGCGCGCTATTTCGCGGCTCGGGTCCACACGGCCCAGCTCGTCGCGGGGCCGACTTCGTCGGACATCGTCTCCTTCGGCGCCACGGTAACCTTCAGCCGCGATGACGGGCGGATTCAGACCTATCGGATCGTCGGAGAGGACGAGGCGGATCCCAAGGCGGGATCGATTTCCTTCGTTTCGCCGGTCGCAAGGCTGTTGATGGGCAAGGCCGTCGGCGACGTCGTCAGCGCGGGCGAGCAGGAACTGGAGATTTTGGCAATCTCCTGAGATGCGCATACCGCAGCCGGATGGACTTCAAATGAACGGATGACGGGTTGAGCTGGCGTCCGGCAATGGCTATCAGGTGCTGACCGCGAACGGACTTCAGCAAATCACAAGGCATACCGGCATGATCCCAGACTTCCTCGTCACCCATTCCGGTGGCTTCCATGCCGACGAATTGCTGTCGAGCGTCATCCTGACTCGGCTTTTCCCAAAGGCTCGCCTGGTTCGCAGCCGGGCGCCCGAATGGATCACGCCGGGTGCCGACCGCATCATCTACGACGTCGGCGGCGCCTATGATGCTGCTGCGCAGATCTTCGATCACCACCAGCGTGGCGCGCCGCTGCGCGAGGATGGCCAGCCCTTCAGCTCGTTCGGGCTGGTGTGGAAGCATTATGGCCGCGATTATCTGGCGGCGCTTGGCCTTCCGCCGGGACATATCGAAGCATTGCACGCCTCTTTCGATTCGAGCTTCGTGTTGCCGGTCGATCTGATGGACAATGGCGCGCTCAGCCCCTCGATCGCGGGGCCGCTCGCCGGCCTCACCTTGCCGGCCCTGCTCGAAACCCTCAAACCCGTGTTCGACGAGACCGATCCCGAAGCGGAAAACCGCGGCTTCCACGCAGCGCTGGCAATTGCCCGAAGCTTCGTCGAGGCCCGGATCGGCCAGAGCGCCGCAAAATTGCGGGCCGAAGGTCTGGTGCATCAGGCGATCGTCGATACGGGCGAGGGGCGTGTTCTGGAGCTTCCGATGGGCATGCCGTTCCGTCCCGCCATCGTCAAGGCGGGTGCCGATCATCTTCTGTTCGTCGTTCACCCGCGTGAAAAGGATTGGTGCCTCACCACGATCCGCCGCGCGGATGAAGGTTTCGAGGTGCGCGCCGATCTGCCTGCGGCCTGGGCCGGCCTGACGGATCGTGATCTTGAGGCCGTTTGCGGTGTGGAAGGCGCGAGCTTCTGCCACAATGGCCGTTTTGTTGCCGCGGCGAGGACTCGCCAGGCCGCTCTGGCCATGGCCGACCTGGCGGTGAAGGAAGCTGTGTCCAACGGGACCAGGTAACCGCAGCGCCCGAGGAGGTGCCGCCGGCGGGCGTGCTTGCGCTTCCGGCGTCAAGCAGATGTGCTAGAAGAGCGCATCATGAGTTCCTTGCAGCCCGCCTCGGCATCCACGATCCTGCATCACAGCCTCCGGCACCTGAGGGCGTTCCTTGCGGTCGTCGATACCGGCTCGGTGACCAGGGCGGCGGAACTCTGCTTCGTCTCCCAGCCAGCCATTACCCAGGCGCTGTCGAAGATCGAAAAGACCGCCGGCCTGCCGTTGTTTTCCCGAACGCCGCAGCGGATTTTTGCCAATGGCGCCGGCGAGATCCTGGCGTTGCGCATCAAGCGCGCTTTCGGTTATCTCGATCCCGCTTTGTCGGAACTGTCGCCGAGATTGCGGGTGACGGCGACGACCGCGCAGCTGAAATCGCTGATCGCGGTCCGGGAAACCGAAAATTTTACGCTCGCGGCGAGCCGTCTCGGCTTGAGTCAGCCGGCGGTCTATCGCGCCGTCAGCCAGTTGGAAGAGGAGGCGGCCCGGCCTCTGTTCGAACGTACTTCCTACGGAATCATCGCGACGCGTGCGGCTCATGCGCTGGCCCAGGCGGCAAGGCTCGCCTTCATCGAGCTCGAACAGGCGGATGCGGACCTTGCCGAGCTGACGGCGGCCGAGATCGGCCAGATCGTCATCGGCGCGACGCCGCTTGCCAAGTCCTTTGTCCTGCCCAAGGCGATCGCCGGTTTTCGCAGGATCCGCCCGAACCTGCCCATCCAGATCCAGGAAGGGCCTTATCCGGATTTGCTGGGTGCGCTTCGCCGCGGCGAAGTGGATTTCATGCTCGGCGCTCTGCGGGTGCCGGCCCCGATCGGCGACGTGGAGCAGAAGGTGCTGTTCCACGACACGGTGGTCATGGTTTCCGGGCAGGCGCATCCGCTGGCCGGCAAGGCGGAGGTGACGGTCGAGGATCTCGCCGCCTTCCCCTGGGTCGTCAATCAGAGCGGCACGCCGATGCGCCGGTATTTCGACAGCGTCTTTGCCGGTTCGCCGGGCGGCCCGCCGAAAAGCATCGTCGAAAGCGGCTCGCTGATCCTGATGCGCGAGCTGCTGGATTCCAGCGATCATCTCGGATGCACCTCCCGCCTCCAGGCCGAAGCGGAGATCGCCCGCGGGCTGATGCGGGCGCTGCCTTTCGATCTCAGCCATACGTCGCGGCCGATCGGCGTGACGACGCGAAAGGACTGGTTGCCGACGGCTGCCCAGCAGGCATTCCTCGAACTTCTGCCCACCTGGTCCGAGCGACCGGCGGGTCGGCCGCTATAACCAGAACTTATAAGCCCGGCAGACGAACTGATTAAGCCGAGAGACGCGGCCGGGTTAATGTGCAAATGCGCGATGCTGGTGGAGAGATTGGAGCGTCGCGCGGACATCGCCATGCCCGCCCGTGGAGGTTAACGAAAAGTTGAAAATAGTGGGACGCCAAAGCATCCCGGCCCGTTGACTGACATATCCGGGGTCCACGATATAGGCTACCGGTTATACTGGCTTGGGCTGACGTCCGGACCCGGTCCGACAAGACCTTTAAAAAGAAGATTCCGCTCAGAGGAGGAGGGAAACATGCTCAACAGAAGAACGCTCATGGTAGCGGCAGGCGTCGCGCTCGGCTGCCTCGCAGCCATGCCGGCCGCAGCCCAGGAAACCATCAAGATCGGTCTCATCCTGCCGATGACCGGCCCCTTCGCATCGACCGGCCGCCAGGTTTCGGCAGGCGCCAAGACCTTCATGGCGATGAAGGGCGACACTGTGGCCGGCAAGAAGATCGAACTGATCATCCGCGACGACGCCGGCACCGCCGACCAGACCCGCCGCATCGCACAGGAACTGGTCGTCAACGACGGCGCCAAGGTTCTGGCCGGTTTCGGCCTGACGCCGCTTGCCATGGCGGTCGCCCCGGTCGCGACCCAGGCGAAAATCCCGTCCGTGGTCATGGCCGCCGGCACGGCCTCCATCACCAAGGCATCGGAATTCATCACCCGCACTTCGGGTACCCTGCCGCAATATTCGCTTCCTGTCGGCACCTGGGCTGCCGAAAACAAGATCAAGAAGGTCGTGACGCTGGTTTCCGACTACGGTCCGGGCATCGACGCGGAGAAGTGGTTCACCAAGGAATTCAAGGCCAAGGGCGGCGAGATCGTCGAAGCCGTGCGCGTGCCGCTCGCCAATCCCGACTTCGCCCCCTTCCTGCAGCGCGTCCGTGACGCCAAGCCGGATGCGGTCTTCGTGTTCCTGCCGTCGGGCGCCGGTTCGCTGTTCATGAAGCAGTTCGCCGACCGCGGCCTTGCAGACGCCGGCATCAAGCTGATCGCGACCGGCGACGTTACCGACGACGACATCCTCAATTCGATGGGCAAGCCGGCAATCGGCACCATTACCGGCCATTTCTATGCGACCGCGCATGACAGCCCGGAAAACAAGGCCTATGTCGCGGCCTTCAAGAAGGCCAATGCCGACATGCGCCCGAACTTCATGTCCGTTGGCGGTTACGATGGCATGGCGCTGATCTACGCGGCANTCGAAAAGACNAAGGGCGACGTTACCGGCCCGGCCTTCATGGCAGCCGTCAAGGGTCTCTCCTGGACGAGCCCGCGCGGCCCCGTCTCGATCGATCCGGATACCCGCGACATCATCCAGAACATCTATATGCGCGAGGTCAAGGATGTGAACGGCGAGCTGCAGAACGTCGAGTTCCAGACGTTCAAGGCTCTCAAGGATCCGGAAAAGGCAGAAGCCAAGTAAGGGGTGAGGCCCCCCCTCACTCCGCTCGCTCGGCGCATCCTTTCCCGAATGCAAAGGGAAGATCCAGCAAGGCGGATGGGGCCGAGACTTTACTTTCGTCCGTCCTGACGAAAGGGCTCAAGGCACTTGAGCCCCTTCGTTTTCCCGGCGACAATGCCGGGCAACGTTATCGCTCGCAGCAGGGCCACCGCAGAGAAGATTTTATATGCTGACCATCCTGTTCGACGGCATAGCCTATGGCATGCTGCTTTTCATTCTGGCCTGCGGGCTGACGGTGACGCTCGGTCTGATGAATTTCATCAACCTGGCGCATGGCGCCTTCGCCATGGCCGGCGGCTACGTGACCGTGGTGATGATGAACCGCTACGGCATCTCCTTCTACTGGTGTCTGCCGGCGGCCTTCATCGTTTCGGCGCTGATCGGCCTTCTGCTGGAGCGGACGCTCTATCAATGGCTGTATCAGGCAAGCCACCTGGACCAGGTTCTCTTTTCGATCGGCATCGTCTTCATGGCGATCGCCGCGACCGATTATTTCATGGGCGGCCAGCAGCAGCTGATCAACCTGCCGCCGGAGCTTTCCGGCCGCATGGACGTATTCGGCGTCGGCATCGGCCGCTACCGGCTCTTCACCATCATCATCTGCGCCGTGCTTGCCGTTGCTTTGCAGCTCATCCTGTCGAAGACCCGCTTCGGCAGCCGGCTGCGCGCCGCGGTCGACGACCGGCGCGTCGCCATGGGCCTCGGCATCAACGTGCCGCTCGTCTTTGCTTTGACCTTTGCCTTCGGTTCGGGCCTTGCCGGCCTCGGCGGGGCGATGGGCGCGGAAATCCTCGGGCTCGATCCGAACTTCCCGCTGAAATTCATGATCTACTTCCTCATCGTCGTCTCGGTCGGCGGCACGTCCACCGTCTCCGGCCCGTTCCTCGCCGCCCTGCTGCTCGGCATTGCCGACGTGGCCGGCAAATATTACGTGCCGGCGATCGGTCCCTTCGTCATCTACGCGCTGATGATCGTCATGCTGATCGTGCGGCCGAACGGCCTGTTCTCGAGGGGCGGCCGATGAGCGTTCTTCCGCAGGAAACCACCGTGTCCGCAAACTCCTCCACCGCTGCAGCCGAAACCCGCGCTGCCAAGCTGATGAAGCGCCGGAGCCGCATCCGCTTCTACGAGATCATCGTCTGGATCGCTGCGATCGCAGCCTATTTCGTTCTGCCCTCGAAGATGCTGATCCTCACGGAGATCGCCATCCTGGCGCTGTTTGCCGTGTCGCTCGACCTGGTGCTTGGTTTCGCCGGCATCGTTTCGCTCGGCCATACCGCCTTTTTCGGTCTCGGTGCCTACGTGGCGGGTCTGCTGGCGCTGCATTTCATCGCCGAACCGGTGACGGGCCTGATCGTCGCCGGCATCGTGTCCGGTCTTCTCGGGCTGCTCACCAGCTTCCTTATCCTGCGCGGTTCGGACCTTACCCGCCTGATGACCACGCTCGGCATCGGCCTGATGATGGCGGAAATCGCCAACCAGATGGCCTGGCTGACCGGCGGCGCGGACGGGCTCAGCGGCTTTTCGCCCGGCCCGATCCTCGGCATGTTCGAGTTCGATCTGTTCGGCAAGACCGGTTATCTCTATTGCGTCGGAGTGCTCTTCATCGGCACGATGATCATGCGCCGCATCGCCTTTTCGCCCTTTGGCCTGTCGCTGAAGGCGATCAAGGGCAATCCGATGCGCTCGGCCATGGTCGCCGTACCGGCGCGCAAGCGCATCGTCACCGCCTATACGGTTGCGGCTATCTTTGCCGGCATGGCGGGCGCGCTGCTTACCCAGACGACGAGCTTCGTCTCGCCCGACGTGCTCGCCTTCCACCGTTCGGCCGATGTGCTGCTCGTGCTGGTCATCGGCGGTACCGGCTATCTTTATGGCGGTATCTTCGGCGCGATCCTGTTTACGCTGGTCAAGGACTGGCTGTCGGTGATCACGCCGCAATACTGGATGTTCTATATCGGCCTGCTGCTCGTCATTCTCGTGATGATCGGCCGTGAGCGGCTGTCGCGCTGGGTGGAATATCTGCCCGAGCGCTTCTCGAAGAAGGAGGACCGCTGATGAGCGACATCGTTCTCGAAACCCGCCATCTCGTGCGCCGCTTCGGTGCCTTCCTCGCCACCAATGATGTCAGCCTGAAGGTGGAGCGCGGCGCCCGCCACGCCCTGATCGGCCCGAACGGCGCCGGCAAGACGACGCTGATCAACCTTCTGACCGGCGTCCTGCCGCCGTCCGAAGGACAGGTTTTCCTCGAGGGCGAAGACATCACCTCGATGGCATCGTTCCGGCGCGTCAAGCGCGGGCTGACCCGAACCTTCCAGATCAACCAGCTGTTCAACGAGTTCACGCCGCTCGAAACCGTGGCGCTGGCGATCGCCGAGCGCGAAGGCGTCGGCCACAATCTGTGGCGGTCGATCGCCGGTTACGGCAAGGTGGTGGACGAGGCGGCGGCACTGCTGGCGCGCTTCGGGCTTGCCTCCGTGATGGGCGAGCGCACCGTGATCCTGCCCTATGGCAAGCAGCGCCTGCTGGAAATCGCACTCGCTTTCGCCTCCAAGCCGCGCGTGCTCCTGCTCGACGAACCGGCCGCCGGCGTGCCGGAAGACGAGCGGCACGAAGTGCTGCAGATCGTCTCCGACCTTCCGGCTGACGTCACCGTGCTCCTGATCGAGCACGACATGGATCTGGTCTTCTCGTTCGCCAACCGGATCTCGGTCCTGGTGGCGGGCGCCGTCTTCGTCGAAGGAACGGTTGCGGAAATCTCCACCGATCCGCGCGTCAAGGCCGTCTATCTCGGAGAAAATGCATGAGCACCCCGGTTCTGGTCACTGAAAAGCTGGTCGCGGGTTATGGCGAGGCAAGCGTTCTCGCCGGTATCAGCCTGAAGATCGAGGAAGGTCGCACGCTGGCGCTGCTCGGCCGTAACGGCACGGGCAAGACGACCTTCGTCAACACGCTTGCCGGCGTCACCACCCATCATTCCGGCACGGTCCACCTGATGGGACGCGACGTGACGAAACTGCGCGCCGACCGCCGGGCCGCTGCCGGTATCGGCTGGGTGCCGCAGGAGCGCAATATCTTCAAGTCGCTGACCGTCGAGGAGAACATGACCGCGATCGCGCGCCCCGGCGTATGGACGCTGGAGCGGGTCTATTCGATGTTCCCGCGCCTGAAAGAGCGCCGCAAGAACCTCGGCAACCAGCTTTCCGGCGGCGAACAGCAGATGCTGGCGGTCGGCCGGGCGCTGATGGTCAATCCGAAGCTTCTGCTGCTCGACGAGCCGACCGAGGGCCTTGCGCCCATCATCGTCGACGAGCTGCTGGCAGCGATCCAGCGGATCACCCAGGGCGAGGGCATGTCGGCCATCATCATCGAGCAGAAGGCCCGCAAGGTCCTGCCGCTCTCCGACGACGCCGTCATCCTCGATCGCGGTGCGATCGTCTACCAGGGCACCAGCGCCGACCTGCTCGCCAACGACGATATCCTCGGCCAGCATCTGACCGTGGAAAAGGGTGCACGGCACTGATTGAAAGAGCGTGAGGGAAGGCGGATACGTCTTCCTTTCCGCGGCGGGCAAGGCTCGCAAGCCCCCGACACCGTCGGGTCAATGCAGTTTTGGCCAGCTCCGCGACCTAAATCGCCCGGAGCTAGAGATTCAGCGATCCGTTCAGTGCGCCGTGCCGTCGACGATTACGTGGTCGTGGTCCATCGTGCATTTCTCGATACGGGCATGAACCTTGTAGACGTCGCGCAGCATGTCGACCGTGACGACGTCGCGCGGGTAACCGCAGGCGCGCATCCGGCCGTTGGCGATCACCAGCACCTTGTCGGCAAAACGGAGCGCCTGGTTGAGGTCGTGGATGGCGATCATCACGATCATGCCTTTCGAGCGTGCCCGTCGCTGCATGAAGTCGAGCACTTCGACCTGGCGATGAAGATCGAGCGCACTGGTCGGCTCGTCCATCAGCATGATTTCCGGCTCGCGCACCAGCGCCTGGGCGATCGACACGAGCTGGCGCTGACCGCCGGAGAGAGCGCCGAGATCGCGGAACGCAATGGACGTGATGTTGAGTGCCCTCATGATCTCGTCGATGAAGGAAAGGTCGTGGTCGCTCACCGTCCAGGACTGGCCCTGCTTGCGGGCGAGCAGTATGGATTCGTAGACGGTCAGCACGGCATTGGCGGACGTGTCCTGCGGCATGTAGGTGATGGCGTTTTTCGTTTTGGCGCCATCGATGACGATATCGCCGGGGCCTTTGAGAAGGCCGGTAATGCG
>Ga0055531_10000858_pt1 | contig 24934 bp, 22 predicted proteins | sample AraplaCvi_mCL_r2_FD_55008 | JGI IMG/M metagenome (GOLD analysis project Ga0055531, IMG submission 55008) | Arabidopsis root microbial communities from North Carolina, USA - plate scrape MF_Cvi_mCL_r2 | ecosystem: Host-associated > Plants > Roots > Endosphere | place: USA: North Carolina...
TCCTGGGACGGCGAGACGCTGCGCACCACCGACGAGCCGGCGGACAAGCCCGACCTGCGCGACGAGACGGACGAGCTGTGGCGCACCTATTACGCCTCGATCTTCAACCCGGCCCGGCTGAAGGTGAAGATGATGACCACGGAGATGCCGAGGAAATACTGGAAGAACCTGCCGGAGGCGGAGCTCATACCGGGCCTGATCGCCAATGCTGAGGCNCAGCTCATCGACATGGCACGCAAGGCGGCGAGCGAGCCTTTGCCTTTCCATCACCGGATCCAGCAGGCGGCGGCCAGGGCTCCAGTGGAGCCCAAGGCAGCCGTGGGCACGCTTGCGGCGCTGAAGCAGGAGGCGCGGCATTGCACCCGCTGCGACATCCATTGCCTGGCGACCCAGACGGTGTTCGGCGACGGGCCGCCGGACGCGCGCGTGATGTTCGTCGGGGAACAGCCGGGCGACCAGGAGGACCTGGCGGGTAAACCCTTTGTCGGGCCGGCCGGAAAACTGTTCAACGACGTGATCGGCGAGGTCGGCATCGACCGGCGGTCGCTCTACATCACCAATGCGGTGAAGCATTTCAAATACGAGCCGCGCGGCAAGCGGCGCATCCACCAGAAACCTAATATGGGCGAGGTGCGGCAATGCCGCTGGTGGCTGACCCAGGAACTGGAACTGGTGAAGCCGAGGCTGGTGGTGGCGATGGGGGCAACGGCGCTCTTCGCGCTCACCGACATGCGCCGGAAGCTGGAGGACGTCAGGAGCGAGCCCATTCCCCTTAAGGAAGGGCGCACGCTCTTCGTGACGGTCCATCCGTCCTATCTGCTACGTATTCCCGACGAAGGCAGGAAGGCGGAGGAGCTCGCCCGGTTCAGGGAGGATATGAGCCGGATCAAGCGCCTGGCGGCGTGAGCGGAGAAAATGATTCAGGGCCCGCTAGGACACGAAGGTCGGATTGCTCGGCAGGTTGGGCGGAGCGTAGGCGCCGGTACTCTGGCGGGTTTTGACGGATTGATGGATCAGGGCATCCTGCGGGATCAAGCGCGGGTCGACGCAAGGGATATAATAACCGGTCGCCGCGTGGCGTTTCCGCCAGGAGGTTTTCGGGACCTTGCGCGGGATGCACTCCACGAGACGCCATGCCCAGTTCATCGAATCGTGCAGAGGCGCGCGCTGATCGAGTTCGACGTAATCGTGCTTCTCCCCTTCACCGAGAACGATCTTGCTGATGATATCGTCCTTGTAGTGGAGGCCGGTCGGCCGGGTCTCCCGGATCATCCAGTCCAGCGGAATCTTGATCTGGCCGCTTTCCTCTTCCGGGAAGCCGCCGCCGACGTCGCAGTGGAACCCCGAGAACCACACCTCCCTGGCGTTCTGGGGTCCCTTTGGCGCGGCAAAGGGATTGCCGCGATAGACCTGGCCGGGTGTCCACGGTTCGGGCCTGAACATGGTGCGCTTCTCGTCGATCGCAAGGGCATGGCGCACCCACTCGACGCTGGGATTGCGATGCGTGAACGGGTGGGTCTTCAGCTGCAGCCGGCCGTGGCCGGTCTCGATCATCGAGGCGACCGTGTCGAAGAGACCGAGCAGCTTGATCGGGGGGCGGTCGTTGTCGAGCATCCGCTCGTAAATGCGCATGCCGGCGAAAGGCGAGGCGTTTCCTCCGCCTGACGCCGGCGGTTGCTCGGATATATCCTTGTAGGTCCGGTAAGCGTAGTCGAGGAGATTGAGATAAAGAGGCGAGGTCAGCCCGAATGCGTGGATGAAGCCTGCCAGCACCCTGGCGGTATAGGCGCCACGGCTGAAGCCGAACAGGTAGATGCGGTCACGGTCCGGGTGGCCGCCGTTCTCGACAGGCCCGCAGTCATAGTTTTCGACAAGGAAGCGATAGGCTTCCTTGACGTTGTGATCGAGGCCCCAGCCGGTCGCAAGGCCCCACACTTCGGTCGCGTTCCGGGCAAACGAAGACCAGTTTTCGTCAGCTCCGAATGTGCCGACGCCGGGATCGTAATAAACGATCTGCCTTTCGGAGCGCTCCAGCGTTCCGAACAGTCTCAGGATATTGGTGCGGTCGGCGGATATTTCGTTCGACGTACCGTCGAACAGAATGACGATATTCTTTGACATGGTTCCCCCCGGATGATCCAGCCGGGAGACTATCATCACCATGTCATGTTTACAATTTTAAGTAGATGCATCAGTCTTGGCATTCGTCATTTTGCGGGAGGCAGGCATGGCCGATTTCAGATTCGCGACCTTCAATCTCTATCATTTCGCAGCACCCGGCATTTTCTGGCACGAGCGGGATCCGAAATCGACCTATACGCCCGAGCAGTGGCAGGCCAAGCAGGCCTGGATCGCAGGCAGGCTGGCGCAGATGAACGCCGATGTCGTCGGCTTTCAGGAAGTGGTCTCGTTCGAGGCGCTGAAGGACCTGACCGCCGCAGCGGGTTATCCGTATTTCTATAACGCCGGCGCGCCGATTTTCGACGCCGAGGACAGCGCGATCTATGTGAATGCCACGGTTGCGATCGCCTCGCGTTATCCGTTCGCAGCGGTGGGNGACCTNATAGGGGTTGCCGATATCGACGTCGATACGGTTGTCGATCCCGGTTTCACGTTTTCCCGCACGCCGGTTGCGGCGCGCATCGACCTGCCGGGAATCGGCGGGACGGACATCTATGTCTGCCATCTGAAATCGCAGGGTGCATTCGTCGATCCGCGCGATGTCGATCCGATCGAGGACTGGGCCGCTAAGATCAAGACCTATTATTCGCTGCGCAATGCCGCCGGCGTCGATCAGGTCGCCAAACGTGCAGCGGAAGCGGGCGTCGTCTACCGGCTCTTCCGCCGCGCCATCGACCGCGACAACGACGCGCCGGTCCTGCTGCTCGGCGACCTCAACGAGGGGCCGGATTCCCACACGATCGGCATTCTGACCCAGGGCGAGCGGGTATTTTCCTGGGGCAGTATTCCGGGCAACGACGTTCCGGCGGAATTCGCCTTCCTCAAACACGTCTACAAGCTCTACGACGCGTGGGCGCTCGTGCCGACCCAGCTTCAGGGCCGGCCGATCACCCACAGCAGTTCGGGCCACGGTTCGATCCTCGACTACGCGATCGTTTCCAACGGCCTCAATCCGAACAACCCGCGCCGGCGCGGGGCGGTGACCAAGGTCGAGATCTTCGACGATCATTTCCGCGACGGGCCACCGAAGGGGATTGCCTCCGACCACGCGCCGGTCGTCGTCACCATAGCCGGACGCAGTGCCTGAAGATTTGGGAACTTGAGGACTTCGAGCGTGACGATGGGGAGCGTGTCGAACGGCTCGTCGTCAATATCAGATCGAACCGGCTCTGCGTCGGGCCTGGCAGGCGCCGTGCATGGGGCGCCGCCTTGAGGTAGCATGAAAAAGGCGGCGGCCGAAGGTCATGCTTCGGCCGCACCGTCATTTTCAGGCGAAATAGCTCTGCAGCGGGCGGACTTCGAGATTGCCGGCCTTGAGCGCCTTGATCGCCATGGCGGCAGCTTCGGCGCCGGCCATGGTGGTGTAATAGGGCACCTTCTGCATCAGCGTGGCGCGGCGCAGCGACTTGGAGTCGGAGATCGCCTTGTTGCCGTCCGTCGTGTTGATGACGAGCTGGACCTGACGGTTGCGGATCGCATCCTCGATATGCGGACGGCCTTCCAGCACCTTGTTGATGCGGGTCGAGGCGATGCCCTGTTCGGCGAGGAAGCGGGACGTGCCGCCGGTCGCCAGGACCTTGAAACCGATCTCGGTCAGGATGCGGATCGCCGGAAGCACACGGACCTTGTCCTCGTCACGGACGGAAACGAAGACCGTGCCGTCACGCGGCAGTTCGACATTGGCGCCGAGCTGCGACTTGGCGAAGGCCAGCGCGAAATCGGTATCGAGGCCGATGACTTCGCCGGTCGAGCGCATTTCCGGCCCGAGCAGCGTATCGACGCCCGGGAAACGGGCGAACGGGAAGACGGCTTCCTTGACGGCGATGTGCTTGAGCGAGCGTGGGTCGGGCTTGGTGCCGTAGGCGGCGAATGTCGCGTCCAGCTTCTCGCCGGCCATGACGCGGGCGGCGATCTTGGCGATCGGCGCGCCGATGGTCTTTGCGACGAAAGGCACGGTGCGCGACGCGCGCGGATTGACTTCGAGTACGTAGACGGTGCCGTCCTTGATGGCGAACTGGACGTTCATCAGGCCGCCGACGTTCAGCGCCTTGGCCATGGCCTTGGCCTGGCGTTCCAGCTCGTCGATCATCGCTTCGGAGAGGGTGCGCGGCGGCAGCGAGCAGGCCGAGTCGCCCGAATGGATGCCGGCTTCCTCGATATGTTCCATGATGCCGGCGACATAGACGTCGGTGCCATCGCAGAGGCAGTCGACGTCGACTTCGATGGCATTGGTCAGGTAGCTGTCGAACAGAAGCGGGTTCTTGCCGAGCAGGGTGTTGATCTGGCCGGTCTTGTCGTTCGGGTAACGCTGCTTGATGTCTTCCGGCACCAGGCCCGGAACTGTGTCGAGCAGGTAGGTCTGCAGCATCGATTCCGAATGGATGATCTGCATGGCGCGGCCGCCGAGCACGTAGGAGGGGCGCACGACCAGCGGGAAGCCGATCTCGGCGGCGACCAGGCGGGCCTGTTCGACCGAATAGGCGATGCCGTTGTTCGGCTGGTTGAGGTCGAGCTTCATCAGAAGCTTCTGGAAGCGGTCGCGGTCTTCCGCCAGGTCGATCATGTCGGGCGCTGTGCCGAGGATCGGGATGCCGTTCTTTTCCAGCGCTTCGGCGAGCTTCAGCGGCGTCTGACCGCCGAACTGGACGATGACGCCGACGACTTCGCCCTTTTCCTGCTCGGCGCGCAGGATCTCGATGACATCCTCGGCGGTCAGCGGCTCGAAATAGAGGCGGTCGGACGTGTCGTAGTCGGTCGAGACGGTTTCCGGGTTGCAGTTGATCATGATCGCTTCATAGCCGGCATCCTTCAGCGCGAAGGCGGCGTGGCAGCAGCAATAGTCGAACTCGATGCCCTGGCCGATCCGGTTCGGGCCGCCGCCGAGGATGACGACCTTCTTGGCAGCGGAGACTTCCGCTTCGGAGCGGAGCGAGCCCACGAAAGGCGTCTCGTAAGTCGAGTACATATAGGCGGTCGGGGAGGCGAATTCTGCGGCGCAGGTGTCGATCCGCTTGAAGACCGGACGGACGTTCAGCGAGTTGCGCAGTTCCGCGACTTCCTTCGGACGCTTGCCCGTCAGGCTGGCGAGGCGGGCGTCGGAGAAGCCCATGGCCTTCAGCATGCGCAGGTTTTCGGCGTCCCGCGGCAGGCCGTGCTCCCGGATTCGGGCTTCCGTGTCGGTGATGGCCTTGAACTGGGCGATGAACCACGGATCGATCTTGCAGGCCTCGTGGACCTCGCCTTCGGTCAAGCCGAGGCGCAGCGCCTGGGCGACCATGCGCAGGCGGTCGGGGGTCGGCGTGCCGATCGCGGCGCGGATGGCATTCTTGGAGTTCTCGCCGTCTTCGAGGCCGGGAATTTCGATCTCGTCGAGGCCGGTCAGGCCGGTTTCGAGACCGCGAAGCGCCTTTTGCAGCGATTCCGCAAAAGTGCGGCCGATCGCCATGACTTCACCGACCGACTTCATCGCGGTGGTCAGGACCGGCGAGGCGCCCGGGAATTTCTCGAAGGCGAAACGCGGGATCTTGGTGACCACGTAGTCGATCGACGGTTCGAACGAGGCGGGCGTCGCGCCGCCGGTGATATCGTTGTCGAGTTCGTCAAGCGTGTAGCCGATCGCGAGCTTGGCGGCGACCTTGGCAATCGGGAAGCCGTGGCCTTCGATGCGAGCGCCGACGAGCGCGAGACGCGCGGGTTCATTTCGATGACGACGAGGCGGCCGTCCTTGGGGTTGACGGCGAACTGCACGTTCGACCGCCGGTCTCGACGCCGATCTCACGCAGCACCGCGATCGAGGCGTTGCGCATCATCTGGTATTCCTTGTCGGTCAGCGTCAGCGCCGGCGCGACGGTGATCGAATCGCCCGTGTGGACGCCCATCGGGTCGATGTTCTCGATCGAGCAGATGATGATGCAGTTGTCCGCCTTGTCGCGGATCACCTCCATCTCGTATTCCTTCCAGCCGAGCACAGACTCCTCGATCAGCACCTCGGTGGTCGGCGAGGCATCGAGGCCGCCGCCGACGATCTCGAAGAATTCCGAGCGGTTGTAGGCGATGCCGCCGCCGGTGCCGCCCATGGTGAAGGAAGGACGGATGATGGCCGGCAGACCGACCACGTCGATCGCCTGAGCGGCGATCGCCATGGCGTGGCTGATATAACGCTGCTTGCGGTCGGTCTCGCCGAGGTTCCACTGGTTTTCGAGCTCGTCGAGCGCCTTGTCGAGCTCGGCGCCGGTCAGGCTTTCCTTTACCCGGTTGCGCTCGGCCTCATGGGTCTTGCGGTCGGCATCCTTGATATCGGTGGCGTTGGCGAGCATCGACTTCGGGGTTTCGAGCCCGATGCGCGACATCGCCTCGCGGAACAGGGCGCGGTCTTCGGCCATGTCGATCGCGGCGGGCTTGGCGCCGATCATCTCGACATTATAGCGGTCGAGCACGCCCATGCGCTTCAGCGAAAGCGCGGTATTGAGCGCCGTCTGGCCGCCCATGGTCGGCAGGAGCGCGTCCGGGCGTTCCTTGGCGATGATCTTGGCGACGACTTCAGGGGTGATCGGCTCGACATAGGTGGCATCCGCCAGGCCCGGGTCGGTCATGATCGTGGCCGGGTTGGAATTGACCAGGATGACCCGGTAACCTTCCTCCTTCAGCGCCTTGCAGGCCTGGGTGCCGGAATAGTCGAACTCGCATGCCTGGCCGATGACGATCGGACCCGCGCCGATGATGAGGATCGATTTCAAATCTTGGCGCTTGGGCATGGGTATCTTTCCGCTTTTTTCCTGCGCGGAAAACCGGCGCGGTGTGGAGAGGCACCGGTCGGGTCGCGCGCGCATGTCTTTTCAGGCTAGACGCGGCTTATAGGCAAATGTTGTGGGGAACGGAACCCCGAATCTCGTCGAATTTACAGATTTGGTGTGACTGCGCCTTGCCGGTGGACCCTGTTTGACGCTTTGCTTCCGCGGAAGGGAATATTCAGGCCTTTGTCATAAAGACAGACAGGTGTTCGATCGAAGCCTTCAAATGAGCGGGACAATGAGTGCACTTACCGATTCGCGCCGCATGCTGGGATTGCTGGCCGTTTCTGCAATCCTCTGCGCCGCCGTCGTTCTGCTCGTTATTCTGGCGGGCCTCACCGACGACGGCAGCCTTGCCTGGACCAATCGCGATTTTTCCAATTACTGGATCGCCTCGAGGCTTGTGCTCGAAGGCCGCGTGCTGAATCTGTTCCAGGGGCAAGATATCTATTTCGCCCATATGACCGCCGCTTTCGGCGCCGGTTTTCCGTGGCATGCCTGGAGCTATCCGCCGCATTTCCTGCTTCTCATCTGGCCGCTCGGATTGCTTCCATACAGCGTCTCGATGATCGTCTTTCTGCTGGTGACGATGCTGATCTACCTGCATGCCGTGTCATTGGTGGCGCGTCAGAACCCCGAATTTCCGGCATTGTTCCTGCTGCCGTTCATCCTGTGTAATGTGCTGGCGGCCCAGAACGGCTTTATGACGGCGGCGATGCTGCTCTACGGGCTTGTGCTGCGCGACAGCCGTCCGCTGCTTGCCGGCATTGCAATCGGCCTACTGACGGTCAAGCCGCAGATCGGTATCCTTCTGCCCCTGCTGCTGCTTTTCGAGCGACGTTGGATCGTCATCCTAATGGCCGGCGTGACGACGGTGGCGGCGGTGCTTCTATCCGTCTGGATTTTCGGTTTTGAGACCTGGACCGGTTACGTGCAGCAGACCTGGCCCTATCAAACGCGGGTGATGAACGAGGGGGAGGGCATTTTCGTGCACATGATGCTCTCGACTTTCGGCGCATTGCGTAGCCTCGGATACGATGCGGCCGCTGCCATCTACGGCCATGCGCCGGTGGCGATTGCGGCATTCCTTGTATTCGGGTGGACGCTTTTCAAACTCAGAAACTCGGATAACCAGGCCGCCGGTCTGGTGTTTGCTACCTTTCTGATTTCACCCTACTCCCTGGTCTATGATCTCGGCGCGCTCGTGGTGGTGAGTTCCTCGATCTACAGGCTTGGACCTGCAAACCTGAGCGGGCGGATTGCCTATATCGTCCTTGCGTCATTGCCGTTAAGCGGGCCGATGCTGTCGCTGGGCGGGCAGCCGGTCGTTCCCTTGCTCTTTGCCATCGGTTGGGGCGTGCTCATCCTTCAGGACGTGAACCGCGACCGCGTTGCGTCCAGATAGGTCCGGCTCACGGGGACTTCCGTGCCGTCCTTCATGACCACGAATAGCTTGCCCTCCACGCGTTTCAGCGTCTCGACATGGGCATCCGCAACCCAGTGGGAGCGGTGCACCTGCAGGCCCGGCGTGGCCCCAAGCTCCTTCAGGGCATCCGCGAAACGCAGGAGGATCAATTCGCGGCCGCGGGCGGTAACCACCTCGGTGTAATGATCCTCGACGGAAAGCCGCAGGAGCGCGCCGCGGTTCTGTGGTTTCAGGCGGGTGAGGATTTCGGGTTCGGAAGTGGTGGGCGCTGGAAAGTGGGAAAACGATGGCGGCGGAGGTGGTGCGGAAGCCTCGGCGATCTGACGGTGCATGGCCGTGTAGGTCAGGAGGCAGAAGAGCGCGCAGAGAGGCAGAGCGAACAGCGCCCGGCTTAAGCCGTTTTCCATCTCGGTCCAGCGGCCAAAAAAGGCGAAGTCGATGACGCCGAGGGCAAAGCCGATCGGCAGGGCTGCGGCCAATGAACCGATCATCATGCGGGCGAGCGTGTGGCTGAGGCGCTCGCGCAACAGAATCTCGGCCATCAGCGCCAAACAGATGGCAATCGTCCAGGTAACCGCGTGGACGGTCAGCCAGTAGCCGAGCCGGACGCCGAGCGTCATCCGTTCCAGCGTACCGTAGGGCCCGCTGACAACGAAGATCAGGACGACGAGCGTAAACGTCGTCCAGAAGCGCCAGGAGCGGGTGAAGAGCTGCAATTCACGAAGCGTGGAACTCAAGAACGGGTGATTCACGAAGTTTGTCCGTCGTCTGCGCCATTCCGGTTGAGGGTGAGCCAGTCATGGCGGAAACAGGCGGCCAATTCAATCGCTGATGAAAATCCAAGGTGTTCCGATGAACCTCCAGCCGCTTCTCGATGCCCCGATCGCCGTCCAGATCCATGTCGCCGCNGTGCTGCCGGCCGCGGTGCTCGGNGCGTTTATCCTGTTGAACCGCAAGGGCACGCCGCTGCACCGNNCGCTTGGCAAGGTGTGGATGGTNCTGATGGCCNTCACGTCGCTGTCGAGCTTTTTCATCCACCAGATCAACCTTTTTCANGGTTTCAGCCCGATCCATCTCCTGTCCATCTTCACGCTGGCCGGCATCTGGCGGGCGATNGCAACTGCCCGCGCACGCAACATCCGGGCGCACAAGGCAACCGTCGTCGGCATGTATCTCGGCGGTATCGGCGCCGCGGGCCTGTTCACGCTGATCCCCGGCCGCATCATGCACGCCGTCGTCTTTACCGGCGGGCCAAGCTGGATCCTGCTTGCCACGGTGATCGTTATCGCCGCCCTGCTTTTCCTGCAGCGGCGATTGGCATCGCAGGCTGCCTGATTTTTTGGGAAAGCGTACCGGAAGCGGCCAAGGTGTCATAGACATGGCAGGGCTGCAGGACTAAACCTGCGGTCCTCAACAATGCAGCAACGGCCATCCAAGACGAAGACCGCTTGCGCGGAGGATGTCAGATGGCCGATGCAACCTCGAAGCCGATCGCACCAGTCTCAGCCGAGGCGACCGTCCTGCCGATCATCCTGGCGGTCAGCTTCTGCCACATGATCAACGATATCATGCAGTCGATGATCTCGGCGATCTATCCGATGCTGAAAACGGATTATGCGCTGGATTTCTGGCAGATCGGCATTCTGACGCTCGCCTTCCAGTGCACGGCATCGCTGCTGCAGCCGGTGATCGGCATCGTCACCGACAAGAAGCCTTTTCCCTATTCGCTGCCGGTCGGCATGGGGTCGACCTTCATCGGCCTGTTCATGCTGGCAAACGCTCATTCCTATATGATGCTGGTCATTTCCGCGTCGCTGATCGGCATCGGCTCGGCGGTTTTCCATCCGGAATCGTCACGCGTGGCGCGGCTTGCATCGGGCGGTCGTTACGGGATGGCGCAGTCGGTGTTCCAGGTGGGCGGCAATTTCGGCCAGTCGATCGGCCCGCTGCTCGCAGCCTTCATCGTCGTTCCGAACGGGCAGGGCAGCGTTGCCTGGGTTTCGGTCGGCGCACTTTTCGGCATCGTCATCCTCACGGGCGTTGCGCGCTGGTACAAGGCGCATATGCTTGCGAACCAGGGGCGCAAGCGGGCTCTGAAGGCCCATAACCTTTCAAGGCGCACGGTCACCTTGGCCCTTATCGTGCTCACCATCCTGACATTCTCGAAGAATGCCTATATGGCCTCGATCAGCAGCTATTATACGTTCTTCGTCATCGAGCGCTTCCAGGTCACGGTGCCGCAGTCGCAGGTCATGCTGTTCATCTTCCTCGGCGCAGTTGCGCTCGGCACCGTCATCGGCGGGCTGGTCGGCGACAAATTCGGCTCCAAGGTGGTGATCTGGTTCTCGATCCTCGGGGTGCTGCCGTTCACGCTCGCCATGCCCTATGCCAACCTGCCGGTGACGATCGCGCTTTCGGCGATCATCGGCTTCATCATGGCCTCGTCCTTCCCGGCGATCGTGGTGATGGCGCAGGAACTGGTGCCGGGGCGGGTCGGCATGATCGCCGGCATCTTCTTCGGCATTGCCTTTGGGATCGGCGGCATCGCTGCGGCGGTGCTCGGCGTCTTCGCCGACCAATACGGCATAACTTTCGTCTACAATGTCTGCGCCTTCCTGCCGGCGCTCGGGTTGCTGACGATTTTCCTGCCCGGCAAAAAGGCCCTGCGGGTCGCCTGAGGACGAATCTTCGGCTATGTGATGCGGTGACGGATCGCTTTCGCGGCCGCCGGCGTTATATCGCCCGAGGTACTGTCGAACAGGAGAGCACGACATGGAATGGAGAGGGCGCCGGCAATCGGACAATGTCGAGGACCAGCGTGGCGCCTCCATGGGCGACAGTCCGCTCGGCCGGGGCGGATTGCGCATTCCGATCGGCGGCGGCGGGCGCCGCGGGGGCGGACTCGGCATCGGCGGGATCATCGTCATCCTGATCATCTGCTGGATTACCGGCATCAATCCGCTGTCGCTGCTGTCGGGCGAACTCGGCATGGACGGCTCCGGCTTCGAGCAGCAGCAGACGACCCGAAACCGCACGCCCGCCAACGACGATACGACCGCGTTCGTGCGCACCGTGCTCGCCGAGACGGAAGATACCTGGCACGGCATTTTCCAGGCCAACGGCCAGCAATATCAGGAGCCGGTGCTGGTGCTGTTCTCCGGCCGGGTGAATTCGGCCTGCGGGTTCGCATCGTCCGCGACCGGTCCGTTCTATTGCCCCGGCGACCACAAGCTTTATCTCGATACGAACTTCTTCAAGGAACTCGAGCAGCGCTTCGATGCAGCAGGCGATTTCGCCGAGGCCTATGTGATCGCCCACGAAGTCGGCCACCACGTCCAGAACCTCACCGGCATCCTGCCGAAGTTCAACCAGGCCCGCCAGCGGATGAGCGAGGCGGACGCCAACCGCATGTCGGTGCGCGTCGAACTCCAGGCCGACTGCTTTGCCGGCGTCTGGGGCAAGTTCACCCAGCAGAAGGGCATTCTCGATCAAGGCGACCTCGAAGAGGCGCTGAATGCCGCCCAGCAGATCGGCGACGATACGCTGCAGAAACGCAGTCAGGGCTATGTCGTGCCGGAAAGTTTCAACCACGGTACGTCGGCGCAGCGCGCCCGCTGGTTCAAGCGTGGGTTCGATACGGGCGACATGAAGGCCTGCGATACGTTTTCTGGGAATGTCTGAGGGTTTGCCGTGTTTGGATCCTCGGGTTTTCACCCGAGGATGACGATGGTNAGGGCGGAGCCAGGATACCCGCTCAGCCCCGCCGGGCATCTCCCCCTCAGGGGGAGATCACAAGCGGCACGGTCCCCGCCTCNANANAACCACCGCAAATGATGCNACGTTCAANGTATGGCGATGAGCAGGCTCCCACCGATCTCACCTCTTGAGGGGGAGATGCCCGGCAGGACAGAGGGGGGAGCGGCACCCTCAAGAGCCAAGTTACTTGTACATTCCCTCGCGCAGGTTGATCCCGTATTCCACAAAGGCCTTCATGGCGCAGAGCATCTGCGACCAGCCCTGGCAATTGCCGTAGGAGGCTGAAAGCCCGCCGGGGGTTTCACGCCAACCCTCCTCGGCGATGGTCACCAGCGTGCGGCCGGCTTCCAGCGGCTCGAAGGTCATGGTGACCGTCGTCTTGTAGTTGGCGGGGATGACGTTTTCCGGTCCCTGTTCGGCGGCATTGCCTTCCGTCGCATCCCAGCGCAGCACGATCTTCCGGTTCTTTTCCACCTCGACGACCTCGACGGGGAAGGCGCCCGGGAAATCGTGAAAGTCCCAGGTGACCGTCGTACCAGTCTCCAGCCGCCCCTTCGCGCCGCCTGTGGTGAAATAGCCGGAAAGCTTCTTCGGATCGGCGACGGCCTCGAACACCTCCTCGACCGGTTTTGAGATCCGGCTCGATACCTTGAACTTCAGTTCCATGATCTTTCTCCCTTGTTTCTCCCTCTATCATGTTATAAAAACATAACATGTCAAGCGATGAAAAAAACGACCTTATTTTCAAGGCCCTGGCGGCGCCGGTTCGCAGGGAGATTCTGGACGAGCTGAAGGACCGGCCGCAGACGACGGGCGATCTCTGCGCNNGGTTTCCGAAGCTCGACCGCTGCACCGTGATGCAGCATCTGAAGGTTCTGGAAGGGGCGGANCTGGTGCTGGTGAGGCGCGAGGGGCGGGAGCGCTGGAACCACCTGAACCCGCTGCCGATCAAGGCGATCCACGACCGCTGGATCGGNGCCTATGCGGCGCACGCTGTCGATATGCTCGACCGGATGAAACGGGATCTGGAGGGTTAGCGGATCAGCAGNGCGGTGCCNTAAAGCCCGAGTGCGAAAACGGTGTGGGCGGCGAAATTGAGGANNCGNACCTTGTTCGGCCTTGGCGTCTTCGNGGCGGCCCAGCCGAGGCCGAGGCCCGGCTGCATCAGGAACCAGCCGGCACCGATGGTGACGATGCCGAGAATCCAGGCGGGAATGAAGGTCGGCGCGGCGAACCAGTTCGGCCCTACGATCAGCGCGAGGATCACGCCGTATAGAATGCCGACGGCGTAGTGACCGGCCCAGCCGAGCGCGAGTTCATGGTCGTAGGGTTCGGCGGCGGCGATGCTATCGTGAAAAACCTTTCCGCGGCGCAGGTGCCAGAACCACCGCCCGGCCGGCGCCCAGTTCGCCTTGGGCTGAGCGAAGACCTTGTTCAGGACGATCGCCCAGAGATCCATCAGGACGGTTGCGCCGAGGCCGATCAGGATGCCGCGCCAGAGAAGTTCGATCATGGGGATGTCGCCGAAGAGAGGAGTTTCAACTCCAATCTCTATGGGCTCCGGTTTGAACTGTCGAGGGCTTCCGGACTATGGGAACATCTTGTCGGCCGTTGCCGTCGCCAGCGTCTTGCCGCCGGAATCGAGCGCCTTCACCGTGAAGCGGTACTTGTGCTTGCCGGACGGCGGGCAGGGGCCGGTATAGCTGAAGGCGCCATAGGCAAGCGACTTCTGGCCCGAAAAATCCACCTTGCCGCCGCCGTGGTTATAATCCGGCACGTCCATGTCCTTCATGCGGATATCGAGGGCCTTGGTGCCGGCGGGTACGCCCGAGAGCGAGATCGGTGGCGATTTCGAATCGAAACATTTCTTTGTCGGCCCCCAGTCGAAGGAGACCTTCATATCCGCCATCGCGGCGCTACCCGATGCCAAGAGCAATGCGATCGCCATCAATCCGCGCATGATAATCCCCCAACCGATCATGATCGAAACCACGAGATGGCAGCCTATGTCTTTGCTTGCGTCTGTCAACAAGATCGCGTCAAGATAGCAGGGTGCGAGCGGCGGAGCTTCAGACCGTTTTCCCATTGCCATCCCGGTGGCCATTGCGCGCATTTGTTGATTTTCATCGGGTGACCGGCACTTTGCGGGCTGAATTTACGCTCCGGTTGTGGTTTTCATCAAAAACTTTGAAATGTTCACGGATTGTTTCGGTTTTCTTTTGCCGCTATGTAGGCAGCCCGGCGAGCTGATCGTCTTTCCAGAAAACACAATCGCTAGAGAGACATGTCGATGCTCGACCCGAAATTCGTTCGCCGCGGCCTTTTCCTCGTCTTCATGATCCTGTTCCTGGACATCATCGGGATCGCGATCATCATGCCGGTGCTGCCGACCTTCCTGCGCGAGCTGACCGGCGACGACATGAGCGCGGCGGCGGTCGACGGCGGCTGGCTGTTGTTGATCTATTCCGGCATGCAGTTCCTGTTTGCGCCGCTGCTCGGCAACCTTTCCGATCGGTTCGGCCGCCGGCCGATCCTGCTCGCCTCGATCTTCACTTTCGCGCTCGACAATCTGATCTGCGCGGCTGCCACCAGTTTCTGGATGCTGTTTGTCGGACGGGTGCTTGCCGGCATTTCCGGCGGCAGTTTCGCCACCTGCTCGGCCTATATCGCCGATATCAGCAATGACGAGAACCGCGCCAGGAACTTTGGCCTGATCGGGATCGCCTTCGGTGTCGGCTTCACGGTCGGACCAGTCATCGGAGGGGTGCTCGGTGAGCTTGGGCCACGCGTGCCCTTCCTCGGCGCCGGGTTGCTCTCGCTCGCCAATTTCGTGGCGTCGTGGTTCCTGCTGCCGGAAACGCTCGACAAGGCGAACCGCCGCAAGTTCGAGCTCAGCCGAGCCAATCCGCTCGGGGCGCTGCGCCAGATGCGCCACTATCCCGGTATCGGCTGGGTCATGCTGGTGATGTTCCTCTATTGGCTGGCGCATGCGGTCTATCCGTCGGTCTGGTCCTTCGTCTCGGTCTATCGCTACGGATGGAGCGAGGGGCAGATCGGCCTGTCGCTCGGTGTGTTCGGCATCTGCGCGGCCTTCGTCATGGGCTTCATCCTGCCGAAACTGGTGCCGGTGCTCGGTGAATGGAAGACGGCCGTGCTCGGGCTTTGTTTCTCCTGCCTCGGCCTTGCCGGTTATGCCTTCGCCTGGCAGGGATGGATGGTCTATGCCGTCATCCTGGCGACCACGATCGAAAACATCGCCGACCCAGCGCTCAGAAGCATCGCTTCGGCCAGGGTACCGCCGTCGGCGCAAGGCGAGCTGCAGGGCGCGATGACGAGCCTCACCAGCCTGACGACGATCGTCGGCCCGGCGATCTTTACGCAACTGTTCAGCGCGTTCACCGGCGAGCATGCCAAAGTCGAGTTCGCGGGCGCACCCTACATGATGGCGGCGATCTTCATGGCCTGTGCGATTCTGGTGTTTCTGAGCCGGATTTCGCGGAAAACGCCTGTCGCTCAGCGCGAAAACGAACTCACCCATCAGATTTCTTGAAGCGACACGCAAAAAATCTGCAGAATCACCTGTAAGTGTTGCCGCACGGATGATGCTCCTCTATAGGCTGCATCATCCGCCGCTCGCCAGTTTCTGGAAGCGGCTTTTTTCGTCTGCGGAGGAGCGTCATGTCGAGTCTTTCCCCCACCGTGGCAGCGATGAGGACGGACAATTCCTGGTCCGCGCATATGCGTGCGACCATTGCGCTCGGCGTGCCGCTGGTCGGCGCCCAGCTTGCGCAGATGGCGATCAACACCACCGATGTGATCCTGGTCGGCTGGCTCGGCACGACCGAGCTTGCCTCGGTGGTGCTCGCGACGCAGATGTTCTTCCTGGTCTTCATCTTCGGCACGGGCTTTACCAGCGCCGTGGTGCCGCTGGTGGCGCAGGCGCTCGGCCATGGCGATAGCCGCTCGGTTCGCCGGTCGGTGCGCATGGGCTTGTGGATCGTGCTTGCCTTCGGGGTGCTGACCGCGCCGATCCTTTGGTTTTCCGGTCCGATCCTGCTTGCGCTCGGCCAGCAACCGGATGTGGCGGCGAATGCGCAAAGTTATCTGCGCATAGCCCAATGGGGCATTTTCCCGGCGCTCGGGCTGATGGCGCTCCGCAGCTTCGTCACCGGGCTGGAGAAAGGCGGCATCGTCCTCTACGTCACCATCGTGATGTTCCTCATCAACGCGGTGGTTGCCTATCTGCTGATCTTCGGCCGTTTTGGGGCGCCGGAAATGGGGCTGCACGGAGCAGCGGTCGCTTCCGTCGCCGCCAATCTGTTCGGCTTCGTGGTCGCGCTCCTCTACGTGGAAAGTCAGCCGAAGATGCGCGCCTACGAGATCTTCGTGCGTTTCTGGCGGCCGGACTGGAGCATGATGCGCGAGATCGTCGTGCTCGGCCTGCCGATCAGCTTCACCATCCTTGCGGAAACCAGCCTGTTTTCGGCAGCTTCCCTGCTGATGGGCATGATCGGCAAGCTGGAACTCGCTGCCCACGGTATCGCCCTGCAGCTGGCGTCGATCGCCTTCATGATCCCGCTCGGCCTGGCGCAGGTGGCGACGGTGCGCGTCGGGCTCGCTAACGGCCGCGGTGATCTCCTGGGCGTGAGACGGGCCGCCATCGCGGTACTCGTGATCAGCGTGCTCTTCACGGCGGTCGGCAGCGTGCTTTATGCGACTATTCCGCATTTCTTCGGCAATCTCTTCCTCGATACGCGCAAGCAGGATGCCGCGACCGTGCTGGAATTCGCGATGCCGCTGATCATGATCGCCGGCGCCTTCCAATTGGTCGACGGGCTGCAGGCGGTTGGTGCAGGTCTGCTGCGCGGGCTGAAGGATACAAGGGTGCCGATGGTGCTGGCGCTGATCGCCTATTGGCCGATCGGTTTCTCCTGCGCCTGGATATTTGGCTTTCCGCTCGGTTTTCGCGGCGAGGGCGTCTGGTTCGGCTTCGTGACCGGACTTGCGGCTGCGGCAGCCCTGCTTTGCGGCCGTTTCTGGCTGCTGGTGTATCGCCGGACGATGTCGGCCCGCTGAGAGCCTCCTCGTCCGGCGTGATCTGACGGTCAGGCAGGCAGAAGTTCGCGCAAAGTGATTGGTGCATAGAAGCCGACATTGGCTTCGACGCCGAGCTCGCGGCTGAGGGCCTGGCGGTCGATGCCCGCTTCCCGGTCCGATCTTGCGACGGCGGCGATGATCGGCTGGAGGACGTGTTCGCCATCGAACTGGATGATGGTGATGAGGCTGAGGAGGCCGCCGCCTGCCTGCTGTTCCAACACCATGTCGTCGATGAAACCCGGTTGCTCGCGCATCACCCGGTGGGTGCGCTCGAGAAGCTCCATGAATTGCGGGCGAGCCTCTTCCGGCACGGAGAACCTGTTGACGCGGACCACACGTCCGTTGCGTATTTCGCTCATGTGAAAAACCCCTGCTCGTTTCTGAACAGGGGCGTTTATGGGACCTCAACCAATGTTAAGGTCAATAGGTGTCGACGGATTTTTTAAAGCGCCGGAAATCAGCGCTCGGCGAGGGCCGGTTCGCCCTTCTTCTCGCGCACCATGTTGATGAAGCGGCGGAAGAGATAATGGCTGTCCTGCGGGCCGGGCGAGGCTTCCGGATGGTGCTGGACGGAGAAAACCTGCCTGCCGGTGACGCGCAGCCCACAATTGGTGCCGTCGAAGAGAGAAATGTGAGTCTCTTCAACGCCTTCCGGCAGGGACTTCGAATCCACCGCGAAGCCGTGATTCATCGAGACGATCTCGACCTTGCCGGTGGTGTGGTCCTTGACCGGATGGTTGGCGCCGTGATGGCCCTGGTGCATCTTCTCGGTCTTCGCCCCGAGCGCCAGGCCGAGCATCTGGTGGCCGAGGCAGATGCCGAAGGTCGGGATATCGGTCTTGATGACGTTCCTGATCACCGGCACGGCATATGCGCCAGTCGCGGCCGGATCGCCCGGGCCGTTCGACAGGAAGATGCCGTCCGGCTTCAGCGCCAGGATGTCTTCGGCCGAGGTCTGGGCCGGGACCACGGTCACCTTGCAGTCGAGGCCGGCGAAGAGGCGCAGGATGTTGCGCTTCACGCCGTAGTCGATGCAGACGATATGGTACTTGGCGTCCTCGGGCTTCAGCTCGTCGTAACCTTCGTTCCAGACCCAGGGTGTCTGGCTCCATTGCGAGGACTGGCCGGAGGTCGCTTCCTTGGCGAGGTCCAGGCCTTCGAGGCCGCTCCAGGCGCGGGCTTCCGCCTTCAGCGCCTCGATGTCGAAGACACCGTTCGGATCGTGGGCGATCACCGCGTTCGGGGCGCCGTTCTGGCGGATCCAGGCGGTCAGCGCGCGAGTGTCGATGCCGGAAAGGCCGATGATGCCACGCGCCTTCAGCCAGCCGTCGAGATCCTTGGCGGCGCGGTAATTGGAGGGCTCGGTGATGTCGGCCTTAAAGATCGTGCCGACCGCGCCGCGGCGGGCTGCCGGCGTCAGGTCCTCGACGTCTTCCTCGTTGGTGCCGATATTGCCGATATGCGGGAAGGTGAAGGTGACGATCTGGCCGAGATAGGAGGGGTCGGTCAGGATTTCCTGGTAGCCCGTCAGCGCGGTGTTGAATACCACCTCGGCCGGCACCTTGCCGGTCGCGCCGATGCCGGTTCCTTCGATTACGGTGCCATCGGCCAGAACGAGCAATGCGGTGGGTTTCTTGGTGGTCCAGGGAGCGGTCGCGGTCATATCCATCCTTCTGCCTCACCGGTCCCGTCCCTTGAAGGGACAGGCTGCGAGGGCCATTTATGGTCGTGAGAGAGGGCGCGCGGAAATCCCGGCGCAGGCCCTAACCTCTAAATCTCGTGCAGGTGCCGGAAAATAGACAAAGCGGGCGAGGTGGTCAATCTCGCCGGCCAAGAATTCCATGAGGATTATAGCATATGGGATTCAAGGCTTTGGGGAAATTGATTTGATTGCTCTCAACCCGTCGTCTATGACACGGGCGTGAATGCCAAGGAAAAGCCATAATTCACACGACCTGCGCCGGCTTTTCCCAAGGAGAAAAATGATGTTGCGCGACAAGCTTTCCGATGCGCTGAAAGAATCGATGAAGGCCAAGGATACCCGCCGGCTTTCGACCGTGCGGCTGATCCAGACTGCGATCAAGGATCGCGACATTGCCAATCGCGGTCTCGGCAAGGACCCGGTCAGCGATGACGACATCCTGCAGATCCTGCAGAAGATGGTGAAGCAGCGCGAGGAATCGGCAAAGATCTACGAGGATGCCGGACGGGCCGAGCTTGCGACGCAGGAGCGCGAGGAAATCGACGTCATCAAGGGCTTCATGCCCGAGCAGCTCTCGGACGAGGCCGTGCAGGGCCTGATCAAGGCGGCGATCGCCGAAGCCGGCGCACAGGGACTGCGCGACATGGGCAAGGTCATGGCGGTGCTGAAGGAGAAATATCCCGGCCAGATGGATTTCGCCAAGGCTTCCGGCACGGTGAAGGATCTGTTGAAATAAGCGGCTCATTTTAAGGCCGATGAACGAAAGGCGGGAACCCGGTGACCGGGCTCCCGCCTTTTTGCTCTTCCGGATCCCGCCGGCCGACTGCGGACTTGCCACCGGCGAGATGATCCGAGGTGCTGCGATACATTGCGACACGCCTCGTCCCGAAGAGCGAAGGGAATGCCGTCGCGCATCTCAGGCCGGCCGGCATTTTCGAAGTCGGAGGAGAATTAAATCCCACGGGCGGGCGTCCGGCAAATTACAAAAAGATAATATCGCCGGTTCGCGACCCGCCAAAAATTTGCCCGATCCGTGGGNAAACGGGGTGGGATTCAGGGCCTGTCCTGATCAGGCGGCGACCAGCCATTCGCCCAGAAACGCTCCGCCGACGATGGCAAGCAGCGCGCCGCCGATGAAGGCCACGAAGGCGATGGCCGCAGCGATCGGTCTGCGCGACTGGAAGAAATAGGCGAGCAGGCCAAGCGGTGCGAAAAAGATCGTCAATGTCCGGGTCAGGGTCACGGCCGTGCCGCCCCGCAATTTCGCGTCCTCGATCTCCCACCAGACACACAGGACGACGGTTGCGATCAATTGGGTGAGATCGTTGAGCGTGAACCCCTGCGCATCGGGCCCCCCGGTGAAGGCGTCGATGACCGAGCCGGTGGTAAGCGAAACCAGCAGTGCCACATAGATGAAATCCCGTTTCGTCATGAAATATCTTGGCCTTTGAAATCTGTCTGGCGAATGAGGGTAGGTCACCGGGAAACAGAATCAAGCATAGTTCGCCCGGTGAAGGCGGGCCAGTTGCCTCGCTTGCTCCCTGTGAATAGCGGGCAGGATTTGCCCTTGGCGGTGGCGTTCCTCAAGGGCTGCGCTTATATGGAAGGTGACCCAAAGAGGTAGAAATGCGCTTTTCCAACAGTTTTCTCGACGAGATCCGTGATCGCGTGCCGATATCGGGCGTGATCGGCCGCCGGGTGACGTGGGATCGCAAGAAGACCAACGTCTCCCGCGGCGACTATTGGGCCTGCTGCCCGTTCCATGGCGAGAAGAGCCCGAGCTTCCATTGCGAGGACCGCAAGGGTCGCTACCATTGCTTCGGCTGTGGTGTCACGGGCGATCATTTCCGCTTCCTCACCGAACTCGAAGGGCAGAGTTTTCCCGAGGCGGTGCAGACGGTCGCCGACATGGCCGGCATCGCCATGCCGCAGCCGGATCCGCAGGCCGAGAGGCGCGAGAAGGAGCGCACGACGCTGCTCGACGTCATGGAGCTGGCGACGCAATTTTTCCAGGACCAGCTCCAGAGCGCCGTCGGCGCCAAGGCGCGTGCCTATCTGCGTGACCGTGGGCTGACGGGCCGCACGATCGAGACATTTCGCCTCGGCTACGCGCCTGAAAGCCGCAATGCATTGAAGGAGCATCTGGCGGCCAAGGGCGTGCCGAAGGACCAGATCGAGGCTTGCGGCCTCGTCGTGCACGGGGAGGGGATCGCCGTTTCCTACGACCGTTTTCGCGACCGTGTGATGTTCCCGATCCTGTCGTCGCGGGAAAAGGTGATCGCGTTCGGCGGCCGGGCCATGGCATCGGACGCGCCGGCGAAATACCTGAACTCCAACGAGACGGAACTCTTCCACAAGGGGCAGGTGCTCTACAATTTCGCCCGCGCCCGGCGTGCGGCGCAGGGTGGTCCCGGCAAGAGCGAAGGCGGCACGATCATCGCCGTCGAAGGTTACATGGATGTCATCGCGCTCCATCAGGCGGGCGTCGAGAATGCCGTTGCTCCGCTCGGCACCGCGCTCACCGAAAACCAGCTCGACCTCCTATGGAAGATGTCACCGACGCCGGTGCTCTGCTTCGACGGCGACGGCGCGGGTCTGAGGGCGGCAAGCCGCGCCGCGGATCTGGCACTTCCATTCCTGAAGCCGGGAAAATCGGTGCGTTTCGCGCTGCTTCCCGACGGCAAGGATCCGGACGATCTTGTCAAGCATGAGGGCCGGGCCCCGTTCGACAAGGTTTTGTCCGAAGCCAAGCCGCTGGTCGAGATGATCTGGCAGCGCGAGGCGGGAGCCGGCAATTACGACACGCCGGAAAAACGCGCCGAACTGGAGGCGCGGCTGAAGCAGATCGTTTCCGTCATCGCCGACGAAAACGTGCGCCGCCACTACCAGCAGGCCATCCGCGACCGGCTCAATACTTTTTTTGCGCCCGCTCCGCGCGGCGGCAGTGAACGGCGCCAGAATTTCCAGCGTGGTGCTGGCGGCGGCGGCAGGCCGGGGCAGGGCGGACCGCCGCAGGGGCCGCGGGCCGCGGGACGGGCTGCCGGTGTTTCCGACCGGCTCGCGCGGTCCGGTCTCGTGCGCGGTTACCGCGACCTGCCGGCGCTTCGGGAAAGCGTGCTGGCACTTACCATCGTCAATCATCCTCAGCTGCTGCTGGAGGAATATGACGAGATCGCCGCGATCGATTTCGAGAACCGCGACCTGCAGCGTTTCTGGTCGGCCATGCTGCCGGCGGCCGCGACCGCGGGGGCCAATCTTTCGCGCGAATACCTGATGCAGCGGCTTGCCGGCGAAGGGTTCGACATGATCCTGAAATCGCTCGACCAGCAGGTGCGCAATGCGCGACTGTGGACTGCGACCGAGGTCGCTGCGCTGGAGGATGCCCGTGAAGGCTATCGGCAGGCATTGTCGCTGCACAAGCGGACCAAGGCGCTGAGGCTCCAGAAGATCGAACTCGAGCGGGAGATCGCCGAGGCGACGGAAGCGGGGGATGCGGGCGAGATCGAACCTTTGCTGCTTGCGCTTTCCGAGGTTCAGCTCGAAATCGTCCGCATGGAAAACCAGGAAGCGATCATCGACGGGTTTGGCGTGCTTTCCGGCCGGGTGAAGGGCGCGGCCGTCAGCCACGGCTGAGACAAGCGCCCCCGGGAAATACTGCCCTTGCCGAATGACGACGCAGCCCTATTGTATCGGCTTGGAGTCGGCTGAGTGGGGAGCCTGATGCGGATTACCGGGAACTGTCATTGCGGCAAGATCGCCTTTGAAGCAGAGGGCGAATTTGGCGCGGCGATGGAATGCAACTGTTCTCTCTGTCGGCGAAAAGGCGTGCTCCTGGCCTTCGTTCCGCGCAATCAGTTTCAGCTTGCGACCTCGCGTGAGGACCTTTCCTCCTACCAGTTCAACAANCATGTGATCACCCACTATTTCTGCGCCAATTGCGGGATCGCGCCGTTCAGCGAGGCGACGATGCCGGACGGCAAGGAAATGGCGGCGATCAACCTGAGATGCGTGCCGGAAATCGACATTGCTGCACTGACGGTAACCCAGTACGACGGCGCTTCCCGCTGAGGAAGGCGCCGGGCAGAAAGCGTAAACCTTTGTGTATGCGCAAACCCTTGTCTTTCAAGGTCTACCGCCTACATATCGGTTAAATCTGGTGAGCGTACCCCTATTAGACCCCTTCAAAGGGGATATTTTCGACTTTTCCTGGGTATGACCTGTGGAAAGGCTTGACGGAACGTTAATTTGTGGGAATCACCATCTCAAGGCAAAATAGGCGGAGTGGGTCGATAGCACCGAACATGACCGGTGATCCTCTGATAGGACGGTCCCCAAGTCAAAAACGACCGCCGAATGGTAATCGGGAATTAAAGGTCATTCCGTTACGTGTTGGACAATGATTCGCGGCTAAGGCGGCCAAACCCGTCTTCAGCCGGTGGCCACGAAGCGCGGCGAAAGTAGCGTTCAGGGAAAGCGACTAAATACATGGCAACAAAAGTCAAAGAAAACGAAGAAGCTGAGAACGAACGCGAAGGCTCGCACGACGGTCCGCTTCTCGACCTTTCTGATGATGCCGTCAAGAAGATGATCAAGGCCGCCAAGAAGCGCGGCTATGTGACCATGGACGAGTTGAATTCGGTCCTGCCGTCGGAGGAAGTCACCTCCGAGCAGATCGAAGACACGATGGCTATGCTGTCGGACATGGGCATCAACGTCGTCGAAGACGAAGAGGCAGAAGAAGCGACCGCCAGCGACGATGACGCCGACGGCGATAGCGACGACAACGAGAGCGAAGGCGGCGAAATCGCCACCACGTCCAGCACCGCACTCGCGACCGCGAAGAAGAAAGAGCCGACCGACCGTACCGACGACCCGGTGCGCATGTATCTGCGCGAAATGGGTTCTGTCGAGCTTCTNTCGCGCGAAGGCGAAATTGCGATCGCCAAGCGCATCGAGGCCGGCCGCGAAACGATGATCGCCGGGCTCTGTGAGAGCCCGTTGACGTTCCAGGCGCTGATCATCTGGCGCGACGAACTCAACGAAGGCACGACCCTCTTACGCGAGATCATCGACCTCGAAACCACCTATTCCGGTCCCGAAGCCAAGGCTGCGCCGCAGTTCCAGAGCCCGGAAAAGATCGAGGCCGACCGCAAGGCTGCCGAGGAAAAGGAAAAGACCCGCAAGGCGCGGTTCTCCGCTGCCAATGACGACGACATTACCGCCGTCGGCGGCGAAGGCATGAACCTCGAGGAAGAGGAAGAGGACGACGACGAGTCGAGCCTGTCTCTCGCCGCGATGGAAGCCGAGCTGCGTCCGCAGGTCATGGAGACGCTCGACACGATCGCCGACACCTACAAGAAGCTGCGCAAGCTGCAGGACCAGCAGGTCGAGCAGCGTCTCGCGGCAACCGGTACGCTGTCGTCCGCCCAGGAGCGCCGCTACAAGGAACTCAAGGACGAGCTGATCACAGCGGTCAAGTCGCTGTCGCTCAACCAGAATCGCGTCGATTCCCTGGTCGAGCAGCTCTACGACATTTCCAAGCGCCTGATGCAGAACGAAGGCCGCCTGTTGCGTCTTGCCGAATCCTACGGCGTCAAGCGTGACTCGTTCCTCGAACAGTATCAGGGTGCGGAGCTCGATCCGAACTGGATGAAGTCGATCGCCAATCTGGCCGCCCGCGGCTGGAAGGAATTCGCGCGCGCCGAGAACACGACGATCCGCGATATCCGCCAGGAGATCCAGAACCTTGCGACGGAGACCGGCATCTCGATCGCCGAATTCCGCCGGATCGTATCGATGGTCCAGAAGGGCGAGCGCGAAGCGCGCATCGCCAAGAAGGAAATGGTTGAAGCGAACCTTCGCCTCGTCATCTCGATCGCCAAGAAGTACACGAACCGCGGCCTGCAGTTCCTTGACCTCATTCAGGAAGGCAATATCGGCCTGATGAAGGCGGTCGACAAGTTCGAATACCGCCGCGGCTAC
>Ga0055531_10000882_pt1 | contig 24537 bp, 28 predicted proteins | sample AraplaCvi_mCL_r2_FD_55008 | JGI IMG/M metagenome (GOLD analysis project Ga0055531, IMG submission 55008) | Arabidopsis root microbial communities from North Carolina, USA - plate scrape MF_Cvi_mCL_r2 | ecosystem: Host-associated > Plants > Roots > Endosphere | place: USA: North Carolina...
GGCAGCCTGACCGCGATCGCCGGGCCGAACGGGGCCGGCAAGTCGACGCTGATGAAAGCGATCATGGGCGAATTGCGGCCGGCGGAAGGTCGGCTGCGACACCAGCTCACTCGCAGCGATTTCGGTTACCTGCCACAGGCGGCGGATATCAACCGGCGTTTCCCGATCTCCGTCCTCGATACCGTGCTGCTCGGCGCATGGCGGCATACGGGAGCCTTCAAGGCGAATGGTGCCCGCGAGTCACCGTGGGGCAGACGAGGCACTCGCCGCCGTCGGCCTCGGCGGTTTCGAGCGGCGGCCGATCGGGTCGCTGTCGGCCGGACAGTTCCAGCGGGTGCTGTTTGCGCGGCTCCTGCTCCAGGATGCAAAGGTCATCCTGCTCGACGAGCCGTTCACCGCAATCGACGCACGCACGACGGAAGACCTGCTCGGCATCGTCGCGCACTGGCATGGCGAAGGCCGCACGGTGATTGCCGTGCTCCACGATCTCGAGCAGGTGCGAACGCATTTTCCCGAAACCCTGCTTCTCGCCCGCGAATGTATCGCCTGGGGGCCGACGGCGGTGGTGATGTCGGCGGACAATCTCCTCAAGGCGCGGATGATGGCCGAGCGCTGGGACGATGGCGCGGGGGTCTGCGAACCGCAGGCCGGCAGCACCTTGCCTGGCGCGTCGCGGTTGCCGGAACCCTCGATCGGCGGGCCGGCCGCATGAGCGCCTACGACCTCCTGATCGCGCCGTTTGCCGATTACGGCTTCATGCGCCGGGCGCTGGTGGCATGCCTGTGCCTGGCGCTCGGTTCCGGGCCGATCGGCGTCTTCCTGATGCTGCGGCGCATGAGCCTGATGGGCGACGCGATGAGCCATGCGGTGCTGCCGGGTGCGGCGATCGGCTATCTGGTCGCCGGCTCGCTGTCGCTGACGGCGATGGGGATCGGCGGGTTGATCGCCGGGCTTTCCGTGGCGCTGCTTTCCGGCGTCGTCAGCCGTTCCACCGTGCTGCAGGAAGATGCGAGCTTTGCGAGCTTCTACCTCGCCTCGCTTGCTCTCGGCGTGCTGATCGTCTCGCTGCGCGGCTCCAACATCGATCTTCTCCACGTATTGTTCGGCACCATTCTCGCCATAGACGGCCCGGCGCTCGCCCTGATCGGCGGCATCACCTCGGTGACGCTGCTGACGCTCGCGATCGTCTACCGGCCGCTGGTCGCCGAGTGTTTCGATCCGGGCTTCCTGCGCGCCGTCGGCGGGCGCGGGCCGGTCTATCATGCGCTGTTCCTGCTGCTCGTGGTGCTCAACATGGTGGCGAGCTTCCAGGCGCTCGGCACGCTGATGGCGGTCGGGCTGATGATGCTGCCGGCGGCGATCGCGCAGCTCTGGGCGCGCAGCCTGACGGCGATGATGGCGCTTGCCGCCGCCGCGGCCGCCGTCTCCGGTTATGTCGGGCTGATTGCCTCCTACCATCTCGAACTCGCCTCCGGCCCGACGATCATCATGACGGCGGCGGTGATCTACGGCTTTTCCATCCTCTTTTCACCCTCCGGCTTTGCCCGGCGGCTCTTCCCCCGTCCGCATCTCGCGGGCTGATTTTAAGGAGACTTCGATGATATCCCGCAGACTGCTTCTCTCCGCCGCTATTCCCGCCCTCATGGCGTTTTCAACCGTGCCGGCCTTCGCGGACACACTGAAAGTCGTCGCCTCCTTCACCGTACTGGGCGACGTCGTCTCGCAGGTGGGCGGCAAACATGTGAAGGTGACCAATCTCGTCGGCCCGAACGGAGATCCCCACGAATTCGAGCCGTCGCCGAGCGACGCCAAAAACCTCAAGGCGGCGCAGGTGGCCTTCGTCAGCGGCGAAGGCCTGGAAGGCTGGATGGACCGGCTGATCACCGCCTCGGGCTACAAGGGCAAGCCGGTCGTGGTCTCGGACGGCATCAGCACGCGCAGCATGGACGAGGACGGCAAGACGGTGACCGATCCGCATGTCTGGAACAGCCCGGTCAACGTCAAGATCTGGGTCGCCAATATCGAGAAGGCGCTGTCGGAGGCAGATCCGGGCGATGCGGGTGCCTTCAAGGCGAATGCCGAGGCCTATCTCCAGAAGCTCGACGCGATGAATGCTTATGCGCATTCCAAGTTCGACAATATCCCCGCCGACCGCCGCAAGGTGCTGACCAGCCACGACGCCTTCGGTTATTTCGGCCGCGAATACAATGTGCGCTTCCTGGCGCCGCTCGGGCTTTCGACCGAAACCGAAGCTTCCGCCGCCGACGTCGCCAAGCTGATCGAGCAGATCAAGGCGGAGGGCGTAAAAACCTATTTCCTGGAGAATTCCAACGATCCGCGGCTGGTGAAGCAGATCGCAAGGGCGACGGCGGCCCAGCCGGGCGGCGAGCTCTATGTGGAATCGCTCTCGGACGCCAAGGGTCCGGCGCCGACCTACGAGAAGATGTTCCGCTACAATGTCGACCAGATCGCCGCGGCAATGGCGAAGTCGAGCTGAGAAAAAGAGGGCCGCGGGCTGATGCCGGCGGCCTTTCCTCAGACAGCCATGTCGAAGACCAGCAGCCCCGAAAGGCCGCCGTCGGCGGAGCCGATGATCCGGTCGCCGACGGTGATGTGGTCCGGATGGACGAGATACGCGTCACGCGCTTCCGGGCTTTCGAAGGTCACCACGAAACCGTCGAGGAAGCCGCCGTTCAGCCCTTCCGGCGGAGACGTTCTGGCCGAACTTCACATCGAGGATGCCGGGCGTGACATCCTTCAGCGCCACGACCGCATCATAGATCGACTGCTTTTCGGCCTGCTGGATGGCCCCCTTGAACCGAACGAATACGCAATGCAGGATCATGAGCCGGCCTCCCGAGTTGTTTGCGGCAGAATAGTGACTGATGCTCGGAGCGCAACAGCGGTTCAGGCAATTTCCAGAAGCAGGGCGCGATGGTCGGAGACCTCCGGCTTCTGCGACCACATCGAAACGTCCCACCTTCACATCCGGCGTCACCAGCAGAAAGTCCGCATAACGGCCCTCCTTCGGGTACCAGGAGGTACGGGTGTCGGTGAAACCGCGCGTGGTGACGAGATCGGTGAGGCCGAGCCGGCCGAGGATCGCGAAAGTTTCGCTGCCGGGCAGCAGGTTGAAGTCGCCGCAAACGACCATTGGCTCGCCGGCCTGCCGCACCTTTTCGATCAGCGCCACAAGCGCATGCGCCTGCGCCAGCCTGGCCGGCGTATCGCCCTTGCCGGCGAGATCGCGAAGACCGTGCATCTGCACGATCGTCACCGCCGCGCCCGCCCCGTGGCGGAAGACACGCACGCCATGGGCGTTGCGGGGGCGCGGATGTTCGCCAAAACCGGCGAGCGGGAAATCACCGTGGATGAAACCCTGCGCCTGACCGATCACCGGCAGGCCCTGCCGGACGAAGGTCGCGATCCCCCATTCCGACATCACCTCGCGATTGCCGTCATAAAGCGGACCGCAGGCAGCCGGCGCGAAAAAGGCACGGTGCCCCGGCAGAACGGCCTCGACATCCTCCAGCAGGCTTGCCCGCTGCGGCAGTTCGAAATCGCCCTCGCGAAAGGTCAGCCAGCCGCCGCCATATCCCGCGACATGGGTGACCTCCTGCAGGCAGAGCACATCCGCATCGGCGTCCTTCAGATACCGCATCAGCGGTTCATGGACGCGGCCGCCCCAGGCGTTGAGGCAGATCAGGCGCAGGGTCATCGCTCAGCGCTCCGCGGAAATCATCAGGATCATCGGGCGGTCCATTTCTTCGGCAAGGGCCGGATTGGCGGCAATGTCATCCGCCGACGGGTGCCATTCAATGAGGCGGCGGACGGCAAATCCGCAGTCGATCAATGTGTTCAACGTGGTGCCGATGGTGCGGTGGTATTTGACGACGCCCCTGGCGAGCCAGTCCGTCATGCGCCGGCCCTCGACCGAATACCCATCCACAGGCCAGAATTTCTGGCCTGCCTCGTCCGTCCGCCAGCCGGGTCGGGCGGAGGCCATATAGATCGGGTGCTCGATGGTGAAGACGAATTTTCCGCCGGGCAAGAGAGCGGCGTGGACCTCGGCCGCCAGCCGGCCGAAATCTTCCAGGTAATGGAAAGCAAGCGAGCTGTAGGCGAGATCGAAAGCGGCCGGGGACAGCTCGATACGCTCCAGATCGGCGATTTCATAAGTGATGGCCGGACCGGCGTTTTCGGCCCGCGCCCTGGCGATCATGTTTTCCGAGAGATCGAGGCCGAGCACGGAGGCAGCGCCCTCTTCCGCCGCAAAGCGCGAGAACCAGCCGAAACCGCAGCCGAGATCGACGACGCGCAGGCCCTTCATCTTAGGAAGCAAGGTCCGGATCACCGGCCATTCGGCAGCGCCGGCGAGGCCATGGACCGAACGGCCGAGCCGGCTGTAGCCTTCGAAGAAATCCGGCGTGTCGTAGACGTTCTGCGCCATCGGTCCCTCCCCGGCCCCAAGCGGCTATTTCTTCTTGAACGGCGCCATGCCGAGGCGGGCAAGCTCGTCGGCGCGCTCGTTTTCAGGATGGCCGGCATGGCCCTTCACCCAGTGCAGCGTCACCTTGTGCTTGTTGCGCGCCTCTTCCAGCTGCTGCCAGAGTTCGGCATTCTTGACCGGTTTCTTGTCGGCGGTCTTCCAGCCGTTCTTTTTCCAGCCGAAAATCCACTTGGAAATGCCGTCCATCACGTATTTGCTGTCGGTGTGAAGGTTGACCTCGCACGGGGTCTTCAGCGCGTTCAAGGCCGTGATCGCCGCCATCAGCTCCATGCGGTTGTTGGTCGTTTCGGCTTCGCCGCCGAACATTTCCTTTTCCGTCTCGCCATACCGCAGGATGGCGCCCCAGCCGCCCGGACCGGGATTGCCGGAACAGGCACCGTCGGTGAAAATTTCTACCTGCTTCATGATGCGGACGGTCTTTCCTCGGCAAGCCCGTATTCGCTGGCCGATGTGATCTGGCGGTGGAAGCGCAGCTTGCGCAGATATTCGAGCGGATCCTTCTTGACGACCAGGGCACCGGCCGGCGTCGTCAGCCAGTCGTAGAGCCTGGTCAGGAAGAAGCGCAGCGCCGAGCCGCGCGCGAGGATCGGCAGGGCCGCGATCTCCTCACCGTCGAGCGGGCGGACGCTCTGGTAACCTTCGAGCAGTGCCTGGCCCTTGGTGAGATTGTAGGCGCCGTCCTTTTCGAAACACCAGGCGTTCAGGCAGATCGAGACGTCATAGGCGAGCAGGTCATTGCAGGCGAAATAGAAGTCGATCAGGCCGGACAGCTCATCGCCGAGGAAGAAGACATTGTCCTGGAAGAGATCGGCATGGATGACGCCGGCCGGCAGATCCTTCGGCCAGTTGGCGCTCAGGAAATCGAGCTCGGCGGAAATCTCGTCCTGCAGGCCGGTTTCGACCTCGTCGGCACGAGCGGCTGATTTTTCCCACAGCCCGATCCACCCTTCGCACGACAGCGCGTTCGGGCGTTTCAGCTCGAAACCCTGACCGGAGAGATGCAGCCGGGCCAGCGCCTTGCCGACCTCGCGGCAATGCTTCGCCTCGGGTTTGCGCAGCCACATGCCCTCGAGGAAGGAGATAAGCGCGGCCGGCCGGCCCGACAGGGCGCCGTAGAGGCGTCCGTCGTTACGCGGCAAAGGCAGCGGGCATGACAGGCCGGCGGCGGCCAGATGCTGCATCAGGCCGAGGAAGAACGGCAGGTCGCGCTCGTCCGTGCGCTTTTCGTAGAGCGTCAGGATCAGCGGATCGCGGGTCGTGTGCAGCAGGAAATTCGAGTTCTCGACGCCTTCGGCGATCCCCTTGTAGGAGGTCAGCTTGCCGACGTCGTATTCCGCCAGGAACCGCTTCAGGTCGTCTTCGGTGATATCGGTGTAAACGGCCAAGGTGGTCTCACAGTCCGTGGAAAATCAGAGTGGTTTGTGGGCGGGGCAAACGGGGTTGCTGCAGGCCGCATCCGTTCACGCCGGAACCCCGTTGACCCAGGCCATGTCCTCCACAGTCAGCGGCACGCTGCGCAGCTCCCGATTGACGAGGAAATTCTCGGTTTCCTCCGCCGTGATCGCAAGCTCGATCTCGGCGTCGAACCGTTCCTTGAAGGCGGCGATGATCTCGTCGACGATGACTTCCGGGGCCGACGCGCCGGCCGACAGGCCGAGCGTGCCGATGCGGCCGATTTCGTCCCAGTTCAGTTCGGAGGCGCGCTGCACCAGCATCGAGCGCTTTGCCCCTGCCCTCAGCGCCACTTCGACCAGCCGCTTGGAGTTCGACGAATTCGGAGCGCCAACGACGATGAACAGGTCGCAGCCGGGGGCCGCTTCCTTCACCGCTTCCTGGCGGTTGGTGGTGGCGTAGCAGATCGAGTCGGCGGCCGGCGCCGTGAGGTTCGGGAACCGCTCCTGCAGCTTGGCGATCACGCCGGCCGTATCGTCGACCGAAAGCGTCGTCTGGGTGACGTAGCCGAGATTGTCGGGGTCCTCGGGAATATAGGCTTCCGCATCGGCGATCGTATCGATAAGCGACACGGTGCCTGGCGGCAGCTGGCCCATCGTGCCGATCACTTCCGGGTGGCCGGCATGGCCGATCAGCACCACATGGCGGCCGAGGCGCTGGTGGCGCATGGCCTGCTTGTGGACCTTGGAAACCAGCGGACAGGTCGCGTCGAGATAGAAGAGATTGCGGGCCTCGGCATCCTCGGGCACCGATTTCGGCACGCCGTGGGCGGAGAAAACCACCGGCTGCTCCCGGTGCTCGGCCGGGATCTCGTCCAGTTCCTCGACGAAGACGGCGCCCTTGGCTTCCAGCCCCTCGACCACATAACGGTTATGGACGATCTCGTGGCGGACATAGACCGGCGCGCCATAAGCCTTGAGCGCCAGCACGACGATCTGGATCGCCCTGTCGACGCCGGCGCAGAAACCGCGCGGGCCGCAGAGGCGAATCTTGAGCGGGCTTTTTTCGGATATGGATGATGCCATCAAATCAGGACGCCAGGACTGTCAGCACGAGAGCGAGAATGGCCGGGCCGCCCTGGATGAGCAGGATGCGCGGCTTGACCGACCACGCGCCATATATAGCGGCAATGATGACGCACACAAGAAAGAAGAGCTTCAATTGAAAGGCGAAGCCCGGATCGGCCTCAAGCAGCGACCAGAACAGGCCGGCGGCCAGGAAGCCGTTGTAGAGGCCCTGGTTGGCGGCGAGAACCCTGGTGGTCTCGGCCTGTTCCGGCGACATGCGGAACACCTTTCGGCCGGTCGGGCCGGTCCATAGGAACATTTCCAGGACCAGAAACCCGACATGCAGAAGCGCGGTCAGCGCGACGAAAATGTTTGCCAGAAGTGCCATAACGTTGCCCCGATTCCCTCAACCCTTCGACAAGGCTATCGCAATTGCGGGTTTCAGGCCATGCGGGTTCAGGCGCGCTTGCGGCGGAAAAACATGCCGATGACGACGGCGACCAGAGCGGCCGCCAGACCGTACCAGGTGACGGCATATTGCAGGTGGCTGTTCGGCAGGTCGAACTGGGTGACCCCACCCTTCGGCCAGCCGCCCGGATTGGCGGCGGACGCGTCGGCATCCACGAAGAACTGCACGACCCTGGAGGCATCGATGCCGGTGGTGGAGGCCATCGCATCAAGATCCTTCCAATAAAAGATGTTCTTCGCCAGATCGTTGTCCGGCACGATGGAGGATGGTTTTTCGCCGAGCCGCACCCGGGCATAACCGGTGACGGTCTGCTGGCCGGCCAATTCCCCGGCGGTGCGGGTCTTCGGATCCTTCATCTCATAGGGCACGAAGCCGCGGTTGACGAACAGGATGCGGCCATCGGCAAGCGTCATCGGCGTATAGACATAGAACCCGGTCTGGCCCCCGAAGGTCGCGAAGAAATGCCGTTCCCTGGAATGGTCGAACGTGCCGGCAACCGATACCCGCCGATATTCGATATCACCGCCGGTTTTCCGGACCGCCTCGATATCGGAGAGCTGGACGGGTGCCGCTGCCCGCCGCTCGGCGATATCGGCAAGCAGGCCCTCCTTCCAGTGCAATCGCTCCACCTGCCAGGTGCCGAGCGACAGAAGGATGACGAGCGCCGCCAGAACCGCGACGGCCGTCGCGATCATCCGGCCACGGCCGCGGGCGGGCGTTTCATCCGATCCGGTTTGGGTGGGAAGCTTGATTGCCATTCATTCCAGTCCTCGAAAAGCAGAAGGGCGGCTCATCGCCGCCCTTCCTTGAATTCCTGTCCCCGGGATCAGCCGTGAACCGGTGCGCCCCAGCCGCCCCAGATGTAGATGGCGAAGAAGAGGAACAGCCAGACCACGTCGACGAAGTGCCAGTACCAGGCGGCGGCTTCGAAGCCGAAGTGCTTGGTGGGCGTGAAACCTCCGTTGGCGGCGCGCAGCAGGCAGACCAGCAGGAAGATGGTGCCGATCAGCACGTGGAAACCGTGGAAGCCGGTCGCCATGAAGAAGGTCGCGCCGTAGATCGAGTTGGAGAACGCGAACGGAGCGTGGACGTATTCGTATGCCTGGACGCAGGAGAACAGGATGCCGAGTGCGACGGTGAGCGCGAGACCGGTGACCAGGCCCTTGCGGTCGCCATGCAGCAGCGCGTGGTGAGCCCAGGTGACGCAGGTGCCCGACAGCAGCAGGATGACCGTGTTGTAGATCGGCAGGTGCCAGGGATCGAGCACTTCGACGCCCTTCGGCGGCCACTGACCGCCAAGGAACTCGACGCGGGTCGCCTGGATCGCCTCGTTGGCATAGAGGCTCGCATCGAAGAAGGCCCAGAACCAGGCGACGAAGAACATCACTTCGGAAGCGATGAACATGATCATGCCGTAGCGCAGGTGCAGGGAGACCACGCGGGTATGGGCGCCCGAATTGCCTTCCTTGATGGTGTCCGACCACCAGCCGATCATCGTATAGAGGATGATGGCGAGGCCGATGAAGAAGATCCACGGGGTCGCAAGGTCGAGACCGAAGATATGGAACTGGCCGCCATGCAGATAGCGCATGTAGCCCACCCCGCCGAAGGTCAGGACGAAGGCGCCGATCGAGGCCAGGATCGGCCACGGGCTCGGATCGATGATGTGGTAGTCGTGATTTTTCTGATGCGCGTCGGCCATGTCAGAATCCCCGGATGAATGCCTGCTTCGCCAGTTAAGGCGAACCCTCTTAAAGTTTCCCCACGCCTGTGTTCTGGGCGCCCGTCTTCGGGGCGCCTGCCTTCTGGCCTTCCGGCAGAGCGGCGACCGGTTTCGACGGCTCGCTCGGATAGAAGGTGTAGGACAGGGTGATCGTTTTGATGTTCTTGGTCTCTGGTGCCGTGGCGAGCTCCGGGTCAACGAAGAACACCACCGGCATCTGAACCGACTGGCCGGGCTGCAGCGTCTGCTCGGTGAAGCAGAAGCACTCGACCTTGTTGAAATAGGCGCCCGCTTCCATCGGCGTCACGTTGAACACGGCGCTTCCCGTCGTCGGCTTCGACGAGCGGTTGGTCGCGGTATATTCGATCTGCACAGTCTCGCCGATCTTCGGGTTCACGGCCTTGGCCGGCTTGAACTCCCAGTTCAGGCCTGGTGAGATATTGGCGTCGAACGTCACCTGGATCGGCTTGTTCAGGATCTTGTCGGAATACTGCTCGACGCGCTGGGTCGTGCCGTTGTAGCCGGTGACCTGGCAGAAAAGCCGGTAGAGCGGCACGGACGCATAGGCGGCGCCGACCATGCCGGCGACGAAAACGGCGCAGCCGGCGAAGATCGCGCTGTTGCTGACCCGCTTTGCCTGACCGTTCTGATTGACGTCCGTCATCGCTTCCACCCTAGTTCCCGACTCCGCCGATCTTCACCAGCGTCATGATGTAGAAGAGCACCACGAGCCCGGCGAGAACCACGCCGAGCGCGATATTGCGGTTGCGGCGCGACTTCCTCTGGGCTTCGCTGAGCTTGACGGTTTCCATCACAGCAAACCTCCGAGGAGCTGCGGCAGTCCCGCCAGCAGCCGGTCGGCCAGCAGGCCAGAGAAGATCGCGAACAGATAAAAGATCGAATAGGCGAACATCTTCTTCGCCGGCATCATCTTCTCGTCGCCGTCGGGCATGCGCCGGACGGCGATGGAACAGATGACGAAGATCGCGCCGAGCACGGCCGCGAAGATGCCGTAACCGAGGCCGGCGAGACCGGTGAAGGTCGGAGCCACGGCGATGACCGCGGTCAGCACCGCATAAACGATGATCTGGTTCTTGGTGGAGGATTCGCCCGCGACATTCGGCATCATCGGCACGCCGACCGAGCCGTAGTCGCGCATCTTGAACAGCGCTAGAGCCCAGAAATGCGCCGGCGTCCACAGGAAGATGATCAGGAACAGGAGAATGCTGTCCAGCGAAACGCCGCCCGTCACGCAGGCCCAGCCGATCATCGGCGGGAAAGCGCCGGAGGCACCGCCGATGACGATGTTCTGCGGCGTCGAGCGCTTCAGCCACATCGTATAGACGACCGCGTAGAAGAAGATGGTGAAGGCGAGCAGGCCGGCGGCAAACCAGTTGACCGCGAGGCCGAGGATGACGACCGAGAAGACCGAGAGCGTCAGGCCGAAGGCGAGCGCTTCCTGGGGCAGGATGCGGCCTGCCGGGATCGGGCGTCTGGCGGTGCGGGTCATGACCGCGTCGATATCGGCGTCATACCACATGTTCAGCGCCCCGGAGGCGCCGGCGCCGACGGCGATGCAGAGAATGGAAATCACGCCGAGGACCGGATTGATCTGGCCGGGCGCGAGGATGAGGCCGGCGAATGCGGTGAAGACCACGAGCGACATCACCCGCGGCTTCAGCAGTTCGAAGAAATCGCGCGCACCCGCTTCCGAGAGGCGCAAGCCTCCATCGGTGCCAAGAGCGTCGTGATTGTCGATAACCGTCATTGAACCGTCCTGTCTGGTATTCCAGGGCATCGCGGTCGACGCGATGCCCCTTTTCGAAAGATCCGCTTACTTGATGCGCGGCAGCTGTTCCCACTGGTGGTACGGCGGCGGCGAAGACAGCTGCCATTCCAGAGTGGTCGCACCTTCGCCCCACGGATTGTCGCCGGCAACGCGCTTCTTGGCGAAGGCTTCCCAGACACCGAAGAGGAAGATCAGCACACCGACGAAGGAGATGTAGGAGCCAACGGAAGAAACGTAGTTCCAGCCGGCGAAGGCATCCGGATAGTCGATGTAGCGGCGCGGCATGCCGGCGAGGCCGAGGAAGTGCTGCGGGAAGAACACCAGGTTGACGCCGATGAACATGACCCAGAAATGCAGGTTACCGATCCGCTGGCTGTACATGTAGCCGAACATTTTCGGGAACCAGTAGTACCAGGCCGCGAAGATCGCGAACACGGCGCCGAGCGACAGAACGTAGTGGAAGTGGGCCACGACGTAATAGGTGTCATGCAGCGAGCGGTCGAGGCCGGCATTGGCGAGCTGGACGCCCGTGACGCCGCCGACGGTGAACAGGAAGATGAAGCCGATCGCCCAGATCATCGGCGTCGAGAAGGTCAGCGAGCCGCCCCACATCGTCGCGATCCAGGAGAAGATCTTGATGCCGGTCGGAACCGCGATGACCATCGTCGCGAAGACGAAGTAGCGCTGCGCGTCGAGCGACATGCCGACCGTGTACATGTGATGGGCCCAGACGATGAAGCCGACGGCGCCGATCGCGACCATGGCGTAGGCCATGCCGAGATAACCGAAGACCGGCTTCTTCGAGAAGGTCGAGACGATGTGGCTGATGATGCCGAAGCCGGGCAGGATCAGGATGTACACTTCCGGGTGGCCGAAGAACCAGAACAGATGCTGGTAGAGGATCGGGTCGCCGCCGCCTTCCGGCGCGAAGAAGGTCGTGCCGAAGTTGCGGTCGGTCAGAAGCATGGTGATGGCGCCCGCCAGAACCGGCAGCGACAGCAGCAGCAGGAAGGCGGTGACCAGAACGGCCCAGGCGAACAGCGGCATCTTGTGCAGCGTCATGCCCGGAGCGCGCATGTTGAGGATCGTGGTGATGAAGTTGATCGCGCCGAGGATCGAGGACGCGCCGGCGACGTGCAGCGAGAAGATCGCAAGATCGACCGCCGGACCCGGGTGACCCATGGTCGCAAGCGGCGGATACATCGTCCAGCCGCCGCCGACGCCGTAGGCGCCTGCCGGGCCTTCGACGAACATCGACAGCAGCAGCAGCAGGAATGCCGGCACGATCAGCCAGAAGGAAATGTTGTTCAGGCGCGGGAAGGCCATGTCCGGCGCGCCGATCATGATCGGCACCATCCAGTTGGCGAAACCGCCGATCATCGCCGGCATGACCATGAAGAAGATCATGATCAGCGCATGGCCGGTGGTGAACACGTTGAACATGTGCTTGCCGCCGTCGATGGCAGCATCACCCTCGAAGCCGTAGACCATGGAAGCCAGACCGTGGAAGATCTGGATGCCCGGCTCCTGCAGCTCCATGCGCATGGCGACCGACAGAAGGCCGCCGACGATGCCCGCGAAGATCGCGAAGATCAGATAGAGCGTGCCGATGTCCTTGTGGTTGGTCGAAAACAGCCAACGCTGAGCAAAAGTCGGCGTGTGCGAATGATCGTGATGATCGTCGTGAGCATGCGCGTCATCGTGAGAGGTGCGAGCATGAGCGTGATCGTCGTGAGCGGAATGTCCAGCCATTGTCCTCACTCCTCTGTATTACTTGGATTCGTTCGCCGCGACGGCAAAATTGCCGGCCGGCTTGTCGACCGCCGCCACGAGAGCCTTATAGGCACCCGGCAGGTCGGTCGCGGCAGCTGCGAGCCACGTCTTGTACTTGTCTTCCGAAACGACCCGGATGGCGATCGGCATGAACGCATGGTCCTTGCCGCACAGCTCGGAGCACTGGCCGTAATAGAGACCTTCCTTTTCAGCCTTGAACCAGGTTTCGTTCAGGCGGCCCGGAACGGCGTCGATCTTGACCCCGAAAGCCGGCATTGCGAAGGCGTGGATGACGTCGGACGGAGCAGCGGTCACCAGCATGCGCACGGTCTTGTTGACCGGGATGATCATTTCGTTGTCGACGGCGAGAAGACGGGGATAGACGGCAGGATCGGTCTTGCCGGCAGCAGCGCGGTCCTGATCCTTCAGCATGAAACTGTCGAAGGCGACCGGCGCCGGCGTGCCTTCGTACTCATAGTTCCACTGCCACTGGGTGGCGGTGGCCTTGACGGTCATGTCCGAGTCCGGAATTTCGAGCTGGGCATTCAGCAGGTTGAAGGAGGGGATGGCGAGGAAGAAGAGGATGAGGACCGGACCAAGCGTCCAGATGATCTCGATCGCCGTATTGTGGCTCGTCCGCGACGGCACCGGATTGGCGCTGGCGCGGAACTTCACCACCACGACGACCAGAAGGGCCAGAACCAGCAGCGTGACCGGCACGATGAACCACAGGGTATAATGGTTGAACCAGCGGATCTGGTGCATGATCGGCGTCGCGGCCGCCTGGAAATCAATCTGCCACGGATGCGGCTGGTCCGCAAAACCTGCGGAAGCAAAGAGCAGACAGATGAGCGCCGTCATCACTGCAAAAGCCCTGTTCATCACTAAATATCTCCCCATGCGTCTGATCTCGATCAAACCGAACGCAGAATCCAAGCTATATGGTCTGCTTCAATCACAGTTTGCCTGCCGCCGCAATATCTGGCGGGAAAAGCCCGTGCGGCATTTTTGCGCCTCCCGGAGAAGCCCGGAATCGTGCCATAATCACCGGCTACATATCGCCCTTTTGCCGGGCCGAGGCCATATTCCACAGGCCTTTCACACCCTTTGCAGCGATAGTATAGACCGGACTTCCGCCAAAATCCGGTGTTTTCTTGGCGATAGTGTCGGCTGCGCCACGCGCCCTGGCGGGTCCCACTTTCGCCGTACTCCACTGGAAAGAGGTCAGGGCTTTTCATTTCGTCCAGCGAACGACAAGAATAGCCGCACTGATTCGTCTTCCAGAGGTTTCCATGGGTCGTCCCTCCCTGATCTGCGCCGGTCTAGCCGTGATGCTTGCAGCCGCCGTTTCGCTTCCCGCGTTGGCGCAGCAGCCACAGCCCGGCCCGCGGCCCGCGGCACCCCAACCGGCCCAACAGCCGACACAGGGCGCCAAACCCGCTCCGCAGCCGCCCCGGCCCGCCCCGAACGGCGGACAGGCCCAGCAGCCGGGACAGCAGGCGCAGCCGCCGGGCAATGTGCGCGAGAACCACGGTGCATGGTCGATCATCTGCGACCGGCCGGCTGGCGCGTCCGCCGAACAATGCGCGCTGATGCAGAACGTGATCGCCGAGGACCGGCCGGAAGTCGGCCTGTCGGTGGTGGTGCTGAAGACGGCGGACCGCAAGGCGCGCATCCTGCGCATCCTCGCGCCGCTCGGCGTGCTCCTCAAGGACGGCATGGAACTCTATGTCGACAACAACAATATCGGCCGCGCCTATTTCACCCGCTGCTTCTCCGAGGGCTGCTATGTGGAAGTGGAGATCGACGAGGAACTGATGCGCATCCTGCGCGCCGGCAAGGCCGCCGTCTTTGCGCTGCGCGAATCCGCCGATCAGGACCGGGTCGGCATTCCGATCGAGCTGACCGGCTTCGGCCCGGGCTACGACGCGCTTCCGTGATCACTCTATAATAAAGAGACGATCCGTCATGGAGCTTCACGGCAGCCATACCTTTACCGTCCGCTTCGACGACGAGGTGGTGCGAGATGCGGTCCGCGTCTTCGTCATAGAGCGCACCATGCGGGAGCAGAAGCTGAAGTGGGCAGCGGCGGGACTGGTCGTCGTCGCCGGCGTGGTCCTCCTCTTCCAGGGCAATTTCACCCTCGCGCTGCTTGCTTTCGTCGTCGCCTGCTTTCCGGCGCTTTTCAGCGCCGTGGTCTGGCGCGCCCATTCCGCCAACGCCTTCCGCCGCTACAATCGCATGGCCGATCGCAGAGCCGAGATCACCATCGATGCGGAAGGGTTCGGCATCAATTCCGATCTCGGCGACGGCCGGCTGAACTGGCCCAATGTCACGGAAATCTGGGAGAGGCCGCTTTCGTTCATGCTGTTCAGCGGCGCGTCGGCCTTCAACATCGTACCGAGACGGACCATGCCGCAGGAGGTGCAGGCCTTCCTCAGCGCAAAAGCGATCTGAGGAGAGGCTTGCTTCGGCCCCTCCCCGGTCCTACATCGGTTGGAACAGAGCGCATGTCCTGACGGGGCCGCGCCGAAGGAGCATCCCATGAACACCGATCTTCTCAATCTTTTCGACTGCGACGAGACCAAGCTGCGCTCGATCCTTTCCGGGGCGCTTACCGGCGCCGACGACGGCGAGCTTTTCGTGGAGCATGCCCAGGCGGAATCGCTGACCTTCGACAACGGCCGCCTGAAAGGCGGCTCCTTCAATACCGACCAGGGGTTCGGGCTGCGCTCGGTCGCCGGCGAGGCGGTCGGTTACGCGCATGCAGGCGAACTTTCGGCGGCCGCCCTTTCGCGCGCCTCGGATGCGGTGCGGGCCGTGACCGCGGGTTATTCCGGCTCCTATGCCGCAGCGCCCCAGCGCACCAACAAGAAATATTACGGCGACGAGAACCCGATCGGCAGCCCCAGCTTCGAAGAGAAGGTGAAGCTGCTCACCGATATCGACGCCTATCTGCGCAACAAGGACGACAAGGTGCGGCAGGTGACGGCGACCGTCTCGGCAAGCTGGCAGGTGGTCGACATCCTGCGCGCCGACGGCCACCGGGTGCAGGACATCCGGCCGATGACGCGCATCAACATTTCCGTCGTCGTGGGTGACGGCGACCGGCAGGAATCAGGCTCGTTCGGCACCGGCGGCCGCATCGGGTTCGGCGATTTCGTCACCGAAGGCAACTGGCAGACCGGCGCCGACGAGGCGCTTCGCCAGGCGCTTGTCAACCTCACCGCCATCGACGCCCCGGCCGGCACGATGGACGTGGTGCTCGGCTCCGGCTGGCCGGGCGTGATGCTGCACGAAGCGGTCGGCCACGGGCTGGAAGGCGATTTCAACCGCAAGAAGACCTCGGCCTTCGCCGGTCTTCTGGGTGAAATGGTCGCCGCCCCCGGCGTCACCGTCGTCGACGACGGCACGATCGACAACCGCCGCGGCTCGCTCACCATCGACGACGAAGGCACGCCGTCCGCCTACAACGTGCTGATCGAGAACGGCAAACTGGTCGGCTACATGCAGGACCGCCAGAACGCCCGCCTGATGGGCGTCAACCCCACCGGCAACGGCCGCAGGCAGGGTTACGCCTATACGCCGATGCCGCGGATGACCAATACCTACATGCTCGGCGGCGACAAAAGCCCGGAAGAGATCATCGCCTCGGTGAAGAAGGGTATCTACGCCGTCTCCTTCGGCGGTGGCCAGGTGGACATCACCTCGGGCAAGTTCGTGTTCGGCTGCACCGAGGCCTACATGATCGAGAACGGCAGGATCGGCCCGGCGATCAAGGGCGCGATGCTGATCGGCAACGGCCCGGATGCGATGAAGCGCGTCTCGATGGTCGGCAACGACATGAAACTCGACACCGGCATCGGCAATTGCGGCAAGGGCGGCCAATGGGTCCCCGTCGGCGTCGGCCAGCCGCATCTGCGGATGGACCAGGTGACGGTGGGCGGGACGAAGGCTTGATTGCTGGCCTTCTCCATGGCGACGGAAACCTTCATTCTCAGATTTCTGTCGCCAGAGACGGGCTGTTCATGCCACGAGCTTCGCTTCGAGGCCGAGCCGCAGGACATTGCCGGCATTCTTGACGTGGGCTTGGAAGACCTGGCCCGTCAATCCCACTATCCCGATACGGCAGAACTCGCCGCGTTGGCGAAGCTACTGAAACTTCCCCTCCCCCATTGGGATGGCGACATCACGCTTAGCCAGCCGCACTGGCTGGATAGAGTGCCTTATCTCATCCATACCAATTTCGAATTGCCGCTGATGTTGGACGGCCGAAAGCCGTTCGCGGTGATGAGCGGCGAGAAGGATTTTCACGGGTTCGAGGCCATGCGGGCGTGCTTCAAGCCGCATGTGGATCACGGCACGATCGTCGAAAAGGTCACGGAATGGCAGGCGCGCTCCACCACGATCGTCACCGCCTATTATGCCCTGCCCGGGGAAGAATGGCGCTTCGAAGCCTATGATTTGCTGATGAACGGCCCCCGCCCTTGGACCGACGAGATGGAGCACCGGCTGGGNATGTTGCTCGGCTATANCGAGGAACAGTGCGATTGGTGGATCGCCAACAGGCCTGGCCGAGTGCCCTTTGCTACGGACGCTTGACACGGCCGAAGCGATTTCCAAAGTGNGGCCTATCGAGATTTCGCACTGGAGATCGGACATGCGCCTGCTGTCGCGATGGCAGAATTCCGCCGGCGAGCGCGTGCGCATCGCCCTCAACCTCAAGGGCATTCCTTATATCTACGTGCCGGTGGATTCGCTGGTGCCCGGGGAATATCGGAGGCTCAATCCGCAGGGGCTGCTGCCGGCGCTCGATATCGGCGGGCGGATCGTTCCCCAGTCCGCGGCGATCCTCGACTATCTGGAGGAGACCTTCCCGGAACGTCCTCTACTCCCCCGCGACCCGCTGCTTCGGGCGCAGGCGCGCGGTTTCGCCGGCCTGATCGCCTCGGAAATGCATTCGATCACCGTGCAAAGGGTCCGCCGGTTCCTGCAATCGGATTTCGACCTCGATGCGGACAAAGTGCAGCATTGGGTGTCGCACTGGCTGACGCTCGGCCTTTCGGCGCTCGAGGAGACGCTTCGCGCACGGAACCGTCGCTTCATCTTCTGCTTCAGTGACNAACCGGGATGGGCGGACCTGCATCTCGTTCCTCAGCTGAGCAACGCGCGCAGGCTCGGTTGCGACCTCTCGGCCTATCCGGAACTGCTGGCCGTCAAAGCGGAATGCATCGACCTCCCCGCCTTTCGCTCGGCCCGCCCCGAAGCGCAGCCGGATTTTCCCGGCGCGGACTGACTTNTTCCGCGTCCGGCCTGAAACGCCATTTGCGCTCGATCGCCGACGCAAGATCAATCCCGTTGTCGCGCGCAAACAGCAGGATATGGCCGAGGAGATCGGCCGTTTCGTCAGCAAGGTCGCGGGCGAGGTCTTCTTCTGTCCTACCCTTCTTCCGTCCGCGTCCGGTAGCGCGGTTCCAGGCCTGGGTCAGCTCGCCCATCTCCTCCTGCAGTTTCAGGAGAAACCAGTCGGGATCGCGCAGCATTCCATGGTTTTCCGCGTAGTCCGCGGACGCGGCCTCGAATTGGGCGACAAGTTTCTCCAGCATGATGTTCTCCTTTTGTATCCACAGGAGAATGCCGATTCTCGCCCCGTGTCCAGAGGGTTTGCCTGACACCTGCTTGACACGGTCACCCAAACCCCGGCAGGTGCGGGCCATCCGATCCCATCCGCGTCACGGCATTTTCCATGGACCCCGCCAATCCGATTTCCGCCTTCCTGGACGCATGGGTTCCGGGCCATGGGCCGGTGCAGCTCGGCTTTCTTTTCCTCTCGGCGCTGATTGCCGGGCTGGCGCGCGGGTTTTCCGGTTTCGGCGGCGCGCTGATCTTCGTTCCGCTCGCAGGCGCCGCCGTCGGTCCGAAGATCGCCCCTGCCCTGCTGCTCGTGATCGACGGGGTGACGACGCTCGGCATGCTGCCGGACGGCTGGAGGCGGGCGAACCGGCGCGAGGTGGGCACGATGCTGATCGGCACCCTGGTCGGCGTGCCGGCGGGCACGACACTCCTGGCGATGATCGATCCGACGGCGCTCAGGTGGCTGATCTCGGTCGTGGTGCTCTGCCTGCTGATCTTCCTGATTTCCGGCTGGCGTTACCATGGCAAGCCGAAGCCGCCGCTGACCATCGGCGTCGGGGCGCTGGCCGGGCTGTTCGGCGGCGCGGCGCAGCTTTCCGGTCCGCCGGTCGTCGCCTACTGGCTCGGCGGCGCCATTCCGCCGCTCACCGTGCGCGCCAACCTCATCCTCTATTTCGCGCTTTCGACGGTGATTTCCGCGACCGCCTATATTGTCGGCGGTCTCCTGACCTTCGACGTCCTGACACTCGCGCTGATCGCCGGACCGGGTTACGGCCTCGGCCTGATCGCCGGTTCGCGATTGTTCGGTTTTGCCTCCGAGGGCACGTTCCGGCGGATCTGCTTCATGCTGATCGCCATGGCGGCGATCGTCGGCCTGCCGCTTTTCGATGCGCTGCGGCCCTGATCAAGATCAGGCCTCTCTTTCTTCAGCAAGGCTTAACCGGGCGGGAGTAGGGTCGCGCTCACCGAAGTAACGTGGGCGTGATCGCGGTGGGGAACACGAGGGACAGGTTTCAGGCGCTTTGGCGCCGGGATGTCAAACGACGGCTGGTCGCCGGCGGGCTCGACATGGCCGCAGCCCTTGCGCGCGCCGGGATGATGCCCAATGCCCGCGGGCACGGCGCCATCTTCACGCTTCATCACGTGCGACCGAAACAGAGCCGCCCGCTGCAGCCCAGCGGCCATCTGGAAGTGACGCCGGATTTCCTCGGCGAAGCGATCGAACGGCTTTCGGCGGAAGGCTACGAGTTCGTTCCCCTGAGCGACGTGCCGGCCCGGCTCGCCGCGCCGACCAAACAGCCTTTCGCGGCCTTCACCCTCGATGACGGCTATCGCAACAATGCCGAACATGCCCTGCCCGTCTTTGCCCGCCACAACGTGCCCTTCACCATTTTCGTAACCCGAGGATTTGCCGAACGCACCCATTCTCTCTGGTGGGAGACGATTGCCGAACTGCTCGGACGCGAACGGGAAGTGATCTTCGATTTCGGCGGCGGCTCCGAAGTCCTCGACCTTACCTCCGAGGCACGCAAGTTCGACGCCTTCGACCGGTTTTCCGCCTATGTGCTGGAGGTCGAGGAATCGACCGCCGTCTCACGGCTCGATGCGCTGGCGAGGAAACACGGGGTCGATCCGCTGCAGATCACCGCCGACCTTACCATGAACGCCGAGGAGCTCCGCTCGGTCGCCGCCCATCCCCTGGCCACGCTCGGCGCCCATACGATCAGCCACCGCGCCGTCGCCCGCCTTTCGGCGGAGGATGCCCGCGCGGAAATGCAAAAGTCGGCCGACTGGATCGAGGCGCTGACCGGCGAACGGCCGCGCACGATCGCCTATCCCTATGGCAGCCGCACCGCGGTTTCCGAGCGCGATCAGGCCATCGCCAGGGAGATCGGCTTTACGGTTGCGGTGACGACGCAGCCGGGCACGCTCTGCGCCAAATACATGAACAGGCTCACCGGCCTGCCGCGCATCTCGCTCAACGGCTATTACCAGCAGCCGCGCTACGTCTCGGCGCTCGCATCGGGCATCCCGTTCGCTATCGGACGGTGAGCCCCTTCTCCCTTTACGGATACATCCGCACCTTTTCCCAGGGACCATCGGCGACGGTGCGGCGGAATTCGATGCGGTCGTGCAGGCGGAACTGGCGGTCGTGCCAGAATTCGATCGACAGCGGCCTGATCCGGAAGCCGGACCAGTAAGGCGGGCGCGGAATGTCGCCGATCGCGTATCTCGCGGTATATTCGGCCACCGACTTTTCGAGCGCGAAACGGGTCTCGAGCGGGCGCGACTGTTTCGAGGCCCAGGCGCCGATGCGGCTGCCGCGGGCGCGCGACGCGTAGTAGGCGTCCGCCTCCGCATCACTTACCACTTCCACCTCGCCACGCAGGCGAACCTGGCGGCGCAGCGACTTCCAGTGGAAACACATGGCCGCCTTTTTCTGGCCGAGGATCTCGCGGCCCTTCTGGCTTTCGAAATTCGTGTAGAAGACGAAACCCTTCTCGTCATAACCCTTCAGCAGGACCATGCGGACGTTCGGCATGCCGTTTTCGTCGACGGTTGCAACCGCCACGGCATTCGGATCGTTGGGTTCCGAGCTCTCGGCGTCCTTCAGCCAGGAGCCAAAAAGCGCGAAAGGCTCGTTCTGCGCGGTGAAGTCACCAGTTGTTAACCCGCTTTCAGACATATTGACTAAAATACTCCCAATCTTATGAAAAATGCCCGAGTTTTTCCGTCGGACAGGACGCACGGTGGTAGTGATAGCAAAGTCGAAGAGCTGCACAAAGAGGTCGTTTCTCCTCGGAAGGCGGGCAGCAGCCCTCTGCCTGACCGGGCTTTCGCTTGCCGGTTGCACCAGCAGTCTCGATCTCTTCGGGAGTTCGCAAAAGGTCGACCGCACGATCTCGACCGGGACCGTGCCGGGCACCCCGCAGCACACGGGCGCCGCGCTTTCCGACGAGGCGACGGTGCGCAACGCCGTCTCCTCGGCCGATCTTGCCAAGGTCGGCACGGCTTCTGTGCCGTGGGCCAATACGGCAACCGGCAGCGCCGGGGTCGTGTCGCAGATCCGCGAAGCCCGCAACGGCGAGCAGATCTGCCGCGCCTTTACCACCACACGCCATTCCTACGAGGGCATCGCGATGTTCTCCGGCCAGACCTGCCTCACCGGCAGCGGCGACTGGATGCTGACCGCCTTCGACCGCCAGTAGTCGCGGTCCCCCTCCCCCGCCCGGCGCGGCTGCGCGGGAATCGCGTCGGGCCGTCGCGCAAAACCGAGCCGGAAACGATTCGTTTACCTTAACCCGCGCGACTGACGGCTGCGTAACCACTGATTCACAAGTCCTAACATAGGCTCTGGTGGAACAAACAGCAGTCTGCCCGGAACATGAGGAACCGGCGGCTGGCTGTCGGAGTTGTGACGAGTATCGGGGGGCCAAGGATCAAGCGGGGGCTCGCCGTTTCAGGTAACCGGTGGTCCCACAATGCGTGATCCCTATTCTCTCCTCGGCGTGAAGCGCAATGCCGAGCCCGAAGAAATCAAGGCAGCCTGGCGCGCCAAGGCAAAGACAGTTCACCCCGACCAGAATCAGGACGATCCGTCTGCGACCAGCCGTTTCGCGGAAATCGGCCAGGCCTACGAGGTCCTGAAGGACCCCGAGCGCCGCAAGCGATACGACAGGGCCGCCGAGATGCACCAGACCATCATGCAGCAGCGAAACGCCGCCCGCGAAGCCGCCGAGCGTGCCAAGGCCGCAAAGGCCAACGCGGAAAAGGTCATGGAAGAACTCGCCAAGGCCAATGCGCAGAACGCCAAGGCGCAGGCACAGGCGCGCGGCCAGTCGCAGGCCCAATCCCAGGCGCAGCCCCAGAATCAGTCAGGCCCCGCAGGCGAAACGCCGGAGGACATGATCGAGCGCATATTCGGCGCCGCGGCCGCCGACCACGTCAAGGCCCAGGCGGCCGGTCAGGCGCAGGCCGCCGACGAACATGCCGAACCGGCCAGAAGCGACGCGGCCGGCGAAAGACCGCCGCTGCCGGCACTCGCCATCGACCTGATCGCCTCCATCGTGCGCCGCTTCCGCGGCACGACGCCCACCCCGGAAAAGGCTCCGGATATTTCCGTCGAAGCGACGGTCACCGTCGAAGATCTCCTGAAGCTCAACACGATCACGCTGAAGGCGGCCGATGACCGTGAAGTGCGGCTGGCGCTGGAAAAAGGCATGACGGAAGGTCACGTGGCGCGGCTGAAGGGCCAGGGCCTCAAGCTCACCGGCATGAAATCCGGCGACCTCCTCGCCTCTCTCAAGATCGCCCGCGACAGCCGTTTCCGCGTCGAAGGTTTCGACCTCCACACGACCCTGTCGATTTCGCTGGAAGATGCCGTGCTTGGCGGCGACGCATCGGTAGAAACGCCGGACGGGAGCCGCAGCATCAGCATTCCGGCCTGGTCCGGCTCCGACCAGACGGTGCGGCTGGACGGTCTCGGCCTTTATAACGATGCCGGNGGGCGTGGCGATCTGGTCGTCGAACTGCGCGTCGTCCTGTGGGAAAAGCCGAACGAAAAGGTCACCGACCTGATGCGGCACATGCGCCACGGGCTCTATGTCTGACAAACACCGCCGAATATGACAGTTTTGCGTCGGTATTCACCGCTGCGCACCCTTTGTTACGGCCACTAACACGAGATGATCCAAGCCAGCTTGAACCCTAGAGCTGCCTATGTCATAGGCAGCGTTCATCTAAGGTATCAGGGGACTATGTATGGTTCAGGCTTCCGGCCTCATGGCAGGCAAACGCGGTCTCATCATGGGCGTGGCCAACAACCGTTCGATCGCGTGGGGCATTGCCAAGGCCATCCACAGCCAAGGCGGGGAAGTTGCGTTCACCTACCAGGGCGATGCGCTCAAGAAGCGCGTCGAGCCGCTGGCGGCTGAACTCGGCGCCTATATGGCCGGCCATTGCGACGTCGGCGACGAATCGACCATCGACGAGGTCTTCGGCAACCTCGAAAAACACTGGGGCAAGATCGACTTCCTGGTGCATGCGATCGGCTTTTCCGACAAGGACGAGCTGACCGGCCGTTACGTCGACACCTCGGCGGACAATTTCGCCAAGACGATGCAAATCTCGGTCTATTCCTTCACGTCGGTCGCGCGGCGGGCGGAAAAGCTGATGACCGACGGCGGCTCGATGCTGACGCTGACCTATTACGGCGCCGAAAAGGTCATGCCGAACTATAACGTCATGGGCGTCGCCAAGGCGGCACTCGAAGCGAGCGTCAAATATCTCGCCGTCGATCTCGGCCCGAAGAACATCCGCGTCAACGCGATCTCGGCAGGCCCGATCAAGACGCTCGCGGCGTCGGGCATCGGCGACTTCCGCTACATTCTCAAATGGAACGAATACAACGCGCCGCTGCGCCGTACCGTCACCATCGAGGAAGTCGGCGATGTCGGCCTCTACATGCTGTCCGACCTGTCGCGTTCGGTGACCGGCGAAACCCATCACGCCGACAGCGGCTACCATGTCGTCGGCATGAAGGCCGTCGATGCGCCTGACATTTCGGTCATCAAGGACTGATGCTCTTCCAGGGACGTCTGCCGTGCTCATCTACATGATCCGCCACGGGCAGACGGACTGGAATGCCGAAGGCCGGCTCCAGGGCCAGCAGGATATCCCGCTCAATGCGCTTGGCCGCTCCCAGGCGACGCGCAACGGCGAGCGGCTGCGCGAGATGATCGGCGCGGCCGACGGTTTCCGCTTCATCGCCAGTCCCCTGTCGCGCACGCGCGAAACCATGGAACGGCTGCGGAGCGCCATGGGCCTCGATCCCCTCGCCTACTGCACCGACGAACGGCTGGTCGAGGTGTCCTTCGGTGACTGGGAGGGCCATACGCTCGACGAGATCCGCCAAATTTCCCCCGACCGTCTGATCGCGCGGGGCGAGCAGAAGTGGAGTTTCATACCGCCGGGCTCGTCTGCCGAAAGCTACGAAATCCTCTGCTGGCGGATCGGCGCCTGGCTGCAATCCCTCGATGGCCCGACCGTCTGCATCAGCCATGGCGGGGTGATCCGGTCGCTGTTCCGGCTGATCGGCAATCTCGACGAGGACGAAGCGGCCACCGTTCCGACCCCGCAGGACCGTATCCTCAAAGTCGAAACCGACAAGAACCGGATGGA
>Ga0055531_10000925_pt1 | contig 23735 bp, 15 predicted proteins | sample AraplaCvi_mCL_r2_FD_55008 | JGI IMG/M metagenome (GOLD analysis project Ga0055531, IMG submission 55008) | Arabidopsis root microbial communities from North Carolina, USA - plate scrape MF_Cvi_mCL_r2 | ecosystem: Host-associated > Plants > Roots > Endosphere | place: USA: North Carolina...
ATATCCAGTCGCTCGTTCACCCCTCCATTGCCTGGAATATTCTCGCCCGCCACTACAAGGGAGTCGATCTCTCCGGTTATTCGCTGGACGACCCTGCCCCGCCATTGCCCCAGGATACGGAGCTCAACAAAAGCCGTCTCAAACTGGTCACCGATCTGGTATCGCGAAACAATCTGACGCTACGCCAGTTCTATCTGGCCGTTGCGACCGCCCGCGGCCATCGCACCGTCGTCGGCACGCCCGAACAGATTGCCGATGCGATGCAGCTATGGTTCGAGAATGGCGCAGCCGACGCCTTCAACATCATGCCGCCGGTGCTTCCTGCCGGATTGACGGACTTCGTGGATCAGGTGGTACCCATCCTGCGCAAGCGTGGTCTTTTCCGGCATGAATATGAAGGGACGACCCTTCGCGAAAACCTGGGCCTCAAGCGACCGCAAAACGGTTTCGCGCTTCGATCCCAGCTCGAGCAGAAGACCCGGGCTGCGGTTTGATGTCGGTATTTCAGCGACATGTCCTGGCCTTGTACTGATCGGATCGCCGTCAGTTCCGGGCCGGGACGCTGGCTCGTGCCCTCCCGGGCACGGCTCGCTCAGGCACTCAGTGCCCGCTTCCGGTCATGCGCGAAGCCAATCGCTTCCGATTGAGGCATTGCCTTGCCGAAGATGTAGCCCTGGCCGATATCGCAGCCCTGGCTCAGGAAATAGGCGAGCTGCGAATTCTCCTCGATCCCTTCGACCGTGGTCTTGAGGTTGAGACTGCGGCTCAGTCCGAGCATGGCGTCGATGATCTTGGCGTTCTTGTCGTTGTGAGTGAAACCCGACACGAAGCTTTTGTCGATCTTGATCTTGTCGAACTTGAACCGCGCCAGCTGAGCCAGGCTGGAATACCCGGTNCCGAAATCGTCGAGCGCCACCTGNATGCCGGCGGCGTGGAACTGCTCTATCGTGGCGGCGGCAAGATCAGGGTCGCTGATCAGAGCATTTTCGGTGATCTCGATCTCCAGCCGGGACGGTGCAAGGCCTGTCTGCTGCAGGATATGGAGAATGCGGCTTGCCAGCAGCCTGTCNTCGATCTGGACAGGAGAGACATTGAAAGAGAGGGAGAAAGGTCCAGGCCAGAGCTGCGCATCACGGCAGGCTTTCGACAGAAGCTGCTCGAACAGAGTGGTAATAAGGCCGGTCTCCTCGGCCACNGCGATGAATTGCTGCGGCGAAACGAACACTCCACCCTTGTTCCACCGCGCAAGCGCCTCGAACCCGCAGAGTTCCCCCGTCCGGAGATTGATCAGCGGCTGATAGAACGGTTCGATCTTGCCGTCGTCGATGGCGCGGCGAAGTTCACCTTCGAGTTTGGCCCGTTCGGAGACCTTTTCCTGCATTTCGGGCTGGAACAGAGCATATTGGTTGTGACCTCGGCTCTTCGCCTCGTAGAGCGCAACGTCCGACCGATGACAGACTTCCTCAAGCGAGCTACCGTGATCCGGGATGCGGGCATAACCGACGCTGGCNCCGACCTCGGTCGGCAGGGTGCCGATCCGGACCGGCCGNGAGACCGANTGGATGAGCANCTGCGCGAAGAGCTCCTCCTTCTCCGGCGAAAGGTTGCGNGCCACCGCGACGAACTCATCTCCGCCAAAGCGGAAGACNCACTCATATTCGGCCAACGCGCAGATGCGCCGGGACACTTCCTTCAGCAGGGCATCGCCCCCTTGATGACCGAGAAGATCGTTGACCTTTTTGAACCCGTCGAGATCTATCGAAAACACCGTCGCAGTCTGCGGTCCNATCTCCTCGTCCGGTTCCTGCCGATTTTCGTCGAGCTGCGAAAGCACGAGCCTGTCGAACGCGTAGCGGTTGGGAAGTTTCGTCAGATGATCGTGCGTGGCAATGTGATCGGCCTCGTCAAAGGCGTTGCGACGATTCAGCATTTCGTTGCGCATATCGAGAATACGCAGCGCCGAATAGGCAAAACTCGCNAGACCTGCGACGAGNAGTATGATGATGACAACGTGGGCTTTTCCCGAGCTGATCGACTGAACCAACTCAAGCAGCAGGTCTTCGTAGGTTAAACAACCGACAAGCAGCAACATCGCGACGGCCGTCACTTGCGCCAACTGCCTCCCAGCTTTGCTTTCCAGAAAATCCTTCATCTACTCCTCCAACTCTGCGATCCTAGGATAAACAGTTAAAGGATTCATTATTCAGAGTTGTGCAAAACAACCGAACTTCATGATACTGCCACCCGNAAGGCTATGNCGGGCAACGCCAAAAATCGGCTGGCTGATGCTCAAGAATGTCCGCGATTTGGACGATGGGGCAGGCACGGCGAACCAGATCCAGGCGAAAGCACCGACAGCGCCGGCCGGCGCTGCAACCGTTGCAACAAACTGTACTTCTCTCAGTTGATATCGCGCTTGGATATCGCTCCACTCAGCGCCTCGGAAAGCTCGGCAAGCTGGTAGGGCTTGCGCAGGATCCGGATGCCCTGCGCTTCTGCCGCCTGTTTGGCAGCCTCGGAATATCCGCTCGTCAACAGGATGGGCAGTTCGGCGCGACGCGACCGGATTTCCTTTGCCAGCTCCACNCCATCCATTCCCCCCGGCATCATGATGTCCGAGAACACCACGTCTACCTGACGACCATTNGCGAGGGCACCCAGAGCCGCGGCCGCCGTCGCGGCCCGCACCACCTGGTAACCGAGATCGTCCAGCATCTCGCTGACAAGCGCCGCGACTTCGTCGTCATCCTCGACGAGCAGGACGCTGCCCGCCGAAGCCGGACGTCGCCGCACTACGTNCAGATCCACCAGGTGGCGCTCGTCCGGGCCGGGCTCTTTGGAGGAGCGGGGCAACAGGAGGGCTATCCTGGTCCCGCGACCGACCTCGCTTTCGATCTCTATCTTCCCGCCGGATTGCTGCACGAACCCGTGCACCTGGGCGAGGCCGAGGCCGGACCCCTTGCCAATGTCCTTCGTGGTAAAGAAGGGTTCGAACACCCGCGCCTGCACCTCGCGGGTCATTCCGGTGCCATTGTCGCTGACGGAAACCCGGACGAAATCCTTGGTGGCGCCGTCCTGATGCGAAAGCGGGACATTTTCCCCGCGGATTTCGATCGTGCCGCCTTTCGGCATCGCGTCACGCGCATTGACCGCAAGATTGAGAACGACAAGCTCCAGCTCGCTTGCATCAACCTCGACCGGCCATANNTCNGGTGAGAATTCCAGGTTGACAAGAACGTCGCCCCGAAGACTGCGGTCGAGCAGCTCCCGCATCCCTCCGATCTGGCGGGCCAGATCGACCGTCTGCGGTTTGAGATCCTGACGACGGGAAAAGGCCAGGAGCTGTCGGGTCAGGCCCGATCCGCGTTCGGCCGCCTGCCGCATTCCGTCCATCAGCCTTTTGCGCTTGGCGGGATCCGTCTGCCGGTCGAGCATTTCCAGCCCTCCGGAAATGACCATCAGCAGATTGTTGAAATCGTGAGCCACACCCCCCGTCAACTGGCCGATCGCTTCGATCTTCTGAGCCTGCCGAAGTTTTTCCTCGACATGCGCACGTACCGTCATCTGGTCGCGCAGGGCCTCGTTCGCGGCTTCGAGCTCCTTCGTGCGCAAAACAACCTGCTTCTCCAGTTCCTGGGCAGCCTGGTCCCGCTCTTCCAGCAGCACGCGCAGCTCCAACTGACGGGTCCTCGCCCGAAGCGCCGACTGCATCGTGCTGACCAGGGTCAGGGTCTGGACCGGACGCTCGAGGAGAGCCACGTTGCGCAGAGAGTCGATCAGGCTGCGCCGCCACACCTCGATTCCGGTCTGTTCCTGGCGGCTGGTCAGCAGGATGAAAGGAAGGTCCGACCACGGCGCTTGGTCGGCAACCCACTTGAACAACACGTTGGCATCTTTGCCAAACAGGGCCTCTTCAGCAACAAATACGGCTGCGGCTCCCGACCGAAGTAATTCCACGAGACCCGCAAGATCGCCGCAGGCCCTTGCAGAGATCCCGCTCCGGCTAAGCAGATCGACGGAGGCGGCAGCATCTCTGCCAACCGGAGCAAAGACAATGACTGGACCTAGTCGATGTTCACTTGGCACTGTTACTCCCGTCTGCCTTACTCATTGCAGGGGTGATTGAAAAATGAGGCGATCCGGCCAATACGCCGGTGAAGCCAAGTGTCGGCGGGCCGAGCTTGATCCCTTGGTTGGAGAGGCTGAACTCACGCACGCTGTGCTCGTGCCTGCCGCTTCGCTTCTTGACGACCGAAATCGCTCGCCGCACGGTGCCGTCCACTTCGAAATAGCGCAGCATGACAACGGCATCGCTCAGATAGCTGAGGTCGAGCGGAGCCTCGAGCGGACCCACGAGCCCATGTTGGGCAAGGACAAGGATCGTCAGCACCCCTCGCTGGCCGAGATAGCTCAAAAGCTCATGCATCTGCAGGATCAGAAACCGCTCGTCCGGCATGGCGTTCATATAGCCGTTCAAACTGTCGATGACGATAACCCGGGCCCCGTCGACCTCGACGCTCTTCTGGACATTGGCCGTGAACTCTCCCGGAGAAAGTTCCGCAGGATCGATCTGCTGCAAGCGGATCAACCCACTCTCCAACCGGCTTTGGAGATCGAAGCCGAGATTTTTGGCGCGGGCTTTCAGTGTGCCGCTTCCCTCGTCGAAGGCGTAAACCACGGCATGTTCGCCTCGGTTCGCGGCCGCCAAAGCGTAGGTCAGAGCGAGCGAGGATTTTCCGACGCCGGCGGCTCCGAGAAACAGCGCGTTCGTGCCTCGTTCAAACCCGCCGCCGAGCATCTCATCGAGCTCCCTGTTGCCGCTGGGCGTATATTCCTCGTCAAAGTCCCGATGATGCTCCGCGGCCACCAGGCGCGGAAAAATGTGGACGCCGCCCGTCTCGATGGTGAAATCGTGGTAACCGCCACGGAACTTGATGCCACGCATCTTGATGACCCTGAGGCGCCGCCTTTCGCCACCGTAATCTATGGCAAGCTGCTCCAGCAGCACGACCCCGTGCGAAATGGAATGAAGCTGCAGGTCGTTCTGTTGGGACGAAAGATCGTCAAGAAGAATGACGGTGCACTGGCGGCTGGCGAAGAAATGCTTCAGGGCGAGCACCTGGCGGCGGTAGCGCAACGGGCTGTGAGCGAGCAGGCGCAATTCGGAAAGGCTATCGACCACGACGCGCTTCGGGTTGAGTTCGGAGACGCGATCCAGAATGAGTTTCGTCGTCTCGTTGAGTTCCATCTCTGCCGGATGGAAGACCGTCAGCTCGCGCTCGGGATCGAGGGTCGTCTCCGGCGGGACGAGTTCAAAAATGCTGACGCCGTCAAGCGACCAGCCGTGACGGCTGGCGACAAGCTGCAGCTCACGTTCCGTCTCGGAGAGAGTGATGTACAGCACCCGCTCCCCCTGACGCACGCCTTCGAGCAGGAATTGCAGAGCAATCGTCGTCTTGCCCGTTCCGGGGCGGCCCTCGTAAAGGTAAAGTCGGTTTTCGTCGAGGCCGCCGTCAAGGACAGTATCCAGCCCGGCCACGCCGCTTGAAATACGTGGAGCGCCATCGAGCTCCACCGCTTCATTTCGTTCTGTCATGTTTACCCTGTACAATCGGATCTGTTGAACAGGGTGATATAGAACGCGCGAGACAAGCCTCAAGTGGCTGACAAAATGCAATGGTTTGAAGGCAGTAGCGGAATCCGTATCACAATTCCGATCGCCTGCGTTCCTTGGCGCGCCGTCCACTCTACTTCAGATATTTGGGGAATGCTTGCTTTCAGTCGTTGCGGGTAGCTTCTGATCTCGCTCTGATCAAGCTCTACCGCGGAACCAGCCTGAACAAGGCTTCGGTCGCAGCCAGCTATCGATTACCGGGCTTGCCGACGGACTGCAGGGGAATATTCAATCGGATCGAAAGACCGCTTGGCTGCCATTCCCGCGTGAGATTTCCGTTCAATCCCTGAAGGATCGTCCGTTCCAGGCGGGTCCCGAAGCCAGGCTGCTGATCTTCAACTCTGCGTGACACGCGTCCGCCCCTCTCCGACCACACAAGCTCCAGGATCTCCCCGCGCCGTGTTGCAGTGACCTCGAGCCGGCCTTCGGGGACCGACAGGCAACCGTATTTGGCGGCGTTGGTTGCAAACTCATGGAAAAGCAGCGCGAGGTTCGTCACCTTGTCGGCCGTCACGTGCACGTCTTCCCCATGCAGGCGCCAACGGTCTCCTTCCTTGCCTTCATAGGGAGCGAGGATGCTGGACAGCAGCTGAAACAGCGTCGCCGACTTTTCACGGAAGGCATCGTCGCCGGTAAAGCTCGGCAACGTCATTTCGTGAGCGCGAGAGAGTGCCATCAGCCGGTCCTTCATGCTGCCGGCGAGCTCCTCCGATGTCTGGGTGTTACGAGCCGCAAGAGTAATGAGGCTGCCGGTGATCGCGAAAAGGTTCTTCACGCGGTGGTGCATTTCCCGCAGCAGCAGATCCTGGTGTTCGGCGGCACGCTTGCGATCAGAAATGTCCCGCGCGATCTTCGAAGCGCCGATGATCTTTCCGCTCGCATCTCTGATCGGCGAGATCGTCAACGAGATATCGATTGGCGAGCCGTCCTTCCGCCTGCGGATCGTCTCGAAATGATCGACCCGTTGACCAGCGTGGATCTTTGCCAGGATGGCCGGCTCCTCATCCAGACGGTCTTCGGGGATGAGGATGGTGATCGGCTTGCCCACGACCTCCTCGGCCAGATACCCGAACACGCGCTCGGCTCCCCTATTCCAGGTCGTGATGATTCCGGACAAGCTCTTGCTGATGATTGCATCATCCGATGACTCGATGATCGCTGCCAGAAATGCCGCCGCATCATGTCCCGGCTGGGCTGCCTTCACCGCCTCCTGGAGGTCGTGGAGGCGATTATTGGCGTCCTCGGCCTTGCGGCTATCATTCGACGTCTGCGTCATAACCCATATCTCATCCAGGGGACGGCGCGGGAACAGGAAACATTCAGGAGACAATAATTGCTATCTGTCAAAAAGGAAGCCCGCCGGACAGATAGTCAGGTGCAAATTCGGCTGAAAGACCTGCGATGTTTGGAGTAGGCGCGAGCGAAGAGACTACCCAGGCAGCTGCGGGCGACAGGCGTGTCGGCCGCCTTGATTTAAAGCCGCGGACACACGACACCTCAGCTGCGCCGAGCCGACTCGATCGCCCCGACGTCGATCGTCTTCATGGTCATCATCGCATCGAAAGCACGCCTTGCCTGATCACCGCCGTCCGCCAGTGCTTCGATCAGGACGCGCTGAGTTATCTGCCAGGAGCGTTCAGGGCAGCATCTCGTTTCTTGCCGCCTGATACCCGAGCCCGGCGGAAGCCGTCAGCCCTGCCGTGCGCAGCAGGTCGATATACTCGGATTTCCGGCTTTCATCGAAGCGGAACATCGGGAAGGAAATCGACATCGCAGCGATCGGTTTTCCGAGATAGTTGAAGATCGGCGCCGCCATGCATCGCACGCCTGCCTCGCTCTCCTCCACCTCCTCGGCAAAACCGCGGCTGCGGGCCAACTGCAACTGCGCAAACAATTCCTGCGGATCGGTGATGGTGCGCGGTGCGAGCTTCGTCAGCTCCATCTTGTTGATCCGCTCGCGGATCTCGTCGTCATCCCGCCACGCAAGAAGGGCCTTGCCAAGCGACGTGCTGTGCAGCGGGTTGCGCAGCCCGAGCGTCGATTTCATCGAGAGACTGTAGGCGGAATCGTATTTGTGGATGTAGACGACCTTCTGGTCGCGATCGTCGAGAATACCGAGATTGACGGATTCGCCGGTCACTCTGGACAGCTTTCCCATCGCGACATCCGCCACGCGCAGCAGGTCCGTTTGCTCCGTCAGCGACCGGGCGCCGAGGCTGAAGAGTTTCAGCGTCAGGCCGTATTTTTCCGTCTCCGCATCCTGCTCCACATAGCCGAGTTCAACCATGGTCTGGAGCAGGCGATGCGCAGTCGTCTTCGACGTCATGGCTCGCTGGGCGAGATCGGCGAGACTTACCTTCTTTCCCTCGACCAACGCTTCCATCACCGCGAAGACCTTGAGGACAGCCGCGACATTTTCGGTTTTTGGGTTCAGCTCTGACATATTGCTTGTTCTATTTTTTTCGAAATCATATTCTGGAATTTAGAAAAACCTGTGTCAAGATACGGATGAGGCATCCGGAAATCTTTGATCGGCTCGCAGACTGCAACAGAAAAACACGGTTGAAAAGCCACCGGGAGTGTGATTTCCTAAAATCCGGAACAACATTCCGAATATTTGTGGAGGACGTCTGGCATGCATCCGCTGCTGCGGCAAAAGCGACATTTTATTCAGCGCAGCGATGTATGCGATCTCATCGATCGGCTGACCGACAACCTCGTCCATATCGAGGACCGCACCGGTGAATTCCTGCTGCGCCTCGACGACGGCCGCGTTATCGACACCAAAGGCTGGGCAGGCTGGGAATGGACCCACGGTGTCGCTCTGTTCGGCCTTCTCAAATATTGGCAGCAGACCGGCAACCGGAAGGTGATGGATATCATCACGGGATGGTTCGAGGCACGGCTTGCCGAAGGAACGCCCACAAAGAACATCAACACCGTTGCGCCGTTCCTGACACTTGCCCATCTCTACGAACTCACGGGCGACGCCAGATGGCGGCCCTATCTGGAAACATGGGCCGAATGGGTGATGTACGAGATGCCGCGCACCCGCGAAGGCGGACTGCAGCATATCGTCTACAACAGCGTCAACGATCAGCAGATGTGGGACGACACGCTGATGATGAGCGTGTTGCCGCTTGCCAAGATCGGCCTCGTGCTCAAACGCCCGGAATTCGTGGAAGAGGCAAAATACCAGTTCCTGGTCCACGCCCAATATCTCTCCGACACGCAGACCGGCCTCTGGTTCCACGGCTGGACGTTTGACGGCGATCACAATTTTGCCCGCGCCCGCTGGGCACGCGGCAATAGCTGGATCACAATCGCCATTCCGGAATTCATCGAGCTCCTCGATCTTGCCGAAAACGATCCCATCCGCCGCCATCTGGTGTCGCTGCTCGGTCGGCAGGCAACCGCGCTCAAGCTGCACCAGCATCCGTCAGGCCTGTGGCACACGCTGATCGATGATCCGTCGAGCTATCTGGAAGCCTCGGCGACGGCCGGCTTTGCCTATGGCCTGATGAAGGGCGTGCGCAAGCGGTATCTGGGCATCGAGTATCTGGAAACAGCCGAACAAGCCATGAAGGGCGTGATCGATAATATCAGCCCCGAGGGAGAACTCCGGCAGGTGTCTTTCGGCACGGCGATGGGCAGCGATCTCGATTTCTATCGGCAGATCAAGCTGACCTCCATGCCCTACGGGCAAGCGATGGCGATGCTTTGCCTGACCGAACTTTTGCGCAGCTTCATCTAGCGGGCTTGCGTCGAGGAAGATTGGAGCGTGTCCGGCGGGAGGAGCCGGCATTCAGCCAAGTCATGAACAACAGCAACGTGCCCGGCGCCGGTAAGACGCTCCGGGGCAGAAGGAGGAGGACGAAATGACCGAACTGACAAGACGAGCATTATTGGGCACGATAGGCGCGGCGGCGGCAGCGTCTGCGCTTCCGGCCATGCCGGCGTTCGCTGCGGACCGCTCGATCCGGCATTATTGGTGGGGCAATCCGGAGCGCGACAAGCGCACCTTTGCCGTTATCGACGCATTCCAGAAGAAGAATGCCGGCATCAAGGTCTCCGGCGAAACGATCGGCTGGGGCGACTACTGGACCAAGATGGCGACCCAGACGGCAGGCCGCAACATGGCCGACCTCGTGCAGATGGACTACCGCTTCCTGTTCGAATACGTCAATCGCGGCGCGCTGAAGCCTCTCGACGAATTCGCCGGCAAGAACCTGATGATCGCCGACTTCGACAAAGGCCCGCTTGATGGCGGCAGGGTCGATGGAAAGCTTTATGCCCTCAACATCGGCTCGAACAGCCAGGTCATGGTCCACAATACCCGCGCCTTCCAGGAAGCCGGTATCGATGCGGACCTGATCAACTGGACCTGGGACGACTTCGCCAAGGTCTGCGAAAAGATCACCTCCAAGTCCGGGGGCAAGATGAAGGGATCGGACGACCTGTCCCTGATGATCGAAACCTTCGAATCCTGGGTCCGCCAGAACGGCCGGGAATTCTACAGCCCGGACGGCAAGGTCGCGGCGACAGCCGCGGACGTGAGCAGCTGGTGGCAGATGTGGGCCGATCTGCGCAAGGCGGGGGTCGTTCGCGACAAGAACAAGACCGTCATTCTCGACCCGCCGATTGCCGAATCGGGCATTGCCGTGGGCGACACTGCCATGTCCCACTACTGGTCCAACCAGCTCGTCGGCATTCAGGCCGTATCGAAGGACAAGATCGGCGCCGCCATGGTGCCCCACAAGGCGGGCGGCAAGCCCGGCCAGTTCATCAAGCCCTCGATGTTCCTCTCCCTCAGCCGCGACGCCAAGGACACGGAGGCCGCCATCGCCTACATGAATGCCTGGGTCAACGATCCCGAGATCACCGGCATTCTCGGCCTGGAACGCGGCATCCCCTGCTCGCCCAAGATCCGCGCGGCTCTCGCCCCGAAGCTCACCGAGGTCGAGAAGCTCTCCGTCGATTACTTCACGGCGATCCAGAGCAAGGTGGGTCCGCTGCCGCTGCCCGCCCCCAAGGGCGCCGGCGAAGTGCGGGACGCATTCATGCGGATTGGCACCGACGTCGTCCTTGGCAAGGTGGAGGTGGCGAAAGCCGCGGGCACCTTCATCGAGGACGCCCAGGCTATCATCGAACGCGCCCAGTAACAGGCGCTGGAATATCGAGGCCCCCGTCACTCCTGCGGCGGGGGCCTCTCTTCCGACAACAAGGTCGTTTCGATGAGACGTTTTTTTGCCCGCAACGCCCCGGCCTACGTGTTTCTTCTTCCATGGCTGATCGGGTTCTTCCTGCTCGCCCTGGGCCCGATCCTTGCGTCGCTTTATCTCTCCTTCACGCGCTACGACATGGTGAGCGCCCCCCGATGGATCGGCTGGGGCAATTACGAATACATGTTCACGCGCGACCGGCGCTTCTGGAAAGCGCTGGAAGTGACTTTTTCCTATGTTGCCCTGGCTGTGCCCGCCCGCCTGATCATGGCGCTCGGCGTGGCCATGCTCCTCGACAAGGGCCTGCGGACGATCGGCGTTTACCGGGCGATCTTCTACCTGCCGTCCCTGCTCGGCGCTTCCATCGCCATCGCGATATTGTGGCGCCAGCTTTTCGCCGCCGATGGCGTGGTCAATCAGGTACTGGCGATGGTCGGAATCCAGGGCGCCTCCTGGATCACCGATCCCGATACCTCGCTCTATACACTGGTCGTGCTGGCCATGTGGCAGTTCGGTTCGCCGATGCTGATCTTTCTGGCCGGCCTGCGGGGCATTCCGCGCGATCTCTACGAAGCGGCGGAAATCGACGGCACGCCGCGCTGGCGGCAATTTACCCGCATCACGTTGCCGCTTCTTGCCCCGGTGATTTTCTTCAATCTGGTTCTGCAGACCATCGAGTCCTTCAAGACCTTTTCCAGCGCCTTCATCATCTCCAACGGCACCGGCGCACCGGCCGACAGCCTGCTGTTTTATACGGTCTATCTGTTCAACGAGGCCTTCAAGTTCTTCCGCATGGGTTATGCATCGGCGCTTGCCTGGTTCCTGCTGGTCATCATAGCCGCCTTCACCGCGATCGCCTTCTTCACGTCGAAATATTGGGTGCACTATGAAAACGAGCGCGACTGATCTGGAACTTGCCATCCAGATGGATGAGGCCGCGCGCGTCGCTCACGAGCTGCGGCTGAAACGCGACAGGCGTGAGCGCAATGGCCGGATCCTGAAGCATATCTTCCTGATCGTCGTGTCATGCGTCATGCTCTATCCGCTGTTCTGGCTGCTGGCATCCTCCCTGAAGCCGGAAAACGAGATTTTCGGCAGCCTGACGCTCTGGCCGTCCGAATTTCATTTCGAGAACTATACGAAGGGCTGGTACGCCCTGCCGATATCCTTCACGGTCTTCTACGTGAACTCGGCGATCGTCACCATCCTCTCGGTGATCGGCAACCTCATCTCCTGCTCGTTCGCGGCCTACGCCTTCGCACGGCTGAACTTCACCGGACGCAGCTTCTTCTTCGCGTTGATGATGATGACCCTGATGATCCCCTATCACGTGGTTCTCATCCCGCAATATGTCCAGTTCCTGAACCTCGGCTGGGTCGATACCTATCTGCCGCTGGTCGTGCCGCGCTTCCTTGCCTCCGATGGCTTCTTCATCTTTCTGATGGTGCAGTTCTTTCGGCAGCTGCCGCGCGAGCTGGATGAGGCCGCCATGATCGACGGCTGTTCGCCCTTCAAGATCTATTGGGCGATCATACTGCCGCTTTCGCTGCCGGCCATGGGCACGGCGGCGATCTTTTCGCTGATCTGGGTTTGGGAGGATTTCCTCGCCCCGCTCATCTACCTCAACGACATCAAGAGCTATACCGTGCCGCTGGCGCTTCGCCTCTTCCTCGATCAGGAAGGCCAGTCCGCCTACGGCCAGATGTTCGCGATGTCGGTCCTTTCGCTGGTCCCGGTCGTCATCTTCTTCGGCCTGTTCCAGAAACTCATCGTGCGCGGCATCGCCACCTCCGGAATGAAATAGGGAACAAGACGCATGGCAGGATTGACGCTTCGAAACGTCGGCAAGCGCTATGGAGCGCTGTCCATCATCCAGGGACTGAATCTGGACATCCATGACGGCGAGTTCCTCGTTCTCGTCGGGCCGTCGGGCTGCGGAAAGTCGACGCTCCTGCGCATGATCGCAGGCCTCGAAGACATCAGCGAAGGAACGATCTCGATCGGCGGAAAGGTCGTCAACGACCTGCCCGCCTCCAAGCGCGAGCTTTCCATGGTGTTTCAGAGCTACGCCCTCTATCCCCACATGAGCGTGCGAAAGAACCTGGCGTTCGGCCTCCAGAACTTCAAGGTGTCGCGCACCGAGGTGGAAAGCCGGGTGGCCGAGGCCGCGCGNATCCTGCAGATCGAGCAGCTTATGGACCGCAAGCCGCGCCAGCTTTCCGGCGGCCAGAAGCAGCGCGTCGCCATCGGCAGGGCGATCGTGCGCGAGCCNCAGCTTTTCCTGTTCGACGAGCCGCTTTCCAACCTCGATGCGGAGCTGCGCGTGCAGATGCGNGCGGAACTTGCCTCGCTTTACGCGCGCCTCGGCACCACGATGATCTACGTGACCCATGACCAGGTGGAAGCGATGACCATGGCAAGCCGGATCGTGGTCTTGCGCGGCGGCAAGATCGAGCAGCTCGGCACGCCGCAGGAACTCTATACCCGGCCGCAGAACCTGTTCGTTGCAGGTTTCATCGGCTCGCCGAAGATCAACATGCTCAAGGCAAGAACGGCGCGCGACGCCGGCAAGACCGTGGTGTCGGTGGAAGGCATGCCCGACTTCGCCATCCCCGAACTTCCGGCCGAGGATCAAGCGCTGACTTTATGCGTCCGGCCTTCATCGCTGCGTGTCGGCAACGGCGACGTTACGGGCCAAGGCACGATCCGGCTGGTGGAATATCTGGGCAGCGAGACCCTGCTGCATATCACTCTGCCGTCGGGCCAGGTGCTGCTGGCCTGCGACAATGGGCGCAAGCCCTATCGGATCGGTGACCCGGTCACCATCGGGTTCGACCTCTCCGACCTCCACTATTTCGATAGCAGGGGTCAACGCATCGAAGTTATCCAGAACGAAAGCCAAGCACAGTGAAGATCGCCATTGTTGGATGCGGCTCGCGGCATCAGATGTTCCGCAATTCCGTTGTCGAAGATTACGCTGATAAACATGAGATCGTCGCTCTCTGCGATAGCAACGCGCATCGCCTCGGCGAAGCGGCGCAGGCGGCCTCGAAGCCCGGGACGAACGGTGTCGCCACTTACCTCGCCGCGGATTTCGACCGCCTGATCGCGGAACAGAGGCCGGATACGGTCGTCGTCGCGACGCCGGATTTCCTGCATGCCGATTACATCGTCCGGGCCTTCGAGGCCGGCTGCGACGTCATCTGCGAAAAGCCGCTGACCATCGATCTCGGCCGCCTCAAGCAGATCGTCGATGCCCAGGCACGCACCGGCCGAAAGGTCACCGTGACTTTCAACTATCGCTATTCGCCGGCACGCACCCAGATCAAGGAATTGATCTCATCGGGAGCGATCGGCACGGTGACGGCGGTCGATTTCCGCTGGCACCTCGACCGGGTTCACGGCGCTGATTATTTCCGCCGCTGGCACCGCCAGAAGGAGAATTCCGGCGGGCTGCTGGTCCACAAATCGACCCACCATTTCGATCTTCTCAACTGGTGGCTGGGGACGGTGCCGACGGAAGTCCTGGCCTCCGGCCGCCGTGTCTTCTATCGCCCCGAAATGGCGGTGGAGCTCGGTCTCGCCGGCCGCGGCCCACGCTGCAGCGACTGTCCCGTCGCCCATAAGTGCGATTTCCGCCTCGACCTCGCCGCCGACGAGAACCTGCGCAAACTCTATGTGGAGGCCGAGCACGAAGACGGTTATTTCCGCGATCTCTGCGTGTTCGATGAAGAGATCGGCATCGAGGATACGATGCAGGCGCATATCCGCTACGCCTCGGGCGTCACTGCCAACTACACGCTGACGGCCTATTCGCCCTGGGAAGGACTGGAGATCAAGTTCCAGGGCACTAAAGGCGACATTACCCATCGCCATGTCGAGGTCCACGGTGTTCGGCGGTAAACGTGCCCATGCGGACGAAGATGCAATCACGACGGAGCTTCATCTGGCCGGCGAGCCTCCGCGTCAGCTCGCGGTTCCGAAAGCGACGGGGGATCATGGCGGAGCGGATCCGGTCATGCTGGGTTATATCTTTGATCCCGAAAGCATGCAGCCCGACCCTTATGGCCGAGCTTCCGATCACGTTGCCGGCGCCTGGTCCATCCTCACCGGCATCGCTGCCAACGCGTCCATAGACACGGGCTCGTTGGTCAACATCCAATCCATGCTTCGCGCGCGCGGCATCCANCTGAACAGGTAGTCCCATGGCTTTTAACCTTCGCATCGGCGTCATCGGCATAGACCATGGGCACATCTACGGCATGATCAACGGCATGCTGGATGCCGGCGCCACACTCGTTGCGTGGACAACGGGCGAGGAGACCCCGGANGCGGTTCGCAAGACCTTCCAGGAAACCTATCCGGATCTGCCGGCCCGGNCGATGCAGGCCATCCTCGACGATGAAAGCATCGTCCTTATCCTGTCGTCCGGGATCAACAGCGAGCGCGCCGGTGTCGCGGTGGCGGCGATGTCGCACGGCAAGGATGTTCTTGTCGACAAACCCGGCTGCACCAGCCTGGAACAGTTGGCTGACATCCAGCGTACCNTGGGCGAAACCGGGCGACGCTGGGTCGTGTCGTTTTCCGAACGCGTCTCCGTCGAGAGCGCCACCCTTGCGGATCAGTTGATTGCGCAGGGTCGGATCGGCAAGGTGGTTCAGACCGTTGGTCTCGGACCACATCGCATGAATGCCCATCTCAGGCCGGCATGGTTCTGGGACAGGGCACGNTGCGGTGGGATTCTCGCCGATATCTGCGCCCACCAATTCGACCAGTTCCTGCATTTCACCGGATCGACCGAGGCGAGCGTGGTTTCCGCCCATGTGGCCAATGTCGCAAATCCGGATCGGCCGGCATTTCAGGATTTCGGCGAGGTTCTNCTGGAGGGCAATGGCGGGCGCGGTTATGCCCGGGTCGACTGGCTGACGCCGGCGGGCCTTCCCGTCTGGGGCGATGGCAGGATCACCATTCTGGGGACGGAAGGTTACATCGAACTTCGCAAATATATCGATATCGCCGGCCACGACGGCCAGGACCATGTGTTCGTGGCCGACANGACGGGCGTGCAGCGGTTCGAGGCCAAAGGTGCCGGAAAACCCTTCTTCGCCCGACTGGCCGCCGATGTGGAAAGGCGAACCGAAACGGCCATGGCCCAGTCCCATGCGTTCCTCGCCACCCGGTTGGCGCTGCAGGCGCAACTCGTCGCGGAAGAGAAAGCAGCGCGATGACCGAGCGCATCCGTGTCGCCGTCATCGGCGCGGGCATAGGCAAGGCTCATATCGCCGCCTATGCGGAGTTGGCCGATCTGTTCGACGTCCGTTACGTCTGCGACCTCAATCTTCCTCGAGCCGAGGAGGCGGCGCAACAGGCGCCGGGCAGTCGGGCTGTTCCCGATATAAAAGAGGTTTTCGCCGACCCTCTGGTGGATCTGGTCGATATCTGCCTGCCGCCTCAACTGCATGCGGCGATGACGCTTGCGGCCCTCGAAGCAGGAAAGCACGTCGTTTGCGAGAAACCTCTGGCCGGTTCAATTGCGCAGGTGCGCCAGATCGCCGACCGCTCCGCACGAACGGGGCGGCAGGTCTTTCCGGTGTTCCAGTATCGCTATGGCGCCGGCTACCGGGCTGCGCATGAACTGAAGGTCCGCGGGCTGCTCGGCAGGCCTTATGTGGTGGCGCTGGAGACGCATTGGCAACGCGGATCAGCCTATTATGCCGAGCGCTGGCGGGGCACCTGGAAAGGCGAACTCGGCGGGGTGCTTGTCAGCCATGCATGTCACATCCACAATCTGATACTCATCTCGTCGGAGATGTCGTGGAGGTTGCCGCTTTCCTCGACACACGCGTCAATCCCATCGAGACGGAAGATTGCGCGGCGCTTTCCATGCGCACCGGGAAGGGCGCCCTGATCACGTCCTCGGTCACCTTGGGCGCGGCCGGGAACAGCTCGCGGCTGAGGATGTGTTTCGAGCATGTCACCATCACGTCGGGCACCGAACCCTATCAGATAGGGGCCGGTCCGTGGAAATTCGAAGCCACCGACCCTTCGCGACAGGCAGAGATCGATGCGGCAACTCGAGAATTGCCGGAGGTTCTTCCACGGTTTCCGGGACTATTCGCCGATGTCCATGCCCGGCTCACCGGCAGACAGGATCTCTATCTCCCATCGCTCCAGGAAAGCCATCACTCGATCGAACTGGTGACGGCAATCTACGCATCCGCCAGAGAAGGAAAGGTCGTGCGCTTGCCGCTTTCGGCCGATCATCCCCTGGACGCGGGCTGGCTGCCAGACTGATCGACGAGGCCTTGATGGCCGGCGATTATCGGCCGCCGGTTCAGGCGGCTGTAGCTCGTTCGGCGACCGCGCGGTGGACTACCGTCTGCAACTGTTCCTGAGTGAACGGTTTTGTCATCCGCAAGAGTTCCGAAAGCCCGTGATCTTCCGGCAGTTCGGCATATCCCGAAGCGAGGATCACCGGCAGACCCGGATAGGCCGAAATGATCAGCCGCGCCAGTTCCGCGCCCGTCATGCCCGGCATGGAGTGATCCGTGATGACCAGGTCGAACCTCTGAGGCGAGCCGAGGATCTCAAGTGCGGCAGCCGCCGAGGACGCCTCCGTGGTGAGATGGCCGAGATCCTCCAGCATTGCCGACGTTCCCAGGCTGACGAGCGGATCATCATCCACCACGAGCACGTTCAGTGCGTGCGGCAAGTTGGGGGCAGAGTCCTGCGGGATGGCTTCAGGTGCCGGCGGGGCCGCCACGATGTTTTCGGCCACCGGCAACCACAGAGACACCGTCGTCCCCTCCCTTGATGCTCGAGAGGTCTAGAATGCCGCCTGATTGCGCCGCAAGGCCGTGGACCATGGAAAGGCCGAGACCCGTTCCCTTTCCCGGCCCCTTCGTCGTGAAGAATGGTTCGGCAGCGCGCGTCACGGTCGCTTCGTCCATGCCTTCACCGGTGTCGGAAACCGATATCCGCACGTAACGGCCGGCGGTCAGGCCGCCGGGCCGCGAGACGTCCTTCTCCTCTGCGGACACCATGACCGTGCCGCCCCCCGGCATGGCGTCCCGCGCGTTCACGAACAGATTGAGGAGCGCAAGCTCAAGCTGATTGCTGTCGACCAACAGCGGCGGAAGCCGTGGCGGAATGTGTTTTCTGATATCGACGCCAGGTCCCAACGCCTTGTTCAGGAGGTCCTGAATGTTCTCGAAGAGTTCGGCAAAATCGACGGCCTGGGGCTTCAATTCCTGGCGGCGCGCGAATGCCAGCAGCCGTTGGGTCAAGGCGGCGCCACGCTCGGCCGCCTGAATAGCATTGGCGACCAGGCGCTCGCTCTTGTCGTCGACGGGAAGCCGTTTCTTCAGGAGGTTCAAACTGCCCAGCACCGCCATCAGCAGGTTGTTGAAGTCGTGGGCGACGCCGCCGGTCAGTTGCCCGATCGTGTCGAGCTTTTGCGCCTCGAACAGTTGAGCGAGCGCTTCTTCCCGCTCACGCGTCCGCTGTTCGATCCGCTCCTCGAGTTCTTCGTTGAGCTGACGCAGCTGCTTCGAGGACGCTTCGAGCTCGGCGGTTCTTTCGCGAACCCTGTCCTCGAGGTCGGCATTCAGCCGCTCAAGCTCCCTGGTCTTCCGGTACAGGTCCGCAAATACCCGAACCTTGGCACGCAGAACATCCGGCACGATGGGAACGGAGACATAGTCGACGGCGCCCGCCGCGTACCCGCGCAAGCGGTCCGGTTCCGCCATCATCACGGCCGAGACGAAGATGATCGCCGTATGCTGATAGCGCGGATGCTCCCGGATCATGCTGACGAGCTCGAAGCCGTCCTGCTCCGGCATGCAGACATCCACGAGAATGACGGCGATCTCGTTGCGCAGGAGGTGTTCCAGCGCCTCCCGGCCCGACTGGGCCTTTATGAGATTTTCGCCGAGTTCCTGAAGCACGACCTCATAGCTTAGGAGTTTTGCCGGCTGATCATCCACGAGAAGGATATTCACAGGGTTCATGGCCATGTTCCTAGCGATGCAGCCACATGCGGAGCGCGGAAAGCAATTGCTCCGTGTTGACCGGTTTTGCCAGATAATCCGACGCGCCCGCTTCCAGGCACTTTTCGCGGTCTCCCTTCATCGCCTTTGCGGTCAGCGCCAGGATCGGCAGGCGCCGGAATTTGGGATCCGAGCGGATCACCTGCATGGTCTCGTAACCGTCCATTCCCGGCATCATGATGTCCATCAGGACGATTGCGACCGCCTGTTCCTTCTGGATGACATCGATCGCTTCGCTGCCGGTCGTCGCGGTCAGAACCCTCATCCCGCGGCGTTCCAGAACGCTGCTGAGAGCGAAGATATTGCGGGCATCATCGTCCACCAGCAGAACGGTCTCGCCGATCAGATCCTCGTCGGAGCTGTGAAGCTCCTCAAGCATCGCCTGCTTGGCGGGCGGCATATCGGCCACGACCCGGTGGAGGAACAGCGCGGTTTCATCCAGGAGACGCTCAGGCGATTCCACGCCTTTCACNACGACGCTGCGCGCCATCGTGTGAAGCCGGGCGTCCTCCTCCGGCGAAAGCTCNCGCCCGGTGAACACCACGACCGGNACCTCGGCGATATCGGTGTCGTCCCGCATCTTTTCCAGAACCTCGAAACCCGACATNTCNGGCAGGGTCAGATCGAGAACGACGCAGTCGGCCGGATCCTGTTTCAGGGCGGCCAACGCTTCCGCTCCGGAACCTACGCTGTCGATGTCGATGTCGTCATGGCTAAGCAGAGCGGTCACGCTCAGACGCTCCGCCTCGCTGTCCTCGACCAGCAAAAGCCGCTTGCGGCGCGGTTCGGCATAGTTCTTCAGCCGCAGGAACGCCTTGCCCAGACTGTCCGTGGTCGTGGGCTTGCTCATGAAGGCAAAGGCGCCGCGCGTGAGACCATGCTGACGGTCCTCATCCAGGCTGATGATCTGGACGGGAATATGCCGCGTCGCCGCACTCTGCTTGAGCTGGCTCAGCACTGTCCAGCCAAGCATATCGGGCAGGAAGATGTCGAGGGAGATGGCGGCAGGCTTGTATTCCTGCGCGAAATTCAGCGCTTCGCTGCCGCGCGTGGCCACCAGAACCTTGAACCCGCTGTCATGGGCCAGATCGACAAGCACGCGGGCGTAGTGAGGATCGTCCTCGACAATCAGCAGAACCGCATCCCCGGGCATTATGTCGCCGCGATCGTCTTCGACCTGTTCCGCGGATTTGTCGGCGCGCCGTGCGGCGGCTGCCTCGGCGAGTTGCACGACATTGCTTTGTGCCGGCAACGGTTTCGACGCCGGAGAAGCGCCGACATATGTCATCGGCAGGTAAAGTACGAACGTGCTGCCGACACCGGGCGTGCTGCGCAGCTGGATTTCGCCGCCAAGGAGGTTGGCAAGTTCACGGCTGATCGCGAGACCCAGTCCGGTGCCTCCGTATTTCCGGCTGGTGGAGGCATCCGCCTGCTGGAACGCCTCGAATATGATGCGCTGCTTTTCCGGCGGTATGCCGATCCCCGTATCGGTGACCTCGAAGGCAATCACGGATGGAGCGTGTTTGAGAGACGAATGATCCGAGGACCAGCCTTCCGTCACCGGAACGACCTTCAACGTGACGCCGCCCTGCGCGGTGAACTTGAATGCGTTGGAGAGCAGGTTCTTGAGGATCTGCTGCAGCCGCTTGGAGTCGGTGATGATGCTCCTCGGTACGTCTTCGCCGATCTCGACCATGTAGGTCAGATCCCGATTTTCCGCCTCGTGCCGAAACGGCCTCGACATCATCTCCAGGAGATTGGCGATGAATATCTCTTCGGCATCGACCGACACCGTCCCGGATTCGATCTTGGAGAGATCGAGGATGTCGCTGATCAGGTTGAGGAGATCGGTTCCGGCCCCGTGGATCGTCTTTGCGAACTCCACCTGCTTGCCGGACAGGTTGCCGTCCGGATTTTCTCCCAGCTGCTGGCCGAGAATGAGGATCGAGTTGAGCGGCGTCCGCAGCTCGTGCGACATGTTGGCGAGGAACTCGGACTTGTATTTCGACGTCAGCGCAAGTTCGGTCGCCTTCTCTTCCAGCGCGCGACGGGCCTGCTCGATTTCCTGGTTCTTCGCCTCGACCTCGACGTTTCGTTCTTCGAGCTGTTGCGCCTTCTGCTCGAGCTGTTCGTTGGTCTGTTGCAACTCTCTCTGCTGCGTCTGAAGCTCGGTGGCAAGCTGTTGGGACTGTTTCAGCAGGCCTTCCGTCTGCATCGTCGCTTCGATCGAGTTGAGAACGATGCCGATCGACGTCGTCAGCTGATCCAGGAAGGAAAGCTGAAGTTCGGTGAATTCACCTGCCGATGCAAGTTCGATCACCGCCTTGACTTGCCCTTCGAAGTGAACCGGCAGAACGATGGCGCTCTTCGGAAGTGTCAAGAAAACCCCCGAGCTGATAGGAACGACATTGTCGGGAAGATTGGTCACGAGAATGCGGCGGGCATCAATGGCGCACTGGCCGACCAGGCCCTGGCCGAATTCCAGACGCTGCGGATGTCCGGCATCGACCCCGCCCGCATAGCTTGACAGCAGCGACAGCGTCGCCTGGCCATCCTCGGCATCCACCTGATAGATCACGCCCTGATGCGCTCCCACGAGAGGCGCGAGTTCCGAAAGCAGCATTTTCCCGACCAGGGTCAGGTCTCGCTGTCCCTGGAGCATGTTGGTGAATTTCGCCAGGTTCGTCTTCAGCCAGTCCTGTTCGGTATTCTGTTCCGTCGTCAGGCGCAGGTTGCCGATCATCGTGTTGATGTTGTCTTTCAGCTCGGCGACTTCACCGCGCGCTTCCACCTGGATCGACCGCGTCAGGTCGCCCTTGGTCACGGCCGTCGCGACCTCTGCGATAGCCCGCACCTGGGTGGTCAGGTTGGCAGCCAGCAGATTGACGTTGCCCGTCAGGTCTTTCCAGGTGCCAGCGGTGCCCGGCACGTTCGCCTGCCCGCCGAGCCGGCCTTCGACGCCCACTTCGCGGGCAACCGTCGTCACCTGGTCGGCGAAGGTCGCGAGCGTATTGGTCATGTTGTTGATGGTTTCCGCGAGTGCTGCGACCTCGCCCTTGGACGCCACGGTGAGGTTCTGCTTGAGGTCGCCGTTGGCGACGGCCGTCACCACCTTGACGATACCGCGTACCTGCTCGGTGAGGTTGGCGGCCATGACGTTGACGGTATCTGTTAGATCCTTCCAAGTCCCGGCGACCCCGGGAACCTGCGCCTGCCCGCCGAGCTTGCCTTCGGTGCCGACCTCGCGCGCCACGCGCGTCACTTCGCCCGCGAATGCGTTGAGCTGGTCCACCATCGTGTTGATGGTGTTCTTGAGCTCGAGAATTTCCCCCTTCACGTCAACGGTGATCTTGCGCGACAGGTCACCTCTCGCGACGGCGGTCGTCACTTCGGCGATGTTACGGACCTGCGTGGTCAGGTTTGCGGCAAGCAGGTTGACGTTGTCGGTCAGGTCCTTCCAGGTACCGGCAACGCCCGGCACAACGGCCTGGCCGCCGAGCCGGCCGTCTGTGCCGACCTCGCGCGCCACGCGGGTGACTTCGCCCGCAAACGACCGAAGCTGGTCCACCATCGTGTTGAGGGTGTCCTTCAGGAGCAGGATCTCGCCGCGCACGTCGACGGTGATCTTGCGCGACAAGTCGCCATTGGCGATCGCGGTTGCGACCTCGGCAATATTGCGGACCTGGGCCGTCAGGTTGCCGGCCATCGAGTTGACGCTGTCGGTCAGGTCCTTCCAGGTGCCGGCAACACCGGAAACCTGGGCCTGTCCGCCGAGCTTGCCTTCGGTGCCGACCTCGCGTGCCACGCGCGTCACTTCGCCGGCGAATGCGTTGAGCTGGTCCACCATCGTGTTGATGGTATTTTTCAGCTCCAGGATTTCCCCCTTCACGTCGACGGTGATCTTGCGCGACAGGTCTCCTCGCGCCACAGCGGTCGTTACTTCCGCAATGTTTCGCACCTGACCGGTGAGGTTGGACGCCATCGAGTTGACGTTCTCGGTCAAATCCTTCCAGGTGCCTGCGACACCCGGAACCTGCGCCTGGCCGCCGAGCTTGCCTTCGGTGCCCACTTCACGCGCCACGCGCGTCACTTCCGAGGCGAACCGGTTGAGCTGGTCCACCATCGTGTTGAGGGTTTCCTTGAGCTGCAGGATTTCGCCCTTCACGTCGACGGTGATCTTGCGCGACAGGTCGCCATTGGCGATCGCGGTCGATACTTCCGCGATGTTGCGGACCTGAGCCGTGAGATTGCCCGCCATGGAGTTGACGCTGTCCGTCAAATCCTTCCAGGTCCCGGCAACCCCCAGAACGTTCGCCTGGCCGCCGAGCCGTCCTTCCGTGCCGACCTCGCGGGCGACGCGCGTCACCTCTCCCGCAAAGCCGTTGAGCTGGTCCACCATCGTGTTGATGGTCTCCTTCAGCTCAAGGATTTCTCCCGACACCGTCACGGTGATCTTCTTCGACAGGTCGCCCTGGGCGACGGCGGTCGCAACTTCGGCGATGTTTCGCACCTGACCCGTGAGGTTTGATGCCATCGAGTTGACCGAGTCGGTCAGGTCCTTCCAGGTTCCCGCGACACCGCGGACATTCGCCTGGCCGCCAAGCCGGCCTTCGGTCCCCACTTCGCGCGCAACGCGCGTCACTTCGGAGGCGAACGCGTTGAGCTGGTCGACCATCGTGTTGATGGTCTCCTTCAGCTCCAGGATTTCGCCCTTCACGTCGACGGTGATCTTTTTGGACAAGTCACCGTTGGCGATTGCCGTGGATACTTCGGCGATGTTGCGGACCTGAG
>Ga0055531_10000959_pt1 | contig 23137 bp, 18 predicted proteins | sample AraplaCvi_mCL_r2_FD_55008 | JGI IMG/M metagenome (GOLD analysis project Ga0055531, IMG submission 55008) | Arabidopsis root microbial communities from North Carolina, USA - plate scrape MF_Cvi_mCL_r2 | ecosystem: Host-associated > Plants > Roots > Endosphere | place: USA: North Carolina...
GGCGGCACGATTGCGCTGATCGGCGTTCTCGCGGGCCGGGAGGGGGCGGTTCCGACCGCCCAGCTGTTCGCAAAACAGGCGCGGCTGATCGGTCTGACCGTTGGGAGCCGGCGGCATCAGCTCGACATGATCCGGGCGATCGACGCGACCGGACTGCGCCCGGTCATCGGCGCGACCTTCGAGCTCGCCGAACTCGGCGAAGCCTTCCGCTATCAGGAGCAGGGCCTCCACTTTGGCAAGATCGCGATTACGATCTAGGCAAATTGCGTCTGGCGGATGATGTCCGACGCTTTTTCGGCAATCATGATCGTCGGCACATTGGTGTTGCCGCCGGGCAAGGTCGGCATCACCGATGCATCGACGACGCGCAGCCCCTCGATCCCGCGCACCCTGAGCGACGGATCGACGACCGACATGGCATCGCTGCCCATCCGGCACGTTGACACGGGATGATGGCCGAGCTGCACGTTGGCCCGGATATAGGTCGCCAAGTCCTCGTCGGATGCGATCGACGGACCGGGACTGTTCTCCCTTGTGGTGCGCGATGCGAAGGGTTCCTGTCCGTAGATGTTTCGGGTGATCCGGAAGCCATCGATCATGCACTGCATGTCGTCGGGATGGTCGAACAGGTTGAGCCTGATTTTCGGCGCATCGAACGGATCGGGTGACGCCAGCGTGACGTTGCCGCGGCTCTTTGGGTAGAGCGCGGTAACATAGGCTCCTACGACATGTTGCGGTGGCTTCGAAAAGGGATGCCAAAGCGCGGCACCGAGCGACAGCGCCATGCACATCAGTTGCAGATCGGGCCGGTCGAGACCTGCACGCGAGCGCGTGAAGATATTGGCGCTGCAGCCGTTCGTGGCAAAGGACCCGGTTCCCGTGAGAAGCCAGCGCAGGGTCGCAGCCGCTGCGCGATCGACGCGGAGTTGGTCGGTGAAACCGCCGGGATCGGTTGTGAAGTCGATCAGCGCGAGGATATGCTCGGTGAGATTTGCGCCCACTCCGGGAAGGTTGAGGAGAGGCGTGACGCCGGCCCCTGCGAGCATGCCGGCCGGACCGATGCCCGAGAGCATCAGCAACTGGGGGCTGTTGTAGGATCCGGCCGAAACTATGACCTCGCGGCGAGCGTTCACTATCTCGCTGCCCCCGCCCCGCCGGACCGCGACGCCGGTCGCGCGCCTCTCGTGCACAAGGATGCGCTCGACCTGCGCTTCGGTCATCACCGAGATATTCGGGCGGCCGATTGCGGGCTGCAAATAGGCATGCGCCGTGCTGGCGCGGCGTCCGCCGCGCGTCGTCAGTTCCTGGCGCGCGATGCCCTCCGAAACCGCTCCATGATAATCGTCGGTTGCGGGTATTCCCGCAGCGTTGGCCGCGTCCTTGAGTTCGTCGAACAGGAGTGCATCGCACACGGCAGGTTGTACGCCTACCGGACCATCGCGGCCATGATGCTCGGCATCCTCGATCCAGCTGCTCTCGAGTTTGCGGAAATAGGGAAGGACGTCTGAATAGCCCCAGCCTGCAGCGCCCGATGCCGCCCAATCGTCATAGTCGAGACGATGGCCCCGGGCATAAGTCATCCCGTTGATCATCGAGCAGCCGCCAAGAACCTTGCCGCGCGGCAAGCCGATGCGGCGGTCGTCGGCGCCGGCTTCCGGTTCGCTCTCATAATTCCAGTTGATGCCGGGCTTCGCGAAGAAAAAGGGAATCGCGATCGGCATGCGGGCCAGCGGATGGGCGGAACGACCGCCCGCCTCGATCAGTAGCACCGTCACATCGGGATCTTCCGAAAGGCGGTTCGCAAGGACGCAGCCGGCCGATCCGGCTCCCACGATAATATAATCGAACATATTGCTGATCATTTGCCTCGGACCCTCTTCCCGACCGTTATCATCGGTGTCGGCCAAGCCTAGTCTCGGCGGGCGTCGGGGCAAAGCCGGGCGAGGCGCCATACGCACTCACTACATATGCAATGTATTTGGATCCGCATTTTACAGCGGTTGCCGATGCTCGCATTTTATTGCCAACAGCCTGGGCGCGAGATGGCGCGCAAATGAGACGGGTTGGCGTGCGCCGCGGCAGACACGAACGACATTGCTGGTCAGAAGAGCCGGCATCCTGACGATCTAGCCCGGCGACGGATTGCGAATACACCTGATATTGCATGACAAAAGGATTAGGCATTGACTGAATCACTGCGTCCCGCCCCGCTTGCTGGCCATGTCGCTCTCGTCACGGGTGCCTCCTCGGGACTGGGCCTGAGATTTGCCAAAACTCTTGCCGGAGCAGGCGCGAAAGTTGCCTTGGCCGCCCGTCGTCTCGATCGCTTGGAAAGGGTCGCGGAAGAGATTGAATCGACCGGCGGGATTGCCGCTGCTTTTGAACTGGACGTCACCAATGCCGACCAGATCATCGACGTGGTCGAGCGCGCCGAAAAGCGGCTGGGATTGATCGACATCCTCGTGAACAATGCGGGCGTTCCCGACGCTCAGCGCGCGCACAAGATGTCGATCGACCTGATCGACCGCGTCATCGATATCAATCTTCGCGCTCCCTACATATTGTCATGCCAGGTGGCGCGGCGGCTGCTCATTGAGAAACGGCCCGGTCGCATCATCAATATCGCCTCTTCGGCGGCGTTCTATTATGACGGAATGGGAGCGGCGCTGTACTCGGTTACCAAGGCCGGAGTGGTCCGGATGTCCGAGGCACTGGCGATGGAATGGTCGGCTGCCAACATCAATGTGAACACAATTGCTCCTGGCGCGTTCGCGTCCGAGATGATGGATGGCATGCTGGAACGCGTCGGTGATATCACGCAGACCTTCCCCCGAAAGCGCTTGGCCAATCCTGCGCAACTCGATTCCACCTTGCTCTTTCTGGCGTCCGATGAGTCGGAGGCGGTAACTGGTACGTGCGTTCGCGTGGATGATGGCCAGGGGCCGCGCTGACGCGATGGTCGCCGTTGTCCGCCCCTTTGCCTCCGTCGTGCGCTAAGGGGCATCATCGACATCGAGTCTCAATGAGACTTCAAGGTGGCGGCTTGGCGCCCGATGTCGGTCATTCCGAAGCCATCAGGTCGATCCTAAAAGCTGCCGTTCGGTCGGGCAACGCGTGAACGGCAAAGATTGGGACGTTCCTGCCGGTTGGCGCAGCGACTGGGAAAGTCCCACTATGCTGACACCTGCCATAAGTGGATTCTCCTGAGCCCCTTCTCACAAGTCTAGCCTGTTGGACGATCCGGAACGCCTCCATCGGCCCTAACGCTGCATAACTCCGGTTTAGGCTTGCGGCGGATTCTAAACGATTCTAGCTGATTGTTGACGACTAACGATGACTATGCTTGAGGGGGGCGTCGATGTCCGAAGAACCGTGGGTTACAGCCGGGCAAGTTGCCCTTCACCTCGGCGTGGTCAAAGAGACGGTTTATCGCTGGCGTGAGCATCGGGGCCTGCCCGCCCACCGTGTCGGGCGGCTGTGGAAGTTTCAGATTTCGGAAGTGGATGAGTGGGTGCGGGCTGGTGGGCCGGATACGAGCGGCACCACGGAGGGCGGTCTAGCATGACCAGCACCGAGGCACAGATTGAGCGCGACTTCCTAGAGAAGCTCAAAGAGCTGAAATATGAATATCGAGATGATATTCAGGACCGGTTCGCGATTGAGCGCAATTTCCGCACAAAATTCGAGGCGCTGAACCGGGTCTCGCTTTCGGATACGGAATTCCAGCGGCTGCTCGAAAAGATCGTCACGCCAGACGTGTTCGCCGCCGCGAAATCGCTCCGCGATCGCGACACCATCGAACGCGACGACGGCACACCCCTCAATTACACGCTCGTCAACATCCGGGATTGGTGCAAAAACAGCTTCGAGGTGATCAATCAGCTGCGAATAAACACCGACAACAGCCACCACCGTTATGATGTTATCCTGCTGATCAACGGCGTGCCGGTCGTGCAGGTCGAACTGAAGGCGCACGCCGTCAGCACGCGCAGGGCGATGCAGCAGATCGTCGAATATAAAAGCGAGCCGGGTAGCGGCTATCGCCGCACATTGCTCTGCTTCATCCAGCTGTTCGTTGTCAGCAATCGTAATGACACCTGGTATTTCGCCAACAACAACGAAAAGCATTTCAGCTTCAACGCCGATGAACGCTTCCTGCCGATCTATCAGTTCGCGGCGGAGGATAACCGGAAGATCCGCGGGTTGGATGAGTTCGCGGACAAGTTTTTGGCCAAGTGCACGCTCGGGCAGATGATCAGCCGCTATATGGTCAACGTCGCCAGTGAGCAGAAACTGCTGATGATGCGTCCTTACCAGATCTATGCGGTCAAGGCGATTGTGGACTGCATCCAGCAGAACATCGGCAACGGCTATGTTTGGCACACGACGGGCAGCGGCAAAACGCTGACGTCCTTCAAGGCATCCACCCTGCTCAAGGACAATCCCGATATCGAGAAATGCCTGTTTGTCGTCGATCGCAAGGATCTGGACAGGCAGACGCGCGAGGAGTTCAACCGCTTCCAGCAAGGCTGCGTCGAGGAAAACACAAACACCGAAACGCTGGTCCGCCGCCTGCTGTCCGACGATTATGCCGACAAGGTGATCGTCACCACCATCCAGAAACTTGGCCTCGCGCTCGATGGCAGCCACAAGAAGAACTACAAGGCGCGCTTGCAACCGCTGGCGGACAAGCGCATCGCGTTCATCTTTGACGAATGCCACCGCTCGCAGTTCGGCGAGAATCACAAGGCCATAAAGGAATTCTTCCCGCGCGCGCAGCTGTTTGGCTTCACTGGCACACCGATTTTGGAGAAGAACGCTAGATACGAACAGGTGGAAGGCGAGCAGGCCAGCCTCCGCACCACGGAGACGCTGTTCCAGCGATCCTTGCACGAATACACGATTACGCACGCGATCGAGGACCAAAATGTCCTGCGCTTCCACATCGACTATTACAAGGCGGATGGCGATAAACTACCGAAGCCCGGCGAGGGGCTGAAAAAGGACAAGGTCATCGAGACCATCCTCGCCAAGCACGAAGCCGCAACCGCAGGACGAAAATTCAACGCCATCCTCGCCACCAGCTCGATCAACGAGGCCATCGAATATTTCGAAAAGTTCAAGGAAATTCAGGCCTCCCGCATTGCAGCCGATCCCGAGTTCCGACCGCTGAACATCGCCTGCGTTTTCTCCCCGCCAGCGGAGGGCGATCCGGATGTGCGCCAGCTTCAGGAGGATCTGCTACAGGAAGTCGAGGACAATAAAGTCGATCCGGATGCCAAGAAACAGGCGCTGAAAGCCATCATCGAGGATTATAACGCGCAATACGGCACCAACCACCGCATCGGCGAGTTCGACCTTTATTATCAGGACGTGCAGAAGCGTATCAAGGATCAGCAATGGCCCAGTGCCGATCTGCCGCACGCGCAGAAAATCGACATCACCATTGTCGTCGATATGCTGCTGACCGGGTTCGATTCCAAATTCCTGAACACGCTCTATGTTGACAAGAACCTGAAGCACCATGGACTGATCCAGGCTTTCTCGCGCACCAACCGCGTGCTCAACGACACCAAGCCCTATGGCAACATCCTCGATTTCCGGCAGCAGCAGGGCAATGTCGAGGAGGCGATCGCGCTGTTCTCCGGTGGAAGCATCGACGCCCCTGCCACCATCTGGCTGGTCGATCCCGCGCCCAAGGTGATCGAGAGCTTGGGCGCAGCGGTCAAGCGGCTCGATGATTTTATGGCATCGCAAGGCCTGGCATCGCGGCCGGATGAGGTGCCGAACCTGAAGGGCGATGCGGCGCGCGGGCAGTTCATCGAACTGTTCAAGGGCGTGCAGCGGCTGAAAACCCAGCTCGATCAATATACCGACCTGGAGGAAGGCCAGAAGGCGGAGATCGCCAGGACAGTGCCGCCCGATACGCTGCAAGGGTTCCGCAGCGCCTATCTGGAAACCGCGCAACGGCTGCGCGACAAGCAGAAGCGGCAGGGCGGCGAGGCCGAGCCGGAGCTGCAGGCGCTCGATTTCGAATTCGTGCTCTTTGCCTCCGCGGTGATCGATTACGATTACATCATGGGCCTGATCGCGAAATACACGCAGGCCCCGGCGGGCAAGCGGACGATGAGCCGCGAAAAGCTGATTGGCCTGATACAGGCCGATGCCAAATTCATCGATGAGCGCGAGGAGATCGCCGATTATATCAAGGGGCTGGAGGCGGACAAACCGCTCGACGAAAAGGAGATCAAGGCCGGTTACGAACGTTTCAAGGCGGAGAAGAAGGCGGCTGAGCTGACCGCGATCGCCACCGGCCACGGGTTGGAGACGGACGCACTGCAAGCCTTTGTCGATGAAATCCTGCGCCGCCGCATCTTCGACGACGAGAAATTGAGCGACCTGATGGAACCGCTGGGATTGGGGTGGAAAGCGCGAACGCAGAAGAAGCTGGCGCTGATGGAACAGCTTTCGCCGTTGCTTCACAAGCTTGCGGAGGGCCGTGAGATCTCCGGCCTCAGTGCCTATGAGCAGTGAAGGCACGGACGCGGTGAAGGGCGAAGTGGATCAAGTGCAAGGGTTGGTGCCGAAGCTGCGCTTTCCGGAGTTTCGTGATGCGGGGGATTGGCACGAGGTGACACTGGGAGAAGTGCTTTCTCCCGCAAGCAGAGAGATCGCCAAACCAGATTCCGATTACACTGGTCTCGGTCTGCGCAGTCACGGTAAGGGCACATTCCAAAAAGTTGGTCAGNATCCCGATAAGAACGCGATGGATTGGCTATACGTCGTCCACCGCAATGATTTGATAGTAAACATCACATTCGCTTGGGAAGGCGCAATTGCGATTGCCGAGGATAGTGATCATGGCTCTTACGTATCTCACAGGTTTCCAACCTACGAATTTAAAGCGGGCGTGTCGTTCCCTAATTTCTTCCGATACGTGATAACAGACAAAGCTTTCGTGTACCGATTGGGCGTTATCTCACCCGGTGGTGCCGGGCGAAATAGGGTCATGAGCAAAAATGACTTTCTTCGCCTTACATCATTGTTGCCCTCGATCGCCGAGCAACAAAAAATCGCCGATTGCCTGTCCTCGCTCGATGCGCTGATCGCGGCGGAGGGGGATCGGCTGTCCGCGCTGAAGGACCACAAAAAGGGCCTGATGCAACAACTCTTTCCCGCCGCAGGCCAAACCACCCCCCGCTTCCGCTTCCCCGAATTCCGGGACGCTGGGGATTGGACCGAACAGTCGCTATCTGATCGAATAGAACTGATTTCAGGTCTGCATCTCTCTCCAGATGAATATGATGAAGTTGGAGATTTACCTTACTTTTCCGGACCTGCGGACTTCACCGATAATGTCGCAAATGTCCGCAAATGGACAAACAGACGCGGCAACGCAGCGTTGGCCGGTGACATTGTAATTGTGGTCAAAGGAAGCGGGGTTGGCGATTTTTGGCGCTTGGCGCTGCCGCGGGCTGCCATTGGGCGTCAATTGATGGCCATTAGAGCACCCGCTGAAACGAGCGGCTTCCTGTATCAAGCTTTGTCGAGAACAGCGCAGCACCTCAAATCGCGGGCGTCAGGCAATCTTATTCCAGGGCTGGCAAGGCCTGACATCTTAGAAATGAAAGTGTCGTTCCCGCCTACCCATGAAGAACAAGTGATGATTTCGAAGTGTTTAACTGAGGTAGACACGCTTATCGACGACACATGCGGCAAAATCGAGACACTCAAAGCCCACAAATCTGGTCTTATGCAGCAACTTTTCCCCGCGCCCTCTGAGGCCAGCACATGAGCGGCATCCGCACATATCAAAACTTGCGTAACCTCGCGATACGGCTGCGCGATGACTTGAACAATATGCCTGTCGTGCTGCTCTTTGCCTATAACCGCACGGGCAAGACGCGGCTTTCGATGGAATTCAAGGACGCGGGGAAGCGCAAGGATCCGGCGGGCGTTGCCGATACGCTTTATTTCAATGCCTATACCGAAGATCTGTTCATCTGGGAAAATGACCTGAACGGCGATAGCGTTCGGCATCTGATCCTGAACAAGGATTCAAGATTCTTTGCCGCGCTGACCGAATTGGCGCTGGATGAAACGATCGACGGCTATCTGAAACGCTATTCCGATATCGATTTTGACATCGATTATGAAAGATGGATCGTTTCCTTTCGCAAGGGCGATCAGGAAAATATCAAGGTTTCGCGCGGGGAGCAGAATATTTTCATCTGGTGCTTGTTCATGGCCATCTGTGAACGGATGCTGGATGGCCATGTTTCCTATCAATCCCACAACTATATTTACATCGACGATCCGATTTCATCGCTTGATGACAATAACGCGGTTTCAATGGCCTGCGATCTGGCCAAGCTGCTCCGCCGCGCGGCGAACCGCCAAGCGGAAAATGGGGAGCCTGCGCCCATGAAGGTCATATTTTCATCGCATCACGCTTTGGTCTTCAACGTGATGTGCAATGAACTGGGCCGGCGTGTGGATGGAGAGGCGGGCATCAGGCACAAGCGCTATTTCCTGCATCGTCCAAACGGCGATGGAAGATACACTCTACGGGCGACCGAAGACACGCCATTCTTCCACCATGTCGCCACATTGGCCGAGTTGCAGCGCGCAGCTGACCCTGCGACGGGGATACTTTACACGTTCCACTTCAACGCGTTGCGCAGTGTCATGGAAAAGACTGCCGCTTTCTTCGGGCACCAATCCATGGCGTTTTGCTTGAATGCCCTCGACAATGAAGAAGACCGCGCGCTGTTCAATCGCGCCCTGAACCTGCTCAGCCACGGTCAGTATGCGATCCACGAACCCACGGAAATGGGCGAGGATAACAAAGACCTGTTTCGCCGCATTTTGACCGATTTCATCACAAGATTTGAATTCTCTTTACCAGAAATCGCGCCGATTGTTGCAGCCCCTCCGCCGCACGCTCAGCCCGTAGGAATTGCTCCATGACCGATCAAGAACAGAAACAACTGGGCAAAACGCTGTGGGCGATCGCCGACCAGCTGCGCGGGGCCATGAACGCGGACGATTTCCGCGACTACATGCTTGCCTTCCTGTTCTTGCGCTACCTGTCTGACAATTACGAGGCGGCGGCGACAAAGGAACTAGGGTCGGAGTATCCCGAGGTGGCGGACGATGTCCTGCATAAGCTGGGCGCAAACTCTCCCCTCCAGCTTTGGTATGAGGAAAACCTTGAGGATACTGAGGAATTCGAGCGGCTGATGCGCCGCCGGGTGCATTATGTCATTCGCCCCGAGCATCTGTGGTCCAGTATTGTCGAGATGGCACGAACGCAGGACGGCGAACTGCTCGACACACTTCAGGACGGCATGAAATATATCGAGAACGAGTCCTTCCAGAGCACGTTCAAGGGGCTGTTCTCGGAAATCAACCTGTCGTCGGAAAAACTGGGCAAGACATACCCTGATCGCAATGCCGCACTGTGCAAGATCATCACCGAGATTGCCACGGGTCTGAAGGAATTTTCGACCGACAGCGATACGCTGGGCGATGCGTATGAATATCTGATCGGTCAATTCGCCGCCGGGTCCGGAAAGAAGGCCGGGGAGTTTTACACGCCCCAGTTCGTGTCCGATATTCTATCTGAAATCGTGCGCCTCGATAGTCAGGAACCGAAAACCGGCCCGCGCAAGCACATCGACAGCCTGCTCGATTTTGCCTGCGGTTCCGGATCGCTGCTGCTCAATGTCCGCAACCGCATGGGGCCGCGTGGGATCGGTAAGATTTACGGCCAGGAAAAGAACATCACCACCTACAACCTCGCGCGAATGAACATGCTGCTGCACGGGGTTAAGGACAGCGAGTTCCAAATTTTTCACGGCGATACGCTCACCAATGAATGGGATATGCTGCGTGAAACGAACCCGGCCAAGATCCCGCGTTTCGACGCTGTCGTGGCCAACCCGCCATTCAGCTATCGCTGGACCCCGTCCGATTCCATGTCGGACGATGTGCGGTTCAAGAACTACGGCCTTGCACCGAAATCCGCTGCCGACTTCGCATTTCTGCTCCACGGCTTCCATTTTCTGAAAGACAATGGGGTGATGGCTATTATCCTGCCGCATGGCGTGTTGTTCCGCGGCGGGGCAGAGGAGCGTATCCGGACAAAACTGCTCAAGGACGGGCACGTCGACACCGTGATCGGCCTGCCCGCAAACTTGTTCTATTCGACCGGCATCCCGGTCTGCATTCTGGTGCTCAAAAAGTGCAAGAAGCCTGATGACGTCCTGTTCATTAACGCATCCGGTCCAGAAAACTACGAACGCGGCAAGCGCCAGAACCGTATGCTGCCAAGCCACATCGGCAAGATAATCTCGACCTACCAGCACCGGACCGAAGAGCCGCGGTATTCCCGTCGGGTGCCGATGTCCGAAATCGCGGACGAGAAAAACGGCTTCAACCTCAACATCAGCCGTTATGTCAGTACAGCTCAGGCTGAGGTTGAGATTAATTTGGCAGCGGTGCATCAATCGCTGATGGAGCTTGATAAGCGGGTGAAGGCCGCGACCAAGCGGCATAATAAATTTTTGAATGAATTGGGTCTACCGGCCTTGCCATAAGTGTATTTAGCACATGCGTTCCTGAAGCAGCCCGAGTGACTGCTTGTTGCAGACTGCGACGTTCGCGCGCTCAGAAACGAACGTCTCAACCTGGTCGGTAGCTGCCGTGCCGAGCAACCAACGTTCGGCGGCAGCTTTCCCAATTTGATTACGTCAAAGCTGCCTGTCCGCAGTCGGCCAAGTTCGGCAGCAACGAGTTGCCCTATGTTTCAGATCAAACCGCCATGACCCGTGTTTGTCCGGCAACAAAGGTCACCGGCCCGGCAGGCGCTTGGCCGCCGGTAAGGCAGATGCCAGCCGCCGGGTGCAAAACCGCCAGCTGGCCGTTGATCAGGACGCGGGTGGCAAGTCCCGTCCATCTCACCGAGATGCAAGGATTCGGACGGTCGCCTGCCAGCGCGGAGCAGCCCGCGATCAGCCCCTCATCGAGCATTGTAAGGACCGGTGCTCCGTCAGCGAACACACGAGCGTCACTCGTGACGACGATTCTCCCCCCGTGAGGGCATATCGCCAGCGCACCTGACGTGACCAGCGGACTTCCCATCAGATTACTGCCAAGGCGCCGTTATTGATTGACACCGTGGGGCCGGCCATTGTGACGGATGCGCCCTGTCCGTTCGAGATATGGATTCCGGTTTCGTTGAGGATCAAGGCCGCTCCTGCTGCCGTCCGCAAACTAATTCCGCCTGCCGGGCCCGGTGCATCACTAATGATAAGGCTATGGCCACCCGGCGTCTGCAGCGCGATGCCTAACGAGGACGGTGGTACCGACGGTGCAAAATTGACCCCTGCTGGCCAGAAACCGCCCACCCAAATCGGAAGGCTTTCATCCCCTCGTTCAAACTCGACCCAGACAGATGAACCGATCGGAGGGATTGCAATCATGCCGCCTTCGGGCGCGGCCACAGGCGCGCACGGCATCGCCCAAGGCGCAGGCTCAGTTCCGTGCACGTCAGGGACCATCACTTGGAGTCGACCCATCATTTCAGGATCGACATTGTTTATCACGGTCCCACGATATTTTCCGAAACGGCGGCTGCGTCGGCTCATCCTCGTCGCTCCTGCACAAATCGCCCCACCGATTAGTGCAATCGGGCGAGCCGTGTCTAGCTGAGTGGAAGGATGACGGAAGTAAAATGTCCGCCATATCCTTCTACTCCCGCTTAGCGGCCTGACTGCTATCGGCCATCAACCGAACATTCTCCGTGACGAGACAGCAAACGAGCACTATCTCTTGGAGCGATCGAATTTCGCTGGACCAACGGGGTGGGCCGATGAAAAGACCTTTGGTGTCTGTCGCGCTGATTACATTCGCTTTCGCCGCAGCCATCTCGCGCCCGGCACTCTCAGGGGAGCGGGCAAACTGGACCCAGATTTGGAGTGATCGCAATGTCGTCGTCGCGCGCGATATCGGAGCTCGCGTCGAAACCTCATCCGATGGAACGCGCAAATACCGCCTCGCGGTCGGGTTTAAGACGGCGCAAAAATTTGCGGAAACGCCGACGCTGAATGCGGCGACCGCGGACTTCGTGCTCCTGCATGTCAGGGTTCAGTGCGACGGCGAGCGGGTCGAGTATCTCGACGCGCTGGCAATGATGCTTGCGGGAAGTGGCGGCGGCCCTCTGAACAAATATTTCGAGAATTCGAATGAGTTCGGCGCGCGGCTCCCGGCACAGGTCGGCAAGGCCGTAATCACGGGCACATGCAGCGGGCGAATCGGCAAGCAAGGATATTCTGCGATGACCGAGCTATTGGCTGATTATAGACGGCGCTAGCAACGCGGCGGACTAATCGGTCGGATTGTTCGCTTCAGTCTTTGTCGCAGGAGGGATCTCGGATGAGGAAAGAGGCTTTTGGCGTGATGCTCACCATCGCGGCCTGCTGCGCGCCGCCTTCCGCCGGCGCGGTTGTCGCGGACACAGACTCGAACCGTCTCATTGCTGCCATGAAGGCGGGACTGAACGCCTGCGTGACCGACAGGACACCGGCAGCGCGGCAGGGCGGGGCCGCGCGGGCCGCCGTCGCAGTAGCCGGCTTTACGGAGATCCAGCAGGGCCCAGAGCAAAATCGGTGGGCCTGGTCGGTGTCCGATCTCGCGCACGCCGAGCAAGGTTTCGTGCTTGTCGATATCAGCACGACCTTTCCCTGCACTGTCGTCACAGGCGGCGCTGCCGTTACGCCCGATCAGGTCCTGCAGGCGGCGAGCCAATGGTCTCTGGAACATGCGCTTGCGGGAAGCCGCAGCACCGATCCAGCGGTGTCGATCTGGACGAAGCCTTTCCCCGAATCGGGTAGCCCGAACCGCGTCTTGCAGGTTCGTGCCGCCCCCTTGGCGCCGGGCGTCATCGAAATTTCGGTTCAGGTCCCCTATGCCGACGGCGTCATGACAAGATGAGGCAGGGGCCACGCCGGCAAGGCCGCCTGAGATGGTGATGAGACCGTCCGTGCGAGATTATATGGCGATCGATTGGGACGAACCCATGCCGCCGCCGCACGAGGTCGAAGCAGGTTTGCGTAACTCGGCGGTCTTTCATGTGAATGTCGACGACGCTCTGCTTGCGGTGACGGATCTCATCGAAAGGGATTGGGCCAACGGCCGCGCGATGGCCACGCAATTCGCATTGGACCTCGATCCTCGGGTGATGTTTTTCGCGAGCCGTAATCGCCTGCACGAGATACCCTTCTTCCCCTTTCTTTTCTCCGCGCCGATCTGGCTCGATAACGAGCAGCTCTCATCCTTCGCTGAGCTGCTCGGACCGCCGAGGCCGGCACCGCCTGGCGGCGATATTGAGCGTTCCTTCGGGTTCAGGCTCGATTCTGCCTGGGTCAGTGTCGCCCACCTCGCAGCATCGCTGGAGGAAGGCGGGGCCTACAGCTCGCCGCGCCTTCCAGACGCAGAAATCGAGACGATCGTCGCGAAGGTGGCGGAGGCGGCATTCGGACGCAGGTACCGTTCGACATTGGCTTACCGCAGCTATCTGCCCTGGTGTGGCTGGTTCTTCGGCGACGTGTTTGATCGCTCATGGTTCTGGTTCGACCGGCAGTCGGGCATCGCAACCGTCCTGATGATTACCGACGCGCCCTGACGCCCCGACGCGTGCATCAGGAGCCAGGTCAGTTAAGCATTCGGGCTAACTTTCGGTCCCTGGATGTCAGCTAAATACCTATAGAGAGTTGAAAGCTGCCGGTCAGGAATCGGGCAGGTCTAGAATCGCGGAATAGTGGCGTGACGCTAAGCGCAAGCGACCACTCTGGCTATTTTCCTACTATCGCAACCTGTTTCATCTCAACCCTGATGGCTCGGAACGGCTCGGTTCCAAGATTTTTGATTGAGTGCGGCGCCTCTGGCGACACCCAAATTGCAGCCGGCGGTTGTCCAAGCGGAATTTCCTGACGTCGAACTTCAACGAGAACGCCATTTTCCTCTCTGTAGAGGATGTCGAGCAGAGGTTGGGGTGTCTGAATATGCATGACGCTTGGCCAGCGATGACTGTGGATAGCTTCGGCCTCTCCAGGATCGACCTCCACTTGTAACACCCTGACATGATCGTTTTCCAGCAGGATCACATGATTTTCAGGAGCGGCTGCGACGGCGTCCAGATTAGCTTCATTCGCAGGCAGGGGCGACGAGAACATCGCAGCCGCAACTGCCAAAACCCTGAATCCCATGAGTCACCTTTCCGACGCAATCGGCACTGAGCCTGTCTTAGGAAGCGCAAATGGTCAACAGCTCACGAATGCGCGCGCGGTTCACTAGTGCGGGATACGGCCGCTTTTTTGCATTTCGCTTCAAAAGGTGACTGACCACGTTCGGCCNGAAGCGCCGTNGATGCGGCTGGCATCGAGCAGATGCTCGAAGCTTGCATTAATCAGTGCNACAGGGCCGATTCAGGTCTCGCGAACGATCAGGGACACGCCGAGACGAGCGGAAGAGGCGCGCACCCCATCCCTGATCTGCATGAGCTTCTCGACGAGCAGACTTCCCGCCCGATGGTCATCTTCTCGGACGGTGGTAATCGGCGGCTCGAAAATTTCCGATTGCGGGATGTCGTTGTAACCGATCACCGACAGGTCATCGGGGACCTTTACACCGACTTCGCGAGCGGCGCGGATCACGGCCATTGCAAGCGTGTCCGAAGCGGCGAATACGCCATCCGGTCGATCGTCCGCCGACTGTAGTCGTTCTTTCAACGCCTGGTAAGCACCTTCATAGGAAAAGCCCCTGACCGGGAGCGTGGAATGGCCGCCGGCAAAACCGGCCGCGAAGCCCTCGAACCGAAGCCGTACCTGATCCGTCTCGGGATCTCCCAGCAGCAAGGCGCTTCGGCACCCGCGGCGCTGGAGCTCGCGTCCCGCCAACTCACCCCCGGCAAGGTTGTCGCTACCCACCGTGCAATAGACCGAATCGGGCATCACTGCGCCATAAACAACGAACGGGAACCGGGGGGCCAATTGCTGAAGAATTTCCTGTTGACCGCCTTGCCCAAGGAAAATCGCGCCCGTCGCTCCAATCTCGGCGAGGTGCCGGTGATAGCGTTCGACGCTCGGCTCGCGGGGGGAGAGCGCGATCTCGAAATCGCGAATCGTGAGGGCGTGTGCAACGTCCGCCAATAGCTCGAACACGAAGGCATCGGGGGAGGCGCGGCCCGGGCCTTTGCCTGTGAAATCAATGATGATGGCAATCTTTCGCGAGGCGACTCCCCGCAGGGCCTGTGCGGCCGGGTTCGCCACAAATCCGTGCTCGGCGGCGAGGGCCTGTATGCGTTGTCGGGTCTCGATACCCACCGTATCGACATTGCGCAGAGCGCGGGAGACGGTGGGNACAGAGACGCCCGCGATCCGGGCGATATCCGCCATCGTCACCCGGCCATTTCCTTCGTCAGTCGACATNTTANGCACGCTCCGTTGAATTCGACGGGCACGTTAGCGTTGACATCCGAAACGCGCTATGCAAATTTGAGATAACGATTGCGCAANTNTTGCAATGTGAGTTTTCANGGACCGGCCTCCCAATGCAGGTGTGCTGGCTGATAGGGAGAGATGATATGTCGAAGANCAGGATCCNTCGGACGCTTGCCACCTCGACGTGCGCGGCCGCGCTATTCCTCGCCGGACACGCGGTGGCGCAGGAAGCTCGCGGTGGCGATCAGGAGTCCGCCCGGGAAATGCCCACTGCAGGAGAGCCGGAGGCGGACAAGGCCGACACGATCGGTGCGCAGGACATCATCGTGACCGGCTCCCGCCTCGGCACCAACCTGCGCTCGACCTCGCCGGTCGCAATGATCGACAGCAAGGCGCTTGCCGTGGCGGGAACGCTGCAGGTGTCCGAGGCGATCAACCAGTTGCCGCAGCTTGGTGCGGCATCGGGTTCGCGAAGCCAGAACAACAACTCGCTGAATTCGGGCTTCGGCTTTGGCGGCGAGTATGTCAATTTGCGGAATCTCGGCCTTCAGCGCACGCTCGCCCTCGTCAACGGGCGCCGGCATGTTGCAGGCAACCCGGGAACGTCGTCGGTGGACCTGAGTGCAATTCCGTCGATCATGGTGGACCGGGTGGATGTCGTCACCGGCGCCGCTTCCGCCATCTATGGTGCCGACGCTGTGACGGGCGTGGTGAACGTCGTGCTGCGCAGCCGATATGACGGCGCGCTTGTGACCGCGCGTACAGGGGTTACCGATGAGGGAGACGGCGCCGAATATCAATTCGGAGCGTTGTTCGGCTCGAAATTCGGCGACGATCGCGGGCACGCCTTGATCGCAGCGGAATATTCCCGCAGCGAGGGGATCGACGTCTCGTCGAAGCCATATGGCTTTGCCGATATTGGCGGTACGGTCGCGACCTTCGCNCAGCCGTTGCTGTCCAATGGCTCGACGGCGACCGCCGGGGGGCGCTTCGTCGCCCGCAACCTATTCTTCGANAACAATGGGGTNCTGCGCACGCAGACGCCCGATGACCGCTATGCCCGTTATCCGCACAAATATCTGCAGAACCCGACCGAGCGCTACACTGTGGCGGCCACGCTGGCCTATGAATTGGTTCAGGGGCCACTTTCCGCGGAACTCTATGGAGAGGCAAGCTATGGCCGCACAAAGACGCGGTTTCGTTACGAGCCGGCTCCCGCTCTATTCTCTGGTGGAAACTACGGGACCGCGAACGAGACACCGCCCGATCTTCCGCTGATTCCCGCAAATAACCCCTTCTTGTTGAACCTCCCGGCGAGCGTGCTTGCTCAGATAGGACCGATTCCCGCGGCAGGATTGAACTTCCAGCGCCGGCTCGAGGAATTCGGCGACCGTGTCACCATTGTGGATCGCGATACGTTTCGGGGCGTTCTCGGACTCCGCGGTGACCTCGCTCCGAAGCTCCATTACGACCTCTACTATCAATATGGCAGGGTCTCGGCGACACAGGACGACAANGGTACGATCGCGAAGGATCGGATCGTTGCAGCACTCAACGTCNACGACAACGGCACGCCGGGCAATCTTGCGGACGACATATGCGCTGACGCGCGNTACCGTCAGCTCGGCTGCACGCCGCTCAATGTCTTCGGACCGAACACCATCAACCCGGACTTCATCGCCTATGCGACAGTGCCTGCCGTCACCCGGTCGGTGTCGACGCAGCATGTNGTGTCAGGCTTCCTCCGCGCGGAGCCGTTCGAGCTTCCTGGTGGCNCGGTCGGGATCGTGGCCGGCGGAGAATACCGCCGCGAGACAGTGGACGTTGCTCCCGCCCAGACCCTGCTCGAGGGGNCGAACCTGACGAAGAAAATCCTCGGGATCTCCGCCGACTTCACCGTCAAAGAGGCATTTGGCGAGCTATCGCTGCCGTTGCTGGCGGATTTGCCTTTTGTGCGGCGCCTCGAGATCGGCGGCGCCATTCGATATAGCGATTATTCGACAGTGGGCGGCAATACGTCGTGGAGCGCTCGCGCCGACTGGGAAATATCGTCATTCCTTCGCTTCCGCGGTACCTACGGGACAGCTGTCCGCGCACCGAACCTCTACGAGCTGTTCGCGCCCGGCAATGCCGCGATCAGCAATGTCATCGACCCATGCGATCGGGTGAGCGACGCCGGCGCGGCGATTACCCTCTCGCCCGCGAGGCAGGCGAGTTGTCAGGCAGCGCTCGGTGCGCTTGCCGCAACGCTCGACCAGACGCAGGTCCAGCGTCAGACTGTCGGAAATGTGAGCCAGGGAAATCCGGATCTGGAGCCCGAACGTGCGCGTACGTTGACGGTTGGTGCGGTGTTGACGCCGGGGGGCGCTCTGCGCGGCCTTTCGGTGACGGCCGACTATTATCGAATTCGAATCCGCAATGTCATTTCGCAGCTCACCATCCAGAACGTCGTGAACCAGTGTTACGACTCTACAGGATTGCCAACGGCCTTTTGCGGTCAGCTGAATCGCTCCGCGACGACGGGCCAATTGCTGTCGGTCAACAATACCTTCTTGAATGCGGCAACCGAGCGGCTGAGCGGCTTGGACGTCGCCGGCATCTACACGTTCGAGCTGTCCGATATCGGCGCGTCATTGCCGGGCTCGCTGCGCCTCCAGGCGACATGGTCGCATATCTTCGATCGCACCTTCGTCCAATATGCCGGCGCGGCCGTGGATCGGATCGACGGACAGGTGGGGACATTCCACGATCGCGTGGATATTGGCCTCGGTTATACGACGGAACGCGTGGGCTTCTCCTACAATGCACGCTATTTGGGCCCGGCCCTCGCGGATACCTCGCAGGACCTGGGGCCGCGGGGCCATATCGGCTCGGTATGGTATCATGATGTGCAAGCATCCCTCGACACCGGGTCGGGCCTCACGCTGGAACTCGGCGTGAAGAATCTCTTCGATCGCGCTCCTCCGATCATTTCCGGCCCGGCCCGCACCTCGCCGAACGGGGAGGTCACTGCGACCGGTGTTTATGATACTCGCGGTCGCTTTCTCTACACCACAGCCAGACTCAAGTTCTGAGGGGGCAACATGGGTAACTCAGCCGACGAAGACGGCATTTTCCTGACCGGGCGCAAGCGTGTCAAAGTTGATCTGGGATCGGTAATCGAACCGGCGCGCAACGTGCCGGTGCGGCGGCGCTGCGACGTGCTCGTCGTCGGGGGCGGCCCTGCGGGCACGGCCGCAGCCGTCGCTGCCGCCCGATGCGGTGCTGACACGGTTTTGCTCGAGCGATACAACCATTTGGGCGGCCTTTCGACCGGTGGGCTTGTGATCTGGATCGATCGCATGACCGACTGGGGCGGGAAGCTGGTCATCCGGGGCATAGGCGAGGAATTGCTGGCGCGTATTCCGGCAGAGGCAATAAAGGGTCCGCCCTCCCGCGACTTCGGGAGCGTAGATGCCAGCCTGGTCGAACACTGGCGCCGGCGATCATCTGCACATCACGGTGTGGTTACATGGGCACCCACCATCCATCCCGAACATCTCAAGTCGGTGAGCCAGGAGTTGGTGGCGGAAAGCGGCGCCGAACTGCTGCTCCATGCCACCGGAACGAGCCCGCTGATGAGAGACGATGGGTCGGTCGGCGGCGTGTTTCTCGAGAGCAAGGAGGGCAGACAGGCGGTCGAGGCTAATGTGGTGATCGACTGTACGGGGGACGGCGACATTTTTTATCGCGCAGGCGCGCGGACCGATGCCGAGATCGAGGAGCGGTCGATCCATCATTGCATGAATACGTCATGGTTGTTCGATGCCGTCGACATGCCGACCTGGCTTGCCTTCCGATATGGTGAACCCGCTGCGTTCGCCGCATTCATGGAAGCCGGCCGGCGGGCTTCTCCGCGGGGCTTCGAGAAACCCGTTGTCTCCTGGTCGGACGACAAGGCGCTCTTCATGGGGCCGCGCCTGTCCGGCCTTTCCGGCGTGGACATTCTGGATCTGACCGAGGCCGAGACGGCCAGCCGCGAAGCAATGCACGCGCACCTTGCCTTCTACCGCGCGAACGCGCCGGGCTTCAGCCGTGCTGGACTGCTCATGGCCGGATCGCAGCTCGGCGTTCGTCACTCTCGCAGATTGGTGGGGAAATCGCGCGTAACCCGAGCCGATTGGTCTGCCATGGCGCCGGTGCCCGATGAGATCGGCGTGTCGCCGTCACTTGCTCCCCAATGGCCCAGCCTTTCGGTCCCATTCGGCTGCCTCGTACCCGAGACGGTCGACGGGCTGTTGGCGGCCGGACGGCATGTCTCATGCGACCCGACGAGCCATTCTATCCTTCGGGAAATCCCGCAATGTTGGCTGACCGGCCACGCGGTCGGCGTGGCGGCCGCAGTGGCGGTTGCTGACGGTATAAGGGTCCGCGACGTCGATATCGACAAGGTTCGCGCCCGCCTCGTGGCACAGGGCGCCTGGCTCTCGACCAATTGCGACGCGAAGGAAAAGGAGGCCTGTCATGGCTGATCGGAGTGCTGCGGCTGCCGAGTTCAAGGACGGATGGCGCCCGCTGGCGGGCGCGATGCTCGGCCTCGCGGTCGGCGTCCATGCGCTCCCGTTCGGAACCTCGGGATTGTTCCTGGGGCCGCTCACGGACACATTCGGATGGTCCCGCGCCGAGGTCTCGATGGGGCCGACGCTGCTGTTCCTTTGTTTGGGCGCGACCGCGCCCGTGTTCGGCGCCGTGGTCGATCGCCTCGGCGCCCGCAAAGTGATCCTGCCTTGTCTTGCCGCGCTCGTGCTCTTTTTTCTCGCGGCCAGCCGATTGAACGGATCGCTTCCGCTCTACTACGCGCTGTTCGTGGCTGCGGGGATCCTGGCGGTGGGCAGTGCCACCCCGACCTATACGCGGATCGTCAACGCCCGTTTCGTCGCCGCACGCGGCCGCGCATTGGGGATCGCCCTCATCGGCACGGGCCTCTCTTCTGCTGCCGTGCCACCCGTGTTGATCTGGGTTATCGAGACTTGGGGCTGGCGTGCAGGTTATCTCGGGTTGGCGGGGGTGGTTGCGGTAGCCACTCCGATTGTCGCGCTGCTCATTGGACCGGGCGAGGGGCGCAACCGGCTGGCTGGCCAGGAAAGCGGACTGCCGATCTCGGCGATCTTGCGCGACCCGCTGCTTTGGGGACTGGGCTTCCTTTTTCTGATGGTGGCGCTGGCAGTGGGCGGCTTCAGCGCGCACTTCATCGCGATGACCACCGATGCGGGCGGGCGGGCGACCGACGCCGCACGGTTGATGGGGGCAGGCGGGGTATTCCTTATCTTCGGCCGGCTGCTGACCGGCTTCCTGATCGACCGCTACTTCGCACCGCGCGTGGCTACGGCCATCCTCGCAATCAGCGCGGCTGGTTTCCTTTTGATCGCACAGGGAGATCCAGGTCTTGCCGTGATCGGCCTGATCGCGGCCGGCCTCGCATTTGGCGCCGAAATCGACCTTGTTAGCTATCTCGTCGCCAGATACTTCGGACTGGCGTCCTATGCCCGGGCCTATGGTGTGCTCTACGCATTCGTTGTTGTGGGCACGGCGCTGTCGCCAACGCTCTACGGCTGGTGTTACGATGTCTTCGGTTCCTATCGCCCCGTACTGGTCGGCGCTGGAGCACTTCTTGGGGCCGCGGCTGCCGGGTTTATGGCACTACGGTCGTTCCCCGAGCGGTTCCCGGTCGCCGCGTCGGGCACGCAGGCGGAGGCTCGCGCATGACCGCGCAGCCACAGCCGCCATCCGCGCTTATGCCCGATCTCTATGCCGCGCTTTGGTCGACCGGAGCGATCCGCGATATGAAAAGACTGGCCGACTCGTTTCCACGCGCTTCCCCGGAGCGGATCGAGGAAGCTTTCCGTGCCGAGCGGCCGGTAGGAGACGCGGCGCTGCAGGACTTTGTAGAGCGCTGGTTCGAACCCCCGGCTGGGGTGTCGCAATTCAATGCCCATGACGGACTGACGATGTCTGAACACATCGAACGGCTCTGGCCTGCGCTTGTGCGCGAGCCTCGGTCCGTTGACGATCGATCGTCGCTGCTGCCGCTTGAACATGCGCATATCGTTCCCGGCGGGATGTTCCGCGAGGCCTATTATTGGGATTCCTACTTTACGCTTGTCGGGTTGGGGGAGAATCGAAAGCACCTCCGCCACGAATGCGTTGCCGCCCTGGCAGAGCAGATCGATCGTTTCGGACATGTGCCCAACGGGAATCGCAGCTACTATCTGTCGCGCTCGCAGCCGCCCACCTTCTATGCGTCGGTTGCGGCGCTGCAGCCGGATAAACCGGAGCAAGTCTGGGCGACCTATCTCCCGCAACTGCTGCGCGAGCATCGCTATTGGATGTCGGGCGAGGATATGATTCTATCCGAAAAAGCTCGGGACGCGGTGGTCCGTATGCCGGATGGTTCGATGCTGAACCGCTATTGGGATGCGGCCTCGACCCCGCGTGACGAGGCCGCTCATGGACGCGATGTCCGTATAGCCGACGCCGCCGTTGGACGGGAACGCTCCGCCGTTTACCGGGACATTCGCGCGGGTTGTGCGAGCGGGTGGGATTTCAGTTCGCGTTGGTACGGCGATCGTNGCTCCATCGCCACCATCCGCACCACTTCGATCCTTCCCGTCGATTTGAACGCACTGCTTTACGGTCTGGAGACGGCTATCNTTTCGGGCGCGACGGTCAGCGGGACCGGCTCGATCGTTCAGGAATATGAGAAACGCGCGGCCGCTCGCCGCGCTTCGATGGACGCATGGCTCTGGAACGACGACACGGGTGTCTTTGACGATTTTGACATTGAGATGTGCGAGCAGCGCGGCGCCGTGAGCGCGGCAGCCTTCGTCCCGTTATTCTCCGGTTGTGCAACAGAAGCCCAAGCGCAGTCTACGGCGAAGGCCGCGTCGGCGGCGTTGCTTGCGGCAGGCGGTTTGCGAGCCACTGCAATCGAGACCGGCGAACAATGGGACGCGCCCAACGGCTGGGCGCCGTGCCATTGGATGGCTATAGTGGGCCTCGAGCGATATGGCTTGCCTGTTCTCGCAAAGGAGATCGCCCGTCGGTGGCTGGGTACTGTGGCCCGCGTGTACGCCGAGACCGGCAAAATGATGGAAAAGTATGACGTCGAACGCGAACTGCCCGGCGGTGGCGGCGAATATCCGCTTCAGGATGGGTTCGGTTGGACAAATGGTGTCACGGCCGCACTTCTGCTACGCTATCCCGATCTGGCTCAACTTGGGCAGACAACGCCGATGGCCTCAGCGAAATAGGCGAGTATCGATGGAACCGTTGGGAACGTCCGCATTCGTTTTGTGTTGCTGTGCAACGCGGGACTGACCATTGGTAAGATGGATTTCATTCCCCATATGGCCCGCCATAAGGTGCCAGCCGCGACTTAGAGCTCATTCCGCTATTTCGTTTGGTTAAGCTCGCCTCGGCTCCTGAAGCTATAGGTAAAACAGGTCGCCCCCATGTCGCTCTTTAGCTGGTCTCCGAATAACGCACCGTGCGCCTATCCGCGGGCGGTCTTCTCAAGTTGCACAATGCGCTCGGTACAAACTTGATGAACGACCTGTCCTAACTCTTCGACGCGCGCGCCGAGCCAAGTCAGTTCA